>Ga0307472_100000810_pt1 | contig 11586 bp, 9 predicted proteins | sample atmos_gasesAM5C__2_FD_204582 | JGI IMG/M metagenome (GOLD analysis project Ga0307472, IMG submission 204582) | Hardwood forest soil microbial communities from Morgan-Monroe State Forest, Indiana, United States - atmos_gasesAM5C_05 | ecosystem: Environmental > Terrestrial > Soil > Temperate... | reverse complement strand
GCCGTTCTCGATGAACTTCCAGCGATTGACGGCGCCGCTGGTCATTCGCAGACAGACACAGTCGTGGTCGTGCAGGTCTCGCGGATGCGCGGGCTTTCCGTGGCGCGCAAAATAGGACGGGGAGCCGACGACAACAAGTCGCTGGTCCGGGCTGATTCGGACCGCGATCATCTCACGATCGAGGCTGTGGCCGAGGCGGATGCCCGCGTCGAAGCCCTCCGCGACGATGTTCGTGAGAGCTTCGTCGAGAGAGAGGTCGAGGCGGATATCTGGATACGCGGCGAGGAAGCTGGCCAGCTTCGGCTTGAGGACGTCCGAGTAACCGGTCCGGAGCATCGTCAGCCGTAAGAGGCCCGACGGGCGGCCCCGCAGCGCGTCGAGGGACTCGAACGCGACGTCGATCCCGTGGAACGCAGGCTTGAGCTTGGCGATGAAGTGGACGCCGGCCTCGGTGAGCCCGACATTGCGCGTCGTCCGTTGAAGCAGGCGGACGCCGACTCGCTCCTCGAGCGCACGAACGATCTGGCTCACCGCCGAGGGCGTCACCCGTAGCTCGGCAGCGGCAGCCCTGAAGCTGCGCTTCTCGGCCACGCAAAGGAGAGCCCGCAGTCCCGACAAGTGATCGCGCACTGTTAAGCGTAGCTACATACCACATCCAAGATTCGGTGTCTTTTTCGCACCAGTGCTGGGGCTTAGATCTCTTGCGTGGAGAGCGAGTGAGCGACTCACGAAGGAGGCTCAAGATGACCACCAAGATGCACTCGACATTGGAAAAGTACTTCGCGGCAACGAACGAGCACGACGTTGCCGGGATGATTGCAGACCTTGCAGACGACGCGGTCGTGAAGGACGAAGGTCGTGAACACCGCGGGGTCCAGGCCATCCGCGAATGGATGAAGGAGACCATTCGGAAGTACAAGTTCAAGGCAGAGCCGACGGGCGTCGCGCGCGAGAACGACCGGACCGCCGTCGCAGTCACTGTCTCCGGCGACTTCCCGGGAAGTCCGATCGCGTTGACCTACTGGTTCAAGCTCGAGGGCCAGAAGATCGCGCGCTTGGAGATTGGCTGATGTTCCGCGTGGACAGAGAGGAGCTGGCCGGCAAGAGAGTGCTGGTCACTGGCGGCACGCAAGGCGTGGGTGCGGCGATTGCGTCCCGGCTCAGCGCGGCGGGGGCGAAGGTGACAACGACGGCGCGCTCCGACCATCCGAGCAGCGACCGTTCGGGCTTCTTCGTGCGCGCCGACGTTACGACGCCGGACGGTGTCATCACGGTCTCGCGAGCCGTTCTCGAGCGGTACGGGGGGCTCGACATCCTGGTGCACAACGTCGGTGGTTCGTCGGCGCCCGCCGGTGGGTTCTCCGCGCTCACCGATGAAGAGTGGCAGCGCGAGCTCGATCTGAATCTGTTGGCTGCTGTGCGCTTGGACCGCGCGCTCGTTCCCGAGATGCTGAAGCAGGGATCGGGTGTGATCGTCCACGTCACGTCGATCCAGCGCGTGCTTCCACTGCACGACGCCACGCTGGCCTATGCCGCCGCCAAGGCCGCGCTCGCCACGTACAGCAAGGGCTTGGCGAACGAGGTCGGTCCCAAGGGCGTTCGCGTGATGGCGGTCGCGCCGGGCTTCACCGAGACGATGGCGGCGCACCGTCTCATCGTCCGCCTCGCCGAGGAGCGGGGAGTCGACGAGAACACTGCGCGCCAGGGGCTGATGGATTCGCTCGGCGGGATCCCCGTCGGTCGCCCCAACCGGCCCGATGAGGTCGCGGAGCTGATCGCCTTTCTGGTCTCCGACCGCGCCGCCACGATCCACGGCACCGAGTACGTGATCGACGGAGGTACGGTCCCCACAGTTTGAGACGCCCGGGCATAACAACGGCGGCGGGCAGCGCACTCCGTCCAGCAGACCGCGCCTCGCGCTGCCCGTGGTGTCTCGGGCCGTTCAACAGTGGGTCGAGAGGGAAGGTCAGAACGGGTGACGGCGCGTTTCTCAGGCCTTTACGGCTCGCCGACGCGGCGAAGCCGGTTCGCTGAGGCGTCGACTACCAGCCCCGCGAAAACGCCGAAGGGGCCGGAATCGCGCGGAAGAAACCCGAGCGACTCCGGCCCCTTCAACCTGTCGGGGAGACAGGATTCGAACCTGCGACCCCTTGGTCCCGAACCAAGTGCTCTACCAGGCTGAGCCACTCCCCGGGTGCCGACGACTCCCCCAGCGCTTCGAGGGAGGCCCTCCGTAACCGATGGACATCCAAGGGTCAACCAGCGGCGGGGGTCAGCCGCGACTCTGATTGGACAACCCACCACACCCGAGGTGACCCACGGACCCATTCTGTAAATTGCTGTAGCTCCTCGGTTTTGGGGCCGGTGTGGTTCTTGCGAGCAACCCGGATCCAGGAGTTCACCATGTCCGAGAAGCCCACCATCCTGATCGCCGACGACGAGCCGGGCGTCGTCGCTGCCCTGGCCCGCGAAGCGCGTCGCGCCGGCCTCTCCTACATCACCGACACCACTTCCAAGTTCGTCCTCGAGCTCGCCGCCAAGCACCAGCCGGCGGTGATCATCCTCGACCTCAAGCAGCACGTGGACGGCCGCGATCTCCTCGCCTCGCTCAAGCGCGACCCACGCACCCGGAACATCAAGGTGCTGGTGCTCTCGGCGATCGAGGACCAGTTCACCCGCCACGTCTGTCTCGAGCTGGGCGCCGACGACTACGACGTGAAGCCCTTCGACCCCTCCTTCATGTCCAAGGTGGCGCGGATGGCTGGGGTGGGCGAGCCCCACTAGCCGGCACGGGCAGTCACAGCGGAACCCTGCCGCCCGCTGTCCCTCGCTTGGGGTAGCGTTTGCGCGCGTGAGCCCGGACGCCACCAGTCCACAAGACCTCGCCGGGCGCGTCGAGAAGCTGACCTCCATCCTCGACGTGGCCAAGGCCATGGCCGCGGCCCGCGACCTGGATCTCCTCCTCCCGCTGATCATCCACGAGGCGGCCAAGGTGGTCGACGCCGACCGCTGCACCCTTTTTGTCCTCGACCGCGAACGCGGCGAGCTGTGGAGCAAGGTTGCCCAGGGTGCGGCGCGGGAGATCCGGGTGCAGCTGGGGCGGGGCATCGCCGGCTCGGTGGCCGAGACCGGCCAGGTGATCAACATCCAGGACGCCTACGCCGACCCGCGTTTCAACCGGCAGATCGATGCCGCCACTGGCTACCGCACCCACACCATCCTCGCCGTCCCGATGCGCGACGCGCAGGGTGAGGTCACCGGCGTGCTCCAGGCGCTGAACAAGCGGGCCGGGACCTTCACCGACGAGGACGTGGAGCTGCTCCTCGCCCTGGGTGGCCAGGCCTCGGGGGCGATCGAGAACGCGCTGCTCCACGACGAGATCAACCGGCTCTTCGAGGGCTTCGTCTCCGCCTCGGTGGTGGCCATCGAGGCCCGGGATCCGACCACCGCCGGGCACTCGGGACGGGTGGCCTCGCTCACCGTGGGGCTGGCCTGGGCGCTGGAGCACGAGTCGCGTGGACCGTACGCCTCGGTGCACTTCACCCCCAAGGACGTGCAGGAGATGCGTTACGCCTCGCTTCTCCACGACTTCGGCAAGGTGGGGGTGCGGGAGCACGTCCTGGTCAAGGCGGAGAAGCTCTATCCCCAGGAATTGGAGGTGCTCCGTGCCCGCTTCGCCCTGGCCCGGAAGGACCGGCAGCTGCGCAGCGTCGAGCGTCGGCTGGAGGCGGTACGCGCCGGCAAGGACGCCGAGGCCGCCGAGGCCCAGCGGCTGGCAGTGGAGCTGAAGGACCTCGACGAGGTGCTGCAGTTCATCCTTTCTTGTAATCGCCCCACCATCCTCCCTTCCGGGGGCTTCGAGCGTCTGGCGGACATCGGGCGCCAGACCTTCCGCGACTCACTGGACGCCGAGCAGCCGCTGCTGGTCCCGGCCGAGGTCCAGCGGCTGAGCATCGCCCGCGGCTCGCTCTCCACCGACGAGCGGCTGGAGATCGAGAGCCACGTCACCCACACCTTCCGCTTCCTGAGCCAGATTCCCTGGACCCGGGCGCTGCGGCGGGTGCCGGAGATCGCCTACGCCCATCACGAGCGGCTCAACGGCCAGGGGTATCCGCGGAAGTTGCCGGCGGAGACCATCCCCATCCAGTCGAAGATGATGGCCATCTCCGACGTCTACGACGCCCTCACCGCATCCGACCGGCCGTACAAGAAGGCGGTTCCCCATCCGGCCGCGCTGGACATCCTCCACCAGGAGGCGCGCTCGGGGATGCTCGACGCGGAGATGCTACGGGTCTTCATCGAGGCCGAGGTCCCCCGGAGCGCGCTCCGCACCGGACGTTCTTGACCCGCGGAGGCCGCGGCCGAGGTTACGCTGCGCCTCCGTGCCCGTCCGACCGGCTCCCCTCCTCCTGATTCTCGTTGCGTGCGCAACGTCGCGCCCCGCCGCCTCGCCGCCCGCCGACCCGGAGGCGATCGCTCCCGGCGCTCGCACCGCCGCGGAGGGCATCCGTCCCCAGGCGATCTCCGCGCACATCTCCTTCCTCGCCGATGACCTCCTCGAGGGCCGGGGCACCGGCGACCGTGGGCACCAGGTCGCCGCCGCCTACGTGGCCAGCCAGCTCGCCGGGCTGGGCCTGGAGCCGGCGGGAACGGACGGGAGCTGGTATCAGCAGATCTCCCTCCGCGCCGGTCGGGCCGGAGCCGCCCTCCTCGAGGTGGGCACCACCGCCGGGAGCAACCTGGCCCCGGTCCAGGGCAAGGACTTCGTGGCCCATGCACCCCTGGCCACCGGACTCGCCGACGTCACCGCCCCGGTGGTCTATGTCGGCCACGCCATCGTCGCCCCGGAGTACCAGTGGGACGATCTGGCCGGGGTCGACGTCCGGGGGAAGGTGGCCCTGGTCCTGGTCGGCGCTCCGCTGGGAAGCGGACCGGATTTCTTTCCCCCCATTCCCAGCGCGGTGTACGGGCAGATCCGCAACAAGCTGGAGCTGCTCACCTCCCGGGGCGCGGCGGGCGTCCTCCTGGTCCACACTCCAGACCGCGACAAGGTCCAGCCCTGGGCGCGGGCGCTCGCCACCGCCGACATGGAGTCGATGGGACTGCTCGAGAACGGCCGCCTCGCCGCGTTCGAGGAGCTGCCGCGCCTCACGCTCTCCACCGAGGCGACCGACGCGCTCCTCGCCGCCACCGGTCACAGCGAGCGGGTGGCCGACCTGGTCGCCGCGGTGACCGCCCGGAAGTCGCGGAGCTTCGAGCTGGGTACCCGGGCGCGGATCCGGATCGAGGGGAAGCTGCGCACGGTGACCAGCGTGAACGTGGTCGGGCTCTGGCGCGCCGCCTCCGGCTCCCCTCTGGCCGGGGAGACGGTGGTCTACACCGCCCACCTCGATCACCTCGGCATCGGCAAGCCGGAGAACGGCGACGCCATCTACAACGGCGCCTCCGACGATGCGGTGGGGGTGGGCAGCCTGCTCGAGGTTGCCGGCGCCTTCACCCGGCTCCCGGCGCGGCCGAAGCGAAGCGTCCTCTTCCTGCTGGTGACCGCCGAGGAGAAGGGGCTGCTCGGCTCGGAGTGGTTCGTCGCCCACCCCACCGTGCCGGTGGCGTCGCTGGTGGCGGACGTCAACGCCGACAGTGGGCTGGCAGTCTATCCGCCACGGGAGGTGCTGACCGTCGGCGCCGAGGAGAGCACCCTCGCCGACGACGTGCGCCGGGCCGCCGCCGCGCTCGGGCTGGGGGTGGGGCAGGACCCCGAGCCGAAGCAGGCACACGCGGTGCGCAGCGATCAGTACAACTTCCTTCGTCACGGAATCCCCGGGACGACCACCGGGGTGGGGCCGGGCGGGGCCACCGAGGCCGAGCTGAAGGCGGCCGCCGAGTTCCGCCGCACGCGCTATCACCGGGTGGCCGACGCCTGGGAGCCGGACCGCGATTACCAACCGGCGGCCACCATTGCCCGCTTCCAGTTCCTCCTCGGGCTGGCGGTGACCGAGCGGCCGACCCGCCCCACCTTCCTTCCCGGCAGCTTCTTCCTGCGGGCAGCCGCCCACTGACGACAAATCCCGCCCTCGAGACACGCCCGATGTTCTGGTCGCGCCCCATGAACGCCCACCGCTCGCTGGGAGGCCTGCTCCTCCTCGCCGCCGCCTGTGCCACGACGCCCACCTCGCCCACGCCCGCCGACCAGGGATCCCTGGAGTCGTTCGCTCCCGGAGCCACCCGGGCCGCGGCGAGCATCCAGCCGGCGGCGATCGCCGGTCACATCAAGTTCCTCGCCGACGACCTGCTCGAGGGGCGCGACACCGGAAGCCGGGGACATCTGATCGCCGCTCGCTACGTCGCCGCCGAGCTGATGGCGATGGGCTTGAAACCCGCCGGAGAGGACGGGACGTACTTCCAGAAGATCACCCTGGTCGGCGCGAAGTCACCCGAGCACCCCACGCTGGAGATCATCGGCGGAAAGCCCTCCCCGCTGAAGCTGGTGGCGGGCAAGGACTTCGCCGCCGGTACCGACCTCGACACCGGGCGGGCCGACCTCGACGCCCCGCTGGTCTTCGCCGGCTACGGCCTGAGCGTGCCCGAGTACAAGTACGACGACTTCGTCGGGATCGACGTCCGGGGAAAGATCGCGGTGATCCTCTCCGGGGCCCCGCGCTCGGACCGAGCGGACTTCTTCCCCACCCTTCCCTCGTCCGTCTACGGACAGTTCGAGCGAGTGGCCGAGGGGCTCAAGGCGCGCGGCGCGATCGGGGTGCTGGTGGTGTGGACGCCGCTGCGGGAGTCGCTGACTCCGTTCTCGCACATGGTCCAGCACCTCTCCTTCGAGGCGATGCGCCTGAAAGGCAATCCGCCAAAGCTGGACGGAGCCCTGATCAGCAGCGAGGTCTTCCAGCGCATCCTCCAGGCCGCGGGCCGCACCGAGACCGTGGCCGAGCTGGTCGCCGCCTGCGACGGAGGAAAGCCCCGCTCGTTCGACCTCGGTCTCCGGGCACGGGTGCGGGCCGACAACCCCATCCGCGAGCTCACCTCGGTCAACGTGGTGGGCCTGCTCCCCGGCGATCCGGCTTCGCCCACCCGTGACGAGGTCGTGGTCTACGGCGCCCACCTGGACCACATGGGCATCGGACAGCCGGTGAACGGCGACCGCATCTACAACGGGGCCTCCGACGACGCGGCCGGGGTGGCCAGCCTGCTGGAGACGGCGCGGGCCTTCACCCTGCTCGAGAAGCCTCCGGCGCGCTCGATTCTCTTCCTCTTCGTCACCGCCGAGGAGAGAGGGCTGCTCGGCTCGGAGTGGTACGCCGACCACCCCACGGTGCCGATGTCGAAGATCGTCGCCGACATCGACGTCGACGGGGCCTACCCGATCAACCCCCTGAAGGACGTGGTGGCTCTCGGGGTGGACCAGAGCTCGCTGGCGACGGACGTCGAGCGCGCGGCGAAGGCCCTGGGCCTGATGGTCAGCCCGGACCCCGAGCCGGACGAGGCCTACTTCGTCCGCTCCGACAACTTCAACTTCGTGAAGCAGGGCGTGCCCGCGGCGCAGACCATGAACGGCGTCGCCGGGCTCACCCCGGAGCAGAAGAAGGCCTGGACCGCATTCTGGGCCGCCCGCTACCACCAGCCGCAGGACGAGTTCGAGCCTGACCGGGACTGGAAACCCTTCGCCGACCTGACCCGGTTCAACTTCCTCCTCGGGCTCTCGGTGGCACAGGCGCCGAAGCGTCCGACCTGGAACGCCGACAGCTGGTTCCGCCGTTTCCCCGAGCCGAAGCCCGCCGCGACCTCGGCACGCTGAGCGGCGTCCCCCAGGCGGAATCCGGCTCGCTCAGCGCAGGCCGTCGGGGATCGGATGGAGGAGCGGCCGGCCGGGACGCGCCTCGGTGCGCATACCGTCGACCAGCACCGGCTCGCCGTTCACCACCACGGTGGCGATGCCCTCCGGGAACTGCTTCGGGCGCTCGTACGTCGCCAGGTCGTTCACCTTCGCCGGATCGAAGACCACCACGTCGGCGACCATGCCTGGACGGAGCAAGCCCCGGTCGAGCAGCCCCATCCGGCGCGCGGGCAGCGAGGTGATTCTTCGCACCGCCTCCTCGAGGGGGAAGAGCTTCTCCTCGCGCACGTAGTGTCCGAGCAGCCGGGCCATCGAGCCGAATGCCCGGGGATGGGTGCTCTCCGGACCCAGCGGGCCATCGGGCGCGTCGGCACTGGCGTCGACGCCGATGGAGACCCACGGCTGCCGGAGCGCGTGCTGGAGGTCAAACTCGCTGGCCAGGAAGCGGATCACCTGGGTCGCGCCCCCGTCGGCGATGACCAGGTCCACCAGCGCTGCGGCCGGGGTGGTCGCCCGATCCTTGGACACCGCAGCCAGCGTCTTGCCCTCGTAGCGCTTCAGATCCGGCGAGAGGGCGAGGGTGATCACGATGCGGTCGGCGGTGTCGGGGTCCTTCCAGCTGGCGGCGATCTCCCGCTCCGCCCTGGCACGCTGCACCGGGTCCTTGAGCCGGGTCACCATCGGGGCGACCCCGCCCGACTGGGTCCAGGCCGGGACGTCGGCGTGGAGCATGTTCGCCCCCGCCAGGTACGGATAGACGTTGGCCGAGACGTCCAGGCCTTCGGTCCGGGCGGCGGCGATGCGCTGGACGATCTCCGGCATCCGGCCCCAGTTGCGGCGGCCCGCGGCCTTGAGGTGCCAGATCTCCACTGGCAGGCCCGCGGTGCGGCCGATGTCCAGCGCCTCGTCGATGGCGTCCAGCACCTCGTCGGCCTCGCTCCGCATGTGCGTGGCGTAGAAGCCGCCGAACTTCGCCGCCGAGCGGGCCAGGGCGATCAGCTCCTCCTTGGACTGGTAGATGGCCGGCGCGTAGATGAGCGCCGAGGCCAGCCCGAAGGCGCCCTGGCGCATCGCCTTCTGGACCTCGATCTGCATCCGGAGCAGCTCGTCCGGGGTGGGGGGACGCTCGTCCTCGCCCATCACCGCGGCCCGCACCTGCGCCGAGGAGACCATCGTCCCCAGGCTGATCGCCGGCTTCAGCGCCCGGAGGCGCTTCCAGTACCCGTTGAGATCCTTCCAGTCGATGCGTGTCTGGTGGAGGGCCAGCCACTGCATCACCCCGCCCATGTATTCGCCCTTCATCGGGGCCACCGAGCCCAGCTCTCCGGTGAGCTCGGCGGTGATGCCCTGGCGAATCTTCGACTCCGCGCGCGGGTCGACCAGCAGGGTGAGCTCGCTCTGCCCGAGGAGGTCGATGAAGCCAGGGGCCACCACCTGATCGCGGGCGTCGATCCGCAGCTTGGCCGGCGCGTCGCGGAGATCCCCGAGGATGACGATGCGGTCGCCACGGATGCCCACGTCGGCGCGGAACCAGGCGCTCCCGGAACCGTCCACCACCCGGCCGTGCTCGATGACCAGGTCCAGCTTCTGCGGCGCGGCGGCGAGGAGGAGTGCTGCCAGCTGCAGGGCGAGCATCGGCGGCAGATTGTCTCACGCAATCCGCTGCCGATGTGAGAACTCGGCCGCAGCGCCGCACTCCCACATGCACGCCACCTTGCTCCTCCTGGCCCTGCTCGCTGCCGACGGCGGGACCAATTCCACTCCGCCGGCGAGCCCGCTGGCCCGCTTTCGCGCCGCGCAACGCACATTCGCCAGGACGTTCGCCGCCGGTGACTGGGACGGGGCGAGAGCGGCGGCGGAGGAGCAGCGGCACGCGGCGCATGGACGTCCCGATGCCGACTACAACCTGGCGTGCGTGGAGGCCCGTGCCGGACGTCCCGATGCCGCGTTTGCCGCGCTGGGCCGGGCGGTGGAGAGCGGGATGGCGCAGGACTTCCGACCCGATCCGGACCTGGCCTCGCTGAAGGGCGACCCGCGGTGGTCGGCGCTCGAGGCGAGGCAGGAGGCGCAGCGAAGGCCGGTGATGGAGGGAAAGCCCGAGCTGGCGCTCCCGGCAGAGCTGGAGATCGCCGAGGACCTGGCGCTCGACCCGCGAACCGGTGCGGTGTTCGTCTCCAGCCCCCGCACCGGAGAGGTCCGCCGGTGGAACGGCAAGAGCTGGCAGAGCTGGGCCCATCCCGGGGCCGAGGGCACCAGTGCCCTGGCACTGGGACTCGACCCGAAGCGGCGGGTGCTCCAGGTCACCACCGCTCCCTTGCCGCAAGCGCGCGGGGCGGTGGGGGGGACGGGGCCTCCGTCGGAGCTGGTGACCCTGGCCCTCGATGATGCGCGGGTGCTGGGGCGGGTGGCGCCGCCGGGCCTCGAGCTGCGTCACGTCCTGGGGGACCTGACCCTCGGGCCGGATGGAACGGTCTACGTCGCCGACAGCGTGGCCGGAACCGTCTACCGACTGCCACCCGGGGGCTCGGCGCTCCAACCCCTGTTTCCGGCGGGGACACTGGGCAGTCCGCAGACGCCGGTCCTCTCCGCGGCGGGAGACCGGCTCTACGTTCCGGACTACACGCTGGGGCTCTTCGTCGTTCCCGCGCGGGGCGGCATGCCGGTTCCGGTATCCGCGCCTCCCGACCTCATGACCGCAGGCACCGACGGGATGGTGGCAGTCGCCGGGGGAATGGTGGCGGTGCAGAACGGCATCGTGATGCCGCGCATCGTCCGCCTCTGGCTCTCCCCCGACGGGACGCGCATCGAGCGGTGGAAGGTGCTCGCCCGCGGGCCGGACATCGGAGATCCGACGCACGCCACCACCCGCCGTTCCGAGGTGGTGGCCCTGGTCGACAGCGGCTGGGGTCGCTTCACCGACGACGGGAAGATCCGCCCCGACGTCGCGGCCGCCAGCCCCCGTCTGATCCGCTTTGCCCTCGGCAAGTAGGGACGCCCACCCGGGCGCTGGAGCACGCCGGCGGGCTGCGCTACGAGAAGACATGGCTCGAAGCACGCTCGCCGAGATCCGTCGCCTCTGCCTCGCCCTCCCCGAGACCGCGGAGACGTTGACCTGGGGCCAGCCGCACTTCCGGGTGCGGGGGAAGATCTTCGCCGGGTTCGGCGACCATGGCGGCAAGGCGACGCTGGGCTTCAAGCTCGAGCGGGAGCACGCCGACGCGGTGGTGCAGGACCCGCGCTTCGCCCGCGCACCCTACGTCGGCGCGCACGGGTGGATCAGCATGGACGCCGCCGGCATCCGCGACTGGGACGAGGTCCGCGCCTTCCTGGTGGAGAGCTACCGCCTCATCGCCCCCCGGAAGTGCTGGGAGGCCTACCGCGCCGGCGGCTCGGGAGCGGTGACGCGCGCCGGGCCGAAGCGTGCCCGGGCGACCCGGCCAGCGAAGCGCACCGCACGCCGACCGGGGCGCTGAGCCGGTTCACCCTGCCAGAGCGGCGTCAGACGATCTCGTGCAGCCGCATGCTGTTGATCTTCCCCGGCTGCCCCACCGGCGCCCCGAAGACGATCACCACCCGGTCACCGCGCTGGGCGAAGCCGCGGCTGAGCAGCTCCTCCTCCACCCGGCGAACCATCTCCTCGGTCCGGTCCACCGGCTCGAGCACCCGCGGCACCACCCCCCAGAGCAACGACAGCTTCCGCCGCACCTCCTGGTTGGGGGAGAAGGCGACGATGGGCACCGTGGGGC
>Ga0307472_100000809_pt1 | contig 11593 bp, 8 predicted proteins | sample atmos_gasesAM5C__2_FD_204582 | JGI IMG/M metagenome (GOLD analysis project Ga0307472, IMG submission 204582) | Hardwood forest soil microbial communities from Morgan-Monroe State Forest, Indiana, United States - atmos_gasesAM5C_05 | ecosystem: Environmental > Terrestrial > Soil > Temperate... | reverse complement strand
CGATGACGGACGATCAGCGCGCCCGCTTCGAAAAGGAGCTGCGCGACGGTGCGCGCGACTTCGAGCGCGCGCGCGGCGAGTTCCAGGATGACTTCAGCGCGCGGCGTAACGAGGAGATGTCCCGGCTGCAGCGCACGCTCGGCGAGGAAGTGCGCGCCTACGCCAAGGCGCAGAACTTCGACGTGATCCTGAGCGGGGAAGCGGTCATCTACGCGACCCCCGCCTATGACATCACGCCCGCGATTCTCACCGCTTTGCAGGCACGCGCCGCCACGGCGCCCGCGGCCAAGCCGGCGACGCCGGCACCGACGAGCCCGCCGGCGCCCAAGCCGCCGGGCAAGTAACGCCCGAGACAACACCGCGGGGCTCAGGTCGCGCCATGTCCGTCTCGCTGGGGGAGCTCGCGGTGCGCTTCGGTTGCGAGCTGCGGGGTGACCCGGAGGCGCGGGTCGAGCATGTCGCGACGCTCGCCAATGCGGATGGCAGCGCGCTCGCGTTCCTCGCCAACCCACGCTACCGCCCGCAGCTCGCCACGACGCGCGCCGCGGCCGTAGTGCTCAACCCCGAGGCCGCCGCGCTCTGCCCGACCCACGTGCTGCTCGCGGAGAACCCGTACGCGACCTATGCGCGCATCGCCGCCGTGTTGCATCCGAGCCCGGCGGCGCCCCCTGGAGTGCACCCGACGGCGCTGATCGCCGCGAGCGCCCGCATCGATCCATCGGCGCACATCGGCGCTTTCTGCTCGATCGGCGAGCGCGCCGTGATCGGCGAGCGCTGCGTCGTCGGTCCGCACTGCGTGCTGGAAGAGGACGCGAAGCTCGCGGCTGACGTGCGCCTGGCCGTGCGCGTCACGGTGCATCGGGCGGTGGAGGTCGGCGCGCGCACCGTGCTGCAGTCGGGCGCGGTGATCGGCGGCGACGGCTTCGGCTACGCGCCCGAGCGCGGCGCCTGGGTGAAGGTGCCGCAGGTCGGCGCGGTGCGCGTCGGCGCGGACGTGGAGATCGGCTGCAACACCACCATCGACCGCGGCGCCATCGAGGACACCGTGATCGAGGACGGGGTCAAGCTCGATAATCTCATCCAGATCGGACACAACGTGCGCATCGGCGCTCATACCGCAATCGCCGCCTGCACCGGCGTCTCCGGCAGCACCGTGATCGGCAAGCGCTGCATGATCGGCGGCCATGTGGGCTTCGCCGGGCACATCACCATCGCCGACGACGTCGTCATCACCGGCTTCTCGGCCGTGAGCCGCTCGATCGCGGGCGCCGGCGTATACTCCAGCACCATCCCCTTCGAGGAGGCCCACAGCTGGCGGCGCCTGGTCGCGCGCTTCAAGCGCAGCGGCCGGCTCGAGGAGCGCGTGCGCAAGCTCGAGCGCGCTGCGGGAATCAAATCCGGGAAGGAAGAAGACTCATGAGCGAAGCCGTCCAACTCGACATGCAGGCGATCCTCGAGCGGCTGCCGCACCGTTACCCGTTCCTGCTGGTCGACCGGGTGCTGGAATGCCACCCGGGCGAGAGCATCCGCGCACTCAAGAACGTCACCTACAACGAGCCGTTCTTCCCCGGCCATTTTCCCCACCGGCCGGTGATGCCGGGCGTGATGATCATCGAGGCCCTCGCCCAGGCCGCCGGCATCCTGTGTTTCATCACGGCCAACGTGATCCCCGACGAGGACACGCGCTTCTACTTCGTCGGCATCGACAACGCGCGCTTCAGGAAGCCCGTGCTGCCCGGCGATCAGCTGCTGCTGACGGCGCAGCTCGAGCGCTCGCTGCGCGGCATCTGGAAGTTCTCGACCGTGGCGCTGGTCGGCGACAAGGAGGTCGCGCACGCGGACATGATGGTGGCGCCGGAGACCGCGAGGTGATCGACGCGCGCGCGGTGGTATCGCCCGAGGCGCGCCTCGGCGCGGACGTGGAGGTCGGCCCGTTCACCGTCATCGGTCCCGGCGTCGAGATCGGCCCGCGCACCATCATCGGCCCGCACGCAGTGATCAACGGCCCGACGAAGCTCGGCGCCGACAATCACGTGTTCCAGTTCGCCTCGATCGGCGATGCGCCGCAGGACAAGAAATATCGCGGTGAGGCCACGAGGCTCGTCATCGGCGAGCGCAACGTGTTCCGCGAGTTCTGCACCGTCAACCGCGGCACCACCCACGACAAGGGAGTCACGACCATCGGTGATGACAATCTCCTGATGGCGTGCGCGCACGTCGCCCACGACTGCCTGGTGGGCAGCCGCACCGTGTTCGCCAACGGCGCGACCCTCGGCGGCCACGTCGAGGTCGGCGACTGGGTGATCCTCGGGGGCCTGTCCGCCGTGCACCAGTTCTGCAAGGTCGGAGCGCATGCCTTCATCGCCGGCGGCGCGATGGTGCGCCAGGACGTGCCGCCCTACGTGATGGTCCAGGGCGATCCGGCAGCGCCGTATGCGGTCAATTCCGAGGGCCTGAAGCGCCGCGGCTACACCGAGGAGCAGATCCGCGCCATCCGCGAGGCCTATCGGACCGTCTATCGCTCGGACCTGAAGCTCGCCGAGGCCCGCGCGCGCCTCGCGCCGATCGCCGCGGAGCGGCCCGAGATCAGGGCCTTCGCCGACTTCATCCAGGCCTCCACCCGCAGCATCGTGCGATGAGCGCGGCGCCGGTGGGCCCCGCCGCCCCCGACGCGGCGCCGCTGCGCATCGGGATCGTCGCGGGCGAGCACTCCGGGGACCAGCTGGGCGCGGCGCTGATCGCGGCGCTGCGCGAGCGGGTGCCGGCGCTCGAGTGCTTCGGAATCGCCGGACCGAAAATGGTCGCGGCGGGCTGCGAGGCCTGGGCGAGCGCCGACAGCCTCGGCGTCATGGGCCTCGCCGAGGTGCTGCGCCACCTGCCGCGCCTGCTGCGCCTGCGCGCCGAGCTCGCGGCGCGCTTCGCCGCCGCACGCCCCGACGTGTTCGTCGGCATTGACTCCCCCGAGTTCAATCTCACGCTCGCCGGGCGCCTGAAGCGCGCCGGCATCCGCTGTGTCCAGTACGTGAGCCCGCAGGTCTGGGCCTGGCGGCAGGGGCGCGTGCGCACCATCGCCCGCGACACCGACCTGGTGCTGTGCCTGCTGCCCTTCGAGAGTGAGTTCTACGCGCAGCACGCGGTGCGCGCCGAGTTCGTCGGCCATCCGCTCGCCGATCAGATCCCGCTGGAGGTGGACGCCGCCGCGGCCCGCGCCGCTCTCGGGATCGCCCCTGACGCCCGTCTGATCGCGCTGCTTCCCGGCAGCCGCCTGTTCGAGGTCGCCAACCTCGCCGGGCCGTTCGCCGCGGCGGTGGGCCGGCTGCACGAGCAGCGCCCGGAGTTTCAGTTCATCGCGCCCACGGCATCGAGCGCCGTTCGTGAGTGTTTCGAGAGGCAGTTGTCGCAAGCGCCTGAGAAGGCGCTGATTCGCGTCGTCGACGGGCAGGCGCAGCGGGTGCTGGCGGCGGCGGACGCGGCGATCGTCGCCTCCGGGACCGCGACCCTCGAGGCCCTGCTCTCGGGAAAACCGATGGTGGTGGCGTATAAAGTGAGCTGGCTTACGAACTTTGTGCTGCGTACGCTCGGGCTGGTGAAGGTGACGTACTTTTCGCAGCCGAATCTGCTCGCCGGGCGGCGGCTGGTGCCCGAGTTCTCCCAGGGCGCCGTCACCGGCGAGGCCTTGTGCTCGGCGCTCCTCGCCGAGATCGACGATCCGGCGCACGTCGCGCGGCTCCGTCAGGAGTTCGCGCGCATCCACGGCACCCTGCGTCGCGGCGGCGCCGGCCGCGCCGCGGAGGCGGTGCTCGAGTGCGCCGGGCGGCGCCCGCCTCAGCCGTGAGCGCGCCCGCACGCGTCGCCGGAGTGGATGAGGCCGGCCGCGGGCCGCTCGCCGGACCTGTGGTGGCGGCGGCGGTGATCCTCGATCCGCGGCGCCGGATCCGCGGCCTGGCCGACTCCAAGATCCTGCCGCCGCAGGAGCGCACCCGCCTCGCGGGGCTGATCCGCGCCCGCGCGCTCGCCTGGTCGATCGCCTGGGCGGATCGCGACGAGATCGACGCGCTCAACATCCTCGAGGCGACGCTGCTCGCGATGCGCCGCGCGCTGCTCGCGCTGCCGGTCTGTCCGACGCGCGTGTTGATCGACGGCAATCGCTGCCCGTGCTTCGAAGATCTGCGCCTGGGCTGCACCTTCGAGGCGATCGTCGATGGGGATGCCAGCGTCGCCGCGATCAGCGCCGCCTCGATCCTCGCCAAGACCTGCCGCGACACCATGATGCAGTCGCTCGATGCCTGCTACCCCGGCTTCGAGCTCGCCCGCCACAAGGGCTACGCCACGCGGGCGCACCTGCGGACGTTGCGCCGGCGCGCGCCTTCGCCGCTTCATCGCCGCTCCTTCAGCCCCATGCGCACCGCCTGAGCCGCGCCGCGATGTCACCCGGCTTCGTTCACCTGCGCCTGCACAGCGAGTATTCCCTCAGCGACAGCGTCGTGCGCGTGCCCGAGCTCATCGCCGCCGTGGCCGAGGCCGGCATGCCGGCGGTCGCGGTCACCGACCAGAACAACCTGTTCGCGATGGTGAAGTTCTATCGCGCGGCGCTCCAGGGAGGGGTCAAGCCGATCGTGGGGGTCGACCTCACGGTGCGCGAAGAGGGCGAGCGGCGCGAGGCTGCACGCGTGACCTTCCTCTGTCAGAGCCCGGAGGGCTATCGGAACCTCGCGCGCCTGCTGTCGCGTGCCTACCTCGAAGGCCAGGAACGCGGCGTCCCGCGGCTCGAGCGCGACTGGCTCAGCCGCGAGAGCCTCGCGGGCCTGATCGCGCTCTCCGGCGGCACTGAGGGCGACGTCGGGCGGGCGCTGGTGAACGGCCGCGAGGCGGACGCCGGGCGCGCGCTCGAGCGCTGGCACGAGCTCCTGCCCGGGCGCTACTACCTCGAATTGCAGCGCCTCGGCCGCCAGTTCGAGGAGCCGTACATCGCCGGCGCGGTGGCGCTCGCGGCCCGGCATCTGCTGCCGGTCGTCGCCACCAACGACGTGCGGTTCCTGCGCCCCGGGGAGTTCGAGTCCCACGAGGCGCGCGTATGCATCCACGACGGCATGCTGCTCGCCGACCCGGCGCGCGTGCGCCGCTACACGCGCCAGCAGTACCTGCGCAGCCCCGCCGAGATGTCGGCGCTGTTCGCGGATTTCCCGGAGGCGCTCGCGAACTCGGTCGAGATCGCACGCCGCTGCAGCCTCGCGCTCACGCTCGGGGAGGCGCGGCTGCCGCAATACCCGGTGCCGGCGGGTCTCACCACCGAGGAGTTCCTGCACGCCGAGGCCGCGCGCGGGCTCACCGCGCGCTTCCCGGGCGGCGCCACCGCCGCCTATCGCGAGCGGCTCGCGAGCGAGCTCGCCGTGATCTGCCAGATGGGCTTCGCCGGCTACTTCCTCATCGTCGCCGATTTCATCCGCTGGGCGCGCGAGAACGGCGTGCCGGTCGGTCCCGGCCGCGGCTCGGGAGCGGGCTCCCTGGTCGCCTACAGCTTAGGGGTCACGGACCTCGACCCGCTCGCGCACGACCTGCTGTTCGAGCGCTTCCTCAACCCCGAGCGCGTATCGATGCCGGACTTCGACATCGACTTCTGCATGGAGGGCCGCGACCGGGTGATCGAGTACGTCGCGGGCAAGTACGGCCGCGAGCGCGTCTCGCAGATCATCACCTACGGCACCATGGCGGCCAAGGCGGTGGTGCGCGACGTCGGGCGGGTGCTCGGCATGCCCTACGGCTACGTCGACCGCATCGCCAAGCTCATTCCCTTCGAGCTCGGCATCACCCTCGATGCGGCGCTCGAGAAGGAGCCGGAGCTGAAGCGCCTCTACCAGGGCGAGGACGAGGTGAAGAATCTCATCGACCTGGCGCGCTCGCTCGAGGGCCTCACCCGCAACGCCGGCATGCACGCCGGCGGCGTGGTCATCGCGCCCTCGGTGCTCACCGACTTCACGCCGCTCTACTGCGATGCCGCCGGCGGCAGCGTCGTCACCCAGTTCGACAAGGACGACGTCGAGGCGGCGGGCCTCGTCAAGTTCGACTTCCTGGGACTGCGCACGCTCACGATCATCGACCGCGCCGTGCGGCTGATCAACCGCGCCGCTCCCGCCGGCAGCGTGCCGCTCGAGATCGGCGCGCTGCCGATGGACGATGCGCCGACCTATGCACTGCTCAAGTCCTGCCGCACGACCGCGGTGTTCCAGCTCGAGTCGCGCGGCATGAAGGACCTGATCCGCCGCCTGCAGCCGGACTGCTTCGAGGACATCGTCGCGCTGGTGGCGCTGTTCCGCCCGGGGCCGCTGCAGTCGGGCATGGTCGATGACTTCATCAATCGCAAGCACGGCCGCATCGACGGACCCGTCGACTACCTCCACCCGAGCCTCGCGTCCGTCCTCAAGCCCACCTACGGCGTCATCCTCTACCAGGAGCAGGTGATGCAGATCGCGCAGACGCTCGCCGGCTATACGCTCGGCGGCGCGGATCTGCTGCGGCGCGCGATGGGCAAGAAGAAGCCGGAGGAGATGGCCCGGCAACGCTCGGTGTTCACCGCCGGGGCGGTGGCGCGCGGCGTACGCGAGCGCCTGGCCGAGCACATCTTCGATCTGATGGAGAAGTTCGCCGGCTACGGCTTCAACAAGTCGCACTCGGCCGCCTACGCGCTGCTCGCCTACCAGACCGCCTACCTGAAGGCCCATCACCCCGCGGCCTTCATGGCCGCGGTGCTGTCGGCCGACATGGACCATACCGACAAGGTGGTGACCTTCATCAAGGAATGCAGCGACATGGGGCTCGAGGTGCTGCCGCCGGACGTCAACGCCTCGCGCTACGAGTTCGTGGCCGACGGCGAGCGCCGCATCCGCTATGGGCTCGGCGCCGTGCGCGGCGTCGGCGCGGGCGCGGTGGACGGCCTGATCGAGGAGCGCGGCGCGCGCGGAGCCTATCGCAGCCTCGAGGACCTGTGCCGGCGGCTCGATCTCACCAGGGTCAACCGGCGCGTGCTCGAAGCCCTGTTGCGCTCCGGCAGTCTCGACGCGCTCGGCGCCAACCGCGCGACGCTCATGGAGCGCCTCGGCAGCGCGATGCATCTCGGCGACCAGAACACGCGCGCGCACGCGGCCGGCCAGGACGACCTCTTCGGCGGCTTGAGCGCGGTGGAGCCGCCGCCCTTGCCGCAGAGCGCAGCGACGCTGCCGGAGTGGAGCGAGGCGGTGCGCCTCGGCGGCGAGCGCGAGACGCTCGGCCTCTACCTCACCGGCCATCCGCTGCGGCGCTTCGAGGCGAGCCTTCCCCGGTTCGTCTCGCATCGCATCGGCGATCTGGTGGGCGACCGGCCGGTGGCGGGGCTCGAGCCGGTGCGCTTCGGCGCGGGCAAGCCCGTGACCGTCGCCGGTCTCATCGACGAGGTGAAGAAGCGCGGCCCGCGGGTGATCCTGACGCTCGATGACCGCACCGGGCGGCTCGAGGTCATGCTGTTTGAGGAAACCTGGCAGAAACACCGCGACCTGATCGTCAAGGACGCGCTGGTGCTGGTGGAGGGGACGCTGCGTTTCGATGACTTCAGCGACTCCTGGCGGCTCGCGGCGCGGCGCCTGAGCGAGCTCGAGCGGCTGCGCGAGCAGGAAGCTCGCCGCGTGGTGCTGCGCTGCTCGCAGGCCGAGCTGCCGCGCCTCGCCGAGCGCCTCGCCGCGATCCTCGAGCCCTGGCGGCCCGGCCCCTGTCCGGTCACCATCGAGTACGCCACCGCCTCGGCCCGCGGCGCGCTCAACCTGGGCGCCGAATGGAGCGTGCGCGCCTCCCGGGAGCTGCTCGAGCAGCTCGAGGGTCTGGTGGGGAGCGGCGCGCTCGAGGTCCTGTACGCGGCGCCGGCGGCGAGTCCCGGCAGCGCCTTCTCGGCCGACGGCCGCTGAGGGCTTTACTTGCTTAATCGTCGGCACCTTACGTAACCTCGCCGCTCCGCCGTCAAGCGGCCCTTGAAGCCGAAGCGTCCGACACGTTCATGGCAGTTTCCTTCCTGGACTTCGAACAGCCGATCGCCGAGCTCGAAGCGAAGATCGAGGAGCTGAAGCACGTCACCTCGGAATCCGAGGTCAACATTCAGGACGAGATCGGGCGGCTGCAGGCCAAGAGCCGCCAGCTCACTCAGAGCATCTTCGCCAACCTGACGCCCTGGCAGATCACGCAGCTCGCACGCCATCCGCACCGGCCCTACACCCTCGATTACATGGCGGCCATCGCCGGCGAGTTCCACGAGCTGCACGGCGACCGTATGTACGCCGACGATCTGGCGATCGTCGGCGGGGTAGCGCGGATCGATGAGCGCGCCGTGGTGGTGATCGGCCACCAGAAGGGCCGCGATACCAAGGAGCGCGTGCGGCGCAATTACGGCATGCCGAAGCCCGAGGGCTACCGCAAGGCGCTGCGCCTCATGCATCTGGCCGAGCGCTTCGGCCTGCCGCTGGTGACGCTGATCGACACCCAGGGCGCCTATCCGGGCGTCGGCGCCGAGGAGCGCGGCCAGAGCGAGGCGATCGCACGGAACCTCTTCGAGATGTCGGTGCTGCGCGTGCCGATCGTGACCGTGGTCACCGGCGAGGGCGGCTCGGGCGGCGCGCTCGCGATCGGGGTCAGCGACCGCCTGCTCATGCTCCAGTACAGCACCTATTCGGTGATCTCCCCTGAGGGCTGTGCCTCGATCCTGTGGAAGAGCCAGGACAAGAAGGAGGTGGCGGCGGAGTCGCTGAACCTGACGGCCGACCGGCTGCTGAAGCTCGGCCTGGTCGATGAGGTGATCGAGGAGCCGCTCGGGGGCGCGCACCGCGACCCCGCTACGACCGCCGCACGGCTGAAGGCCGCCCTGATCCGCCACCTCGACGAGCTCGACGCGCTGCCGCGCGATCAGCTGCGGGCTGCGCGCGCCGCCAAGATCGCCTCCTACGGCGTGTATTCCGAAAACGCAGCCTGACCGGCGGCAGGGGCGAATGGGGCGAAAGCCGGAGGGGTTCGGCGCGCGCTGGCTCGGCAGGCGCCTCGCACAGCTCCTGCCCGGCTTCCCTGACCGCGAGCTGTGCGTCGCCTTCAGCGGCGGCGCCGACTCCACGGCGCTGCTTGCGGCGCTCGCCGGGCTGAAGGATCGGGTGCGTGCACTGCGCGCCGTACACGTCGACCATGGACTGCATCCGGACTCGCGCTCGTGGGGGGCGCGCGCCGTCGATCTCGCGCGCACCCTTCGCGTGCCATGCGAGGTGCTCGAGGCGAGGGTGACCCGCCTGCGCGGCGAATCGCCCGAGGCCCGCGCGCGCGCGGCGCGCTACCGCCTGCTCGCCGGCACGCTCAGGCCCGGTGAGGTCCTCGTGACCGCCCATCACGAGGACGATCAGCTCGAGACAGTGCTCCTCATGCTGCTGCGTGGCGCAGGGGTCGCCGGACTCGCCGCGATGCCCGAGCTCGCGCCGTTCGCAAGCGGCTTGCTGGCGCGGCCGCTCCTCACGCGCTCGCGCGCGGAGCTCGAGGCCTTCGTGCGCGAGGCGGGCCTGCCTCATCTCGAGGATCCGAGCAACCGCGAGGAGGGGCCGGACCGGAACTTCCTGCGGCTGCGCGTGCTGCCGATCGTCCGCGAGCGCTGGCCGGGCGTGGCGGCGACCGTCGGCCGCACGTCGCGCCATGCCGCCGAAGCGCAGGCGCTGCTCGAGAGCCTCGCGGAGGCCGACCTGAGCTCGGCGCGGCACGGCCAGGCGCTCGCGGCGAGCGCGCTGCGGGCGCTGCCGCCTGAGCGGCGGCGCAATGCCCTGAGGTTCTGGATCGCTTCCCGCGGCTTTTCCGTTCCGCCAACGGCGCGTCTGGCCGAGATCGCAGGTCCTCTGCTCGCGGCGCGTTCCGATGCGCAGCCCGCGGTCCAGTGGACCGGAGCGCAGGTCGAGCGCCACGCGGGACTTCTGAGGCTCCGCCCCGCCGGAAGCGCATCCGCGGGCGCGGCCGAGGGCGCGTGGGCCGCGCCGCCCGAGATTGCCTGGCGCTGGCGCGCCGAGCCGGTCCGTCCCCTGCCGGGCGACCTCGGGCAGATCGAGCTGAGGACCGATGAGCACGGCCCGATCAATCTCGCCGCGCTTCCCGCCCGGCTCACGATCCGCTGGCGCCGCGGCGGCGAGCGGCTCGCGATCGCTCCCGGCCGGCCGCGGCGAGCGCTGAAGAGCCTCTTGCGCGAGTCGCAGCTGCCCCTGGGCGAGCGCGCACGGTTGCCGCTCGTCTACGGCGGCGCCCGGCTGCTCGCCGTCGCCGACCTCTGGCTCGATGAGTCGGTACAGGCGGGGCCCGGCGCCCGACGCCGCGCGCGCCTCGTGTGGACCCCGCCGGCGCGCTGACGGTGAGGCGTCAGGCTCGCCCATCCCGGCGCCGCTTCGGCGCGGCACGGGTGCTTCAGATGTGCTAACCTGCTGGCCCGTCGTCGATCTGCCCTTTCTGCGGCAGCGACCACACGCGACGGGTAATCCTTTAAGAGCTATGACGCGTTTTGTATTCGTCACCGGCGGCGTCGTGTCCTCCCTGGGCAAGGGCATTGCGTCCGCTTCCCTCGGCGCGATCCTCGAGGCCCGCGGCCTCAAGATCGCCATGGTCAAGCTCGATCCTTACATCAATGTGGATCCGGGCACCATGAGCCCGTTCCAGCACGGCGAGGTGTTCGTGACCTCGGACGGCACCGAGACCGACCTCGACCTCGGGCACTACGAGCGCTTCGTGCGCACCACGACCGGGCGCAACAGCAACTTCACCACCGGGCGCATCTACGAGCGCGTGATCGCCAAGGAGCGGCGTGGCGACTACCTCGGCGCGACGGTGCAGGTCATTCCCCACATCACCGACGAGATCAAGCGCTGCATCAAGCTCGGCGCCGACGGCGCCGACGTCTGCATGGTCGAGATTGGCGGCACGGTGGGCGACATCGAGTCGCTGCCGTTCCTCGAGGCCATCCGCCAGCTCGGCGTGGAGCTCGGCCGCAGCAACTGCGTGTACATGCATCTGACGCTGGTGCCGGTCGTGGGCGGCTCGCACGAAGTCAAGACCAAGCCGACCCAGCACTCGGTGAAGGAGCTGCGCGGCATCGGTATCCAGCCCGACGTGCTGCTGTGCCGCTGCCGGCACCCGCTGCCGGAGGAGCAGCGGCGCAAGATCGCGCTCTTTACCAACGTCGAGGAGCGCGCGGTGATCTCCGCCGTGGACGCCGACGACATCTACCGCATCCCGATCCTGCTGCACGAGCAGGCGCTCGACGAGATCGTGGTCGACAAGCTGCGGCTCAGCGTGCCGCCCACCGACCTCGCCGAGTGGCGCCACGTGGTGAGCGCCAAGGGCAATCCCGACGGCCAGGTCGACATCGCGATGGTCGGCAAGTACGTGCAGATCCGCGATTCCTACCTCTCGCTCCACGAGGCCCTGATGCACGGGGGCTTGAAGAGCCGTACGCGCGTCAACATCCACTACATCGAGTCGACCGACATCGAGCTGCACGGCACCCACGCGCTCAAGGCAATGGACGCCATCCTGGTGCCGGGCGGCTTCGGCGAGCGCGGCATCG
>Ga0307472_100000808_pt1 | contig 11595 bp, 8 predicted proteins | sample atmos_gasesAM5C__2_FD_204582 | JGI IMG/M metagenome (GOLD analysis project Ga0307472, IMG submission 204582) | Hardwood forest soil microbial communities from Morgan-Monroe State Forest, Indiana, United States - atmos_gasesAM5C_05 | ecosystem: Environmental > Terrestrial > Soil > Temperate... | reverse complement strand
CTCTTGGCCAGGTTGCGCGGCTGATCGACGTCGGTGCCGCGCAGGATCGCCGCGTGGTAGGCGAGCAGCTGCAGGGGCACGGTATAGACGACCGGCGCCTGCACGTAACTGACGTGCTTCGGCATCTCGATCACCGTGACGCCATCGCTCGGCTGAATCCCCGACTCCGGGTCGGCGAAGACGATCAGCTCGCCGCCGCGCGCGCGCACTTCCATCAGGTTCGACTTGAGTTTCTCGAGCAGGTCGTTGTTCGGCGCGACCGTCACCACCGGCATGTCGGAGTCCACCAGCGCGAGCGGTCCGTGCTTGAGCTCGCCCGCCGGGTAGGCCTCGGCGTGGATGTAGGAGATTTCCTTGAGCTTGAGCGCCCCCTCCATGGCGATCGGGTACAGCGCGCCGCGCCCGAGGAACAGCGCATGGTGCTTCGAGGCGAAGCGCTCCTCGGCGAGGCGGCGCACCACCGGATCGAGCTGCAGGGTCTTCTCGATGAGCGACGGCAGCTCGATCAGGCGGGTGACCAGCCCGCGCTCGCGCTCGGCATCGGTGCCGTGATGGCGCGCGAGCGCCACCACCAGCATGCCGAGCGCCGCGAGCTGGGTGGTGAAGGCCTTGGTGGAGGCGACGCCGATCTCCGGCCCCGCGCGCGTCAGCATGACCAGCTCGGACTCGCGCACCAGGCTGCTCTCGGGCACGTTGCAGATCGCGAGCTGCGAGAGGTAGCCGGACTGCTTCGCGAGCCGCAGCGCCGCCAGCGTGTCCGCGGTCTCGCCCGACTGCGAGATGGTGACGAACAGCGAGTCGCGCGGCACCAGCGGACTGCGATAGCGGTACTCGCTCGCGATGTCGACCGCACACGGAACCTTGGCGATCTGCTCGATGAAATAGCGCGCCACGCAGGCGGCGTGGAAGCTCGTGCCGCAGGCGACGATGTGCACGTTGCGGGTGCGCTTCAGCACCGCGGTGGCCGCCGGGCCGAAGGCCGCCTCGAGGAGCCGCCCGTTGGCGACCCGCTCCTGCAGCGTGTTGGCGAGCGCGCGCGGCTGCTCGTGGATCTCCTTGAGCATGTAGTGCGCGTACGGACCCTTCTCGGCCGCATCCGCCGACAGCTCGCTCTCGCGCACCGGCCGCTCGGCCCCCGCGCCGCGGCGGTCGACGACCCGCACCGCCGTGCGCCGCACTTCGGCGACGTCGCCTTCCTCGAGGAAGATGAAGCGGCGCGTCACCGGCAGCAGCGCCGCGACGTCCGAGGCGACGAAGTTCTCGTCCACCCCGAGGCCCACCACCACCGGGCAGCCCTCGCGGGCGAGGATCAGCCGGTCGGGATCGTGCTCGCTCACCACCACCAGCGCGTAGGCGCCCTCGAGCTCGGCGACGGTGGCGCACACCGCCCTGAACAGGTCGTGCACGCTCTGCAGATGATGGTGCACGCGGTGCGCGATGACCTCGGTGTCGGTCTCGGAGGAGAACTTGTAGCCGCGGCGCTCGAGGTCGGCGCGCAGCTGCTCGTGGTTCTCGATGATGCCGTTGTGAACGATGGCGAGCCCGTCGCGCGAGATGTGCGGGTGGGCGTTGCGCTCGCTCGGCACGCCGTGGGTCGCCCAGCGAGTGTGGGCGATGCCGATCGGGCCGGCGGTCGGGTTGTGGGTGAGCGCCTCATCGAGCATGCGCACCTTGCCGACGGTGCGCAGCCGGGTCAGATGTTGGGTGCCGTTCAGGACCGCGATGCCGGCCGAGTCGTAGCCGCGGTACTCGAGCCGCCGCAGGCCCTCCATCAGGACCGGGACGATGTCACGCCCGGCGACCGCTCCGACGATTCCGCACATGGTTTCCTCAGCCTCGCTCCGGCCGCGCGATATCCGCAGGCCCCGTGGACGGGTAAGTGTGCCTGAAAGCCAGGCAGGCGGAAAATGCCGACTTTACTTAGGAAGGCCGGGCGACCCGTTGTCGATACCAGTCCCAGGTGAGCCGGATGCCCGTCCTGAGATCCACCTGCGGCCGCCAGCCCATGTCATTGAGCCGCGACACGTCGAGAAGCTTGCGCGGTGTGCCGTCGGGGCGTGAGCGATCGAGCTCGAAGCGCCCGCGGAATCCGACGATCTGCGCGATCAGCTCGGCCAGCTCGAGGATCGTCAGGTCCTCGCCGCAGCCGACGTTGATCGGTCGCTCGTCGCTGTAGCGCTCCATCAGCAGCAGGCAGGCGGCAGCCAGGTCGTCGACGAACAGGAACTCGCGGCGCGGCGTGCCGCTGCCCCAGAGCGTCACGCAGTCCGCGCCGGCTGTGCGCGCCGCGTCGATCCTGCGCAGCAGCGCGGGCAGCACGTGCGAGGTCTCGGGGTCGAAGTTGTCCCCCGGGCCGTAGAGATTGGTCGGCAGCAGCGTGATGGCGTCGAAGCCGTGCTGCCGCCGGTACGCCTGGCACATCTTGAGGCCGGCGAGCTTGGCGATGGCGTACCACTCGTTGGTCGGCTCGAGCGCGCCGGTGAGCAGATACTCCTCGCGCAGCGGCTGGGGCGCGAGCTTCGGATAGATGCAGCTCGAGCCGAGGAACAGGAGCTTGCGCGCGCCGTGCCGCCAGGCGGCGTCGATCACGTTGGCTTCGATCAGCAGGTTGTCGCGGATGAAGTCGGCCGGGCGCGAATCGTTGGCGTGGATGCCGCCGACCCTGGCCGCCGCGAGAAACACGTACTCCGGCCGCTGTTCGGCGAAGAAGCGCTCGACCGCCTGGGGCTCGCGCAGATCGAGCTGGGCGCGCTCGCGCAGCAGCAGATTGCCGAAGCCGCGCGCTTCGCAGGCGCGCCGGATGGCCGAGCCCACCAGGCCGCGGTGCCCTGCGACGTAGATGCGGCTGTCGGGCTTCATCGGCGGGCGCGGGTGCGCGCTGGCCCGGCCGCTCAATCGGGCGCGTGCGCGACGCGGTAGCCTTCGCGGCTCACCAGCGCGTCGCGCCGCGCCAGCGCCAGGTCCGACTCGACCATCTCGCGCACCAGCTCGTCGAAGCCGACGCGCGGCGCCCAGCCGAGCTCGGCGCGCGCCCGCGACGCATCGCCCAGCAGCGTGTCGACTTCGGTGGGACGGAGGTAGCGCGGGTCGATGCGGATCACGGTCTGCCCGCTGTGGCGATGGACGCCGACCTCCTCCGGCCCCCGGCCGCGCCACTCGAGGGGCAGGTCGAGCAGCGCCGCGGTCTTCTCCACGAAGTCGCGCACCGAATGCTGCCGGCCGGTCGCGATCACGTAGTCCTGCGGCCGAGGCTGCTGGAGCATGAGCCACTGCGCCTCGACGTAGTCGCGCGCGTGGCCCCAGTCGCGCCGCGCCTCGAGGTTGCCGAGATACAGGCAGTCCTGGAGCCCCGCGCTGATCCGCGTGAGTCCGCGGGTGATCTTGCGCGACACGAAGGTCTCGCCGCGGATCGGCGACTCATGATTGAAGAGGATGCCGCTGCAGGCGTACAGCCCGTAGGCCTCGCGATAGTTGATGGTGATCCAGTGCGCGTACAGCTTGGCGACGCCGTAAGGCGAGCGCGGATGGAACGGCGTCCGTTCGTTCTGCGGCGACTCCGGCACCAGCCCGAACATTTCCGAGGTCGAGGCCTGATAGAAGCGCGTGCGGCCCTCGAGGCGCAGGATGCGCATGGCCTCCAGTATCCGCAGCGTGCCGAGCCCGTCGGCGTTGGCGGTGTACTCCGGGGTCTCGAACGACACCTGCACGTGGCTCTGCGCGGCGAGGTTGTAGATCTCGTCCGGCTGTACCTGCTGGATGATGCGCAGCATGTTGGTGGCGTCGGTGAGATCGCCGTAGTGCAGCGTCAGCCGCGCGCCGCTCACGTGCGGATCCTCGTAGAGATGGTCGATGCGGTCGGTGTTGAAGAGCGACGCCCGGCGCTTGATGCCGTGCACCTCGTAGCCCTTCTTCAGCAGCAGCTCGGCGAGGTACGCGCCATCCTGGCCGGTGATGCCGGTGATCAGGGCACGTTTGCTCATGGACTGCTCACGCTGGGCCGATGCTCATGGCGTTTGTCGCCGGCGCAGCGGACTGTAAGTGAGCCGCATAGCGATCGCAAGACACGGCCCTGCGGGCGCCTAGCCCTTTTGCTTCACCGGCCGCTTCCAGCCCGCGAGCGTCTGCTGTCGTGCGCGGGCGACGGTGAGCCCGCCGGCCGGTACGGCGCGCGTCACGGTGGAACCCGCGCCGATCGTGGCGCCGGCGCCGACGGTGATGGGAGCGACCAGCACGCTGTTGCTGCCGGTGTGCACGTCGTCTTCGATGACGGTGCGGTTCTTGCTGGCGCCGTCGTAGTTGGCAATGATAGTGCCGGCGCCGATGTTGACGCGCGCGCCGAGCTGCGCATCGCCGACGTAGGCGAGGTGATTGGCCTTGGAGCCCTCGCCGAGGCTCGAATTCTTCACCTCGACGAAGTTGCCGATATGCACGCCGCGCCCGGCCCTGGAGCTCGGCCTGAAGCGCGCGAACGGCCCGATGTGGCAGTCGGGACCGATGACGGCGGCATCGATGACGCAGTGCGCGAACACTTCCGTGCCTGCCCCGATCTCGCTGTCGCGGATGAGACTGCCGGGACCGACGCGTACGCCGTCACCCAGCACCACGCGCCCCTCGAGCACCACGTTGACGTCGAGAAACACGTCGGCGCCGTGGGTGACCGTGCCGCGTACGTCGAGCCGCGCGGGATCGGCGACCGTGACCCCGGCCAGCATCAGCGCGCGCGCCGCCTGCGCCCGCCAGGCGGCCTCGACCTGCGCGAGCTGCGCCTTGTCGTTGACGCCCAGGACCTCGATCGGCTCTCCCGCCACGACCGGCTTCACGGGAATCCGCTCCTTCACCGCGAGCGCGATGACATCCGTCAGGTAGTACTCGCCCTGGGAGTTGTCGGGCTTGAGCAGCGCGAGCCATTTGCGCAACTGGACCGCCGGCGCCGCCAGCACGCCGGTGTTGCATTCGCGGATCGCGAGCTGCGCGCGGCTGGCATCCTTCTCCTCGACGATGCCGCGCACGCTCCCGCGGCGGTCGCGCACGATGCGTCCGTAGCCGGCCGGATCGTCGGCGTTCATGGTGAGGAGGCTCACGCCGGCACGCTGACGGGATGCGAGGAGCTCGAGGAGCGTCGCGCGGCGAATGAGCGGCACGTCGCCGTAGAGGACCAGCACGACGTGGTCGTCCGGGATCTGCGGCATGGCCTGCAGGAGCGCATGGCCGGTGCCGCGGCGCTCGGCCTGCAGCGTCCAGCTGACCGGCTCGCGCTCGAGCGCCGCGCGCACCCGCTCGCCGCCGTGTCCGTACACCACGCAGATGCCGGCGGGATCGAGCGCGCGCGCGGTGTCGATGACGTGCTTCAGGAGCGCTCGCCCGGCGAGCGGCTGCAGCACCTTCGGGAGCGCGGACTTCATGCGCTTGCCCTCGCCCGCCGCGAGGATGACGACCGAGAGCGGCGCCGGGACGGACGGGGCGTTGCCGCGCGCCGCGGCCCGCTGAGCGGTCTTGCGCATGGGCGAAATTGTACCCTAGCGCCTGACGATCACCGGGCTCCCCGGGGCGGTGGGGTGCGAGGATTCCAGCTCCCTGAGCTTGTGGCGCATCAGCGCGCCCACGTAGAGCTGCGGGTTGGAATGCGCCTCGTGCTCGCTGTCCTCGCGCTGCGCGATGAGCCTGGTGGCCCTCGCGAACGCCTGCTCGAGCGAGTCGCTCTCGGGGAGCGAGTCCCTGAGGAAGGCCTCGCCGAACCAGGTGAGGGCGCGGTCCTCCTGGCAGCCGAAGGAGCTGTGGGCGGCGTCAGAGGCGGTCACCACCGCCGTGGTCTCGTTCTTCAGGGCGTCGACGAACACGCCGGCATAACAGGCCGACACTACCACCACGCGCCAGCGGATCCCGGACTCATCGAGCGCCTGCCGCAGGTCCTCGGGGTCGATCTGCGCCAGCGGCAGCGAGCCGTTGCGCACCTCGAGGCCGTCCTCCGAGCCGTGCGAGGTGAGATAGAGCACCAGCACGTCCTGCTCCGGATCCATGCGCGCGGCGAGGAGCCGGAGCGCCTGCTCGAGCCCGGAGAGGCTCGCGAGCGGCCAGGAATCGCGGTCGCCGGCGTCGTTGACGAGCAGCACCGAGCGGTCCGCGGAGCCGAAGCGGGCCGCGAATGCCTGCCGGGCGAACTGGGCCTCGCGGCTGAAGACTTCCGGTTCCGCATCGCCGGCGAAGCCGACGAAGTAAGCGCGCGGCGCCCCGGGCTGCGACGGGGTGACGCGCGCGACCACCGCGGCGATGCGCGCCGGCTGGTCGTAGAGCAGCGCCTCGGCCGCGGCCGGGTCGTCGTCCTCCTGCGCCGTCTCCGTATCTGGCGGGACCCAGAGCCGCGTCTCGAGATCGAGCCAGCCGAGCGCCGGGGGCGTGGCGAGCACCAGGGCGACAGCGATCAGGGCGGGTGCGAGGCGCAGCGGGCCGAAGGCGGCGCCCAGCACCCGCACCGCCAGCACCACCAGCCAGGCGAGCGCGCCCACGGTCGTCAGCAGCGACCGCCACGACACCTCGCCCAGCCACAGGGTCGTCAGCTGCGGCCGCGCGGCGCCCCACGGCAGATCGCCGGCCAGCCACAGGATCGTCAGGACCCACGGCGACACGGCGAGCATCGTGACCGTGAGGGCGCGCGTCGGCGCGGCGCGGCTCTGGGCGCGAGCCACCAGGGCGCAGGCGATGAATGCCAGCAGCAGGTAGCAGGCCCCGCCGAACAGGCCGTCAGGCCCGAGCTCGGCGCTGCGCCCGGCGTGCAGCTTGTCGAGCGCCGCCCAGACCGCGAGATTCACCACGAGGAGCGCCGCGAGCTGATCGAAGCTCACCGCGAAGCGCGGCGGCCAGCGCCGCAGGAGCGCGACGAGCGCGAGTCCGCCGGTGAGGTTGCGCCACAGCCCCGCAATCAGGCCAGGCGGTGGCGCATCCGGCGCCGCCGGCGGGGTGTTGGAGCGTTCCGTCGCCGGGTCCAGGGGTCAGGTCCGTTGGTCTCTGAGGCGCTTGAAGACCTTGATCATTGCGGCGTAGCGGGCGATCTCCGCCAGCGCTTCGGCTTCGGTCATGTGCCCGGTCTTCTCCCGCAGGGCGTCCTCCGCACGCTGCTTGGCGGCGAGCGCTGCCGCCTCGTCGATGTCCCGGGCGCGCAGCGCCGTGTCGGCGAGCACGGTGACGCGCTTCGGCTGTACCTCGAGCGCCCCGCCGCCGACGAAGAAGTGATGCTCCTCGCCGTCGGGGGTCCGCACCCGCACCTCGCCGGGCTTGAGCAGCGTCAGGAGCGGCGCGTGCCGCGGCATGATGCCGAGATCGCCCTGCGAGGCCGGAGCGAATACCTCGGAGGCGGCCCCGGAGAACAGCTCTCCCTCGGCGCTCACGATGTCGACGTGGATGGTCAGTGCTTCGGCCATGGTTCGATTGTGGACCTTACTGCAGCGTCTTGGCCTTGGCGACCGCTTCCTCGATCGAGCCGACCATGTAGAAAGCCTGCTCGGGAAGCGCGTCGAACTCACCGGAGATGATGCCCTTGAATCCGCGGATCGTGTCCTTCAGGGGCACGATCTTGCCGTCCTGGCCGGTGAACACCTTGGCGACGTTGAAGGGCTGCGACAGGAAGCGCTGCACCTTGCGCGCGCGGTAGACGGTGAGCTTGTCCTCTTCCGAGAGCTCGTCCATCCCTAAGATCGCGATGATGTCCTGCAGTTCCTTGTAGCGCTGCAGAACCGCCTGCACGCCGCGCGCGGTGTTGTAGTGCTCCTCGCCCACCACCAGCGGATCGAGCTGGCGGCTGGTGGAATCGAGCGGATCGACCGCCGGGTAGATGCCGAGCGAGGCGATCTGGCGCGACAGCACGACGGTGGCGTCGAGGTGCGCGAAGGTGGTCGCCGGAGAGGGGTCGGTGAGGTCGTCGGCCGGCACGTACACCGCCTGGATCGACGTGATCGAGCCCGTCTTGGTGGAGGTGATGCGCTCCTGCAGCACGCCCATCTCCTCGGCGAGGGTCGGCTGGTAACCCACCGCCGACGGCATGCGCCCGAGGAGCGCCGAAACTTCCGTGCCGGCCAGCGTGTAGCGATAGATGTTGTCGACGAAGAACAGCACATCGCGGCCCCGGCCGCCGTCCTCGCGCTGCTCGTCGCGGAAGTACTCGGCCATGGTGAGGCCGGTGAGGCCGACGCGCAGGCGGTTGCCCGGCGGCTCGTTCATCTGGCCGTAGACCATGGCGACCTTGGAGTTCGACAGGTTGTCCTTGTCGATGACGCCCGACTCGATCATCTCGTGATAGAAGTCGTTGCCCTCGCGGGTGCGCTCGCCGACGCCCGCGAACACCGACAGTCCCGAGTACTGCTTGGCGATGTTGTTGATGAGCTCGAGCATGTTGACGGTCTTGCCGACGCCGGCGCCGCCGAAGAGTCCCACCTTGCCGCCCTTGGCGAACGGCACCAGCAGGTCGATGACCTTGATGCCGGTGACCAGCAGGTCGCGACCGCCTGCCTGCTCCTCGAACGACGGCGGGGGACGGTGGATCGGCAGGTGCTCCTGCGCCTCGACCGGGCCGCGGTTGTCCTGGGGCTTGCCGAGCACGTCCATGATGCGCCCGAGCGTGCCCTTGCCGACCGGCACCGAGATCGGGGCTCCGGTCGAGAGCACTGCGAGGCCGCGCTTCAGGCCCTCGGAGGAGCCCATGGCGATGGCGCGCACCACGCCGTCGCCGAGCTGCTGCTGCACCTCGAGAGTCAGGTCGACGTCCTTGAGCTTGAGCGCCTCGTAGATGCGCGGGATCGACTCGCGCGGAAACTCGACGTCGATGACGGCGCCGATGATCTGGGTGATCTTTCCCTCGCCGGGAGTGGCCATGGTGCTTGTCCTCAAACCGCTGCGGCGCCGCCCACGATCTCCGAAAGCTCTTTCGTGATCGCAGCCTGGCGGGCCTTGTTGTAGATCAGTTGCAATTCGTTGATGAGCTTGCCGGCGTTGTCGGTGGCCGCCTTCATGGCGACCATGCGCGCCGCCATCTCGGAAGCCACGTTCTCGACCGCCGCACGGTAAACCTGCGACTCGATGTAGCGCATCAGGAGGCCGTCGAGGATGCCGGCGGCATCCGGCTCGTAGATGTAGTCCCAGTGATCCTGCAGCCCCTCGGTATCGAGCGCCTCGATCGGCAGCAGCTGCTGCGCCACGGGTTTCTGGGTCATGGTGTTGACGAACTGCGCGTTCACCAGCAGCAGCCGGTCGAGCTCGCCGTTGCGGTAGCCGTCCAGCATCACCTTGACGGTGCCGATGAGATCCTTGACGTGCGGCTTGTCGCCGAGGTGCGTGACGCTCGCGAGGATCGGCAGCGACAGGCGCCGGAAGAAGTTGAGCGCCTTGGTGCCGATCAGGCACAGCTTCACCGCCACGCCCTTGCCCTGCCATTCGCGCATCAGGTGCAGCGTCTGCCTGAAGACGTTGGCGTTGAGCGCCCCGGCGAGCCCGCGATCGGAGGAGATCACGATGATGCCGACGGCCCTGGCCTCGCGGGTGACGAGAAACGGGTGGCGATAGTCGGGATTGGCTTCGGTGAGATGGCCGATCACTTCCAGCATGCGCTTGGCGTAGGGGCGCGCGAGCTTCATGCGCTCCTGCGCGCGGCGCATCTTGCTGGTCGCCACCATCTGCATCGCCCTGGTGATCTTCTGAGTGTTCTTGACACTCGAGATCTTGGCGCGGATTTCCTTGGTGCCGGGCATCGTTCTTCCAAATGACCCTAGTAGGTCCCGGTCGCGACAAAGTCCTCGATCACCTTCTTCATCGCCGCCTCGTTCTCCTTGGTGAGCTTGGGCTGGGCGTTGATGGCATCGAGGACGCCCTTGTGGTTGCTCTGCGCGAAGGCCTGCAGCGCCGCCTCGAAGTCGACCATTTTCTTCAGCTCCACCTTGTCCATGTAGCCGTTGTTGACCGCGTAGATCGACAGCGCCATCTCCGCCACCGACATCGGCGCGTACTGCTTCTGCTTCATGACTTCGGTGACCCGCTGGCCGCGCTCGAGCTGCTTGCGGGTGGCCTCGTCGAGATCGGAGGCGAACTGCGAGAAGGCGGCGAGCTCACGGTACTGGGCGAGCGCCAGGCGGATGCCGCCGCCGAGCTTCTTGATGATGTCGGTCTGTGCGGCGCCGCCGACGCGCGACACCGAGATGCCGGCATTCATCGCCGGGCGGATGCCGGCGTTGAAGAGATCGGTCTCGAGGAAGATCTGCCCGTCGGTGATCGAGATGACGTTGGTCGGCACGAACGCCGTCACGTCGCCCGCCTGCGTCTCGATGATCGGCAGTCCCGTGAGCGAGCCGGTCTTGCCCTTGACGCGCCCTTGGCTTGCCGTGGTGACGTACTCCTCGTTGACGCGCGCCGAGCGCTCCAGCAGCCGCGAGTGGAGGTAGAACACGTCGCCGGGGAACGCCTCGCGTCCGGGCGGGCGGCGCAGCAGGAGCGAGATCTGCCGGTAGGCGACCGCCTGCTTGGAGAGGTCGTCATAGATGATGAGCGCGTCCTCGCCGTTGTCCATGAAGTACTCGCCCATGGTGACGCCCGAGTAGGCGGCGATGTACTGCAGGGCGGCCGGGGTCGAGGCCGAGGCCGCAACGACCACCGTGTGGCCGAGCGCACCGTGCTCCTCGAGCTTGCGCACGACGTTGGCGATGGTCGACTGCTTCTGGCCGATCGCGACGTAGATGCACTTAATCCCGGAGCCCTTCTGGTTGATGATGGTGTCGACCGCGAGCGCGGTCTTGCCGGTCTGGCGGTCGCCGATGATGAGCTCGCGCTGGCCGCGGCCGATCGGCACCATCGAGTCGATGGCCTTGTAGCCGGTCTGCACCGGCTGGCTGACTGACTTTCGGTAGATGACGCCCGGGGCCACGCGCTCGATCGGCGCCGCGCGCGCCGCCTTCACCGGGCCCTTGCCGTCGAGCGGGACGCCCAGCGCATCGACCACGCGCCCGAGGAGCTCCGGTCCCACCGGCACCTCGAGGATGCGGTTGGTGGTCTTGACGGTATCGCCTTCCTTGAGGTGCTTGTACTCGCCGAGCACCACCGCGCCGACCGAGTCCTGCTCGAGGTTGAGCGCGAGGCCGAAGGTGTTTCCCGGGAATTCCAGCATCTCGCCGTAGCGCGCATCCGCCAGCCCGTGGATGCGGGTGATGCCGTCGGTCACCGAGATGATGGTGCCGACGTTGCGCGCCTCGGTGACGGACTTGAAGTTCTCGATCCGTTGCTTGATGAGATCGGAGATCTCGGATGCCTTGATGGCCATGTGGGTTCCTATGCAGTCAATTCGTAGGCGATGCGCTCGAGGCGCGTACGGAGCGACCCGTCGATCACCAGGTCGCCGCTCCTCACCACCGCGCCGCCGATGAGGGCGGCGTCGGTCGCGAAGTGCAGGCGCACCGTGCGCTTCAGGCGCTTCTCGAGCGCCGCGGACAGCGTCTCGCGCTGCCCGGCATCGAGCGGTGCCGCGGAGGTGACCGTGACGTCGGCCACGCCCTCGGCGGCGTCCTTGAGCTCATCGAAGCGCGCCGCGATCTGCGGCAGCACCGCGAGGCGGCGGTTGGCGGC
>Ga0307472_100000807_pt1 | contig 11598 bp, 23 predicted proteins | sample atmos_gasesAM5C__2_FD_204582 | JGI IMG/M metagenome (GOLD analysis project Ga0307472, IMG submission 204582) | Hardwood forest soil microbial communities from Morgan-Monroe State Forest, Indiana, United States - atmos_gasesAM5C_05 | ecosystem: Environmental > Terrestrial > Soil > Temperate... | reverse complement strand
CAGAAGGCCATTGACGCCGCCCTCCTCAAGCCTTCGGACACAGTCCAATGAGCGACCGCACCATCCTCACCATCGTCTACAACTCTGATGGCCAGCCTGTGCCTGGCGCCACCGTCAAGATCGACGACGCCACCCTTCACACGGGCACCACGGACGCGTCCGGGTTCTGCCCTCTACAGGTCTCCGCGATCCCAGCCTCGCACCTCTGGATCACCGCCCCTGGCTACATCGACTACTCCCATCACCTCGACCTTCCCCTCACGAACGTGCAGATCCGCGTTGGTTACCCGCCTGACCCCGATCGACCTACGGACGTTCTCCTCCCGCCTCTTCAGGCCACAACTCCAACGCCCGACCCGGGCACCATCCGCCCGCTAACCTCCGAAGGCGTCACCATACGTGACGTCGAAACAGGCGACCGGGTCTCGCTCTGCGGCTACGACCAGTTCACCGCCCTGCACGCGACCCTGCACGGAACCGACCTCACGCCGTTCATCACCGAAACCCAAGCGATCGGGTTCAACATGTGGCGCGTGTTCGGCGAAGCCTCGTCCACGGAGAACGGCTACTACACCCTGGACCCGCACACACCCGGTTACTACGACGCACTAGACAGCCTCGCGCAGCAACTACACACCGCCGGGATCTACCTCCTCTTCACCACGTACGCCGACAACCAAGTCTTGCACTGCAGCCTCGAACACTGGTACAAGTGCGCCGAAGTCCTACGCCCCTACCAAGAAGGCGTCTTCCTCAGCGGCGGTAACCAATACCAGAAGAACGGCTGGGATCCGTACGGTCTACCTGACCCCCACATAAAGTGGTGGTCACGCGGCTCCAGCACCGAGGACGACCAGAACCCCGTCCCGCCAAATGGCGCCACGTTCGCGGAGTTCCACCCACGACGCGATTACCCCAAAGCCCTGGACGACACAGTCGCCTCCGCCACAAACCTGCAATACACTAAACACTTCAACGTACCACTCCTCATCACCGAACCTCCACGCATGGGGGAAGACGGCTCCGGCACGCCATACCTCGACCCCCAAATCTGTTGGCAGTTCGCTCGTCACTACAGCACGCAATGTGCAGGCGCCGTTCTACACATGCGACCCGGACAGAAAGGTACCCTCATCGATCCCAACTCCGCCTGCGACCGCATCGCAGCCGCTTGGGTCGCGGCCTTTGCCCTGTAGCTCTCTGTAGAGGTACTAAGGGAGGACGAATGACGAATGACGAAATGGTAAAGCAACTCGATATCGCAATCGACGCCACCATCTCCGTCCGCAACGCGCTGGCCGGGCCTCCGGCTAACACCATCAAGGTGCCCCTCGGCGCCAGCCTGCAGGCCGCCATCGACTCAGCTCCGGCCAACAGCACCCTCCAACTCGAGGACGGCACATACCCTGGCGCGATCCGCCTCACGAAGGCCCTTCAGTTCATCGGGGCCAACCCACCTGCCGCAGGCCGCGCCACACACGACACCGCTCACTCCTGGATCACCTCCTCCGACACTGATACCATCACAGTCACCAACACAACCGACCCCGTCAAGTTCACAGGCATTGGCTTCCGTAACAGCAACGCCTCCGGCGGCCTCGTCAACCACCTCGGCTCCCACCTCGTCCTGGACCGCTGTGTCGGCCTAGGCGACCCGACCAACGGCCAACGACGCGGCATGATCATGAACGGCTCCGATTGGTCCGTCCTCGGGAACTACTGGGACGACATTATCCTCAGCAGCAAAGAAACCGTCGTCCTTGGAGGCTGGGACGGCACACGTGACGGCCTCATCGACGACTGCTACCTACGCGGTGGCAGCATCACCGTCATGTTCGGCGGCGCCGACTCCAAATCCGCCGATCGCATTCCCACGAACATCACCATTCGCAACTCCACCCTGACCAAGAACCCCGCCTGGTTCGCAGCCGGGCGCCAGATCAAGAACGCCTTCGAACTCAAGTCCGCCATCAACGTCACCATGCGGGGCTGCATCCTCGAGTACGCGGGCCTCGCCGAAGGCCAAGGCGCGTACTGCCTCCTGTTCACCGTCCGTAACCAGGACGGGACCGCGCCCTGGTCGTGCGTCAAGAACGTCCTTATCGAGAACTGTACCGGCCGCTACTGTGCAGGCGCCATCAGCTTCCTCGGCTTCGACGATAACCACCAATCCGACATCCTCGACAACGTCACCATCCGTAACTGCACCTTCACTGACATCACACGTGACGGGCCCTGGACGTACACTGACGCCTCCGGCGCCGTTCACACAGGCTCAGGCCGCGTCACGCTCTTCAATAACGCTCCAGCCCACGTCACGCTCGAAGCCCTCACCTTCGCTCCTGGCCCCAACGCTAACCTACAGGCGCTCGGCTACTTCCCGCCTGCCAACCACACTCCCAAGCTGGAGCCCGTCGCCCTCACGCTCCGTAACTGGAAGTACCCACCGACCACCTACGGATGGAAGATTGACGCGGGCCCCCTAGACACACCGCCATCCTCCACGCACCTGCAGGCGTACATGCCCGATCTCACGTACGCCATCACCGCCACCGATCCCGGTAGCTCTCTGTAGAGGTACTAAGGCGGGACCGATAGAACACGCCCGTTCCTTAGGGCGTGTTCTACGTATCCAACCGAGTTGATTTAAGTTCCTAAATATGGTATAATTCCTTTATAAAATGAAGGTTTCCACACCACACACCCACACTCACAAGGAGGCCCACATGTCCCTCACACGCCCGACCATCCGGTCGGCCGCGGACACACAGATCCGTATCTACGACAGGAGCACCAACATCGAAGTAGCAATCCTGATCGGAGAGCTCCGCACTATCATCAACGTCCTGCGCTCCACACACTGGACAATGGCCGACTACCGTTGGTCCCTGTCCCCGTACGGGGCTGCGCCCAATAACGCCTTCTACCAGTGGCAATACGAACACTACCTCATCGAGGACCTCTAACGTGAAATCCCAAAGCATCCACGTCAGCAACATCAAACGGCGTCCTGGGCTGCGCCCCGCCACATTCCGTGAGCGTAACGGGGCTCCGCAGCTTCCCAACGCCTCCGACATGATGGCCAACGCACTCGGCCTCATCGCTCAGCACGCCACCGACGACGGCCAGTTCAGCGCACGTATCTTCCTACTTGCAGGACTCACACTCCTGCGAATGAACGGCAGCGACTCGCGGGCGGTCGACGCCGTTATCGTCAACCTACGCCCGTACGCAGACGCCCTTCTGGCGGAACTGCAAGGAGACACCACCGATGACTGAATACGTCGACGTCCGCGGTCCCTGGCCCATCTACGTGAACGGCCCTTACGCCGTCAAACTGGTGGACTACGACCGCAACATCACCCTGGCCGCGGCACGGCTCGCGGCACAGCGCATCCAGGCCCTCGCCTCACAAGGCATCTCGCTGTGAGGGAAGTCACCGACATACTCGATCCCAACGGAGCACCGGTCGCTTTCGACCAGCTCCCGAACCACACGTACCGCGTCGTGTGCCCGTGGTGTGCCCAGAACGTCGACGTCCTCTCGTTGGGCCCCACGCTCACGTACCGCAAGCTCTACGACCTGCTCTTCGCCATCCAGTTCACACACATGATCACGTGCCCTGGGCGAGAGCTCACCTCAATGTCCGTCACCGTCAAAGGAGCCACACAATGACAAGCAGCCCTTCGGGCAACAGCGCACTACTCGACGCCCCGACCACCGTCCCAACGGCCCCGCGCATCGAACCGCTCCGCATCGAACTCCCCTACCACAAACCCAGTGGTTGGGAGCTCGACGCGTGGACCTCCGCGCTCCGTTCCGGTTGCTACCAACAGGGCGAAGGCTCACTTCGCAAAACCACCGGTCACTGCTGCCTCGGCGTCCTGGCCGACGCAGTCTGGCACAAACTGCTCCCGTTCGTCGGCACAGATGATTCCGATAACTATCGTAGCGCGAACTTCCTCGCCGATCTATTCCCGGACGCGGTCCAAGCCACCTGGGAGAACTACTTCTCCTATCTCAACGACAACGAACATCTCACCTTCAACCAGATCGCCCTGGTGATCGAGAATGTCCCCGTCGAGGAGTGGCTCCATGGCTAAGCCACGCGAAGCGTCTCGTGACTCCGTCCTCGGCGAAGTCCCGCGTTGGCTCCGCATCATGACAAACGAGCAACGCGCCATGCTCCCTGAACTCCTGTGGGAGTACTTCCTCGAATCGAACCACAACTCCTGGGACGGGCACAACCGCCGCGACCTGGCGGCCTACGCTCGTCTCCTCAGCGACATCATGCTCTTCACGAACAACCACCACAAGTGGCCAGTCGGTCACCGGTACAACACCGAAGGCAGCGAGTGCTACTGGGAGGATCCAACCAATGAACCAACTGAAGATGCTCCTGGCGGAGCTGGAACTGATGTCCCTGGCGCACAGTGACCTACTGTCCGCATACGCCAAGAACTGGGCCATGCAGCTGCGTGCTGCGATCCGCGAACTGGAGGAACAGCATGTACAGCAGGGAGGAGGTTAAATACACGTTCCGCGTCTGGCTACGGCAACTACAGGAAACAGCCGTAGACGAACGCACATTGAACGCCCGCACCAGGGCGTTCATGACGCTACTACAAGCGGAGCACACCAAACGGACGCTCCGTAAGGAGGCACATGACAGTCGAAACCACGGGACAGATCATCACTAGACTGCTCCACGACCGAGGCGGCCAGCTCCTCATCGTAGGTGAGGGCACGCGCAAAGCCATTCAGCCTGCGCCGCATCCCCAAGTCACCTTCTGGGAATCCCTGGAAGGTGACGTACCATCGAACACGCGTGCGATCCTCCTCACTCGCTACGCGCCACACTCCACTAGCGTCGAGATCCGCAAGGCCGCACAACGCCTGCGCGTGCCGATCTGGATGCCCCAAACGAACCGTGAGATCCGAGAGATCCTCGACGTGCTGCGCCGGCGCTCACTCACAACACAACCGATCGAAGAGCCAGTCGCGGTCCCAGAACCGCCAGCGGTCCCAGAACCGCAGAAGGAGCCAGAACCCATGGAACCTGTGCCGAACAAACTCATCCCCGTACAGACCGTCGCCTCGCGCCTTCGGACCAGCAACGCCGTCGTGCACAATCTCATCCATCACGGCGTGCTGCGCGACTACAACCCGAAGAACCCTGCGAACAAACGGCACTACGCTATGCTCGACGCAGAGGAAGTCCGCCTCCTGGTGAAGTTAGGTCTCAAGAAGTATGGGCGTGTCACCGAGAACACCGCACAGAAGATCATGGACGACCTCACGAAACCAACGGATAACGGCTCCGCGCCACCGGAACCGCGACGCGCCGCCAAACCTCAACCGCAGTCGCCCAAGCCCATCGTGCTCGCGTCCCCGGGCGGCGGTCTCCTCGGTGTGGTGCAGTCACTGCAGACGGCCCGTGACGCGCTCGACACCGCGATCCACGCACTCCGCCAGCTTCTGGGGAACTGACGTGCCGACCTTCAGTTCGTGGCACATCATCGACGAGCTCATCCGGTGCAACGGCAAGTACCAGGACGATCCACAGGTCACGCTCATCGTGGAGTACACCACTCCCGAAGGCAACAAGGCGTGGGGCGTCACGTACCGTGGGCAACACCCCCTTAGGTACCTGATGCCCTCGCCGTTCATCATCAACCCGAAGGTCATCTGGTCGATCAGAGGCCAGTAGCTGCCTGTAGAGGTACTAAGTGGAGAAAGGAGGGAAATTAGGGTAAGGCCCCTAAAAAATCAACGTTGCAGTTCAATTGGGGGTTGTAGTATAATATCTCTTGACAGTTGGGGCACCACACAGTCCCGGCCCCAGACCACGCAGAGGGACTAATGTCACCGCAGCAACGCGCGGTGGAGGCACACATGAGCATTCTGTCCGAGATCGATGTCAACAACGTAGACCAGATGACCGAGGAGGACCTCCGGGTACACCTCCGCAAGCTCTCCGAAGAGCGTGTCAAGCGCCAGGCCAAACAGAAGGAGTACAACGCCAAGCCCGAGCAGCAGGAGAAACGAAAGGCCTACTCCCTCAAGTACCGCACCGACCCCGAGCGCTCCGAGAAGTTCAAGGCAGCTCGTGCCGCGTACATGAAGAAGCCCGAGGTCAAGGAGCGCATGAAGGCGTACCGTGACAAGCGGAACAACGCCTTCAAGCTCCTCAAGGCCGAGGCGGAGCGGCGCGGCATCGCCATGAACGACGTCCTGGAAACCCTCCGTCCCGAACGTCAGACGGCGGCGCCGGCGGAGTAGCCCTTCGGGCCGAGGGACAGCCACCTCGGCCCTACCTTTGACCCTAAATCACCGTTGGAGTTCAAAATGAGACCATCCGCGATCGTCCTCGTCAGCGGCGGGCTCGACAGTGCAACCGCCCTGGGTTGGGCAACCACACAGTTCCAGCACATCCTCCCAGTCAACATCTACTACGGCCAACGCCACTCCAAAGAAACGTTCGCCGCCGAACAGCTCTGCGACCACTACGGCCTGGCTTCGCCCCTGCACCTCGACTTCTCACAGCCGTTCGCGATGATCGGCGGCTCCTCACTCACCTCAGGTAGCATCCACGGTAACCCCTCACAAGAACTCGTCGAGCGCACGCCCAGCGATCTGCCGCCAACCTTCGTGCCCGGCCGCAACATGGTGTTTCTCGCCGCCGTAGCGGGCCTCGGCTACGTACACCGCATCTACGACATCGTCGGAGGCTGGAACGCAGTCGACTACAGTGGATACCCTGACTGCAGACCCGAGTTCTTCGCTGCTGCTGAACGCGCCCTCGGCGAAGCCCTGGTTCACCCCCTAACGATCCACACACCACTCATATCCCTCACCAAACAGGAGATCATCGAGCTCGGTACCAAACTGGATGTTCCATATCGGCTCACTTGGAGCTGCTACTCTGGAGGCGGAGCACCCTGTGGACAATGTGATTCGTGTGTCATCCGCAGGGATGGTTTCGCGGCAGCGAAGCTCCCTGATCCTGCTCTCACCGCAGCAACTTCGTGAAATGGAGGTCATGCTCATGCACCACCGAATCACTCAACTACAACGTCTCTTCGCCGGTCAACCTGACTGCTGGATCGCTGGCAGCTACGCCGTCGATCCCCACCAAGCCGGCGACATCGACTTGTGGCTGATCAACCGCCCCATCACCGCCGACGCGATCGCGCACTCACTGACACCCTTCATCATGGAAGGCATTCCCCTTACAACCAGCGACGTGCCCCAGTACGAAGGCGTCCGTGACTTCAACCGCGTCGCTACCTGGTACGGACGCGGCAGCACGTACTACTTCGAGAACGACGCCCATCGCGACCTCGACGTGCAGATCATGATCACCCAGCACGCCACCGTGAACGAGCTCCTCGCGGGCTTCGACCTCTCGTGTCACCAACAAGCCTTCTCCCTTCACGACCCCGATCACGTCGTACGCTCCGACGAGTTCACCGGCACCGGCAAGCCCATCATCATCACCCGGTTCACCACGCCGTACAGCACGATGCGTCGCTACTTCAAGTACCAGGAACGGTACAAGCTGAAGGTCGACTGGCAATCCATCGGACGCGTCGCTTTAGCGATCGCTCACATGCAGCCCGAAACCGTGGAGGCAACCAATGTCTGACGAAGTGTTCAACTACGGAATGGGAGATGCACAGTACGCCAGCATGCAGAACCTGAAGCTGGTGCAGCCCACCTGCAAGCAGCGGATCGAGCTCGCGGTGGCGCAAGCCGAGGAACGACTCAAACAGGTGCGCCGCGCGCAGGAACTCCTCGACAAGAATCCGGACCTCCAAGAACTGATCGACATCATGGCGAGGAACCACTTCTAGCCATGAACGTCGGACTGCTCTGGTGGGAGTATAACGAGCTCCTCGAGCACCTCATCTCGCGGCCCGACATCTGGACGGAGTCAGAGGGCCAACCCGGCCTCTGGCTCCGTTCCAGTTCCGAAGGGGACGGATGTGGTGTTCTGCTCGTACCTCCCGTAAAAACCGGCCCCTACCGCCAATATGTCCTGCGGTCCGTGCCGATGACGTGGGATGCACAACGCACAGACGACTACATCCACGAACTTCTCACACACTGGACCTCCTACAACTACCGCCTAGACCTCACCACCCTGTTCACCGAGGAGCTACACCTTGACCAACGAACAGCATCCAACGTCGCTATTGCTGCGGTTCGACTTGGGCAAGGGCCCGAGTTCGACCCGGATCACCTTCCAGAACCCACACAGTCAAACCTTGTGGACGGGGACACTGGCTTCACTCACACCGCAGGACTTAACGAACCTCTCCGACGCGTGTTCTATCTCACCGGAGGAGGCTACGTTTGCTTTCGACCTAGCGGTGGATTGCTTACTGTCGATATTAGCGTCAAAGTACGGGAAGGATTCACAGGAGCCGGCCAGTTCTCAGGACACGTACGCCCTCGAAACGGTGATCTTCGTGGTGCCTTTACCATCCTATTCGGGGAACCCCTTACTCAACTAACACGCACGGAGCCCGAATGAACCGACTCTGGCTCGAAGTGGAAGACCAACACCTAGTGCTGGACGGGGACGTCGACATGAACCAGTCCCGCGTCCAGATCTACAACGACTGTCACCGGAAGTACGCGTGGCAGTTCTACCAGCACCTCACGCCCGATCGTCCGCAATGGGCACTACAGGACGGCAAGGCCGTACACGAGGCGCTCGCTCATCTCACCGCTGGCGCCCCCCTCCTCGATGCGATCCGCGTTGCCCGGAACCTGCTAGCCGAAGGCATGCCGAAGCGCAAGCTCCCAGGCGACGACACACTCCTGGCGGAGCACCAGGACATGGTCGCACGTCTACTCACAGCGTACCTAGACACATACGGCACCGACACAACGTGGGTTCCGTTCGCACAGGAAGTTTCCGGCCGCGTCGAAGTTGGCGAAGGCACAGGGGTATACCTTGATTTTCGTACCGATAAGTTGGCGACATGGGCACAACAACTCTGGATCGTTGACCACAAGACAGCAGCGCGCCTGGACCTTCGCGATGTTCAGAAATACGCTATGGACCTTCAGTTCACAGCGTACGTCTACGGTACGCGAAAAGTACTCCAACGCAAGGTGGCTGGAGTTATCGTGGACCTTCTCGTCAAGACGCAAACACCACAATTTCATCGTGACCTTTTCAAGCGGACCGACGATGACCTACTCGAGTTCGAACAGGAGTTTGTTGAAGTATCCCGTGAGATAGCGCTCCGCCACCGACGCGCCGACCACGGGCAGAACTGGAAAACCGTTTTCTACAAGAACACACGGGAGTGCTTCCGTTATGGAACCTGTCCCTACCGACCCCTCTGCCTCGACGACAACGGCGTCAACCGAGCAGAGTTCGTCCTCCGTGCCCCTGACTATGTCGACGCTGCGGCCACTCCTCGGTTACCTACTGATCCAACCGGACAACTCCCAAACGTCACTGTACCAGGGTCTGATAGTGACGTCGATTAAGTACAACCTGCCCGTCTGCGGCCTCGTCCTCGCCCACGAAGCGACTACGTGGTGGCAGGAGGGTCCAACTGTGGGGCACGTCATGTACTTCGACAAGTACAACGTCCGCTCCATCGAACTCGGAGGCATCGAGTTCTTCCTCATACCAGAGACGGCATGCCTCGCCATCTCCACGGAGCCACTCACATGACACGAGAAGAGCTGAAGGCCGAGATCGCCGCACGCATCGACACCATCGTCGCCAAGCCCGGGGAACTCAGCGACGAGAACGTGGACGATCTCGTCGCTGACCTCGGGGAGTTCGTCCAGGAGATCGTGGACGAGGACGCCAACGAAGACGCAGGGGAGGAAACCGCGTAATGCCCCGAATGGTCGCTGAGCCCCTGCGGCTCTTCGACGTAGAGAGCGGTCGTGAGTGGGGAGAGGTCCGCCTTGTGCGGGCCCTCTCCTTACCCCACGGCTTCGAGCTGGAGGTACGCCAGATCCGCGGCGCGTGGCAACGCTTCATGGCGTTCACCATCGTCAAAGACCACCTGGCTTACGCCATCTTCCCGAACAACCAGGCCTCACCGCACGCCTTCGAAGGACCACAGCGCGATGAGTAACACACTTCCACCCCTTCGTCGCACTAGCGAGAACCGTGCTCAGTGGGCAAAGGTCCTCATCTACTGCGCGGCGCGTTGGGGCAAAACGAACCTCGCCCGTACTGTGCCAGGAGGGCCCAGCAAGGCGCTGATCCTGGCCACCGAGATCGGAGACACAGGAGGACTCCAAACGCTCGGTGACGTACCCTGCGGCATGATCAAGATCACCGACCTCACGGAGATGGGCCTCGTCCTCTCCGAACTGGAACGCCGCCAAGTGCCCCCGTCACGGGCCACTCTCGACGGTCCAGCAGGTGTGTACTACGGCGGAGAACACTTCACTACCGTGATCAACGACAGTTACACAGCCACAGTGGACGGTCCCATCTACGACGCAGCGCTCTCCAACCAAGGGTGGAACTCAGTGTGGGAGAAAGCCGATCGCAAAGATCCCCGCCAATTCTACCCCTACCTGAACGAGAAGGGCCGTCAGGTCGCCAAATCGCTAATGGCGCTGGAAGCACACGTCGTATTCCTCTGCAGGGAAGGCCTCGTCGAGGAAGGCGAAGGACGCGAACGCCGTGTTTGGCACGCGCCCGAACTACCCGGTCAAAAGCTCCCTCGAGAGTTGCCGGGCTGGCCCGACGCCACACTTCACGGCGTCTGGGTGAACGGGCAACGGGCACTCTGGACCCGCGAACACTACAAATCGGTAAGCGGATTCCGTGTTCCACCTAACTTCGCCGTACCTGACAAGATCGTCCCGAACCTCGACCTGATCTTCCGCCTCACGCTGGGTGACAGCACCGTGTGTCGGGAGATCGCATTCACCCCTAACAGACAGGAGGCACCGCAAACACAACTACCGTCACTGGAAACCACGTTCCGTCGCTAACACAGGAGAACAGTCACATGCCGAAACTCGAAGGTTACAGACCCGCAGACATGTCCGAGAGCAACATGATCCCGGAGGGCAACTACCACCTCCGCTGCTCCAAGGTCACGTACTACCCGTTCAAGCCCGCCGATCCCACCAAGCCGATCAGCGAGGAGAACAAGGACAAGTCGCCGTACCTCAACGTCGACTGGGTCGTCATGGACGGCCAGCACACCGGTCGCCACGTCTTCGACTTCGTCTCGCTGGCGAAGGGCGAGGACTGGAAGATGCGCAAGATGTGCGACGCCACCGGCAAGCCCGAGGACTGGGAAGTCGACACCGACGAGTTCGTCGACAACGAGGTCGACGCCGTCGTCGGCAAGCAGCCGGGCAAGAAGGGCTACCCCGACAAGAACTACATCAAGAAGTTCATCGTCGAAGGGGAGCGTGAAGCCCTCTAGTACCACGTGGGGGGAGGGCCTTCGGGCCCTCCTTCTCACCATTCGCAGGAGGTACGTCGAATGGAAACACCGGAAGGACCCAATCGATCAGAGCCTATTGCTGACGTGGTTACGTTCCCTAGCGGTGCAAAACGGAGCGGCACCCGGCTCCGATACGACCTCATCC
>Ga0307472_100000806_pt1 | contig 11601 bp, 13 predicted proteins | sample atmos_gasesAM5C__2_FD_204582 | JGI IMG/M metagenome (GOLD analysis project Ga0307472, IMG submission 204582) | Hardwood forest soil microbial communities from Morgan-Monroe State Forest, Indiana, United States - atmos_gasesAM5C_05 | ecosystem: Environmental > Terrestrial > Soil > Temperate... | reverse complement strand
TGTAGTGGGAGAAGCAAAGAATGAACAGGACGTTCCGTCCCTTGTGGCGGAGACTCGGGCCGGACTTCCTGCTGATTGCCCTGGATGAATCGCAGAAGCGCCCGGCATTGTGCGATTTGCTCCTAAAGGAGTTTCCCGCCTTGCGCATCATTGCAGTGGCGCGTCGCGTGCTGCAAAGCTACGAGCGCCTCTTCGCCGCGTTCGGCTTTCCTGTCGCCGAACGTGTTCGCACCGCAAGTCACGCCGCGGCCGACTAGCGCTCTTCAGAATTCGTTCGCAGGTTTCGACCTCTCGCTTCTCGTCTCAAACCCCTTCCGCTGCACCGTTAGAAAAACTCACATCGGAGGGTCTTGACGCATGCTGCTTCGCTTGAAGCTCTACCGTCTTTTGATCAAGCTCGCTGTTTATCCTCTGCCTTTTGCTGCTTTCTCCGCGGCCTTCGTCTGCCCTCAAATCCTTTGTTCGGCGTTCCAAATTGGGAAGCAGACAGGGGCCCCCCACCCAATTTGCATGGTTATCAAAACAAAGGGGTTGCAGGAAGGGGCGGTTTGGAATTGATTGGAAACAAGAGAGATACAAGAGGGCAAAAAGGGCAAAACAGAAGGCAGAGGTCAGAGAGCAGAAGGCAGAAAGGATGGAAAAGCCCGAGGCGGAAGGATATAGAGGCGCTCGGCGGGGCTGGGGTCGAGAATTCACGACCCATGCTATCACGTATTTAATATTTGGTTAAGTACTTTTATAGTATTTTCAAAAATAAGACGCTTCAGTTCGAACTGGTTTTGCGTAAGAGCAAGAAAACACAGGGGTAGAGCGTGCATGTATGGCGCGCGCGCGGGGGTGATGTCATCAGAGTCGACAGAGAAGATGGACCGAGGCGCCCTCACCTCCCTGCTGCCAGACGGCGGAAACGAGAGGCCGACCTGAAGGTGGGCCACTACAAAGGCGCCCAGCCTGATAAACTCACGGTTAGAAACTGAGGAGCCAGCCATGTCTGAAGCCGCCAAAGCTGCCGCCAAGGGCCCCACGCGGACCGAATCCGATTCCATAGGCAAAATCGAAGTGCCCGCGGACCGTTACTATGGCGCGCAAACCGCCCGCTCGCTCATTCACTTCGCCATCGGCAAAGACACCATGCCGCCCGAGCTGATTCGCGCGTTCGGCATCCTCAAGAAGGCCTGCGCGCTGGTAAATCAGGACCTGGGTAAGCTGCCGCGCGGAAAAGCACACCTCATCGTGCAGGCCGCCGACGAAGTTATCTCCGGCAAGCTCAACGCGCATTTTCCCCTGCGCATCTGGCAGACGGGCAGCGGCACGCAAACCAACATGAACGTCAACGAGGTAATCTCGAACCGCGCCATCGAGATGGCCGGCGGCGTGATGGGCAGCAAGAAGCCCATCCACCCGAACGACGACGTCAACATGTCGCAATCCTCGAACGACACGTTTCCCGCGGCCATGCACATCGCCGCCGCTACGGAAACCGCGCGGCGCCTGCTTCCCGCCATCAAGACGCTGCGCGACGCGCTGGACGCCAAGGCCAAAGAATTCGCGGGCATCGTCAAAATCGGGCGAACTCATCTGCAGGATGCGACGCCGCTCACGCTGGGCCAGGAATTCTCCGGCTACGTCAGCCTGCTCGACCGCGACGGCGGGCGGGTGGCCGTGGCGCTCGACGGCCTCTACGACCTGGCCATCGGTGGCACGGCGGTTGGCACCGGGCTCAACGCGCATCCCGAATTTGCCGAGCGTGCCGCGCGCAAAATCGCCGAGCTGACCGGCCTGCCGTTCCGCTCGCATCCCAACAAGTTCGCGGCGCTCTCCGCGCACGACGAACTCGTTTTCGCCTCCGGCGCGCTGAAGACGCTCGCCGCATCGCTCATGAAAATTGCCAACGACATCCGCTGGCTCGCTTCCGGCCCGCGCTGCGGCCTCGGCGAGCTGACGCTGCCCGAAAACGAGCCGGGTTCGTCGATCATGCCGGGCAAAGTGAATCCCACGCAGTCCGAAGCGCTCACCATGGTGGCCGTGCAGGTGATGGGCAACGACGCGGCCATCGGCTTTGCCGGGTCGCAGGGCAATTTCGAGCTCAACGTATTCAAGCCGGTGATGATTTTCAATTATCTGCATTCCGTCGAGCTGCTCGCCGATGCCTGCAACAGCTTCGTTGAGCACTGCGTGCGCGGCATCGAAGCCAACCGCGAAACCATCGACCGCTACGTCCACAATTCGCTGATGCTAGTGACCGCGCTCGCGCCGAAGATCGGCTATGACAACGCCGCCAAAGTCGCCAAGACGGCGCACAAAGAACACAGCAGCCTCCGCGAAGCCGCCATCAAGCTTGGCTTCGTCACCGCCGCCGAATTCGACGCCCTCGTCAAGCCCGAGGACATGACGCACCCATGACAAAGACTCAACCTACTGGCTTTGTCGGAATGCAATATTACGCGCTTATTTTGAACCGGACTTTCGTAGTTTTCATTTCTCCTGAAGGCATCTACGGATGGAAAGTCGTGGGAATCGTCGCCGCCGGGCGCGGGGCATTTCGGTATTTTGAGCCGTATCAACAAATGCTTGACGATCCCTCTCAAATGCCCAGCCAGGAGGAGATTTGCAGACTTTCAAGTTTGCGCGGCGGTTTTTTCATCTCGCGCTCCTCTATTGTTGCTGTTGAATTCAACCCGAAACGCAAGTGGGGAATGGGTGGAATCCCGCATTCGGGAAGGCTTGAAGTCAAGCATGCCTCTGGAAGGACCGCGGAATTCATTCTCCTCGGCAAAGTGGATGGTGGAGCGATCCGGCAAGCGGTTCTATCAGGGGGCGTCTGATTCGCGATGCCAGTCATGACACATTTTTTGAAAGATATACTGCGGCAGCCGGAGGAGTTGCGGCGGACCATCGAGCACCTAACGGGACCGGCTGGCGCGGGCCGAAGGGCGCTGGATGCGGCGACGGCCGCGATTCGCAGTGCGCGGCATGTCTATTTGACGGGAATCGGCAGCAGTTGGCATGCGGCGCTGAACGTTGGCGCGATGTTTCATCAGCGCGCGCATCCGGTTTACTTGATGGATGCCGACGAGTTGCTGCGATTTGCCGCGTTTCCCAAAGACTCCGCGATGATTATTATTTCACGGAGCGGCAAGAGCACAGAAATTGTCCAGTTAGCGCGCAAGGCGAGGAAAGCAGGCGTGACCGTCATCGGCATCACGAATGCTCCGGACAGTCCACTGGCCAAAGAAGCGCAGACGGCCATCGTCGTTCCCATCGCTTTCGATCACGCCATTTCGGTGAATACGTACACAACTCTGGCGTTGGCGGCGGGGATGCTGGCAAGTTCGGTAGTTGGACAAAAGGCCGGTAGCACAGCCACTCCTGTTTACCCTGGAAGCGGCTCTGCCTCGCGTGATAGCGCTTCAGAAACCGCACCGGCAAGAGTGCCTGTGCTACCAAACCTTGCGAATTCGCTCGCGAATGCCCTTGCGCTGACTGGACGCGCGATTCCTGGATGGCAGGGAAGAATTGAAAAGTCGGCCTGGCTCGCGCCGCACAGCACGACATATTTTTTGGCGCGCGGGTCGAGTCTTGGCAGCGCTTACGAATCGCGGCTGATGTGGGAAGAAGGAGTGAAAACTCCGGCGACGGCTATGGGCACCGGGAGCTTTCGCCACGGCCCGCAGGAAATCATCGCCAAAGAGATGCGCTTCGGCATCTGGATTGACGGCGCGCAGATGCGTGAGCAGGACCTGGCCGTGGCACGCGATCTGCGGAAGCTCGGCGCGCGCGTGATGCTAATTGGACAGAAACTTCCTGAGGATGCGGGCGATCTCGTGTTTCAGCTTCCGGCGATTTCCGCGGACTGGCAATTCCTGATTGACATTATTCCCGCGCAACTCGTTGCGGAGCGGCTGGCGGGGCTCTCCGGTGTGGATTGCGATACCTTCCGCCTGAGTTCGTTCATTGTTGAAGACGAGGGCGGGTTGTTGCCGAAAGAAGCAGAGAAGAAGTAACACAGGGGGCACAGAGGGCCGGAGCACAGAGGTAACGCAGAAGAAGTCCAAGAGTTCGAGGTCGAAGAGTCAAAGAGAAAAGCAGAAAGCAGAAGGCAGAAGGCAGAAAGTAGGCCAAGGAAAAGAGAAATGATTGGGGCGGTGGACATCGGAGGGACGAAGATCGCCGCGGGCATCGTGGACGATGCCGGCAAAGTGCTGGCGCGGCTTGAGACGCCGACCGAGGCGGCGCGCGCGTATCCTAATGGACTAAACCACATGGTCCGCATGCTGCGCGAAGCGGCGAAGCGGGCTCACACGGACCTTTCCGGCATTGGCATTGGCTCGACCGGCTGGGTTTATCCATTCGCCGGCGAATTTGGCGACGTAGATTTTCTGCCGGGATGGAAAGGCTGCAACCCGGTGAACGATTTGTCGCGCGAGTTTGGCGTGCGGGTGGCGCTTGAAAACGATGGCGATGCCTCGGCGCTGGGCGAAGCCGCATGGGGCGCGGGAAAAGGGAAGTCGCGGCTGATTTACATCACCGTGGGCACGGGGATTGGCGGTGGAATCATTCTCGACGGCCATCTGTATCGCGGAGCGGACAAGTCGCATCCCGAAGTCGGCCACCATATGATTGACAATTCCGGCCCGCAATGTACTTGCGGCTTCCGCGGCTGCTGGGAAGCGCTGGCAACCGGCCCGGCTATGGCCGCGTGGTTTAATGCCAACGCACAGGCCACTTCGCGGCACGCCGAAATTGTCACTGCGAAAGAAATTTTCCAACTTGCGAAGCAAGGTCACTTGTTGGCCCAAGAAGCGGTCGCGCGCGAGGTGCATTACCTCGGTCTGGGCGTGGCGAACCTGATCAATTTATTTGTGCCGGAGCGGATTGTGATGGGCGGCAGCATCATGAAAAGCGTGGACCTCGAAGACGTTCGCAAGGTCGTTGCGAAGGGCTGCCGCTTCGTTCCGTTTGAGAAGACGGAGCTCGCGCTCGCGTCCCTCGGCGAAGACGCCAACCTGATTGGCGCCGCTCAAGTGTGGCACCACCGCTTCGCGAAGAGCGCTGCCGGAGCTTTTTGATTGATTCAGGAGGAGCTGATGAAATATCGCATTGCCGCTCTCGGGCTTCTATTGGCGTTGCCGTTGCTTGTGGCGCAGCATACAACTGCCCAAGCGACGTACACGCTGAAGCCGACGGCGAAGACCGTGGCGTGGGGCTACTACGACGCGAAGGCGACACCGGTCCTGCGCATCAAGTCGGGCGACACCGTGGAGATTCAGACGCTCATCACCAACAGCCCCGAGCGGCTGGAAAAAGCGGGCGTGCCGAAGGAGCAGGTGGAGCAGTCGCTGCGCGACATCACCGAGCAAGTGAAGGACAAAGGGCCCGGCGGGCACATTTTGACAGGGCCGATCTACATCGAAGACGCGCAGCCGGGCGACGTGCTGGAAGTGAGAATTCTGGCCATCAAGCTGGCGATTCCTTATGCCTACAACGCGTTCGGGCCGGGCCGCGGCTATTTGCCGGACGATTTTCCTTATGCAAAGATCAAAATCATGCCCCTGGATGAAAAGCGCATGGTGGCGAAATTCGCGCCGGGCATCGAGATTCCGCTGCATCCGTTTTTCGGCAGCATGGGTGACGCGCCACCGGAAAGCGTGGGCAAATGGAACAGCGCGCCACCTTGGATTATGGCGGGCAACCTGGACAACAAGGATCTTGTCGCAGGCACGACGCTATACATTCCGGTGTTCGCGCCGGGCGCGCTGTTTGAAGTGGGCGACGGCCACGCCGGGCAGGGCGACGGCGAAGTGGACATCACCGCGCTCGAAACTTCGCTCATCGGCACGTTTCAATTTATTGTACGCAAGGATATGCACCTGAAGTGGCCGCGCGCGGAAACGCCGACGCACTACATCACCATGGGCTTGAACGATGATTTGAATGCGTGCACGACGCTTGCCGTCCGCGAGATGATCGATTTCCTAGTGACGGAAAAACACCTTTCGCGCGATGACGCCTACATGCTTTCGAGCGTCGCGGCCGATCTGCACATCACCGAACTGGTGGACGGCAACAAGGGCGTGCACATGATGATTCCCAAGGCAATTTTCACCGCGTCGCCGAAAAACTGACAAAACACGGAAGAAAGTCTTACAAGCAAAAAAAAACATCCGGACAGGAAAATTTGCCCGCATGCATCAGACGCTATACCATACTTAAACGCGCCCAGCACAATCCAACGAGTCATAGTCAAGGGGGAATCGTGAGCTTTTGCAGAAGACTCGCACGACTGTTGTTGGTTTGCTTGCTGCCTGCATCGCTGGCGGCCCAGACGAAGGGCATTCCGGAATGGTGCAAGCCTCTGCCGCGGCCGGAATACAAGACGCTGTTACGCGTACCAGTCACCGATCCATGGTTTGAAGTGTACCGAGTGGCGCCGGGAACGTTTGCGATTTACGAGCCGCATCAGGCCGAGGAAACCATTTCTTACCTCATCGTGGGGACCAAGCAAGCCGTGATTTTCGACACCGGAATGGGAATCGGCAGCATTGGCAAGGTCACACGTCAATTGACCTCCAAGCCCGTGGTCGTGATGAATTCGCATACGCACAACGACCACGTGGGTGGCAACTCGGATCCGGCATTTGTGTTTGTCTACGGGATGGACACGGATTTTACACGCAAAAATGCGCGAGGTTCGCGAGTGGATGCACAGGCGGAAATTGCGCCGGGCCAAATCTGCGGGAATTTGCCTCCGGGATTTAATCCAAAAACGTATGTGACGAAGCCATGGAAGATTTCGCGGTTTGTGCACGACGGCTTCACCATCAATCTGGGCGGGCGCAAGCTGGAAATTATTGCGACGCCGGGGCACACGCCGGATGCGATTGCGCTGATAGATCGCGACAACGGCCTGCTCTTTACCGGCGACACGTATTATCCCGCGCCCATCTGGCTGTACCGCCCCGAGACGGATATGGATGCCTACGTTGCTTCGGCGAAGAAACTTGCCGCGCTTGTTCCACAAGTGAAACTGGTGCTCGGTGCGCACAATGTTCCGGTGGCGCAGCCCGACGTGCTGCCAAAGCTGGTGGATGCGATTCAGGCGGTACGTTCCGGAAAAGGCGAAGTGAAAGCGGCGGGAGCGGGCAAAGCCATGCACACGTTTCAGGATTTTAAGTTTCTTCTCGCCGCACCCTCAAAAGGGCTAGATTAGTAATGAGAACCGATTTGCATGCTCCGCGCAGGCTCCAAGACGATTCTGCTTGTGCCATTGCTTTTTCTTTTCCTGCCCCCCCGCGTTTCCGCGCAGGCGGCCAGACACGGAAAGCATGACGGACACGAGAAAACAGTTTGGAATTATGACGGCGGAGTCCTTTTCGAGACAGACGGATCGCTTCCCAACGGCGTTTGCTTCCGCATTTACGGCATCATGAACGCCGGCGATTTCTTTGACGGCCTGAAGCGCATTGACACGGACAGCGGCACGCAATTCCTCCGCAGCACGGAAACGGTGACGAAGTTTCCCGACTCCGTCACAGTCACTTTCACCATTCGCGACCAACTTTGCCCCCCAGGAATGCAACAGGTGGGAACACGCAAATACATGACTCAGAAAATGATCGAAGATCTGCGGCTTTCGCTATATTGGAAGCATGGAGTGGATTTACAGCCGGCGAAAGACGCGAAGGAAATTGCGTCGCACGTGGACCGCATCCAACCTTATGCTACTTCGCTCGCCGCAGATTTGCCGGCGCGCTATGAATGGTCCTTTGAATTTGTGGTTCCCAGCGCCGGCGTTCCCTTGATGGACAGCTTGGCGTTCGTTTTCAAGACGGCGGATGGACGCATCGCCGCCCGCGTTGCCGCGAGGCTGTGAATTTTCAAAATCGAAGATTGCAATGAAAAGGGAACCAAGCAAACCGAGGACGCGCGCGTGTTTGCTAATTTATGTTTTTCTAATTTCCCAAACTGTCAGCCCATGGAGCTGACTTTTTGGGCCTCGATTTTGTAGATGACGCGGACTTCGCCGGGTTGACGGAAGGGATACACGGGTTTGCCGAGATATTTTTGCGAGAGCTTGTTGATGTGGTCATCGGCCCCTTTTTCGGTGATCTCCACGACGCGCCCGCGGACTTCGAGATAGCGATAGGGATTCGCGGGATCCTGCAGAGCGACAGCAACGCGCGGATCGCGGCGCATGTTTTTATCTTTGACACGGCCCTTGGCGGAATTGACTTGAATGTGCTTGCCGTCGAAATCCACCCAGACCGGAGTGACTTGCGGGCTGCCGTCTTTCATCAGCGTGCTTAGATTGCCGAAGGCCTGCTTTTCAAACAGGTCGGCGTATTTTTCCGGAATCACTTTGCTCATTTTCTCCTCCAAAACGGCCAGACGAATTTCATTGTAAATGGATCTCAGGAACGCGACCCTTGGTTTTCAAGGGGGCGCCTGCTAACTTCTGCACTTCGTCCGGCCTCCAGCCGGGCGCGACTTCGCGCAGCGAGAGGCCCTGAGGCGTAACGTCAATCACGGCAAGATCCGTGACGATGGTGTCCACGCACTCGAGGCCGGTCAGGGGATAGGTGCACTTCTTGACGATTTTGGGTGCGCCATCCTTGCTGACGTGCTCCATGCAGACAATTAGTTTTTTTGCGCCGGCAGCGATGTCCATGGCGCCGCCGATGCCGCCGGAGCCTTTCGCGCCGGGAATTTTCCAGTTGGCCAAGTCGCCTTTCTCCGAAACTTGAAACCCGCCAAGCACTGCGACGTCGAGATGGCCGCCGCGAGTCATGAGGTGCGCATCGGCCTGATGGAAAAAAGAAGCGCCGGGAATCAGCGTCACCGGGAATTTCATGGCGTCCACCAGGTCGTAATCTTCTTCGCCGGGCTTGGCGCGGCGCCCCATGCCAAGGATTCCATTTTCGCTGTGAAAGTAAACGGTGATTTCTTTCGGGAGATAATCGGCGATGAGATTGGGGATGCCCCAGCCGAGATTGACGTAAGCGCCGTCGGGCAATTCGATCGCAGCGCGCTGGGCGATTTGCTCGCGGGTCAAGCGCGGCTTATCCAAGAGCGTCCTTTCTTGAGCAGTCTCAGCCGGCATAGTGGAGACCTTTCGCCTGCACAATGCGGTGTACAAAAATCGCTGGAGTCATCACATGCTCTGGTTCGATGGCGCCGACGGGCACGAGCTCTTCCACTTCGGCAATCGTGGTTTTCGCGGCCATAGCCATGATCGGATTAAAGTTTCTGGCGGCGAGACGGTAAGTCAAATTGCCAAGTTCGTCGGCTTTCTGCGCTTTGATGAAAGCAAAGTCCGCGTGAATGGGCATTTCCAGAATGCAGCGTTTGCCCTCGAGGGTGCGCTCTTCTTTGCCTTCGGCGACTTCGGTTCCGACGCCAACGGTTGTGTAAAAACCTTGAAGGCCCGCGCCGGCGGCGCGCATGCGTTCGCACAGGATTCCCTGTGGGACAAGTTCGAGCGTTACTTCCTTGGCGGCAAAACGTTGTTGAAAGTGATTCGAATGCGGGCCGGGGAAAGATGCAATGACGTGCTTGATTTGATTATGCTTGAACATCAGCCCGAGTTCGCCCTCGCGCGTGCCGCAATTATTGCTGATGGCCGTAATATTTTTGACGCCCTTGCGCACCAGCGCCTGGATCAAATTGTTTGGAAACCCCGCGCCTCCGAATCCTCCGAACATGATGCGCGCGCCATGGGGGACATCGGCCACAACTTCGTCAAGGCTGGGATAGACTTTCTTTTTCATTTCGCTCCTAAAACGGATTTCCGGCCGCAATACCGGCTTCTTTCTTCTTTGCGGCTTGGAATTTTACATCCAAACCGGTTTCGCGCAGCCAGCGGCCGGTTGCAGTTCCACTAAGATTGTGCTCCAAAAGCGCGCGCAGGTCAGACTCGTCGTCGACATCCGTTTCAAGGCGAGGATTGCGACGAATGTGTATTTGAGCGCCTGCATTTTTTGCTTCGGCAAGATGTTTCGCAAGACTCCCTTCTCCAAAGTGTGAAGGGAACAAGGCTGGCGGAGTCCGAAGAATGGCATTGGTCCCGGTTCCGTCGCGCGAAGGCACGATGATCAACCCTGGGTTACAGCCTTCGATCGCCAAAAGTTCATCGATGTCGCTGGCTCGCACCAGCGGCACATCCAGCGGCACGCGCAGCAATCCAGTCACCCCGCGTTCCTCACAAACGCGCGAAGCGAAGTCCACGGCGTGACTTTCGGAGATCTGGCGGTCCTCGCGCAGAATCTCCCAGCCGTTTTCCTGGGCTGCATCCAGAACCGGCAGATAATTCGTCACAACGAAAATCTTCTCAGCGCAATGAACGTCTTGCAAAGTTCGAATCATGTCGGCAAGCATGGCCTGAGCCAGCCCAAATCTTTCTTCGGGCGTGAGCACACCCGCAAGCCGCTTCTTCGCGTTTCTCAGGTCTTTCACGGGCAAAAGGAGTGCGCGCATAGAAACGGACCTAGTAGGCGCCTTCCGTATAGGGGCTATGATTTTCGGTTCGAGCGAGACGGAATGGCGGCCTCACAGAAGATGGATCGTCCGCGGGCCGTTCAAACGCATGGTGAATCTTGTAGGTCGTGGAGCGCTCCGCGGGGACGCGGCCAATCTTTCGGATGTGGCGGCGGAATTCTTCAGGAGCAACATATTCGCCAAACGTGGCACCGGCCGCTTTCGAGATGCTTTCTTCCATCAGCGTTCCGCCGAAATCGTTCGCACCCGCCTGCAAGCAGGCGAGGGAAGTGTCGACTCCAAGCTTCACCCAGGACACTTGGACATTGCGGATAGTGCCGTGAAGCAGCACGCGCGAAAGCGCGTGAACGCGCAGATGCTCGTCGCGCAGGGCTCCGGGCCGAGCGCCGCCATGTTTAAAGAGACGTGTATTCTGGTGAATGAACCCGAGTGGGACGAATTCCGTGAAGCCGCCGGTGCGCTTTTGGATCGAACGAAGCAACAAAAGGTGGCGTACCCAATCGGCGGGTTCTTCGACGTGGCCGTACATCATGGTAGATGTCGTGGGAATGGCGAGTTCGTGTGCTGAGCTGATAATTTCGACCCAGCGCGCGACCGGCAATTTGTTGGGGCTGAGCTGCTGGCGGATGCGGTCGTCAAGAATCTCCGCCGCCGTCCCGGGGATGCTGCCGAGACCCTCGTCTTTCATCATTTGCAGGTAATCGCGCAGCGGCATGCCGGTTTTCAGCACGCCATAGTCAATTTCCATCGGGGAAAAGGCGTGGATGTGCATGCCGGGCAGAGCGCGTTTGATGGCGCGCAAGAGGTCGCGGTAGAAGAAGCCGTCGAGGTCACGCGGCAGCCCGCCCTGAATGCAAACTTCGGTGGCGCCGCAACCCCAGGCTTCTTGCGCGCGGCGCACCACCTCTTCGAGAGAAAGCGAATATGCATCTGCGGCTTGCGGGCCGCGGCCAAATCCGCAGAAGCTGCAACCGACAAAACATACGTTCGTGAAATTGATGTTGCGGTTGACAACGTAAGTGATGGTTTCGCCAACGGTTTCGCGGCGCAGATGATCCGCAACACCCACCAGAGCATCAAGACCAGGACCTTGCACGGTCGCAAGGT
>Ga0307472_100000805_pt1 | contig 11605 bp, 10 predicted proteins | sample atmos_gasesAM5C__2_FD_204582 | JGI IMG/M metagenome (GOLD analysis project Ga0307472, IMG submission 204582) | Hardwood forest soil microbial communities from Morgan-Monroe State Forest, Indiana, United States - atmos_gasesAM5C_05 | ecosystem: Environmental > Terrestrial > Soil > Temperate... | reverse complement strand
CTGATCGAGGATGAAGTCTAGGTCGGAGCGAATGTACCGAACGGCCATCTGAGCCTCCTGCAGCGTTTCAATGATGCTCGACGCGAGGTCGGACTCTGCGATCGCGATGTCCAGCAAACATCATACCGTGAGAGTCCAGCAAACTTCATACTATTAACGTTTTATCAATTTTCTTAGTGTCCGCGTAAACACGTTATTATGCCAACCTGACAGGGGTCTGACACGACTGTATGATATTTACTGTATGGCTATGAGCAGGATGTCGAGGGGGCTCTGCCCGCGGCATTTCGTTCGGCAATGAGGATCTGATTGAGGATGAATTCCAAATCGGAGGGAATGTACCGAATAGCCATCTGAGCCTCCTGCAGCGTTTCAATTGTGCTTGACGCGAGGTTGGAGTCTGCGATCGCAGTGTCCAGCAAACGCTATACAGCTAGAGTTCAGCAAACTTCGTGCTGTTAACGTGTTATCAATTTTCATGGCGTCCACATAAACGGCTTATTACGTCAACCTGACAGGAACCTGACACGGCCGTATGATATTTACTGTATAGCTATGGGCTGCCGGACAGAGAGAAGGAAAGGAAAGAGACGAAGAAAGAGGTTTAGAGAATTTTCGCGGTCGATGTCGAAATAGACGGAACGGCATTGCTCGCCTTGAACCGGTAGGCTCGGGGTGTCCAATCCACGAAAGCAAAGCAGGCCATCAACACTCATCTACCACGATGACGGGGCAATGCCGCGCGCGCGCTCAAGGCTCGCGGCGCCAACGATATTCTCATTGCGGTGGTCGACAAACTGAAGGGCTTTCCAGAAGGGGAATGTCAGAAGTTTTGTGGAGGGGGCTTCTGTGAGGGCGGATTTGTTGTTTCCGTGCATTGAGAATAAGGCATCAGCGGCACGCTGAGCTGGTTTGTTTGGTCGCAGCGAGCGGTCAAGACCCAACGTCGTGTAGCGGCGCGGCGAAGGTGCGGGGCTCGACGGCGAAGATGCGGGCCAAGCCATCATCGTGCTGCCGGTGCATGCGATGGCGGCGCGTGGTTGAATAGACCAATGCAATGGGGCAGTTTGCCATCCACTTCGGAGCGCGTTTTCCGGCGTTAGCGCGCTGACCCGGAAAAACGTATCCCGTCTACCTTCACAGAGGCCTCTTGGGCAAAAATAATTGACATTCCCCAAGAGAATGTCATGAACACCGTGCGTCGCGTCTGCCGCAACGTGAAGCGATGGCGATCGGTCTCAATGGCATTGCGCTGGACTGCCGCCGCCATGCAGGAAGCAGCCAAAGGTTTCCGACGATTGAAGGCGCACAAGAAATGTCCAGCGCTCCGTCACTGGCTGAAAAGCCCAATTCACGGCGTTATTGCTCGCCAAGCCAACGCCGAGTAACGTCAATCTCGCCAGCGTCCGCTTCAATGTTCAACAATCTGCGGGACATCTCGGAGGAGAGAGAGAGAGAGTTTACGCAAATACCAACCCGTGATTGAATCCAATTAGACATGTACATATAGTCGGTATCGAGCTGCGGTGGTAGAGTAACTATTTAATTGGTGTGTTCACGAACTGTAATTCGTCAGTCGTGCGTGCCCCCACCGTGGCGCGAGTGAATAGTGTCATGAGCAGATTGCTTTTGGTCGAGGATAGCGTCCGGTTGCAGGAGCTATTGGGCGAAAGCCTGCGCGGGGCGGACTATCCCGTTGATGTCGTGGGAACATTGGGTGAGGCTCACGTTGCAACTGCTACAGTCAACTATGATCTGCTCATCGTCGATCTCGGCCTTCCGGACGGCGATGGCATTTCGTTGATTCATGAATCGCGAGCGGCCGGCTGCAGCACACCAATCCTGGTGATCACCGCGCGAGCCGAGGTCGACGCCCGCATTGCCGGTCTCGACAGTGGCGCCGACGATTATCTCGTCAAACCGTTCAGCCATCTTGAGTTGCTCGCCCGAATTCGCGCGCTTCTGCGACGTCCGCGTGACGTCCGTAAGCCGATCATCCAAATCGGCCGTCTGGTGTTCAACGAGACGACAAGCGAGGTTCGCGCTGATGGACAGCTTCTTGAGTTGCGTGCTGCTGAAAGGCGGCTGCTGGGAATGTTGATGCGCCACGCAGAGAACATTGTTCCAAAAGCCAGCATCGAGGAGCGCTTTTCCGAATTCGGGCGAGAACTGTCTGGCAATGCCGTTGAAGCGCATGTATCTCGATTGCGCAAGGCGCTGGACGAGGCGCGCTGTGGTGTCATCATCGAGACGATCAGAGGAGTCGGCTATGCCCTAAAGGAGGCTTCGGGATGAGCAGTATCGATTCCGACGCGCAACCACGTCTTGCCACGACGATCTGCATCAACCTCGGAAAACTGGCGCTTGCCAACCTCATTGTTCTGTCGGTGCTTGTCTTCGGCGCCAACTATATCGATTACGACCATTTGTATTTGGACCACGTGGCCCTCGAGGTTCGGTCATTGCTGGATGGCGTGAAAACCGGACCAGAGGGGCTTTCGTTCGCCGTTCCGAAGCATATAACTCACTATGATGGAAAGACCGAAAAAGCCTATGGCTTCCGCGTGCTCGATAGGACCGGCCGTGTCATAGCGGGCAAGCAGCTCGCGTTAATTGAGGCGGTCTCTCCGTGGTCTCCGAATTCCGCTATTACAACGGATTTTTGGTTCATGAATCTGCCGGGCGGCGGGCCTTTTTCTCCGCATTTTGCCGGTGGAAAACGACTTCAGGTCAACGACACTGATGTGTTGATCGAGATGATGACACTTGGCGACCCAGCCGGCATCCGTTGGTGGGCCGTGCTTCATGAGACGGCGGAAGACGTTTGGCTACCGATATTGCCGCTCGCGCTTTTGATGCCGGTCGTGACAATTGTTTCTGTCCGCCGCGCTCTTCGACCCCTCGCCCGTGCAGCCCAGCAGGCCGAGGCGATAAACCCCCGAGACCCGACGCAGAGGCTGGAACTTACCGGCATGCCGCACGAAACGGCGGCATTTGCTTCCGCCATAAACCGCCTGATGGAGCGGGTCAGTGCTCTGGTGCAGTCGGAAAAGTTCTTTATTGCGAGCGCCGCGCATGAGTTGCGCACGCCGCTTGCGGTGATGTTGCTTGAGCTGGAAAAAATCGACCACCCACGCGCTCGCCGGCTGGAGGCGGATGTCAAGGACATGGCCGAGAGCCTCAACCGGCGGATCCTGCTCGCGCGCTTGGAGACGGTGCAATCACCGGAGTTGGTCGATCTCGACCTTGGGGCTATTGTTGCGGAAACAATGGACCGATTGAAGGCATGGGCATCCGCGCAGGATCACACGATCGATGTCTGTGTGAATGAGCCGCAGAAAAAATTGCACGGTGATCCGATAGCCGTTCGCGAAGCGCTCTACAATCTGGTGGAAAATGCGGTCAAGCACACGCCTTCGGGTACTTCGATCTTCATTACCGTCGGTCCCGAGGCTACGATCACGGTCGAGGATAGTGGGCCGGGTCTGGCAACTGAGATTTCAGATCAGCTGTTTCAACCCTTCCGCAAAGGTAATCCTTCAGTAGAAGGCGCCGGGCTCGGCCTTGCGATCGTCAGGCAGGCAATCGAGCTGCATCGCGGCTCCATGCAGGTCGGTCGTTCATCGCTGGGCGGAGCGATGTTCAAGCTTCATTTCGCCTGAAGGCGCGGCCCCATTCCCGTCCGGAACACCGCGCAACGAATGCCCATCGGCCGGCCAGCGTTGCGCTGGCAGGCAAATTCCCTCATGAACATGGTCGTGTGGAGGGGATTATTGCGCCTGACGGATATCGAGTTGGGGCGCCGTCGCCGCAGCAAAACTTGTGGGTAATTGAAGGCCGGTAACCAGGCCTACTGCAATCGGGTCGTTGGACGCGGTTTGGATCGCCGCGGCCCGCGCGTGTGTTTTGCGACCCGGCCGTCAGCGGCGGCAATGCGCCTGAGGTACGCGGCGATCTTTTGTTCGCCGTCGGCAAGCATCGCGTAGTGCTCCGCCAACCGGCGGTACTCAGCTTTGAGATCGTCCTGCCCAGATGCGTCGGCGGCATGCAGGCATTCCACAGCACGCTCCCAATACCAGGCCGCTCTCGTCAATGGATCATGCACGCTACGCACCGCGCCCTTCAGAACGCGGAATGTCCGCGAGAAGACAGCAGATTGCAATCCCGTAACCGACTACTGGCCTGCAGATTACGGTAAAGATCATATGTCGTGTCAAGTTCCTGTCAGGCTGTCGCTACCTGCTTGCGCTTCCGAAATCGTCTCATCGCGAGGGCATCCTTTGTGAGACGATTGGAGAGTAGGGCGCCACCGTGGCCCGCGTATGGATTGCCCCAGAAATCGTGCGCCCATCGCCGGCAAGGCCGCCCGAACGCGCCCTACACATGTTCGATCGAGCGCTTCGGAGACATTGTTGCGCATCCGATCCTTGGCGAGCTACACCATCGAAACGCGCGAATCTAGTTTTCAGAAGCGACAACGGTTACGAGCGAGACGGTCTCGAAGCATCAATTGCAATCGTTGAGCAGTCTCGTTTCGAGGGGAATGGTGCAGGTTTTTCGATTGATGACGCCCACGAGATTGACCGCCGCAATGCTCAGGCGCTCTGGCACTGACACACGTTCAAGGTCCTGCGCTGATGCGCTCTCGCAGCCGGTGGCGGGCGGCGCGATCGGAGATCGACCAGCGGCGGCCGCTGCGCGGTTCAATTCGATGGATGCGCGCGGCTCAGAGCGGTCGCGCGTGGCGCATCCAGCTGCGGGCATTCGGCAGCCATGACACGGTCGTGTCTGTTCACGTGGCGATCCAGCCAAGCTATGCCGACCATAAGGGCCAGGATCACGACGAGTAAGATCACGGGGGCCTCGGCCTCGCGGCGAAGGATCGCAAGAAGCTCGGCGAGGTCCTTTCCGATGTCCACCGGCCGTCTCCCTTCGCGCCAGCTTTTGTATCGCGACTGTCTGACAGGAACCTGACACGACGATACGGTCTGTACTGTTTGTTGCCGCAACGATCGATCGAAATCGATGCAACGGTGTTATGCGCTTTGGTGGCCTCCGGGCTCACCGTCCACGTGGGACTGGACAAGCCGCTGGACCCTGGAGCGGCTCCCCCGCTCTAGGGTGCCAGCCTGGGCTCGGTGAAACACGTCGTCGCTTTGTTTCGGACCCACCATGCCTTCCCTTGACACGAAACCATCCTCCCCTGCTGTGAACGCGCCTCCGAGGACGCGTTGTGTGCTTCCAGCTTGATTACTGCTTGGCGACCACCGCGCCGCCGGCCGGCCCCACCATGTAGCATTCCGCTTCCGCCAGCGTGATGTGGCCGAGTGCTGCCATAATCTCGTGAGCTGAGCACCCGGCATCTGCCATGCGGCGGCCCAATTGCGGCGCGCATGAACTGCGAGAAGCCGTTGCCGGTGAACGGCTTCCCGTACTCGGTGTTGATGATAGTGGCGTGATCGCGTGGCGCGGTGGCCAGCGCCTTTTGCAATTCGCTGTGCAAGCCCAGGTCGACGCCGACCCGAAGCCCCTCGCGTGACGGATCAGGATCCTCAGCATCATTAGGATTGAGAGCGCGGCACCGGGACGGTCTGCATGGGACTGCAAGATACCGTTATCGATCTTCTCCCGGGTGAGCTCGGAGACCGAACGGTGACGGTGCTCAGTGCGCAGGGTTTAACCACCTCGTTAGTGCCCGTCGCCGAACTCGATCGCCTTCAAGCGGAGAATGCAGCGTCGTTGACGTCTTCACGTTGCCAGCGTGCGCCGAGCTCTCCCAGGCTGTCGATAACGTTCTTCAGCTCTTGACCGCGGGTGGTCAACGAGTAGAGCATTTGCGGGCGCGCCGCCGGTATGTGTTCGCGCCGGAGAATGCGGGCACGCTCCAGACGGCGAAGTTGTTCGGTCAGAACCTTCTTGGAAATTCCCGGAACGGCTCGTTTGAGAGCGCCGAAATGAAGCGATCCATACTCTCCAATCCGTTCGATGATGGAAGTCGCCCAGCGCGCGGCTATCATGCCCAAAACGACATCTGCAGGGCAGATGCATTTCGGCTCGCGTCGCGAGGACGGACTTGATGCGTCCGACTTGGGGGAGCTGCCGATGGACATCTGCATGAACATGGCCGTTTATCGAAACCTAAATTTAACTCTCTCGTAATTACCAGCCGTACTAAGATCGGAAAATTCAGATAACCTCCCTAAGGGCTGACCCGGAGGTGCCGGGCGCCATCATGGTCGAGGACTATGATCAGGCGGTTGAACCGACAATTCGTGGCGCTTCCTATGGTCTTGCCGGCCGCCGGCCTCGTGCAGCGGATTAGACGATTGTCGCATCGGAGGCATCAATGTTCGGCGAGAGCATCGCGAATGCAATGGAATAGCATGTCATTGAAGAACGGTTTCTCGACCACCTGCACGCCGGCCTCGGTCGCACGCCTTAGCAGCATAGCGCTCGGCTGGGTGGTGATGAGGATGGCGGGCCATGAAACGCAACGGCGGCGTAGGGCGGCGACGACGTCCAGCCCAGATATGCCGGGCATGAACTGATCGATGACCAAACAGCATTCGGGCGGAGGGGCCGGATCATCCAGCAAATCGCGCCCGTTGGCATAGGTGCGCACAACGAAGCCCTCGACCTGGAGCGAGAACATGAGTGCATGGCGCACCGCTTGGTCGTCATCGACCACCAGCACTGGGGTGGTCGAGCGCTTTGGTTGGCGATTGTGTTGCATGGCCTTTGCCCCGACCCCGTCGCGAGCCGGACAAACCAAATAGCCGGGAAAGGGCGCCGGGCGCCTTGATCTAGCGCAACGTCGGCAGGCCGCGAACTACTCCTCCCGATCGCTGTGCAGCAATCCCGCGATCAGGGCCATGCGCACCAATTCAGACAGCGAACCGGCCTTCATCTTAGTCATCGCGTTGGCGCGATAAATCTCGACAGTCCGCGGGCTGATACCCAGATCGTAGGCGATTGTTTTGTTGGGCTTTCCGGCGACCAGACCCTCCAGAACGTCGCGCTCGCGGTTGGAGAGCGACGCCAGACGATCGAGCAACTCCGTCCGTTCGGCGTTGCGGTGCGCGGCCCTTTCCCAGTCGCCCAACGCCGCGCGGACCGCCGCTAGCATGGCGTCGTCGTCGAACGGCTTCTCGAAGAAGTCGATGGCGCCGATCTTCATTGCCTCGACCGCAAGCGGTACGTCGCCGTGTCCCGTCATTACGATCACAGGCATTTTGAAGCCGAGATCGCGCAGTCGTCGCAGCAGGTCGATGCCCGAGACGTCCGGCATGCGGACGTCGGTGACGATGCAGCCGGTCGCCAAGTCGGGCAGCGATTTGAGGAAGGTCGCGGCCGACTCGTAGGCACGCACCTCCAACTTGGCGGTCCGCAGCAGGAATTCCAGCGAATGCCGGACGGCATCATCGTCGTCGATCACGTGCACCACGGGATTAGGCATCGCCGAGGTCCTCCTTGTTCACTGCGCGCAGCGTGAAGCGAAACACGGTTCCGCCGTTGGGATTGGGCTCCACCCAGATTTGTCCGCCATGCGCCTCGATGATGGTGCGCGAGATCGAGAGGCCGACGCCCATGCCATGCGGCTTAGTGGTGATGAACGGCTGGAACAATTGCGAGGCGATCTCCGGGGCGATGCCGGTACCAGTGTCGGTTACATTGACGCTGACCATGCCGTCTTCGGCCGGTGCCGTTGACAGCAACAACTCGCGCCGCTCCGATTGCTCCATCGCTTCGATGGCGTTGCGCATCAGATTAACGAGGACCTGCTGAATCTGCACCCTGTCGGCGAGCACGACATCGACCGAAGGATCGAACTGAAACCTCACCCGAATGCCGTGTTCCTTGGCGCCGACCAGCGCGAGGGCACTTGCCTCCTCGATCAGCTTTTTGATGCTTTCGACTCGCCGTTCGGCCTCGCCGCGCGCGACGAAATCGCGCAGGCGACGGATGATCTGCCCCGCGCGCAGCGACTGCTCGGACGCCTTTTCCAGCGCCTCGCGGACCATGGCCGACGTCTCGTCGGCCTGCGTTTCGAGGAGCCGGCGCGATCCCTTCATGTAATTGGTGATCGCCGACAAGGGCTGGTTGAGTTCATGGGCGAGGGCGGACGCCATCTCGCCCATCGCCGTTAGTCGCGAAATGTGTACCAGTTCCGACTGCAGCTCCTGGAGCCGCGCTTCGGTCTTTTGGCGTTCGCTGAGGTCACGGATGAAGCCGGTGAAGAAGCGTTTGTCGTTCGACTTCATCTCTCCGACCGCGAGCTCCATGGGAAACGTCGAGCCGTCATTGCGTTCGCCGACGACGACACGGCCGATACCGATGATCCGCTTCTCTCCGGTATTCATATAGCGACGGAGATAGCCATCGTGGTTCTCGCGATAAGGTGAGGGCATCATCATCCTGATGTTCTTGCCCAGCACCTCGTCGGCCTGGTAGCCGAACAGGCCTTCGGCGGTGGAGCTGAAGGATTGAATGCGTCCGTGCTCGTCGATGACGATCATCGCGTCCGGCACCGTGGCGAGGATCGACTCGAGATGTGCCTGGCGCGCGCCGGATTGCAGCCGCGTGGCGCGCAGTCTCTCGCCGAACCATGCAATGCCGGCGCCGAGCGCGCAGAACGTCGCTGCACGCGTGAGCTCGGCTGCGAACAGCGGCGACGCGGGGTTGATTAGGACGAAATATTCGCCGGAGATATAGAGGTGAAGAGCGAGGCAGAGCGTCGTGGCGAGAAGGCCCGGGCCCAGCCCTCCGACCACGCCGGCGATGAGCACCGAGGGCACCAGGAAAAGGTAGAGCAAATGATCGCCCAGGGTTGGGGCCAGCAAAGCTCGCGCGAGGAACGCGATCGCAACCAGCGATAGCGACAGCGCATAGACCGCGGTTCTCCGCCGCAGCACGGGCCAGTAGCGATCGTCGGAGGCGTGGTCGGCCGGTTGCAGTGCCAGATTGGCCATCGATTTGGATCCGGTCGAGGCTTCGACAGTATTCGGTTGCGTAATTCCCTGGCTACGCCGCCGTCTCGGCGCCCGAAGCTACGGGACATTCCTTAGGGCCCTTATCTTAGGGCCATTATCTGAATTTTCGCGGCATGGCTCTATCGCTATTTCTTGTGGCTCAAAACAGTGGAGCCGGGCCATGTCGATGCACACCGTTCACCCCTCTGTCGTTGCCGAGCAGCCCTCCGGCACCTCTGCGTTCCGGCCGCCACGGGCGCCGGCCGGCGGCAATCTCGTGGGGTCGCTGGACCTCATGGGCAGCCCGCTGAGCTTCGGCCGCAACGAGGAAATCTATGGCGAGAACGACGAAGCCGAATACGTCTACAAGATCGTCCGCGGGACGGTGCGAATCTACAAAATCATGAGCGACGGCCGGCGGCAGATCGGCGCCTTCTATCTACCGGGCGACATTTTCGGGATGGAGGTCGGCGCCCTGCACGAGTTTTCGGCTGAGGCGATCGGCAATGCTACTGTTCTGGTCATCAAGCGCAGCGCACTCATCTCGCTTGCGGATCGCGACGGAGTCGTGGCGCGCGAGTTGTGGGCGTTCACCGCGTGCGAGCTGCGACGCCTGCAGCGGCACGTCCTTCTCCTGATCCAGAGCGCCCAGGAACGCGTTGCCGCTTTTCTCCTGGAAATGTCCGACCGCGTTGCGTCGAACGATGCGATCGAGCTGCCGATGTCGCGCCAAGACATCGCCGACTATCTCGGCCTGACGATCGAAACGGTGTCACGCACGCTCACTCAACTCGAGACGGCTGCAACGATAGCGCTGCCGACGTCGCGCCGTGTGGTGCTGCGCAACCGCGGCGCCTTGTGCCGACTCAACGCCTGAGCAGGAGGGCGTATCGATCTGCAGCACGCGCGACGGCGGGCCTTGGTTATGGCGCCGTGCCTCCTCGCCGTATTGAGATTTGGCGTCACGCGTTCGAGAATTGCCATCGGGCGAGATTGCGACGTCCACGATGAAACCTTATCCAAAGGAATGGGAACGGCACGAGGTGCTGCGCGACGGTAGGTGCGTATTCGTGCGCCCGCTCAAGCCCGAGGACGCAGCGCTCTATCCCGATTTTCTCGCCGACGTGGCCGTCGAGGACCTGCGGCTGCGCTTCTTCGTGCCCATCAGGCAACTGAGCCCGCAATTGGTGAGTAAGCTCACGGCGCTCGACTATGAGCATGCGATGGCGTTTATCGCCATCGATGAGGCAAGCGGGCGAATGCTCGGGGTGGTGCGGCTGCACAACGATCCTGACGGCAAGAGCGCCGAATACGCGGTGCTGGTGCGTTCGCATCTCAAGGGACATGGACTCGGTTGGATGCTGATGAAGCAGATGATCGAATATGCCGGTGCAACGGGTCTGGCGCGCGTGCACGGCCAGGTTCTGGCGGAAAACGCCACCATGCTCGCAATGTGCAAGGAGCTAGGCTTCCACGTTGCCGACGATCCGGGTTGGATGGGCGTCAAGGTCGTCACCCTGGACCTATCGGCAATATCGCTAGCGGTTGCGGCAGCCCGTTTGACCGTCGCGGCCGTGCCGCACGCCGTCGCTTTGATGTGCCTCGACGCCTTTGTCGCCGCCCGTCTAGAATTGAGTGTGCCTTGGAGGAGAACAGCCATGCAGGCGCGCGATGTAATGACTGCGGACGTAGTGTCGATCTCGCTGGATGCTTCGGTGCTCGAGGCGGTGCAGCTGATGTTGCAGAAGAAGATCAGCGGGCTTCCCGTCGTCGACGCCGCCGGCAAGCTCGTCGGTATCGTCACCGAAGGAGATTTCCTCCGTCGCCGCGAGATCGATACTCAGTCGCGGCGCCCGCGCTGGATCGAATTCTTCATCGGCCCCGGCCGCCTAGCGGGTGAATATGTGCACACTGCATCGCGAAAAGTCCGCGACGTGATGTCGGAGGATGTCAAGACGGTTGACGGCGACACCCCCCTGGACGAGGTCGTGAAGCTCATGGAGCGCTGCCGCATCAAACGGCTGCCGGTCGTCGAGTGGGGCAAAATGACCGGCATCGTCAGTCGCGCCAATCTGTTGCGTGCACTCGCCAGCGTCGATCGTGAGCTACCTGCGTCGTCCGGCGATGACGCTGCCATTCGCCAACGCCTGCTTGCCGACCTGAAGAAGGAACCATGGGCGCCGGGCGCAATCGACGTGATCGTGCGGAACGGAGTCGTCACGTTCTCGGGCGCGCTCAGCGACGAGCGCCAACGCGAAGCCTTACATGTTGCAGCCGAGAATATCCCCGGCGTTATCAAGGTGGTGGACCATCTGGTGTGGATCGAGCCCGCCACCGGGATCGTGATGGAAGCGATGGAAGATCGCGGCGCTTGAGTTGCGCTTTTTGCCGGGATGGCGTGAAGGCTATTTCAACATGGGCAGCAGCTGCCGAGGCGGAAAACGGAGTTTGCCATGTCCTACCGATCCCTGATGGTTCACGTCGAGCTCGATCCGTCCAACGATTCCCGCCTGACCGTTGCCGGGATGTTGGCCGCGAGCTTCGACGCTTCTCTGATCGGAATCGCGGCGGCCGATCCGAACCCGCCGGCCTATGGCGGCAGCGGACTAGCCGCCGGCTTGGTCGTTCAGGAGAAG
>Ga0307472_100000804_pt1 | contig 11605 bp, 14 predicted proteins | sample atmos_gasesAM5C__2_FD_204582 | JGI IMG/M metagenome (GOLD analysis project Ga0307472, IMG submission 204582) | Hardwood forest soil microbial communities from Morgan-Monroe State Forest, Indiana, United States - atmos_gasesAM5C_05 | ecosystem: Environmental > Terrestrial > Soil > Temperate... | reverse complement strand
TCAAGGACATGGTGATCCCCGCCGGGAAGCAGGGGCTGCTCGACGAGGCGAACGGCGCCGTTCGCGAGATCGAGGATCAGTACAACAAGGGCCTCATCACCGACGGCGAGCGCTACAACAAGGTGGTAGACATATGGGCCGAGGTGACGGATCGGATCGCCGACGAGATGCTGCGCGAGCTGGGCACGCAGGAGGTGCAGGACGCGGAGGGGAACATCCGTCGCGTCCCGTCCTTCAACCCCATCTTCATGATGGCCGACTCCGGCGCGCGCGGCTCGGCACAGCAGATCCGCCAGCTCGCCGGGATGCGCGGTCTGATGGCCAAGCCGTCGGGTGAGATCATCGAGACGCCGATCACGGCGAACTTCCGCGAGGGCCTGACGGTGTTGCAGTACTTCATCTCGACTCATGGCGCTCGCAAGGGGCTCGCCGACACGGCCCTCAAGACCGCCAACTCCGGGTACCTCACGCGCCGCCTGGTCGATGTGGCGCAGGACTCGATCATCACCGAGGAGGACTGCGGCACCCTCGACGGCATCGAGATGACCCCGCTCGTCGAAGGCGGCGAGGTCATCGAGGCCCTCGGCGACCGCGTGCTCGGTCGCGTCGCCCTGGAGGACATCCGGGATCCGTTCAGCAACACGGTGATCGTCCACGCCAACGAGGAGATCGACGAGGTCAAGGTCAATCTCGCCCAGGAAGCCGGGCTCGAGCGGGTGAAGATCCGCTCGGTGCTCACCTGTCAGTCGCGCCAGGGCGTGTGCATCAGGTGCTATGGCCGCGACCTTGCGCGTGGCCACATGGTCAACCTGGGTGAGGCGATCGGTGTCATCGCGGCCCAGTCGATCGGCGAGCCGGGCACGCAGCTCACGATGCGGACGTTCCACATCGGCGGCACGGCGAGCCGACGGGCCGAGCAGACGACCCTCGAGACGCGCAACGACGGCTTCCTCAAGTTCATCAACCTGGTCACCGTCGAGGGCAAGGAAGGCGACCTCGTCGTCATGAACCGCAACGGCGAGGTGGCGATCATCGACTACCCCGAGCCCAACCGTGAGCGCGAGCGAGAGCGCTACCCGGTGGTCTACGGGGCCAAGCTGAAGAAGGCCGACGGGGCCAAGGTGAAGGCGGGCGAGATGGTCGCGGAGTGGGACCCGTATACCATCCCGATCCTGACCGAGGTGGGCGGCGTGGTGAAGTTCGGTGACATCCTCGAGGGTGTCACCATGGAGGAGAAGGTCGACGAGCGGACCGGTCTCTCGACCAAGGTCATCGTCGACACCAAGGACGTCGACAAGCGGCCCCGGGTGTCGATCAAGAACGACGCCGGCCAGACGGCTCGGATCCCGAGCGGGGAGGCGCGCTACCTGCTGCCCGTCGGGGCGCATCTGAACGTGGTTGAGGGCGTGAGCGTGGCCGCCGGGGACATCATCGCGAAGATGCCCCGCGAGACGACGAAGACGAAGGACATCACGGGCGGACTGCCGCGTGTGGCCGAGCTGTTCGAGGCGCGAAAGCCGAAGGAGTTCGCGGTCATCAGCGAGATCGACGGCGTCATCTCCTTCGGCAAAGACACCAAGGGCAAGCGCAAGGTGGTGGTCACGCCCGAGGTGGGCGAGGCGCGCGAGTACCTGATCCCGAAGGGCAAGCACATCAGCGTTCACGAGGGGGACTACGTGAAGGCGGGCGAGCCGCTCATGGATGGCAGCTCGAACCCGCACGACATCCTCACCATCCTGGGTGAGAAGGCGCTCGCCAAGTACCTGGTGGACGAGGTCCAGGAGATCTACCGACTGCAGGGCGTGCGCATCAACGACAAGCACATCGAGGTGATCGTCCGGCAGATGCTCCGACGGGTGCGCATCAAGGAGGTGGGCGACACGGAGTTCCTGATCGGCGATCAGGTGGAGAAGTGGCGCTTCGAGGAGGAGAACCAGCGGGTGCTCGCCGATGGCGGGCAGCCGGCGGTGGCGGAGCCCCTGCTCCTCGGGATCACCAAGGCCAGCCTCTCGACCGAGAGCTTCATCTCCGCCGCGTCCTTCCAGGAGACGACCAAGGTCCTCACGGAGGCCGCCATCAACGGCAAGGTCGATCGCCTGGTGGGTCTGAAGGAGAACGTCATCATGGGCCGGCTGATCCCGGCCGGGACCGGTGTCCCGAAGTACAACAGGATGGAAGCCCTGACCGACGAGCCCGAGGGCGGGCCCGAGGAGGTCCCGGTCCAGGAGGGTGCCCCGGAGGCGGTGGCCTGAAGCCCCGCCAGCATTTTGTTGACACCCACGAGCGCGCCACCTAAAAAGGTCGTTTCCGTCGAGGGAATCTGAGGGAGAGAAGCGGCTGACCGATGCCGACGATCAACCAGCTCGTCAAGCGCGGACGTGAACAGCAACGCGCCAAGCGAACGGCCCCCGCCCTGCAGGGGTCACCGCAGAAGCGCGGCGTGTGCACGCGTGTCTATACGACGACGCCGAAGAAACCGAATTCAGCGCTGCGCAAGGTTGCCCGAGTCCGGCTGACCAACGGCATCGAGGTGACGTCGTACATCCCCGGGGTGGGTCACAACCTGCAGGAGCACTCGGTGGTGCTCATCCGTGGAGGCCGGGTGAAGGACCTGCCCGGCGTGCGCTACCACATCGTCCGCGGCACCCTCGACTCGATCGGCGTGCAGGATCGGCGTCAGGGCCGCTCGAAGTACGGAGCCAAAAGGCCGAAGTGAGTCAGCGGCGTCCGGCGGGACGGTAGGTCGCCGTCCCGCCGGAGCCGCAGTGTGCCATAGCCATGCCACGCAAAGGTGAGGTCAAGCGCAGAGAGGTGCTGCCCGATCCGAAGTACCAGGATCGGTCGGTGACGAAGTTCATGAACGCGATGATGCGCGACGGGAAGAAGAGTCTCACCGAGCGCATCCTCTATGGGGCGCTGGACCTAGTGGGTGAGCGCGCCAAGGAGGACGCGATCGGCATCTTCAAGCGCGCGCTCGAGCAGGTGAAGCCCCTGGTCGAGGTTCGCTCGCGACGCGTCGGCGGCGCCACCTACCAGGTGCCCGTGGAGGTGCGGCCGCAGCGGCGGGGTTCCCTCGCCATGCGCTGGGTGGTGCAGAACGCCCGCGCTCGTCCGGAGAAGTCGATGGTCGAGCGGCTCGCCGGGGAGATTCTCGACGCGGCCAACGGCCGCGGCGGCGCGATCAAGAAGAAGGAGGACACCCACCGCATGGCGGAGGCCAACAAGGCTTTCGCCCATTACCGCTGGTAGCGCTTCGGCGCCCGCGGGCTCACAGCCATGCCACGCAACGTCCCACTCGAACGCACCCGGAACATCGGCATCATGGCCCACATCGATGCCGGGAAGACGACCACCACCGAGCGGATCCTCTACTACACGGGGATCAGCTACAAGATCGGCGAGGTCCACGAGGGGACCGCCGTGATGGACTGGATGGTGCAGGAGCAGGAGCGTGGCATCACCATCACGTCGGCCGCGACCACCTGTTTCTGGCGCGAGCATCGCGTGAACATCATCGATACGCCGGGCCACGTCGACTTCACGATCGAGGTGGAACGGAGCCTCCGGGTGCTCGACGGGGCGGTCGCGGTGTTCTGCGGCGTGGGCGGCGTGGAGCCGCAGTCGGAGACCGTGTGGCGTCAGGCGGACCGCTACGGCGTCCCGCGCATCGCCTTCATCAACAAGATGGACCGGGTGGGCGCGGACTTCGACCGGGTCGTGCGGGAGATCCGCGAGCGACTGCGGGCCAACGCGGCCGTGCTCCAGCTCCCGCTCGGGGCGGAAGACGGTTTCCGCGGCGTGGTCGACCTGGTCACGATGAAGGCGGTCGTGTGGGAGGATGAGAGCCTCGGCGCGCGCTACCGCCAGGATGAGATCCCCGACGACTATGCCGAGGCGGCCCGCGCCGGTCGCGAGCGCCTGCTCGAGACGCTCGCCGACGTCGACGAGCGGCTCATGGAGAAGTACCTGAACGGGGAGGCGATCTCAGAGGCCGAGGTCCGCGCCGCGATCCGCACCGGGACGGTCAAGATGCAGATCGTGCCGGTCGTGTGCGGGAGCTCGTTCAAGAACAAGGGCGTCCAGCCGCTCCTCGACGCGGTCGTGGACTACCTGCCGTCGCCGCTCGACATCCCGCCCGTCAAGGGGATCAACCCCAACACCGACAACGAGGAGGAGCGCCTCCCGAGTGACACCGAGCCCTTCACGGCGCTCGCCTTCAAGATCATGACCGACCCCTACGTCGGGACGCTCACCTTCCTCCGCGTCTACGCCGGCGTCATGAACTCGGGCTCCTACGTCTACAACTCCGTCAAGGGCAAGAAGGAGCGCATCGGACGGCTCCTCAAGATGCACGCCAACAAGCGTGAGGAGATCAAGGACGTCTACGCGGGCGACATCGCCGCCGCGGTGGGGCTCCGCGACACGACCACGGGTGACACGCTCTGCGACGAGAACCGTCCGGTCGTGCTCGAGCGCATGCAGTTCCCCGACCCGGTCATCTCGATTGCCATCGAGCCGAAGACCAAGGCCGATCAGGAGCGGCTGGGCGGCTCCCTGCAGAAGCTCGCCACCGAGGACCCCTCCTTCCGCGTCTCCTCGGACGCGGAGACGGGTCAGACGCTCATCTCCGGGATGGGCGAGCTCCACCTCGAGATCATCGTCGATCGGCTGCTGCGCGAGTTCAAGGTCGATGCCAACGTGGGGAAGCCGCAGGTGGCCTACAAGGAGACCATCCGCAAGGCGGTCGAGCAGGAGTCGCGCTTCATCCGGCAGACGGGTGGGCGTGGCCAGTACGGTCACGTGATCCTGCGCGTCGAGCCGCTTGGGCCGGGTGGCGGCTTCGAGTACGTCGACGGGACCAAGGGCGGGGTCATCCCGCGTGAGTACATTCCGGCCATCGGCAAGGGTGTGAAGGAGGCGATGTCGTCGGGCGTGCTCGCCGGCTACCCGGTCGTCGACGTCAAGGCCACCGTCATCTACGGCTCCTACCACGAGGTCGACTCCTCCGAGATGGCCTTCAAGATCGCGGGATCGATGGCCTTCAAGGAGGCAATGGCGAAGGCTTCACCCGTCATCCTCGAGCCCATCATGACCCTCGAGGTGGTGACCTCCGAAGAGTCGATGGGCGACGTGATCAGCGACATCAACCGGCGCCGGGGACGGATCACGGGGCAGGAGCCCCGCGGCCACACCCAGGTGATCTCCGGCCTGGTACCGCTCGCCGAGATGTTCGGCTATGCCACGGACCTGCGGTCCCGGACCCAGGGACGTGCGACCTTCACGATGCAGTTCTCGCATTACGAGCCCGTGCCAAAGGGTATCGGCCCCGAGGCCCTGCGCGCCACCGGCGCGCGCTTCGCGGAAGCCTCGCAGGCCGGCTAAGCAGTCCACGGAGGGAGCAGCGTCATGGCGAAGGCAAAGTTCGAGCGCAAGAAGCCCCACGTGAACGTGGGGACGATCGGTCACATCGACCACGGCAAGACCACGCTCACCGCGGCCATCACCAAGGTGCAGGCGGCGAAGGGCATGGGTCAGTTCGTGGCCTTCGACCAGATCGACAAGGCGCCCGAGGAACGGGAGCGCGGAATCACCATCGCCACGGCGCACGTGGAGTACGAGACCGCCAAGCGGCACTACGCCCACGTCGACTGCCCCGGGCACGCCGACTACATCAAGAACATGATCACCGGCGCCGCGCAGATGGACGGCGCGATCCTGGTGGTGGCGGCGACCGACGGGCCCATGCCGCAGACCCGCGAGCACATCCTCCTGGCGCGTCAGGTCGGCGTGCCGGCGATCGTCGTCTTCATGAACAAGGTGGATGCGGTCGAGGACAAGGAGCTGCTCGACCTGGTCGAGCTCGAGGTGCGCGAGCTCCTCAGCAAGTACGAGTTCCCCGGCGACGACATCCCGATCATCAAGGGAAGCGCGCTGAAGGCGCTCGAAGGCGACCCGGGGGAGCTCGGCGCGGGTGCCATCCAGGCCCTCATGGACGCCATCGACGGCTACATCCCCGAGCCGAAGCGCGAGATCGAGAAGGCCTTCCTGATGCCGGTGGAAGACGTGTTCTCGATCAGCGGTCGCGGCACGGTCGCCACCGGGCGCGTCGAGCGGGGCAAGATCAAGGTCGGCGAGGAAGTCGAGGTCGTCGGCATCCGTCCGACGGCGAAGACGGTCGTCACCGGGGTCGAGATGTTCCGCAAGCTCCTCGACGAGGGGCTCGCCGGTGACAACATCGGCTGCCTGCTGCGCGGCCTCAAGCGTGAGGAGATCGAGCGCGGGCAGGTGCTCGCCAAGCCCGGCTCCATCACACCGCACACGAAGTTCCAGGCCGAGTCCTACGTGCTCACCAAGGAAGAAGGCGGTCGCCACACCCCCTTCTTCAACGGCTACCGACCCCAGTTCTACTTCCGGACGACGGACGTGACCGGCGTCTGCACCCTGCCCGAGGGGACGGAGATGGTCATGCCCGGGGACAACGTCCAGATGAAGATCGAGCTGATCACGCCCATCGCAATGGACGAGGGGCTGCGATTCGCCATCCGCGAGGGCGGCCGCACCGTCGGCGCGGGAGTGGTCACCAAGATCTTCGAATAGATCTTCGAATGAGCCACGACTAAGTCGTCCGCATGAACGAGAAGATCCGCATTCGCCTCAAGGCCTATGACTACCGGCTCCTCGACCAGTCGGTGCGCGAGATCGTCGACACCGTGCGCCGGACCGGAGGGCGGGTCGCGGGTCCCATTCCGCTGCCAACACACATCGAGCGCTTCACCGTGAACCGCTCGCCGCACGTCGACAAGAAGTCGCGCGAGCAGTTCGAGATCCGAACCCACAAGCGATTGCTCGACATCCTCGAGCCGACCCAGCAGACGATCGACGCTCTCGGCAAGCTCGACCTGGCGGCAGGCGTGGATGTCGAGATCAAGCTGCAGTAGGAGACGATGCCCCTCGCCGGCCTCATCGGACGGAAGCTCGGGATGACGCAGGTCTACACCGGCGCCGGGGTGCTCGTCCCGGTGACGGTCATCCAGGCTGGACCCTGCACCGTGATCGCCACCCGGCGCACGGACCGCAACGGGTACTCCGCCGCCCAGCTCGGCTTCGCTCCCGCCAAGCCCCAGCGCCTCCCCAAGGCGGTGACGGGACAGTTCGGGAAGGCGGGCACGGGTGTGTTCTCCGTGCTGCGCGAGTTCCGCCTGACCGATGGGGACCCGCCGGCGGTGGGCAGCGAGGTGGTCGTCAGTGAGCTATTCAAGGCGGGCGAGCGCATCGACGTGAGCGGTGTGAGCAAGGGCCGCGGTACCGCCGGTGTCATGAAGCGGCACCGCTTCTCCGGTTTCCCTGGCTCGCACGGGACCCACGAGTACTTCCGGCACGGCGGCTCCATCGGGAACCGCTCGTACCCGGGCCGGGTGTTCAAGGGCAAGCGCATGTCCGGCCGGTACGGGGCCGATCGCATTACCACCCGCAACCTCGAAGTGGTGGCGATTCGGCCCGAGGAGCATCTCCTGCTCGTGCGCGGCGCGATCCCCGGGGCTCGGGGGGGAACCGTCCTCGTTCGCAAGCGACCCGAGGTACGGCGGTAGGCGATGGCGGAGCAACGCATCACGCTGCCGGTCGTCTCACAGGGCGGGAGCAAGGTGGGCGACGTCGAGGTCCCCGCGCTGGTGCTCGCCGGCCCCCCGCGCGAAGCCCTGCTGCACGAGGTGGTGAGGAGCCAGCTTGCGTCGCGGCGGGCCGGTACCGCGGCGACCAAGACCCGTGGCTTTGTGAGCGGCGGTGGGAAGAAGCCCTGGCGGCAGAAGGGCACCGGACGCGCGCGCGCCGGCAGTAGCCGTTCGCCGGTCTGGGCGGGTGGAGGCACGATCTTCGGACCGCAGCCGCGCAGCTATGCCTATCGCCTGCCGAGAACGGCGCGCCGCGCTGCACTCCGTGCCGCGGTCGCTGACCGGCATTCGACGGGGAAGCTCCTCGTCGTCGACGGCCTGCAGCTCCCCGAGGCGAAGACGAAGCGCATGATCGAATGCCTGCACGGCCTCGGTCTGGACGGACAGAGCGTGCTCATCGTGCTCGCGCGGCCGGACGACGCGATCCAGCGGGCGGCGCGCAACCTCCCCCGGGTGAAGGTTCTGCTGGCGGGTGGTCTCAACGTCTACGACGTGCTGGGACACGCCGCGCTCCTCATGACTCGGCAGGCCCTCGATCAGGTGGTGGCGAGACTCGGCGACGACGCGGAGGCGCGGGCATGACCCCTGCCGAGGTCGTCCAGGGTCCGGTGATCACCGAAAAGGGCACGCTGGTGAACGAGATCGGGAACCAGGTGGTGTTCCGCGTTCACCCGCGCGCCAACAAGGTCGAGATCCGACGCGCGGTAGAGTTGCTCTTCAAGGTGCGCGTCGAGAAGGTGCGGACCAGCCGTCAGCTCGGCAAGCTCCGGCGGGTCGGTCGCCATCTCGGACGGCGTCCCGACTGGAAGAAGGCCTACGTGACCCTCGCCGAGGGTAGCCGCATCGACTTCTTCGAGGGAGCCTAGCGAGATGCCGACGGTTCCGTATCGTCCGACATCGCCCGGCCGCCGCTTCCAGAGCGGATTCGACTTTGCGGAGATCACCAAGAGCACGCCGGAGCCGTCGCTCACGGCGCCGCTGCGGAAGTCCGGGGGGCGGAACAACCTCGGCCGCATCACGCTCCGCCATCGCGGCGGGGGTCACAAGCGCCTCTACCGGATCATCGACTTCAAGCGGGACAAGGTTGGCGTGACGGCGCGGGTGGCGGCGATCGAGTACGATCCGAATCGCTCCGCCCGCATCGCGCTCCTCCACTATGCCGACGGGGAGAAGCGCTACATTCTGGCCCCCGTGGGTCTCGGCGTGGGCGCTCGCGTCGAGGCCGGCCCGAAGGCCGATATCCAGCCCGGCAACTCGCTTCCCCTGGCGCAGATCCCCCTGGGCACCATGGTCCACAACGTGGAGCTCCGCGAGGGGCGCGGTGGGCAGCTCGGGCGGAGCGCCGGGGCGACCATCCAGCTGATGGCGAAGGAAGGCGACTACGCGCTCCTCAAGCTGCCCTCCGGCGAGCTCCGGCGCGTGCGGCTCGCCTGTCGCGCGACCATCGGTCAGGTCGGGAACCTCGAGCACGAGAACATCTCCTTCGGCAAGGCGGGACGCCGGCGCTGGCTCGGCATTCGCTCGGGCGTGCGCGGCATCGCCATGAATCCGGTCGACCATCCCCACGGCGGCGGAGAGGGCCGGAGCAAGGGGAATCACCCGCAGACGCCCTGGGGCAAGCCGACCAAGGGCTACAAGACGCGTCACAACAAGCGCACGGACCGGTGGATCGTGCAGCGGCGGAAGGTTCGCTAGCGCATGGCACGTTCAGTCAAGAAGGGCCCCTTCATCGATGCGCACCTCATGAAGAAGGTGCGGACGATGATCGATTCGGGGGAGAAGCGGGTGGTGAAGACGTGGTCGCGCCGCTCCACCATCACACCCGAGATGGTGGGCTTCACGTTCGCGGTGCACAACGGGCGCAAGTTCATCCCCGTCTTCATCACCGAGAACGCGGTCGGTCATCACCTGGGGGAGTTCGCGCCGACGCGCACGTTCCACGGCCACTCGGGCGACCGCAAAGGCAAGGTGGAGGGCGGCGCGGCACCGGCGGCCGCTCCCGCGGCGGCCCCGGGGGCGGCGCCGCGAAAGGCCCCGGGGACGTGAGCGCGAGGCATCCATGACCGAGACGCGGGCAACCACCCGGTTCGTGCGTTTGACGGCGCAGAAGGCCCGCCTCGTGGTCGCGCTGATCCGGGGCAAGCCGGTCGAAGCCGCGATGTCGCTGCTCGAGTACACGCCCAAGCGCGGCGCCAAGATCGTCCTGAAAACCCTGCGCTCGGCCGTCGCCAACGCCGAGGCGACGCAGCAGGCGGACGTCGACACGCTCTACGTCAAGCGAGCCTTCGTGGACGAGGGGCCGACCGCCAAGCGGTTCCTGCCTCGCGCGCACGGGCGAGCGACAAAGATCTTCAAGCGCACGAGTCACATCACGGTGGTGGTCGATGCCCGTGGCGCGGCCAGGGAGGCATAGTGGGACAGAAGGTTCACCCGAAGGGGCTCCGCCTCGGCATCATCGAGAACTGGGACTCGCGCTGGTTCGCGCGGCGCGAGTACGCGGATCTCCTGCACGAGGACACGAAGATCCGGAACTTCCTCAAGAAACGGCTCTACCACGCCGGGGTGTCGAAGATCGAGATCGAGCGGGCCGCGAGCAAGGCGAAGATCAACATCCACACCGCGCGTCCCGGGATCGTCATCGGCAAGAAGGGCGCCGAGATCGAGAAGCTGAAGCAGGAGCTCGGCAAGCTCACGCACAAGGAGATCTTCATCAACATCCACGAGGTGCGACGGCCGGATCTCGACGCGCAGTTGGTAGGCGAGAACGTCGCCCTGCAGCTCGAGCGTCGCGTGGCCTTCCGGCGGGCGATGAAGGAAGCGGTGGCCCGCGCGATGCGCATGGGTGCGCAGGGCATCCGCATCCAGTCGGCCGGCCGTCTGGGCGGCTCGGAGATCGCCCGCACGGAGTGGTACCGTGAGGGGCGTGTGCCGCTCCACACGCTGCGCGCCGACGTCAACTACGGCCTCGCGGAGGCGCGGACGACCTACGGCGTGATCGGCGTGAAGGTCTGGATCTTCCGCGGCGAGGTGCTCACCAAGCAGGAAGAGGAGCAGCGCGCCGCGCTCGGCGTCTGACGCAGCCATGCTCGCCCCCAAGAAGGTCAAATGGCGGAAGATGCAGAAGGGCCGCCGCCGCGGGACAGCGTGGCGGGGCTCCACGCTCGCCTTCGGGGACTACGGGCTGCAGGCGACCGAGCGCGCGTGGCTGACGGCGCGGGAGATCGAGGCGGCCCGGGTGGCGCTCACCCGCTACATCAAGCGCGGGGGACGCGTGTGGGTGCGCGTCTTTCCCGACAAGCCGTTGACCAAGAAGCCGGCCGAGACGCGGATGGGGAAGGGCAAGGGCTCGCCCGAGTTCTGGGTGGCGGTCGTCAAGCCCGGGCGCATGCTGTTCGAGATGGAAGGGGTCGATCGCCCCTCGGCCTTCGCTGCCATGCGGCTCGCGTCGGCGAAGCTCTCGATTGCGACGCAGCCCGTGGAGCGACACCACGGGAGCGCTGCGGGAGGCACGGCGGCGTGAAGGGGACCCGGACAGCGGGGTCGCGGGCGAGTGGGCCATGGCGCTGAAGCCGTCGGAGCTTCGTGACATGAGCGAGGGGGAGCTGCAGGCGCGCGAGCACGAGCTCGTCGATGCCCTCTTTCATCTCCGACTCCGCCGGGCGACGTCGCAGCTGCCGAATCCCATGAAGGTGCGTGAGACGCGGCGCGACCTGGCGCGCGTCAAGACGATGCTGCGGGCGCGGGTGCTCCGCGGAGGGACACCATGAGCGAAGCGAGCGCCGAGCGGACGACCGGGCGGCGGAAGGAGCGCGACGGGGTCGTCGTGTCGGACAAGATGGACAAGACGGTGGTGGTCGAGGTGACGCGCCTCGTGCGCCACGCCCAGTACCGCAAGTACCTGAAGCAGCGAAATCGCTACAAGGCGCACGACCAGA
>Ga0307472_100000803_pt1 | contig 11607 bp, 8 predicted proteins | sample atmos_gasesAM5C__2_FD_204582 | JGI IMG/M metagenome (GOLD analysis project Ga0307472, IMG submission 204582) | Hardwood forest soil microbial communities from Morgan-Monroe State Forest, Indiana, United States - atmos_gasesAM5C_05 | ecosystem: Environmental > Terrestrial > Soil > Temperate... | reverse complement strand
CCAAACGGACCCGGCTCACGCTGGGGATGCCGATCCTGCTCGGAATGGCGACGGCCCCGGACCCGGACACTTGGGAAGGCGAGATCTACAACTCCCGCAACGGCAAAACCTACAGTGCACGCATCATCCTGAAACAACCCGACGTGCTGCGTGTCGAAGGCTGCCTGGTCGGCGGCTTCCTGTGCGGCGGCCAGAACTGGTCGCGCGTGCCGCCCCCGCCGCCGCAAGGCCGTGCTCCGACCGCAGCGCAGCTTCAGGCCGCCATTACGGACTTCTGCTCAAAACTCCCGGTGCTGCCGGGGACGCCCCATTAGCGCGGGCTGAAACAGCACCGCCGCCAGCATGGTGCAGGCGAGCGACAGCGCCATCAACTTGCCCATGCTCGACGTGCCGGGATGGCTCGACAGCCACAGGCTGCCGAACGCCGTCGCTGTCGTCGCCGCACTGAATACGACCGCACGCGTCAGCGTCGATTGCAGCAGGTTGGTCTGGCCGCCGCGCCACGCCATCACGTAGTAGATCTTGAACGCGACGCCGACGCCAAGCAGCAATGGCAGCGCGATAATGTTGGCGAAGTTGAGTTGCATATCGAGCAGCACGCAGGCTTCCAGCGTGATGACGCCGGCGAGCAGCAGCGGCACAAGCGTGAGCAGCACGTCGCCGAACCGCCGCAGCGTGATCCAAAGCAGGATGGTGATCGAAATCATCGCCCACAGTCCGGCCTGGACGAAGGCGTAGACGATCGTGCGGCCGGACTCCAAGATCGAGATCGGACCGCCGGTCGCCTCCGGCGCGACCGATTGAACCGCCGCCGCGAAGTGCCGGAGGTTCTCGTTATCGTTCGGGTCGCCCTTCGGCAGGATGTCGATGCGGGCACGCCCGTCGGCGGTGGTCCATTCGTCGACCAGATACTTCGGCAGTGTCTGCAGCGTGATCTGCTGCGCGCCCAACGCGTCGCGCAGATCGTCGAATGCGACCTTGAGCGGCCGGACGAACGTCGTCTCGGCGCGCTGCAGCACGCTCGCATCCGCGTCGGCGAGCTTGCTAAGGTCGTCCGCAAGGCGTTTCGCAACCTCGACGCCCTTGCCGGTCCGCTCGCCGATGATGACGCCGATGCGTTGCGCGCCGGTGCGCAGCGCCGCGCGGTTCTGCTGCTCGGTCGGCGGCTGCACTTGATTGGACGGGCTGAGCCCGCGGCTGAGCGCGGTGTTGACCTTGCCGAGCGCGGCGAGCTTGCGGGCCTGGTCGGTCGGTACGAAGCCGGCGAGCGTCATCACTCGCGACACCTCCGGCAGCTTGGCGAGCTTGTCGGCGACGGCCTGCGCCTGCTCGAGCGACGGCTCGAGAATGCTGATCGAATTGGCATTGATCGCCGGATCGTTGCGCAACGCAAGGAAAGTTGCGACCGACTCGACTTTGGGATTGCGCAGGTTGATCGGATTGAAGTCGAACTTCAGATAGAACAGCAGCGGCACGCCGGCGACCGCGATCAGGCCGGTCAGCGCCACGATGCCGATGCGATGCTTCTCCATGAAGCGATCGACCGGCGCCAGCCACTTGAAGCCCATCGGCTCCGCTTCGCCCGGCGGCTTGAAGATCGCCAGCAGCGCGGGCAGCAGCGTCACGCTGGTGATGAACGCGATGATCATGCCGGCGCCGGCGATCTGGCCGAGCTCCGACACGCCGCGATACGGCGTCGGCAGGAACGACAGGAAGCCGGCGGCCACCGCCGCAGCCGCGAGCGTCAGCGGCGCGCCGGACTTGGCGCCTGCGTTCGAAAGCGCGACGGGCAAGTCGTCGACCGCATGCCGCTCGGCGCGATATCTGACGCTGAATTGCAGGCCGAAATCGACGCCCAACCCGACGAAAAGCACCGCGAATGCGATCGAAATCAGGTTGAGCGCATGGACGATCATCAGGCCGACCGCGGCGGCGATGCAAAATCCGACGGCGAGAGTGACGAACACCGCGCCGATGATCTTCGCCGATCGCAGCGCGAGCCAGAGGATGCCGAGCACCACCAGCACGGTGGCGATGTTGTTGAGGACTGCGCCCTCGCGCACGGTGCCGAACTCCTCGTCGGCGATCGGCACGGGGCCGGTCAGGCGCACGGTCGCGCCGTAATCCTGCGCAAGCTTGAGGTCGACGGCGGCCTGGCGGATTCCAGTTGTCGCCGCATGTCCGGGCTCGAGCGCCGCGAAGTTGAGCACCGGCCGCACGGCGATGAACCGGCGCAGGTCGCCCGGCTCGGAGGCGCGGCCTTTCAACAGGTCGTTCCATGAGAAGTTGGCCGGCTTCCCGGCCAGCACCTCCTCCAGCGTGTCGGCGATGGTCCCGTAAGGCTTAGCCAGATCGTCGAAGGTGATGCGGTTGCCGGTCACGCCGAGCAGGCTGAACGACAGACCCTGGATCAGGCCGCGAATGCTCGGATCGGCGGCCAGCGCATTGACCAGCGGCGCGCCCTCGGTCAGCCGCGACGCCGTCCGCTCGACCTCCTCGGCCGGCAAATACAGGAGCCCGTTCTTGCGGAAAAACTCGCCGCCGCCTGCAGGATTGACGGCGCGGAACAGGTCGGGGCGCTTCTGCAGCGCCTGGGTGAGCACGTTGCTCGCCTCTGAGACCAGTTCGACGGTCGGCGCCTGCACGACGATGAGGATGGTGTGATAGCGGTCCGGGAATGCGGCTTCAAAGGCAAGCTCGCGCTGGCGCCATGCCAGATTGGGCGAGATGAGCTGATTGATGTCGGTCGTGATGGCGAAGTTGCGGACGGCGTAGACGGTCGAAACCAGTGCCAGGACGAGAGAAATCGAAACGACCGTCCACGGAAACCGGGTGCAAAACGCGACCGTTCTCGTAATAATGGTTCGGAGCATATTTGGTGTACTTCAGCGTTTACCCTCGGTGGGCAAGCGCCCGGGGACACGATCGACAGAGGAACCGCAGAGGAAAGCCGTCTGGAACAGGTCCAATACGTCAAAAACCGGTGATTTTGACCTTAAATCCCGGTAAGAGAGCCCGCGAGGATGTCTCACCTTTTGCACGGGGACGCAATTGTTCATTGTGATTTCCGCTTCTGACCGGCAAACTGTATGGATGTGCGCTGAGGGCTGGGGAGCTCCAATTCGGCTCGTGCATGGGTGTCCTGTCGCATTCTCGACCCTCTGGAACCTCTAAGCGGCCGTAAGTGTTCCCACCGGATAACCTGCAGGTAGCGGATTTGACGCATGCATGACGTCGACACTCCTCTTCGTTCCGACGCGCAGAAGGCTCGCGTCATTAAAGTGATTCTGGCCCAGCCGCGCGGATTCTGCGCCGGCGTCGTGCGCGCGATTGAGATCGTCGAGCGGGCGCTCCAGAAGTACGGCCCGCCGGTCTATGTTCGCCACGAAATTGTGCACAACAAACATGTGGTGGAACGTCTCAAGGCCAAAGGCGCGCATTTCGTCGAGGAACTGGGCGAGGTGCCGCCCAATGCAGTGACAATCTTCAGCGCCCATGGCGTGGCGCGGAAAGTCCAGGAAGAAGCGCAGGTTCGGCATCTGCCCGTGCTCGACGCCACCTGCCCGCTGGTCACCAAGGTCCACAACCAGGGCAAGCGTTACGTCGGGCAAGGCCGCACCGTGATCCTGATCGGCCACGCCGGTCATCCGGAAGTCATCGGCACGATGGGACAAATTCCCGCACCTGTTGTGCTGGTGCAGAACGAGGCCGACGTCGACGCGCTCGGCATCCCGGCGGACACGCCGGTCGCCTACATCACTCAGACCACGCTGTCGGTCGACGACACCAAAGGCATCATCGCCGCGCTCCAGCGCCGCTTCACCGACATCGTCGGTCCGGAAACGCGCGACATCTGTTACGCGACGCAAAATCGCCAATCCGCGGTGCGGGAGCTGACACAGGTCGTCGACGTGCTGCTGGTGGTCGGCGCAAAGAACAGCTCGAACTCCAATCGGCTCCGCGAAATCGGCGCCGAGGAAGGAATCCCGAGCTACCTGATCGCCGACGGCAGCGAGCTGCGTCCCGAATGGGTACAGAACGCCGACGCGATCGGCATTACCGCCGGCGCGTCGGCGCCGGAGGTTCTGGTCGAGGACGTCATCGACACGTTGCGGCGCCTCGGCTCGGTCGAGGTCACCACCCTGCCCGGCCGCGAAGAGACCATCGAATTCCGTTTGCCCGCCGAACTTGCCGCCGTCTAAGTCCCCGCGTCTGGTAATCCGGCAGTGCTGAGGTAATCACCGCTATGGCTATTCCGTTTCTGAAAGAGATCCGCATCGGCGCCTACCTGCTCAAGCAGAAGCTCATGGGCCGCGAACGCTATCCGCTCGTGCTCATGCTGGAGCCGCTGTTCCGTTGCAATCTCGCCTGCGCCGGCTGCGGCAAGATCGATTATCCGGATCCGATCCTCAACCGTCGTCTGTCGGTCAAGGAGTGCCTCGACGCGGTCGACGAATGCGGCGCGCCGATGGTGGCGATTCCCGGCGGCGAGCCGCTGATCCACCGTGAGATCGGTGAGATCGTCAAAGGCATCGTGGCGCGTAAGAAGTTCGTGTCGTTGTGCACCAACGCGCTGCTGCTCGAGAAGAAGCTGCACCTGTTCGAGCCGTCGCCGTACCTGTTCTTCTCGGTGCACCTCGACGGCATCAAGAAGCATCACGACAAGTCCGTCTGCATGGAGGGCGGCTTCGAGAAGGCAATCGCCGGCATCAAGGCCGCCAAGGCGAAGGGATTCACCGTCAACGTCAACGCGACGATCTTCGACGACCATCCGGCCGAGGACATCGCGGAGTTCCTCGACCTCACGGAGGAGCTCGGCGTCGGCGTGTCGATTTCACCCGGCTACGCGTATGAGCGCGCGCCGGACCAGGAGCACTTCCTGTCGCGTCGCAAGACCAAGGAGCTGTTCCGCAAAGTGTTCTCCTACGGCAAAGGCAAGAAGTGGAAGTTCATGCATTCCGGGCTGTTCCTCGACTTCCTGGCCGGCAATCAGACCTATCACTGCACGCCGTGGGGCATGCCGACGCGCAATATCTTCGGCTGGCAGAAGCCGTGCTACCTGCTCGGCGAAGGCTACGCCAAAACCTTCACCGAGCTGATGGAGACCACCGACTGGGACGCCTACGGCACCGGCCGCTACGAGAAGTGCGCGAACTGCATGGCGCATTGCGGCTACGAGCCGACCGCGGCGACCGCAACGCTCTCGCAGCCGCTGCAGGCCCTCAAGGTCGCGTTGACCGGCGTGCGGACCGAAGGGCCGATGGCGGAGGAAATCTCGCTCGAGAACCAGCGTCCGGCCGAATTCGTGTTTTCAAAGCACGTCGAGCACGAGCTCGAGTCAATCCGGAAAGGCGAGGCGCGGACCGAGCATCTCACGGCTGCGGAGTAGCGCACGGCGCGCGATGTAGGCGTCGCGCGCAAGCTTGACCAGGGCCGGCATCTGGCGCGGCCCCTTGGCGACCGAGTTGAAGATCGACCGCAGATCCGGTTTGCCGTTATGACGAAGCGGCATCAGCGCCGCCGGCGGCAGCACCCGGTGCGCCGGATCGGCGACCACGCGCAGCGCCGCGAACGGAATTCCATAAGCCTCGGCGATCTCGGCGACGACATGTGACTCCATGTCGACGGCGACGGCACCGGTGCGCTCGTGCAGGCCCTGCTTGGTGCGCGGATCGGCAACCGCCGCATCGACACCGATGATCGCGCCATCGTGCGCGCACTTGAGCCCCGCAAGAATGCCAGCCGACCACTCGCTATCGGTCCGGAAGCTGCGCTTCTCGGTCATGATCGCCGACGGCACCACGCAATCGCCTAGGCGAAGATGCGGCGCCAGCCCACCGGCGATGCCGAAGCTGATGACGCCGCGAGCGCCGCGACGGATCGCCTGCTCGATTGCCCTCACCAGGCGAACGCGATCGCTGTCGAACATAACCGCGACGCCGCTGCGCGCAGCGATGCGCGCCTCGAAGGCGAGGCCGGTCACAGCAATGATGGATGCCCCCAGAGAAGTCACCCCTACATCCCGAATTGAACCGTCCGCGAGTTGCTGCTCGTCATGTTCCTATACCGCGCCAGGGCCCACAGCGGGAAGAATTTCGCGTACCCGTGATACCGTAGGTAAAATACGCGCGGAAATCCGGTCCCAGTGTAGTTTTCCTCAGCCCAGAAACCGTCGGGGCCCTGGGTGGTCGCCAGATAGGTCACGCCTCGCTTGACCGCGGGATGGTCGATCGCTCCTACCGCCATAAGACCAAGCAAAGCCCATGCCGTTTGCGACGCTGTGCTCTCGGATTTCTCATAACTGTGGTATTCGAGCTTGTAGCTCGTCGCATCCTCGCCCCAGCCGCCATCAGGGTTCTGGATCTTCACCAGCCAGTCGACCGCCTTGCGAATCATCGGATCTTTGCGATCGACGCCCGCCGCGTTGAGCGCACACAAGACCGACCACGTGCCATAGATGTAGTTGACGCCCCACCGGCCGTACCAGCTTCCCTCTTTCATCTGGATTCGTCGCAGATAGTCGATCGCGTTGGCAAGTTCGGCGCTGTTCCCGGTCTCGCCGAGTTGCGCCAGCATGGACACGCAACGCGCTGTCACATCCTCGGTCGGCGGATCGAGCAGCGCGCCGTGATCGGCGAACGGTATGTTGTTCAGGTAGTAATAAGTGTTGTCGGCGTCGAACGCGGCCCAGCCGCCATTGCGGCTCTGCAGGCCCCTGACCCATTCAGTGCCGCGGGCGATCGCCCGATCGAAGCCGCGGCCGCTGCCTGCTTTCTGCGCACGGTCCATCGCCATCACCACGACCGCGGTGTCGTCGAGGTCAGGATAGTGTGCATTGGCGTATTGGAACGCCCAGCCGCCGGGCCGCACGTTCGGCCGCTGCGCCGACCAGTCGCCCTTGACGTCGAGCACCTGCTTCGTCGCCAGCCACTCGAGCCCTTTCGTCGCCTGCGCGGACGCCCGCTCGCCGCCCGCCTCGAACAGCGCGTGGCAGACCAGCGCCGTATCCCAGACCGGCGACACGCAGGGCTGGCAGTACGCCTCGTGATCCTTGATAACGAGCAGCTTCTCGAGCGACCCGCGCGCGATCGCGCGCTCAGGATGATCTTCCGGGTAACCGAGCGCGTCGTACATCATCACGCTGTTGGCCATCGCCGGATAGATCGCGCCAAGCCCATCCTCGCCATTGAGACGCTCGCGCGTGAAGGCGAGAGCATCGTCGATGGCGCGGCGGCGCGCCTTCTTCGGAAACCATGGCTCGCAGACGCGCAGCACCGCGTCGATGCCGCGAAACAGCAGGAACCATCTCCACTTCTGGTGCGGGGCCTTGGTCGCAGGTCCGACGCTCAGCGGCGGTGCGTGGAACACCTCGTCGATGGTTACGCCGAGCGGATTGCGGGCGCGCGGCTTCAACGCCATCAGCACGAGCAGCGGCACGATCACCGTTCGGCCCCAGTAGGAGATCTTGTCGATGTGAAACGGAAACCACTTCGGCAACAGCATGATCTCGACTGGCATCACCGGCACACTCTTCCAGTCGAGAATGCCGAACAGCGACAGCAACACCCGTGTGAACACGTTGCAACGCTCGGCGCCGCCACGCGCCAGCATCGCCTCGCGCGCGCGCCGCATGTGGTCCGCACCGACCGGCTCACCAGCCATTTTCATCGCGAAGTAGGCCTTCACCGTCGCACTCATGTCGAACGGGCCGCCGTGCACCAGCGGCCAGCCGTCATGCGCGCCCTGGATACGGCGGAGATACGCGACGATCTTCTTTTCCAGCACCGTATCGACAGGCTCGGCGAAGTAATGACGCAGCAGCAGATACTCGGCCGGAATGGTGGCGTCGGCTTCGAGCTCGAACACCCAGTGCCCGTCGTCGCGCTGCCGCGCCAGCAGCGCCTTGGTCGCGACGTCGATCCGGGTTTCCAGCGATTTGAGATCGATCACGGGCGTCACTCGTTCGTTCGTTCGGAGGATCCAACAAGATCAGCAGCACGATTGCCGGAGCGGATCGCGCCTTCGATGGTGGCCGGCAGCCCCGTGGCGGTCCAGTCGCCGGCAAGAAACAGGTTGCCGTAGCGGGTCGCGGCCTGTGGCCGCCGCGCGTTCTGTTGCGGCGTCGCTGCAAAAGTCGCGCGCCGCTCGCGCACGATCTGCCACGGCGGCAGCGCGTCCGGCAAGCCGGCCACCGCGGCGACCTCGCGCCAGATCGTCGATGCGAGCTCGTCGCGGCCGGTTTCGAGCAGCCGGTCGGCGGCGCTGATCGTGACCGACAGCCGGCCAGGAAACGCGAATATCCACTCTGTGGTGGCATTGATGAGGCCGATCATCGGCGGAAAATCGGCCGGAGGGTCGATACGGAAATGTGCATTGACGATCGCGCGGAACTCAGTCGGGGCCTGGAGGCCCGGCACCAGGTCGGTCGCCACGACGGGCGGCACGGCAAGAATGACAGCATCGGCCGCGCCGAGCCCGATGACGTCATCGCCGAAGTCGAGACCGGTGATTTTGCCGTCTATCGTCTTGAGCGCGCGCAGACGGCGATTGAAGCGGACCGGACTGCCGAGCTTGTCCAGCGCAGAGAGCGCCGGCTCGATCAAGGTGGGCGACAGGCCGTCGCGCGCGATCAGCGGGCGGCAGGCGCGGCCGCCGGCGGCCAGCGTCTCGCGGATCACCGCGGCAGCCAACGCCGCCGACCCTTCCGACGGATCGGTGTTGAGCGCGGCGACGATCAATGGCTCGACCAGTCGATCGTAGACGACGCCGTTCGCCGGAACGCGGTCGGCGACGGTGCCTGAGCCTGGCAACAACAGCCGCGCCAGCGCGAGATAGTCGGTTGGACCAGTGCCTGGAATCCGACGCCTCTTGTCGAACACCCACCACGGAATGCGGCCGTCGTTGAACTCCAGCGTCCAACGCTCGCGCGTCTTGAGGTCAATGAAAGGAAAAGCGGCGGAAAGCGGCTGCGGGAGACGATGCACCGCGCCGGTCGCCTTCAGGTAGGCGAGTGTCGCGTGGTTTCCGGACAACAGCAGATGATTGCCGTTGTCGATGGTCATGCCGAGCTGCGTGTCGTGGTAGGAGCGGCAACGTCCGCCCGCCTGGCCGGCGGACTCGTGCACCGCAACGCGCACGCCGCGTTGCGCGAGCCGAACGGCAGCGGCGAGGCCGGCAACGCCGGCACCGACGATGTGGACGGTTCGCGTCATCGACGGCCGAACAGATGGCTCAGCACGATCTTGAGGACGCGCCAGCGCGACACCCTCACCCGCGGGCGCGGCGGCGCCCAGCCGCGTTGAAGCAGCCCGGCGAGAATCAGCCCGTAGACCTCGGCCATGATCTTCGGTGCGCGCACGGTGCGCGGCGGCGCGGCGGCGATGATCTTGTTCGCCTCCTCGAAATGCGAGCGGACACGATCGACGATCGCTGCGCAGGCCTTGCCGAGCCGGGGGCTTGCCAGCACCTGGCTTGGGTCGTCGCCGGCGATGCCGGCTTCGTCCAGTGCTTCGCGCGGAAGGTAAAGCCGGCCGATCCCGGCATCCTCGTCGAGGTCGCGCAAAATGTTTGTGAGCTGCAACGCGCGGCCGAGATGATGCGCGAGCCGCAGCCCCTCCTGCTCGCCCATGCCGAACACCCGAACCGACAGGCGGCCGACCGCGCTGGCGACGCGGTCGCAATAGAGATCGAGCGTGACGAGGTCGGGCGCGCGAATGTCCGCCTTGGCGTCCATCTCCATGCCGTCGATCACCGCCATGAAATCGTCCTTGCGCAGCTTGAAGCTGCGGACCGGCGCAAGCAGGCCGGCGATATGGGGCGGCGGGGCGCCGGCGTAGAGTGACTCGATGTCAGCGCGCCAGCGCTTGAGGTTGGCAATGCGCTCTGGCCGCGGCCGGTCGCTGTCGGCGACATCGTCGACCTGGCGGCAGAACGAGTAGATCTCGAACATCGCATCGCGCTGCGCCCGCGGCAGGATGCGCATCGCGGAATAGAAGGAGCTGCCCGAGGCGCGGCGGGACGCCTGCGGCAGCGGCTGCACAACGCTCACGGGCGCACTCATGCGTCTTGCGGCGCACGCGCCGCGCCGCGGGGGCGGCCGATCCGCCGAATCAGCCCGCCCATGATGCTGACAAGGCCGATGCCGGCGAACTGCGCCTTGCTGAGATGGACCTTCTCGCTCAAGGGGTCGCGCGCGCGCAGCAGCTCGACAATGCGGCGGGCGTAGGCCTGGATGACGGAAATCTCCAGCGACAGCCGCAGGTCATCGACCCGGCCGCGCAGCTCGATGCTCTGCTCGAGCAGCGGCGCAGTGCGGTTGGTGAGCGCAAGCAGGCAGGCCCGCAGCTCCGGCGCCGCGTGCTTGGCGCCGAGCTGCTCGACCGTCGCGCCCGCAGCCGCGAAAGCATCGAGCGGCACATAGACGCGGTCGAGGTTGCGGTAGTCGGCGCCGCAGTCCTGCAGATGGTTGATGATCTGCAACGCCGCGCACAGCTTGTCCGAGGCGATCCAGGTTCCGCGGTCCTCGCCATGCACGTCGAGTACGAACCGGCCGACCGGCATCGCCGAGTAGGCGCAATAGTCGATCAGGTCGTCCCAATCGCGGTAGCGGTGCTTGGAGGCATCGAGACGAAACGCGGTCAGCAGGTCCTGGGCGTGGCGCGGCGACAGCCGCCGCGGCGCCAGCACCTCGCGCAGCGTGACACCGACCGGCTCCGCGTCGTTCTGGCCGAGCAGCGTGCCTTCCATCCGGTCCAGCAGCGCGATCTTCTCCGCTTCGCTCAGGTGCGAATTGTCGGCAACGTCGTCGGCGGTCCGCACGAAATTATAGAACGCGAGGATCACGCCGCGGTAACGCGGGTGAATAAGGTGCGACGCGACGGGAAAGTTCTCGTCGCGGTGGCCCTTGCCGGTACGAAGATCGGCGGCGCTGGTCATTGCTCGTTCGCGGCCTTGTTGGCGGGCGTGGCCTGGAACCGGCCCTTCCAGCTCGCGCCGCGTCCGAGCGCATGCTGAAAGGCGGAATCCAACGTGAAAAGGAGGTACATGGCCGCGATGACGGGCAACGCAATACCCCACAGCGGCGAGACACCATAAAAGCGCAATGTCGGCTGGAATGCGAGCGCCATCAGCAGCCACGCCAGAATGCCGCCCATCTGGGCCCATCCACCGGCGAAAATCGCCAGCAGCGGTGGCGCGAGATAGGTGAGCAGCAGCCCGGCCACCGTACCGGCGAGCAGCAGCGGCGAGTACTGCAGCTGTGCATAGGCCGAGCGCGCCACCATGCGGCGGATGTCCCCCCAGTCGGGATAGGCGCGGATGCTGCGCGAACGCTCGGTCAGGCCGAGCCAGATCGGGCCACGCTGCTTCATCAGCGCCGCCAGCGCGCAATCGTCGATCACGGCGGAACGGATCGCAGCGATGCCGCCGGCCCTTTGCAGCGCATCGGCACGCAGCAGCACGCAGCCACCGGCGGCCGCCGCCGTCGGCGATTGTTGCCGGTTCACCCAGGCGAACGGGTAGAGCATCTCGAAGAAGAAGATGAACGCCGGCACCAGCGTGCGCTCTGCCAGGCTTTCACATCGAAGCGTTGCCATCCGCGATGTCAGG
>Ga0307472_100000802_pt1 | contig 11607 bp, 10 predicted proteins | sample atmos_gasesAM5C__2_FD_204582 | JGI IMG/M metagenome (GOLD analysis project Ga0307472, IMG submission 204582) | Hardwood forest soil microbial communities from Morgan-Monroe State Forest, Indiana, United States - atmos_gasesAM5C_05 | ecosystem: Environmental > Terrestrial > Soil > Temperate... | reverse complement strand
TCTATATCGCCGTCAACCTGGACTCACAGGGAGACAATCCTTTCAAGACCGCTTATCACGAGTACTACCACTCGCTTACGGTGCCATACTTTCGCAACCTGCCTACGTGGCTTTCGGAAGGACTGGCGGATTTCTTGGGCAATACGGAGATCAGTGGGAACAACGCGACGATGGGAAAGCCCGATCCCGGGCTGATCATGGAGCTTAAGGAGAACAAGCTGATCCCGCTCGACGTCCTGTTCAAGGTGGACCGCAGCTCGCCCTATTACAATGAGCAAAACAAAACGTCCGTGTTCTATGCCGAGTCCTGGGCGCTCACTCATTACCTGATGATCGGCGACAACCAGTCCCACCGGCAGGCGCTGCAGGATTTTGCCGCTGCGCTTGGCGGCGGAGAACCCACTGGCACCGCCGTTCCGAAATATTTCGGCGACATCGGCCAACTTCAGAGCAATCTTTCAAAATACGTGGGCAAGTTCGCCTTTTCTTTCTACCAGATGAAGGCCCCAGCGGAATTGCCCCCCTCGGAGCTCAGCCTGCGCGCGCTCTCCGAGGCTGAGGTGGATGCTTACCGCGGCGGATTCTTCGCCATACGCGGCCGGACACAAGAAGCGAAGGCGGTGCTCGAGGAAGCCGCGCAATTGGATCCCAACCTCGCGCTTACTTACCAGAATCTGGCGCTGGCACAATTTTTTGGCGGTGAGCGCGACGCAGCGCTCGCTTCGGCCAACAACGCTATATCGCTCGATCCCAAGAACGCGTTGACGCATTATCTGCGCGCATACCTTGTTACACACGGAAGCGGGAGGCCCGACAATTCCCAGGTGGAATCTGATTTGCGCGAATCCATCGGGCTCAGTCCGAATTTCGCTCCTCCTTGTGGCGAGCTTGCGTGGTTCCTAGCAGGACGGAACCAAAATCTGCCCGAGGCATTGGCGTTTGCTGAAAAGGCCGTGACTCTCGAACCAGCCAATACGAGTTACCAGCTTGACCTGGCGCAGGTGCTGGTGCACATGCAGCGTTATGACGAGGCGCAAAGGATTGCGGTCCGCGCTCGCGACGACGTCTCCGATCCGCGACAACGGGCCCAGGTGGAAGAGTTCCTGAATTATGTGCAGCGGGCTCGTGAATATGACGCGGCGCGCCCCGCTGCGGCGAGTGGACAGAGAACGGCGGGAGATGCGGCAACGAGCGGCTCACGAATGACGCGACCTTCAAGAGCCGAGCCCACGGTGAGCACCAAAATTCAAGGAAAAGTTAAGGACGTGTCCTGCGACGGCAAGGAAATGAAAGTCACCGTAAGGGTGTGCGACGTGGATTTCGAGTTGCACGCGCGCGATTACACTCGCGTGAGTTTTAGCGAAGGCATACCCTTCGAGAGCGGGAAGTTTGACCCGTGCGAGCAATTGACCGGACGAGATGGGGAGTTCACCTTCTTCATGGTCGAGAACAAATCTTACGACGGAGAGATTCAATCCGTAGAAATTGAGCAATGATGCGTATGGCCGCCGGGCGCGCTGCTATTTTTGTTCGTAAACGATGCGGCCGCCGACGATGGTCATAACGACCTGCGTATTCAGGAGATCCTTCGCAGCGATGCGAGTGATGTCTGCAGGGAAGACGACGATGTCGGCCAGCATCCCTGGCGCGAGCGTTCCTTTGCGCTGCTCCTCGAACTCAGCGTAGGCAGACCCGACGGTATACGCGCGGATGCAATCCTCCATCGTGAGCCGCTCCTCCGGATGCCAGCCACCCGCAGGTCCGCCGCCGGGCAATTCGCGGGTGACGCAGGCGTACAGGCCGCGCAGAGGATTCACAGACTCAACGGGAAAATCGGTGCCGAAAGCGAGATGCACGCCGTCCTGCTGCATCGTGTGCCAGGCGTAGGCGCCTCTGACGCGCTGGGGGCCAAGGCGGTCGGCCGCCCAGCGCTCGTCATCGAGCAAGTGAGAAGGCTGCATTGAGGCGATGACGCCGAGCGACGCGAAGCGCTCGATATCCGGCAGAGCGACAATCTGGGCGTGCTCGACGCGGTCGCGCCGATCGCGCGCGCCATTCGCGGCGCGGACGGCGGCGTACACATCGAGCGCTACGCGATTCGCGCGGTCGCCGATGGCGTGAAACGCGAGCTGAAATCCGGCACGATCGCGCTCGACTGACATTTGCTCCAACTGCTTCGGTTCCATGCGCAAAATGCCGGTAGTTGCAGGTTCGTCGGAATATGGTGCGAGCATGGCGGCTGTCCGCGAGCCGAGCGAACCATCGAGAAATGCTTTCACCGCGCCGGTTTTCAACCATGGATCACCAGGGTGCCCCGGGCTGGAAAATCCTCCCGCGCGGCGCATCTCTTCCAGACGCACAAGTGGCGCAGCAAATGGCAGCCACTCCGTCACGCGAGCCTTCAGCGCTCCCTCGCGTTGCAATTGCTGCAGGAGAAGAAAATTCTGCCAGCCGAAATTGTCGGAGTCGGGTTTGTGGTCAACCGAGTTGTCTTGCAGCGATGTGACGCCGTGCCGCACAGCTTCATCAATGGCAAGCTCGAGGGCGCGGCGGCGCTGCGCGGCGGAATGGGGCGGGATGCGGTCGAAAACCAAATCCATTGCCGTGTCTTCCTCGAGCATGCCAGTGGGCTCGCCAGTGTCTGGATCGCGTTCGATGTGGCCGCCGGGCGGGTCTGGCGTCGCGCGTGTGATTCCGGCGATGGCCAGGGCGCTGGAATTTGCGATTGCCACGTGGCCGTCCACGCGGCTGAAAATCATCAGATGGCCCGTGGAAACGGCGTCGAGATCCCGCCGCGTGGGAAATTTCTTCTCGGGCCAGAGTGTATGGTCCCAGCCGCGGCCAATGATCCATTCTCCCGGCTTGAAATCTTTAAGCCGAATGCGGATGCGCTGCTGAAATTCCGGAAGAGAAGCCGCACCCTCCAGATTAACTTCGAGCATTTGCTGGCCGGCGCCGGCCAGATGGACGTGCGCGTCGTTGAACCCGGGCATGGCGAATTGCCCGCGCAGATCGATGGCGCGCATTTTCGGCCCGATGAAGGATTGCAGATCTGCGTCAGTTGCAGCGACGGCAACGATCGTTTCACCACGAATGGCGACGGCGCTGGCCCAGGGATGCTTCGCGTCGCCTGTATAGATTCGACCGTTGGTGAGAGCAAGACCGGCGGGTGCTTCAGGCGTGCTGGCGCGCATAGTGCGTTGGAGTGGTGCGGAACTCAGTCCATCACTGTCGTGAACGTTAAATGCGGCAAGGCCGCAGACCGCGCCGCAAAATGCAGCCAGGGAAACAAACGCCGCCGCCCGATTCATTCTATGGTTGCACTCCGGCGAGGGCAAGCGTCGTGAGGAGCAGGCGCTTCAAGCCCATTTCGCGGCCGGTGGAGTCGTACCATTCGCTGAGAGTGTGCGAACCGCTCCCCTTCCCTCCGCCGCCGAGCGCGACCGCGGGAATGCCCTGCGAAAGCGGAATGTTCGCGTCGGTTGAACTGCGTTCCAGGCGCGAGCGGTTGCCGAGGTAGCGGTCCACGTTTCTGATTGTCTCGACGAGCGGCGCATCGTCGGGAATTTTCCCCGCGGGGCGCGCGCCGAGCGAGCGAAAACTTACCTGAAGCGAATCGTTGCCAGCATGGTTTGCGGTGAGCTCTTCGCGCAGGCCGGCTTGCATGGCATCGCGCAATGCGGTTTCCATTCGATTCAGCTCGGCATCCTCTTCGGAGCGCAGATCAATTTTCACGGCGGCGCGCGCGGGAATGGAGTTGATCGAAGTACCGCCTTCGATGGAGCCGAAATTGTAAGAGCTGCGCGGCTCGTCTGGAATGTGAATCGAGGAAAACTTCACAATGCCGCGCGAGAGGGCGGTGATTGGATTCGGCGCGCCAAAATCGGACCAGCTGTGCCCGCCCGGGCCGGTAATGCTCACCTCGAATCGACGCGATGCGATGCCCTGCGTGGTGATGTGATCCGTCGAGGCGCCATCCACCGCGATCACAGCGGACAGGCGCGTACCATACGCCTCCACCAGCGCGCGCACCCCTCGCAGATTTCCTTCGCCCTCTTCTCCGACGTCGCCCGCAATCACGATTGTCTTCGTTGTGCGGATGAGCGATTCCCCGAGCGCTCGTGCCAGCCCGGCCAGCGCGGCGAGTCCTGCGCCGTTGTCGGAGATTCCGGGGGCCTCCAACCGCGTACCCTTGATTTTGACATTGACGTCGGTGCCCGCGGGAAACACGGTGTCGAGATGCGCGACGAGCAGGACAACACTCTTCGCGTCCGAGCCCGGCCGTGTGGCGACGACGTCGCCCAATTTGTCTGTCTGGACTCTCAAGCCGCTCGTTTCGAACAGTTTCTTCAGTGCTTCTCCGCGCGGCCCTTCGCCGTATTCAGGCGCAGGGATTTCCGTCAGACGGATTTGTTGCTGCGTTACCCAGTCGGAGTTCTTGTCAATCCAGTCGAGCGCGCGCGCGCAACGGGAATCCTGCGCAAGTTTTTCGATCGAGTCGTCGGTGGCGCGGGCGGAGACGGTAGCCATCACCAAAAAGATACAGCAGATGGGGGCGAGTTTCACGTGATTCGTGCGGGGGATTTTATCGCCAGTCGTCGAGGATGTACACACCCGCGCGATTGTATCCGGAGGATGCGTCACCGGTTTCCATCGCCACGCCTTGCATCTTGGTACGGTAGCCGCATGCAAATAGTGCTTGGAACGCCTCGCGACGTGCCAAGTTGACACCTGCCGTGATTTTGTTCGCACCGCGGCTTCGCGCGAGAAATTCGACGCCACCTAGCAAGCGGGAGAAATTGTCCTCCGCGTGCGGGCCGGGCCTGACGGCGGCGAACTTGGCGTAACAGACGCCACTCCCGGCTTCGGTGCCCGGTCCGATGTGGCACACCGCAAACGCGGCGAGGTTTGGGCCGTCCCACGCAAGAACGGTTTCGCCGAGGGATTGATCAGCTACGGCCCGGATTTCGCGCGAAACGTCCAGGCCTTCGAAGATTGCATCGGTCAGTTGACGAGCGGCGGCGAAAATCTGACTGCGGTCGCCGGACTTAGATTCAGACAGGAGTGAAGTGTCTGGCGGCGGCTCGGCCGATTGCGGCGTGTCCGGTACCTCCTTTTCAAGCGTGGTAACTAGATCGCGCGGCCAGAAGCCGTATTTTTGATAGAGCGCAACATGTTTTGCGCTGCCTGCGAAAGTAAAAAGCCCGCGATGCCGGACGCCCCATCGCTCGAAGATTCCCATTGTTGGCGCGAGCAATAGCTGCGCGATACCGCGATGCCAATAATCAGGGTGAATCGTAAGCGGGCCAAAGAAGCCGAGGCTGCCCCAGTTCGTCACGAAATTTGATCCGATGAGTGTTCCGCTGTGCTCAGCAGCGAGCACCGCAGACGGGTCGGCCTTCCAGCGAGTTTGTGCAAAGTCCGCGTCGCCCATGAATTGAGTTGGATCAGGCATGCCGAGGAATGTGCCGAAGGCGAGGCGTACGATGCGGTCGGCTTCGGCGAGATCGCTCTCAACCAGCGGGCGAATGACGATTTCAATTTGGCGTTGCGGTGTGGCCAAAGGAACCCGCTCCGGCTCAGGGAGTCCCGTTCAGTTTGATTGGCGGTTGCTGCGCGCGGCAACCGGACCGACGAGCAAGAGGATCTCCTCGTCGGTCAGGACGCGATCCGATTTTTTGGCGGCGTCGTAAATTCGCGTTACTAACTCATCGCTTGCAGGAATGTCGCGCTTTTCGAGCCAGTAGAGGACGTTTGATTTCCCGCTCAGGGGTCCTATTTCGATCACCTGCTCGAGGCCAAAGAGATGCGAAGGCACGCCGCTGTAAATAGAATTGGCAAGCTCATGGTCGTCTTTCTTGTAAGCCTTCACGATTGCGGCGGCGTGGACGCCGGTGGCGGTGCGGAAAGCATCGCGGCCGACAACGGGGTAATTCGGCGGGATTTTCGTGTGCGTGGCTTTCGCGACGGCCTCGGAGTATTGCTTGAGCTTCGAGAGATCGTGGTCAATTAATCCTAGCAGGCGCAGGTTCACAAGCATGAGCTCCATCGGCGTATTGCCCACGCGCTCGCCCAGCGAGAGCGCCGCGGCATGCACTTGATTTGCTCCGCCGGCGATTGCCGCCAGTGAATTGGCGATGGCCAGCCCCCGGTCATTGTGGCCGTGCCAATCCACGCGAATTTTTTCGCCAGAGGGCTTCACAACCTCTTCAATCACAAATTTCACCAGATTGTACGCGCCGCGCGGCGTCGCGTGACCGACCGTGTCGCAAAGAACCACTGTGCGCGCACCGCTGCGAATTGCCGCCGAATAAAGTGTGATCACCGTGGGCGGGTCTGTACGGATCGTGTCTTCAGTGACGTACATTACCGGTAGCCCGGCAGAGACGGCGAATTTTACGGCCTCTTCCGTGGTGCGCTGCAATTGGTCCACAGTCCAATCCTCGACCAAGCGGCGGATGGGGCTCGAGCCGATGAACGTGGCCGCCTCAATCGGAAAGCCGACGCGCTCGGAAATTTCGATGATGGGCTTGATGTCGTTTACGTGCGTGCGCGCGGCGCAGTTCGGGCGGATCTTCATGCGCGCTGTAGCAATTTCTGTTGCCAACGCTTCCGTATCTGCATACGCGCGGGCGCCCGCGCCGGGCAGTCCGATATTTACGGTATCAATGCCGAGCGACTCCATCAGGTGAAGGATCTCAATTTTTTCGGCGATGCTCGGGTCGCGGACGGAGGGGTTTTGCAGGCCGTCGCGCAAGGTCTCGTCATTCAACATCACGCGCTGGCCGACGGGAATTTCGTCGCCGGTGAACGTGTTCCAGTCGTGGATGAGTTCGTGCTTCATTCAGTAGCGCAGTGTGTAGCTGTGCGGCGGCTGCGAGGTATCGGGCTTATAGAGCGTCTTGCAGAATTCGCAGCGGTAAATTTCGGCTTTGGGTCCGACGAGGCCTTCGATTTCCTTGGGATAGTCGTACCAGCGCTTCAGATGGCCGCAGCAAAGCTTTCCCTTTTCATCCCTTTCGTCGCAGGCGCGCTGGGTGACTTTCTTCGGCTTGATTTTCGGTGGCGCGGGTGCGGCGGGCTCTGCGGGCGCAGCAGCCGCGGAGGGCGCAGGTGTTGCGGCGGCGGCTTGCGGCGGCGTTTCCGGGGCGGTTGGTTCCGGCATTCGATCGGCTCCCTTGGCTGATTCCTTCACGAAACACTAAATCTACTGCTCCACCGCAGGGATGCAGAGAAAAGGGCAGAAGGCAATTCCGACTCAACGCCTTCTCTTAGCGCGATTCACTCTACTTCAAATTCGGTCGCGGCGGAAAACTACGCCGCGGGCGCCCTGCTTCTGCATCATTGCTTTCAGGCGCCGCTTCCACGTCGGAGCGAATAGCGCCTCAACGAATCCGCCAGCCGCGGCGGTTAATTCTCGCGTATAACCATACCACCACGATTTCGCGAAGCGCGGCAGCCGGTCCACATCAATGTATTTTACTTGAACCATTTCGAGCAGTCCAAGCCGCGAATGCGTACGTCCCCAGCCGCTGGCTCCGGGACCGCCGTGCGGCGCTTCGCAAATGCCGTAGTAGCTGGCCACGTCGTTGACCATCACCGAGCCCGCGCGGATTCGCGACGCTACTTCCCTGCCGCGCTTGGAATTGTCGGTCCAGACGCTCGCGCTCAATCCAAATTGCGAATCGTTCGCAAGCCCGACGGCTTCCTCCGCGGAAGCGACCGGGCGGATGGCCATGACCGGGCCGAAAGTCTCTTCGCGCATGAGCTGCATCGAGTGGTCCACATTCGTGATCACCGCAGGCTCGAGGAAATTCGGGCCGAGGTCGGGGCGGCGATTCCCACCGGTCACTATTTGCGCGCCGCGCTCTACGGCATCCCGCAACTGCTGCTCGACTTTTTGGCGCTGGCGCGGGCGGATCATCGGGCCAACTTCCGCGTCGCGGTCGGCGGGCGGGCCAAGGCGCAGTTTTTTCGTTTTCTCCACACAAAGCTGCATGAAGCGATCTGCGATTGGCTGCTCCACGTAAATCCGCTCGACCGAGATGCACGTCTGGCCGCAATTCATGAAGCTGCCCCAGACGGCGGCGCTCGAAGCGATTTCAAGGTTGGCGTCGGCGAGAACGATCATCGCGTCTTTCCCGCCAAGCTCGAGGACGGAAGGGATCAATTTCCTGGCACAGGCTTCCGCGACGCGCCGCCCAGTGGCGACGCTGCCAGTGAAAAATACTTTGTCGGGGCCGGCTTCGATCAACGCGGCGCCGATCTCCCCCCCGCCTTGAAGGACCTGCACCAGGCCCGTAGGAAATTGTGCGCGAAGGAAAAGCTCCCGCGCGAGCCATCCGGTCCAGGGCGTCAGCTCGGAAGGTTTCAGCAGGAGTGCGTTGCCGGCGACGACCGCGGAAATCATTTCGACCATGGGGATCGAGAACGGATAATTCCAGGGCGAAATGATGGCGATGATGCCGTGCGGCTGAAACTCGAGCCAGCCGGATTTCGCCTTCATGGCGATGTTGTGGTGCGGAACACGCTCCGGGCGCAGCCAGCGCAGCGCACGGCGCGCGAGAAAATCGGCGGTGTCGAGTGCCAGCAGAATTTCGGCCAAGATGGCCTCGACGCGCGGCTTGCCAGTCTCGCGCGTGATGATGTCCGCCACTTCCTCGCGATGTTCGAACATCGTGTCGCGGAGCCGGCGCAACATCGCGCAGCGACCGTGCAGCGGGCGCGCAGCCCAATCTATCTGGGCCCGCCGCGCGTTCTCGAAAATTGCGGGAAGCTCGCTGGCGTTCGTCGTTTCGAAGCGGCCGACAACTTCTCCCGTTCCCGGGTCGACCGAATCTACGTGGCTTGCGCCTGGAGTCGGCGGCGAAGGAAGCGACTGTCGGGTGACTGCCATTTCTTTGCAGATTCTACATGAAATTAGACGTGGGAGGTTAGAGGCGGGAAGTTAGACGGACGACGCGCGACGGCGAGAGATCGACGAGGCGAGGGAATCCGTCGGGTCGGGATATTCGAGCGAGACGAGATACAGGCCTTCCGGAGGAGCCGTGGGGCCGGAGCACGAGCGATCGCGGGCTTCGAACAATCGCGGGATGTCGGCGGGCGCGAGTCTTCCCTTCCCGACTTCGATCAGCGTGCCGACAATCTTGCGCACCATGTAGCGCAAGAACGAGCGGCCGCGGACCAGGTAGGCGATTTCTTCCCGCTCGGGCTCGCGGACAATTTCGGAGGAGTAGAGCACGCGCACCATGTCGCGCTCGCTCTCGTCTTCCTCAGAGCCGGAAGAGGCCGCGAAGGATGTGAAATCATGCTCGCCTTCGAACAGGCGCGCCGCGGCGACCACGGCATCTTCGTCGAGCGGCCCGGAATAGTGCAGCGCGCGGCGAAACTCGAACGGCGGCAGCACGCGGCCGCGATAAATCCGATAGCGGTACGTCTTGCCCTGCGCTTGCCAGCGCGCGTGAAAATCCGGGCCTACTTCTTCCGCGACGACGATGCGGATCGCGGGCGGGAGCAGTGCGTTCAATGCACGCTGGAATTCCTCGGCACTGAGCAGCGACTGCGTCTTGAAATGCGCCACTTGGCCGAGCGCGTGAACGCCTGTGTCGGTCCGGCTCGCGCCGTGGATCATGGTTTTTTCTTGCGTGATTTGGTGCGCGGCATCGGTGAGCGCGCCCTGGATCGTGGGCAGGCCAGGCTGGACTTGCCAGCCGCGGAAGTCAGCTCCGTCGTAGGCGATCGTCAGTTTAATGTTGCGCATGCCGCTCGGGGAATTATCTCACGGTGCGCACGTCTCAAGCTGGCGGTTTCGAACAGGAGAACATCAAACGCGCGAGGCAGAGGCCCGCACTGCCGTTATGGCTGCACGCGGGAGAAGCGGGAGCCAGGGCGGGTGGCGATGCCCCCGGCGCGGCAGAGAGGGCAATCGTCAGGCTCGTAGCTCGGGACATCCATCTGAAGCAGCGCGCGCGCGGGTACGTTCAATTCCAGACGGCCACCGCTGCGATCAATCAGCGCGCCTGCTGCAACAACCAGGCCGCCCTCCTGTTCGACCACGCCAATCGCTTCGCGCGTCGAGCCGCCCGTGGTCCACACATCTTCGATCACCAGGACGCGCTCGTTTGGCCTCAGCTCGAAGCCGCGGCGCAGAGCCATCTGGCCGGAGCGGTCGCGTTCGACGAAGAGCGCGCGCACGCCCAAAGCGCGTGCGACTTCATGCCCGATGATGATGCCGCCGAGGGCCGGCGAGACGACGCAGGAAATGGAATGATCTTTGAATAGTTCGCCAAGCGCGCGTCCGAGCGGGTCGGCATGCTGCGGGTACGCTAGCACCAGCGCGCACTGGATGTAGGTGCCGCTGTGTCGGCCGCTCGACAGCTCGAAATGCCCCTGCCGAATGGCGCCGACCTGTTCAAGGACCTTGAGAATCTCGTCGCGTTTCATGCCGCCCCGTGCCGGTGCGCGCGCCTGAGGGCTGCGGAGGCAGCCGGTGGCGGTAGCCTAAAGGCGCAGGCGAAAAGTGTCAATGAGGAACGGCTGTGAATCGTGGTTCGCGATTGGTGAGTCGTTAAAACCAGACGAACCTCAAGAATGTATTCCGTGGCTGAATTTGACACATGCTTACGGGTCGGATATTCTCGATCATTCGGAATAGACCACGAAGGAGCACTGAATGGCTCAAGGTACGCCCGTAAAGCATAAGAAGAAAACGAAGTCGGTATTGAAGAATATCCGCCAGGCAGAGGCGCGCCAGACGGTCAATCGAATGAACCGCACGCGGGTGCGCACGGCGATGCGTCGGTTGCGCGCGGCACTCGCTGCCGGGGACGCCGCTGCGGCGGAGAAGCTGACTTCGCCGACGTTTTCTGAACTCGACAAGGCCATCCGCAAGCGCACGCTTTCGGAGAACACTGCCAACCGCTACAAGTCGCGGCTGGCGCTGGCGTTGAATGCGCTGAAGAGCAAGAAAAAGGCGTAGGCTGTCGGATTCAGATTGGCCGGGCGTTCCGGTTCGCCGGGGCGCCCTATTTTTTTGCCCAGCGGCGCCGCGACACAAAGAAGTGACGCTATGCAGCGGGCGCAGACGTGAGCCGCGCGATCAGGAATTCCATCAGCGCGCGTGGATCAGGATTCGCGGATTTCAGCTGGCTGTCAGTCTCGGCGAGGGCGACGAGTCCGGCGATGAGTTCAGCCTTCGGAAGGCGGCGCGCGTTGCGAATCGCCACTTCCGCCGCATCGGGACGCATGCCGAGCTGGCGCGCGGCTTGAAAGCCGTTGGTCCCGGCGGGGAGATCGCGCGCTTCGATCAGCTTGCGGTACATCCACGCGAGCGCGCCCACCAGACCGGCCGGCTGTTCGCCTTCGCGCAGGAGATTATCGAGGAAGGCGAGCGCCGCGTCGCGCTTGCGCGTGGCCAGCATGTCTGCAAGCTGCCAGACGGTATTTTTTCGCGCAGCGACCACCAGCGATTCGATGTCCTCAGCACGAATGCGCCCGCGGCCCTGGACGTAGGCGGCGAGTTTTTCGAGCTCGATGCGCATGCGCGCGGGCTCGCCGTTCAAAATGTCGGCGAGCAATGCGGCAGCCTCGCGATCAATTTAGATCGGA
>Ga0307472_100000801_pt1 | contig 11622 bp, 28 predicted proteins | sample atmos_gasesAM5C__2_FD_204582 | JGI IMG/M metagenome (GOLD analysis project Ga0307472, IMG submission 204582) | Hardwood forest soil microbial communities from Morgan-Monroe State Forest, Indiana, United States - atmos_gasesAM5C_05 | ecosystem: Environmental > Terrestrial > Soil > Temperate... | reverse complement strand
GATGAGTCGTATCGCCTCTGCGGCGTCGCAGCGGTCCCAGGCTAGACCGATCGCCCGAAGGGCGATGCTATCGTCTAATCCGCATCGCTTAGCCAGTTGGATTGCGCCCTCATACGGATAGGAATCCAGAGCGATCATCAGGATGCATCCTGGGCTCTGTCTGCCGAATAGCGCCAGATCGGGCGGCCACATTCGGGCCGTTAGCAGCAACCGTCGCTTGGCTTCGGCGCGAGTCATTGGGCGTCCTCGTAGAATGGAACACAGTCTAGGTGCCACTCTTTGCTATCCGTCTGGTCCTCCAAGAAGTTACGTTCCTTCTCGGCTGCCGCTAATGAAGCATAGACTCTGACTGAAGCGCCTCCGCTGCCATCGTAATAGCGCCAGCGCAGGACATAGACCTCCTTCACTTCTTCACCTCCTCGATCCCCGTGAATCTGAGTTCCAGCGGCTTGTCCTCTATGACGCACTGTGCCAGCCTCTCCAGGCTGTCCGCGATGCGCTTGAGTTGGGTGCCGAGGGCGTACAGGTTACATTCGAGCGCCCCGCCATGCTCAACAGGGAAATGGTAAATGTCGGGCTCCCGTGGATTGACTGGAGTCGGATCGCCACAGCGGGGGCAGGGCATCAGGCGGCTCCTTTCAGAACGGGATGTCGTCCAACTCTTCGGCCGCTGCGTTCGTGAGCATCTTCTCGATCTGCGAGATGCGCTTCTTGCTCACGTCGCCCGTTACGATTCTGGCCTTGGTCTGAAGCCGTCCCTTATATTCCTCCTCGTAGATTTCAACCGGCACGTCCCGGCCGGCAAGGAAAGTGCGGTCCTCGGACAGCGCAAGGAGCTTGTCCTTGCCAATGGTGAACCCGCAGGCGGCGAGTTGAGCCCGGGCCATGCCCATCGCCTTTTCAGTGAGCCAAATTTGGATCGGCATTGACGCGCCCTCGACCAGGACGCGCAGGAACACGTACTCCGTGCCCGTGCCAGCCGATTTGATGTCGTTCTCTTCGATCTTGCCGACGTGGCGCCCCGGGGTCACGCGGGCACCTGCTCGGGCGTTTCGGCGGCACCATGCGCCGCCATAGCCCTAATCCTCTCAAGGCCAGTCCGCAGCGACTCGGAGTTGATCGACTCCACCTTCGTCCAGGACCGCGTGCCGAAGATGATCGACAGGACTTCCGCTTTGCCGGCCTTGTCCTTTGCCGTCTGCCCCGGGAATAGGCGCAGGATCTCGCCCTGGATCTCCTCGCAGAGGATCGCCCGCTCGCGCTTCTCCTTCGGCCAGCCGTCATCGTCCACCGGAACATCGGAGCGGACCTCGGTGTCAACGGGAGCGTGTGCTCCTGGCGTGAGCGCCGCGATGTGCGGTTCAAAGAAAGCGAAGTCGGGATTGTCCGCCTGTCGGCCGTCGATGAGCCCGAACCGATCCTTGAGAACGGTGGCGCGGCGCAGGATCTTGCGTACCCCCCCGTCCATCTCCTGGACGCGCTCCATCTCGACCAGGAGTGACGGCTCGAATCCGAACTCGCTCTCTGTCCGCATCTTGATGCCGGTTTTCATCAGCTCCTTCTTGCCCGTCTCCTCGTTCTCGGAGAAGTCGTACTCGAAGCCGGCGCGACCGCAGATGATGACGTGCACCGGGCTGTTGAGATACCACGCCGTCCATTTCTCGTTCCAGGTTTCCTTGATGGGGTTCCAGTCCTGGAACTCCAGCTTCAGGCGCGGCCCGAGGTTCTTGGCCATGCGGGCATCGTTCACGCGCTTGAGGTACGAGGCGCACAGGTCGCGCCAGACATGGGTAATCGAGTCCACGACCAGGACGGCGACGCATTCCTTCTCGACTTCCTTCCCGGTGGCGCAGAGGTCATCGAAGGAGCGGGAGCGCACCCCGATCAGATCCTTGCCGGTCGCCTGTTTCACCCGTGGCGCGATGTACTCGCTGCCCCCCTCGGTGTCGAACATGGCGATCGGGCCATCGAGCTTGAAGTGTTGCCGAGTACCGATCGCCAGATTCAGTCCCGTGAACGTCTTACCACTACCAGGGAAGCCGAGAAAGCCGGCCTTGAGATAGCCCTGCCCGCCGCCCAACTGCTTCAGCAATCCCATCGTGACCTCCTGCCCTCACCCCGTCAGGACAAGGGCTCATCTACAGCGTTGACTCCTCTAGCTCGGCACCGCACTCCGGACAACTATCCAGTTCGTATGTCGTCGTTCCGTACTGCGTGACCGCCGGACACTCTCCCTGCCAGCCGCAATCGTCGTTGCGGCAGCGGAGGCGCACCGAAAAGACGCGGCCGGGATCGCGGGCGTATTCGTTCACTTGGCTACTCCCGTCAGCGCATCCTGTATCAGCCCCCGACAGAGTAGCGCACAGATCGCATCGTGACAGAGCTTGCAGTACGGCCTCCCCGGCAGGCTGCGGGAGCCGCACAGGAAGCAGAGAGAGCGGTCCCGAGTCGGAGGCTCCCCTCCAGCCCGGCGGCCCGGAGTCGATCGGAAACCGGGTTGGACCGCCGAGCCGTCCGGGTGGGGCCTGCCCTCAGATCCGCCCCGGCGCGGAGTCACTTCTGAAGCTCCATGACGATATCGTCTAGCGCGGCGTGCAAGGGATTCTGGCAATCACCGTGATCGCAGTCAGGCGTCGAATTGAGCAGCTTAGGGAAATGACGACAGCGCCACTCCCAAAAGCTCCCGGCGCCCCAAACTTTCTCTTTGCCGAGTTGGACGCAGGGACACGTCCGATGCGCCTCACGGACTGCAAATCCAACGGCCTGCTTCACCCCTTCACCTCGCCTCGGGCCTTGGCTAACAAGATGCAAATCGGATGCGTCCCAGGCCAGCCGAAATGTTCCGCGAGTCGTTCCAGTTCTGCCACCATCTCCGGCGCGAGGGCGTGAATGGGGCACCGATACATTTGAACGCCGGTCGGCAGTTCACGATGGAACGCCTCGCAGCCGCATGTTATGGGGCCACGCTCATCCCATAGGTTGACCCTCACGATTGGTGCCGACGTCCACGGCTTGCTCTCAGGCATGGGCTTGCTCCACGATGCGACCGGCCCTTGGGTTCTTGACCGTATGCCATTCCTCGTTGATCTTGAAATGGCCGGGGCCGTCTCCGAAATACCCATAGGAGCCGAGATTCTTGGTCGCCTCCATCTTGGCGATCTCGTGATTGCATAGCCACGTCGCCAGCGCGGGTTCGCCCTTGTGGTACGCATCGGCAGAGGTATAGGCGAGTGCGGCATAGAGCCCAGCCGGATGCTTGTAGGCTTTGGCAAACGCGAGTAGGGCCTTCTCCGGAGTCTCGCCGGCCTGGTAACTGCTCGAATCATCGCTGAAGAAGGGCGCAGCAAAACTATTCGCCCGAATGAAATAGTCGCTCACCGTCCCGGCTCCTTCCAGCCAGCTCCTTGCTTAATATGCTCCGCGTACCGCGTGGGGTCCTGGCCCGCGCGGAGAACCTTGTCGGCGAGCTTCAAGGCATGATTGGCCCCACCGATCCAGAAGGGTTTCGACGTGCATTTTGCGATTTGCTGCAAAAGTTCCTCCAAGGCCTCTTTCATCGCCTCGAACGCCTCGCGCTCTTGGGGGGTCATGGCTTGGGCTCCTTCATCAATCTAGAGATGCCCGTGGCCTTCAGGGGAAAGTCTCGCCTGCGCTCCCACTTTTCCACGATCGCGAACATCTCCTTGATCCGCGGCTCAACGGTGTCATATCTGTCCACGGGTGTGTTTATCAGAGGGCGTATCTTGTCAAGCCAGATGCGAACGCGATGGTTGCAGTATGTCATATACCCCAGGACGCAGAGGGCGACGAGATCAAGCGCCGCAAGAATGGCCAGCCACTTAGGGATCATCTCCCGCCTACCTTTCCGCCGGAGTCGGCTTTTAGAGTTCGTCGTAGAATCTACGAATCCTCTCGGTGCAACCACGTCGATTTAGTTCTATGTCGCAGATGAACGAGGGACTGAGAATCAGTTGTCGTGCAACCCATCGCAGACTTTTCCCGGCGTGTTTTCGCTTCTCACGCAAGTCATCTCCGATGTATTCAATGAAACCGCGCCCGCCGCAACGCCAACACAATAGCCTCATAGACACTTGTTCTTTCCTCGGCGTCGATTCTTTTTGCTTCACTGACCGATTTGCTGGCCTGTCGTAAGTTCGTCTGACTCGTCTGACTCCTCTGACGTATCGAGCCATACATGCTCTGTTGTCTTCAGGAGCGGAGAGATGCCGGACGGAAATAACCAAGAGATGATCTTCTCCGCATCTTGCTGGCGGGCGAATCTCAAGGCATCGTTAGCCGTCATCGTGAAAGCGTAGGCGCTCAGACTTGAACCGTCCCACCATCCCGCCGCAGACTCAATGAACCATGCCACCGTTCTGCGGCAAGCACGACACTGTTTCGCATGTTCTCTCACGGCATTTGCGCCTTTCGCGGTGATTCGACACAGGAAGCGCAGCATCGGCCAAGTAGTTGATGTTTTGCTGGACCATGGCCGCACACACAGGAGATGGTGTTCACGATTGATTGCATCGGCTCTGCGACTTGCGAATTGCGCGCTATTGCCTTGTGATTTGCTTCGTGATCGTGTTGCAGATGACCGTGTTCATCTTCTAAATACGTTGGCTTGATCCGCGTCAAATCTTTTCCTCCCGGCCAGTCGTTGTAGCCATTCTCATAGGCCCTGGTCGCGAGTCGTTTTGCATCCGCAAGACTCAAGAGTGCTCCGGCCTTGAGTAACGCGGTCCGCTCATCAGTAGAAGCCTCGTCCCATTGAGCCAAGGTGATAATCTGATTCACGCTACCTCCCCTCCGCCGGAGTCGGGTCCGGCACGGGGTGAACATCGCTCGGTTCTGGACGACTGTGGCAGTCGCAGGTGCAGTCCACTAGGCTGGCATCCTCGGCCGCACAGTACGGATCGGTACACCGCTCCTCCCGCTTCGCCTTTGCGTAGGCACGCTCGGCGCGTAGGCTATCAGCTGTCCGTTTCGTATCTGCCGCTCGCCATGTATCTCCGGTAGGCTCCTCCCGCTTCGCCTGAGTCTGTTGAATCTGGTCGTGAATCCCACAAAGGGGGCAGCGTGGATCATAGCCCTCGTGCAGCTTGCAGGGCTCCCGCTTCGCCTGAGTCATGGGCGCACCGCCTTGAGACCATTGACCTGTAGAACGGCATGCTCGATTTGCCGAGCGAACTCCATCGCTTCGTGTTGACAGGCTCCCGTCAGTCCAGCGCACCGCTTGCGCTCACAGAGAACCCGATTGGCGATGATGCGTATTTGCGTTTCAGTGAGTCGCTTCGCCTGAGTCGTCATGCGGACCTCCGATTCGACAACGCGACCAGCGGCTCTGACGATGCCCGAAGAGGGAAGGGCGCTCCCTGCGGAGAGAGTGTCAGGACCGCTGGCCGGGTTCTCGATTCGCCTCTGTGGTAGGAGCATCTCGTCTCTCCGCAGTGTCGCCACTAATATATGGCGACGCCGTAGCGGAGTCAAGCACTATTTACAGAATTCTTCCGGCGGGCGGCGAGGTAGTATTTCCTGCGCCTGGCGCGGGCTTTTGCGGAGGACTCATACGTCCGGTTGCGGGCTTTTCCCTTGCGAGAGGCGTTGTAACGCTGGTCGCGGGTCATGACGGCTGGTAAAGGCTGAACTGTGCTGGCCTAGGGGCGATGACTGGTCCTGACGGCTTCACGCCAAGCGGGTTCGCGGTGCAACTGGATGGCCAACCGCCGCGCGAGGGCATAGACAAGCGAATGAACTGCCGATAACCTTCTTGGGTTGCGGGAACTGTTTCGTGGACCAATAGCGCAGGCATTGCATAGGCCACCAAAGGCTTCAATATGATGGCTGCCTTCACCTGAGGGCGCAAATGCTCGCAATCGCCCCATTTCTTGGGCTTGTCCGTGAACTCTTGTGGATACGCCGCGCAGCCCACTGACGTTGAGGCGGTGATCCATCCGCCGTTTCCCCAACTACCCCCACTACCCCCACCGCCCCATGTGCCGCTATCTTGCTCATCGTCCGCCCAACCATCGACATGGAGTCCGGGCCGGCGATGATGCTTGCCTCTCGGCACGAAACGCTCATCGATGGTCAAATAACCAATTCCCCGTGGCCTGGGAAAGCCGGTGAGCAAATGCTCGTACTGTCGGGCGAAGGACGGAAGTGAAGCAGGCAAGTCGTGCAGGACGATCGGCATGAGGAGAATACGGAGCCCAGTGAACTGCGGGAATTCCAGTCTGCTAAGTTCGCTGATTTTCATGGATTGTATTCTACGCCTAAGCGGCGTCGCCGTCAAGCCCTCTTGACACGACGGCGTGATTTTGGTAGAAGGCAACCGTGAATTCACTTCGCCGGGAGGGATCGGGTGCCTACACATCCGGTCCCCCCGGCGGCTGGCGGTGAACCGGCCTTGTAGGAGGCCTCAGGATGCCAAACCGTGTCATCAGGGACGTAGCCCTTTCCTCTCGAAAACTCTCCGCAGCAAGCGACTTCGCGGAACGGCTCTACTGGAGGATCTTCCAGGCCGCCGACGACTTCGGCAGGTTCCAGGCCGACCCTGTCTTGCTCCTGGCCCGCTGCTTCCCCCTCCAAATCGGTAGGATGAAGCCTTCGAAGGTGAAATCCGGCCGGGACGAGCTCGCCCGACTCGGGTTGATCGTCCACTACCGTGGAGAGACCGACGAGTATCTAGAAGTAACCACATGGAATCAACGAGTTAGGTCAAACTCCTCTAAGTTCCCAGGGCCGAATGACGGTCATATGACGGTCATATGTCAGTCATCCGCATGCCCGGACGAGGATCGAGGATCGAGGATCGAGGATCGAAGACGAGGACTCGTCAAACCGCCTACGGCGGTCGTTGACGAAGCGTTCTCTCGCTTCTGGATCGCCTACCCACGAAAACAGCAAAAGCAGGACGCGCTCAAGGCGTGGGGTCAGACCTCGGGCAACGGGCGCCCAGAGATCGAGCCCCTGGTCGCCATCGTCGCGGCTCACGTTCGGAGCAAGTCCTGGGCTAAGGCCATCGCCGATGGGGAGATCCATTGGATCCCTCTCCCCGCCACTTGGCTCCGCGGCCATCAGTGGGAGGACATCCTCGACCCTGGCAAGCCCCAACGCAAGACCATCGCCGAACGTGCGCGAGATTTTGGGATTCCCGATGTTCGATGAGCCGACATTCGCCTGCCGAGACTGTCTAGATAGGGGCTGGTTGCTACAAGAATGCCACTCAGAGCCCCGAACTCGCTTCAATGGTGGTCTCCCCTTCACCGTCGTCTCATCGTGTCGTATATGCCATCGTGGCGTCTCTCACGCCGCCGGCTACTGGCGCGGCCCCATGGAAACCGAATCCGGCATGCGCCGCTTCTTCGCCTGGGCCGAGAAAGAACCGGAGTTCGCCGCCAAGGTCAGAACCGTCATCGATGCGGGCGAACCAAAGTCTATCTAGACAGCCCAGAATGGCCCTCAGGACGATAATCGTAGTCGATTGATACCACGCCATCAGTCTTAACTAATATAGCGACTCAGATCAACGTCGTGCGTGTGGAGTGAAAACGTTAGAATTGACGTTATGGGGAACAATTGACGTAATGGTAAACTGTTTTCCGCATTGCGAAACAATATGTCCAAATATCTACACCCTGCAAGAAAGTATCAGCATCAGGTTGACATAATACATATTATCGGACTCTGAGTCTGTAAGTCTATACACCTCAGTGTCTTACGCTGAGTGACTGTGTGTGACTTGCCGAATGTTCCACGTGGAACGCTTCAAGCTGCGTGATTCTGAGGCCTCAGGACTACCGGACTACCCGGGGGGATGGGGGATCGCCGCGGCATCGGAATCGACTCTCAGTCCCGACATTTTCCGCAGGATTTACGCGAGTCACGGATCTTCGCTTGCTGACTCGGTTCAGTTGGGAGGGGTACGGGTTTCAGTAGGGTAGGGTTTGGAAGATCCGTTTGTCAAGATGGAACACGATTGATATGTATCTAATTGGTAGTCAGTGTTCGCAACGAGTTACTGACGAATTGTAAAATAATATGGCCACTTTTCCACAGATTGTAAAAAGATTGTAAAATCTTCATTCTTGTCTTACACGCCAGCGTTCTGCGGCTCCGCAATCTAGGCAATGGGCCGCAACCCACACGATTCCTTCTGGATCGCTATACCAGTTCTCAGGCTCAGGCGGCCAATGGTGCTTACCGGCGCGGCACGATTCGTTCAGGCCGATTCCCCAGTTGTACTTGAGTCTGAAGGCCCACCGGCCACGAACGTAGTACTTCCAGACGATGAGGTATCGCAAGGCGCACCAGTAGATCCAGGACCAGCAAACACGGCAGAAGAGATGCTTGGCTTCGCAGGAGTCGTTGTAGAAGCGTTGGTGTCTGCACCACTTGTTGGGGTGCTTGTAGAGGCGCGCGTAGTGGAATCCTCGGCCTTCGTAGGCGATTGCCGTGCCGCAGTAGCACTTGCCGGCAAGGTAGATCGTGGTCGTCCAGTCGGTCAGGAACCACCAAAGGCGGCGAGCCGGTAGAAGTCTGACTTCCAGGCTCATCGCCTTACAGGTGCATCCATCTGGTCTCTCCGGGCTTGGACTGGATGAGCTTCGGAAGATTGGGCCAGGGATGGAGGGTGCCGTGCTTGGCCATCATGAGGGCGGCGTTGGAGCGGATGCCGGCCTGACCTTCTGGAGTGGCTAGGACGGGGCGGTCGTGGTGCTGGTGGACGCCGTGGACGGAATCGGTGAAGAGGAAGTCGAGGCCGGTGCGCCAGAGGCGGAGGAAGAAATCCGACTCGTCATGCCAGAAGCCGCCGTCGAAAGCCTCGTCCCATCCTCCGATCTCCCGCACGTTCTTCATAGGTGCAGCCCAGATAAATCCCATCGGTCTTGGGTGAGCAGCATCCGAGAGAAGATTCCCTGGTGCGGAGCCGTTCCAGTTGACCTCCTGCCCAACTGGTCCGCAAGAGCATTCGGCTTTTCCCATGATCAGGGTATCGGGATGATCAGCAAGGAGAAGTCTAGCTCTCAGAAGATTTCCTTCTACTTGGACGGTTTCACTTGAGAAGCAGTAGAGGAGCTTTCCTGTTACCCGAGCATATCCGGAGTTCCAGGCCTTAACGGGGGATCGCCAGCCCGATGCCCTCAGAATCTCAACGAACTCAACGCGCGAATCACCTTCCCAGAAAGACCGACAGAAAGAGGCTAATTCGGCCTTCGGAGAGTCGAGGACGATGACGAACTGATCGAAGGCTTGGCACTTCATCGAATCGAACACCTGAGTCATCGTCTCGACGGAGCGGTCGTTCACGGTGATGCAGGCAGAAAGACTCATCCGATCTTCCGCGCTTCCCGCTCGCTCTCGTGTTCGCAGCGTCCACGTCGCCGCTTGCTCTGATTGCAGTTCGAGCAGAGGACCTGATACTTCTCGTGAGGATTTGGCAGGCCTCCAAGGATCTCACGGAAGATATGATTCGGACCGCGCCCGCGTCTTTCTCTGCTACCGCCGCCGTGGATATGGTCTATGTCCAGGAAAGAGATATGCGACTCGGAACAGCAGGCACATCTCGCTCCGAGTAGTTGAATCGCCCTCATGCGCCTCCGAGTCTTGGATGCTTTGTTGAGACGGGAGGTGTGGGTCGAGTGGGATCGCCTCCACTTCGCCGTGGCTCTCCGAGACGACTCCGGATTTGTCTGCCTCCATTTCCGAAGATAGACAGTCCTGCACATTCCGCAGTCGCGCGATGGGACGGTCCCGTGACTGCAAGCCTTGATGTTCATGCCGCCTTCGTCGGCAGTTTCTCGGCGCAGGCCTGGCTACATGCTATCTGGGCCTGACCGTGATTCGCCCGATCCCTCCAACCATCCGGCTTGATCCATCGCTTGCCGTAATAGACCATCGGTGCCCGCTTGCCACAGGAATCGCACTTCACTTCGGCTGCCATCGTGTCCTCCTCATGGGAACTCCGCGTGTGTGGGCGCATCGCCCATCACATAGAGCATGTTCCTATTTTTGGCGTTGAACTGGCAACGCTCGCATCCTCGCGCATCCAGCGCCTCAAGGTCGTCCTTGCGCTCCTGCGACTTCCAGAACTCTGCGAACGAACGGTCCTTGAGATTGCCTCCCTGAATGAGTCCACGCCGATTGTACGCCAGGACGCAGCAGCGGTAAGCGTTCATGTCGCCGCCGACGTAGGCCGTATAATACTGGTACGAGCAGAAGCCGTAGTCGGGGCGACCCTGCTTCAAGTCTTGCAGGCGAGAGCCGAAGTTGTCGTAGACCTTGAAATCATCCCTCTCGTATTCTCGCGCTCTGCGAATGTGCTTCAGGATCTCCCCGTGGATCATGGCGAAGGGGAACTCGTCCTGCGGACTGAACATAGCTGAGAAGCGGATGTTGTGGGCGCCGCTCTCCGAGGCTACGCGGGCGAACTCCGGGATCTCCTGATAGTTCTCAGGCGTCACGACGAATCCCAGACCCAGGGATGTCGGCGTGCCATGCGCCGCGATCGACTCGGCAAGGTCCTGCACGTTCCTCCAGACACGATTCCAGTTGGTCTGGGGAGTCCTGCGTAGCGCAGCGTAGGACTCTGCCGTCGAGGCGTCGATGCTGACCCGCACCCAGTCGAACCGGATGAGGAGTTCGTGGATGAGCTTGCTGCTCCAGCGGACGCCGTTGCTGACCAGGGAGCAGCGCAGATCCGATCGCAGAGCCTTGCGGAAAATCTCCTCGTGATCGGGATGAACTGTGGGTTCCCCTCCGCCGGTGAACTGGACGGCGAGGACTCCGGCTTCCTTGAACTCGTCGATGAAGCGCAGGGCGCGGTCTTTCGGGATCATGCGCTTGGGATTGTTGTGACCGTATGCCGCTGCCTCTGATTCTCCCATGAAGAGTTCATTGGACGTGTAACCATCCATCCGATATGCACAAAAGCTGCACGACTGGTTGCAGGTATCTGAGAGGATCAGTTGTACCTGCTTCGGAGCCTCCGGAAGTTTTCCCTCGCGGGCAAACCACCAAACAGGCTTGAGTTCGCTGTAGGCGCCTTCCTGGCTCATTCCTTCGGCTCGTTCTGATACTGAAGCGTGAAGAACGTGCTCTGGATTTCCTTCCGGCGCTTCTCGGCGCAGGCCGCGTGCACCTTGACCGGAGCGGACATATAGGAGTCGCACTTTCCCTTCATGCAGATGAAGCACTTCCGGAGTCGGTCGGCCTGGCGCATTTTGAGATACGCCTTCTCAAAATCGTCTCTCGGGATACGGTATGCGCTCATCTCACCTCCGCTTCGTCCGCCGCCGCCTTTTGCTGTCCTTCCCAGTCTTCCATCGGATGTGCAGGGCAGGTGATCCATAGAGCATGGCGTGTCTCATTGCTGCGTGGACATAGGCGTCAGCGGCCTTCCTTACCGTCTCCAGAGATTCTTGTTGTTCGGATTCCCAGTCCTTATGTCTCATCTCGTCGCCGTCTTGGCTTCGTCGAACTTGTAGTGATAGAGCGGTGCTCCATCGAGCGTCACTTCCGTGACCGCCTTCTCGCAAGCCTCGTCCACCCAGTTCACATCCTCACCGAAGTTGCGCTCGTCGAAGCGCAGACCCTCGACGACTGCCCTGCGCCAAATCA
>Ga0307472_100000799_pt1 | contig 11628 bp, 11 predicted proteins | sample atmos_gasesAM5C__2_FD_204582 | JGI IMG/M metagenome (GOLD analysis project Ga0307472, IMG submission 204582) | Hardwood forest soil microbial communities from Morgan-Monroe State Forest, Indiana, United States - atmos_gasesAM5C_05 | ecosystem: Environmental > Terrestrial > Soil > Temperate... | reverse complement strand
TAACCTAGTCGACTAAGCGCGTCGTCGGACGGTTGATGGATTTCACTCAGCCGACGACGCGTCATGCGTGCAAGTCGACGTCCGCGTCGTTTCTCCATTCGATCCTGGGCTGTTCGGACCAGGGATCATTGTCGTTTGATCGCGCGACACAAGACAGGCAAAGCAATGCCCCGGACTTGCCTCCGGGGCTTGCCTGTGTGCGCCCGGCATGGGCGCCTAGAAGCGATAGTTTAGACCGCCGCGCACGATGTTGGCCTTGAAGTTGACGTTGTCGGGGCCGATCGGGGCAGCGCAAGCGGTGCCGCAATCGAAATCGCCGAGATCGACGTGGAGATATTCGACCTTGGCGGTGAGGTTGCCGACGACGGCGAATTCGAGACCAGCGCCGAGCGTCCAACCCGCGTTGGTGCTGCTGCCGCCGGGGAAGCCCGGAATGCTCGCCTTGATGTCGCCGAAGGCAACGCCGCCGGTGACGTACGGCATGAACCGATCGTAGGCATAGCCGAGACGGCCGCGAACGGTGCCGAGCCAGTTGTTGCGGGTCTCGCAGCATCCGGCGCCGGTGCCCTTGATGTTGCTCCAGTCGATGTCGCCTTCAAGGCCGAACACGACTTGGTTGAACTGCCAATTATAACCGACCGTGCCGCCGATCAGGCCGCCCGACACGTCGAAGCTGCCTACCGGAGCGAACGCGTTGTCCCAGCGCGAGTCGCCCCAGCCGCCGCCGCCGTTGATGCCGGCATAGAGTCCGGTCCAATTGTAGATCGGAAGCGGCGCATACATCGGCGCCTTGACGGGCGGATAGGCACGCGGAAGATCCGCGGCAGCCGCCGAGGTGGTTGCCGCGCCCAGGACCAAGAATCCGACGCCGCCGAGCAGAATTTTTTTCATTGTCCCGTTCTCCAATTGAGTCCCAACCGGCAGCCCAACGCCGAGACGGCGATTCGGTTTCCTGCAGTCGCCGTTTCGGTCGTTGTGCGTGACGCGAATGCCACGTCGCTGCTCACGGATTGGCGCGCAAAGTATTCACTTTGGGGGGTCAGTCTGGTGCAGGAAAGGCACAGTCATAATCAGAAAAGTATAGGGTTCAAAAATGATTTCTTAGTCCATTGGTCAGTATAGCGTCCCTATCTCGCCGCAGTTCCACAACCGCAAGCTCCACATCCGGCACGCGTTCGCCAATCGCGCCGGGACGTACTTTCATACCAACCTGTGGATCACTTGTGCAGACCGACCTTCTTGATCTTGCGCTGATCAAAAAAGGCCGGCGCGACATCGCGCCGGATCGCGACGTCAGAACCGATAGTTGACCCCGAAGCGCAGGAGGTTCGACTCGAAGCCGTTGTTGGTGCCGGTCAGGACATAGTTCTGGCTGAAGAGATCGATGAAAAGATATTCGGCCTTGGCCGACCAGTTGGGCGCGAAGCCCCACTCGATGCCGGCACCGATCGCCCAACCGACATGGGTATGCGATTCCGAGAATCCACTGACCTCGACGTGCCCGCCGCCGAAGGCGAGGCCGATGGTGCCGTAGAGCAGAATGTTGTTGAAGGTGACGAACCCAGCGCGCCCGCGCACCGTGCCGAACCACGGATTGGAAAACTTGTAGGCGCCGAACATGTCGTCAGCGCTGGAGGCCTGGATGTCCCATTCCATGCCGTAGACGAATTGACCAGTCTGCCAGTTGTAGCCGACTTGGCCGCCGATCACGACGCCGGTCGGGTTCGCACTGCTGTTGGTCACACTCGCCCACTGGGCGCCGACGTTGAAGCCGAGATAAGGACCGATCCAGCCATAGATGGCGATTGGCGCGACCGGGTAGGGGCTGGGGTAGGGGGAGGGGTAGGGGGGGGAGTAGCCCGGGATATCGGCTGCGCCCGCGCTCGCGGCGCTCGCCGTAATGGCCATCGCCGCGATGATCATCTTTTTCATTGAACTCTCCACATATGGATCTGTTGTTATCGTCCGTCCGGTCCGCCCGACCCTCTGGATCGGCCGGCGCCCACCACGGCGCGGAAGATGGTCAATGTTCACTTGAGAATTTATCGGGACCTTTAAGTTAAACGTCTCTGAATCACTGATGAGTGGCGATAGCCATGCTTAAGAAATTCTATATTCCTCAGTTGAGTGCGGTGGAGCCCCATGAAGTTGGACGTTTCGCAATGACGACAACTGACGCCCCCGACGGGGCCGGCACAGGCGCAACGGCCGTGGCGGGAAGCAAGTCTGCGAGCTATGACTGGCCGCATGGATAGTCGTGACCCGAATGGCGCCCCGCGCAACGCACTGGTCACCGGAGCGGCTCGGAGGATCGGCCAGGCCATCGTGCGCGCGCTCGCCGGCGCCGGTTATGCCGTCGCCATCCATGCCCGCCACTCGCGTGTCGAGGCCGAGGCGCTGCGCAGTGAGATCGTCGCCACGGGACGGCGGTCCGTGGTCGTGACGGCCGATCTCGCCTGCCACGGCGACGTCGCCGCTCTCGTTCCTGCTGCGGTCGCCGCGCTCGGCCCCCTGACGCTGCTGGTCAACAACGCCAGCGGGTTCGAGGCCGATGCGTTCGGTACGCTCGATCGCGCCCGGCTCGACCGCCAATTCGCCGTCAATCTCACTGCGCCGCTCTTCTTGGCGGAAAGCTTTGCCGCGCAGGCGCCCAACGGCGCCGACTGTTCGATCGTCAACATCACAGACCAGCGTGTACGCAAACCGACGCCGCTGCTTTTCTCCTACGCGCTGAGCAAGAGCGCGCTCGACAATGCGACGACCATGCTCGCTCAGGCGCTCGCGCCCCGCATCCGTGTCAATGCGGTCGCGCCCGGGCCGGTGCTGCCCAGTCCGCGTCAGAATCCGCAAGATTTCGCACGACAAGCGGCCGCACTGCCGCTCGGACATGGGCCGCGTCCGGAAGAGATCGCTCAAGCGGTGCTCTATCTCGCCGCCGCGCGTAGCGTCAGCGGCGAGACGATCGCCGTCGACGGCGGCCAGCATCTCGCCTGGCGCACGCCTGACGTCTGGGGCATCACGGAGTGAAAGCGCTGGCAACCGCGGTGTCGCGGTATTAGCTGTCGTGTCATGGCGGACCCCAAGAAGAACATCGATCCCGAGATCGACCTTGTGGAGGAGGACGAAGAGCCGAGCCTCCCCGAGTCGGAGGACGTGCTCGATCTGTCGGCCGAACCGCCGGCCGGCACGCTCGCCGCCGGCCGCGCCGCCATCCTGCGTTACGCCAAGCTGGCGCCGGCCTCGCCTGGCGTCTACCGCATGGCCGGGGCGGGCGGCGACGTACTCTATGTCGGCAAGGCCAAGAACATCAGGAAGCGCATCATCGCCTATGCGCGTCCGACCGCCTACGATTCGCGCATCGAGCGCATGGTGGCGGCGACCGCCAGCGTCGAATTCGTCTCGACCCGCACCGAGACCGAAGCGCTCCTGCTCGAAGCCAATCTGATCAAGCGGCTGCGCCCGCGTTTTAATGTGCTGTTGCGCGACGACAAGTCGTTTCCCTACATCCTGGTCACCGCCGATGCGGTGCCGCAGATCATGAAACACCGCGGCGCGCGCAACCGTCCCGGCAACTATTACGGTCCATTCGCCTCGGTATGGGCCGTCAACCGCACCATCACCGCGCTCGAGCGCGCCTTCCTGCTGCGGTCGTGTTCCGACACCGTCTACGAGAGCCGCACGCGACCGTGTCTTCTCCACCAGATCAAGCGTTGCGCCGGTCCGTGCACCGGCGAAATCAATCACTCCGATTATGCCGGGCTGGTCCGCGAGGCCACCGCATTCCTGTCGGGGAAAAGCCACGCCGTGAAGGAGCAGTTGGCCAGCGAAATGGAAAAGGCTTCGACTGCGCTCGATTTCGAACGCGCCGCGGTCTACCGCGACCGTCTCGCCGCGCTGTCCGCCGTGCAAACACAGCAGGGCATCAATCCGCGCGGCGTGGAGGAGGCCGACGTCTTTGCCATCCACCAGCAGGGCGGGTTCAATTGCATCCAGGTGTTCTTCTTCCGCACCGGCCAGAACTGGGGCAATCGTGCCTATTTCCCGAAGGCCGACCGCGCGCTCGCCGCGAGCGAAGTCCTCGCGTCGTTCGTCGCTCAGTTCTATGACGACAAGCCGACGCCGCGCTGCGTCCTTCTCTCGGACGACATCGCGGAGCGCGAACTCCTGGCGGAGGCGCTCTCGACCAAGAGCGGTCACAAGGTCGAAGTCTCGGTGCCGCGTCGCGGCGAAAAACGCGACCTCGTCGATCACGCGCTCGCCAACGCGCGCGAAGCGTTGGGCCGAAAACTCGCCGAAACCGCCTCGCAGCAGAAGCTGCTTGCCGCGCTTGCCAAGAACTTCGGACTTGCGCGCGCGCCGCGCAGGATCGAGATCTACGACAACAGCCATATTTCCGGCACCAACGCGGTCGGCGCCATGGTCGTTGCCGGTCCCGAAGGCTTCCGCAAGAATCAGTACCGCAAGTTCAATATCCGATCGTCGGACCTCACGCGCGGCGACGACTACGGCATGATGCGCGAAGTTCTGACGCGCCGCTTCAAGCGGCTGATCAGCGAGGCGCCGCGTGCGATTGCCGAGAGCGATGACGGTTCATCGACGATCATGCCGTCGCACCGGCTGCGGGAGGAGGACGCATCAACTGGCGAATACGCCACGCTCGCCGACGATACGCCCTCGATATCGAATCGTGCTCACGACGCCCCGTCACCCGAACCCGATATGAGCGTCGAAAAAGCCGATGACAATGAATCTCCATGGCCAGATCTCGTGCTGATCGACGGCGGTGCCGGACAGCTCAATGCGGCGCGGGAGATATTGGCGTCTCTGGGCTTGACCGACTTGCCGCTCGTGGCCATTGCCAAGGGGCCTGATCGCGACGCCGGGCGCGAGACCTTCCATATGCCGGGACGCGATCCGTTCCGACTGCCGCCGCGCGATCCGGTGCTCTACTTCGTCGAACGCCTGCGCGACGAAGCGCATCGTTTCGCCATCGGGTCCCACCGCCAGAAACGGCGCCGCGACATTCGCGACGCCGGGCTGCAGGAAATCACCGGCGTCGGCCCGACGCGCAAGCGCGCGCTCCTTCACCATTTCGGGACGCTCAAGGCGATCGAGCGCGCCTCGCTGGCCGATCTTGCCCAGGTGCCGGGCATCAGCGCGGAGACGGCGAAGCGGGTCTATGATTTCTTCCATGAACGCACAACGTGACCTGCGTGGGCGGGGCGCTTGCCGCATGGCGTGAGGTATCGCCGCCGTCGCGCATCACTGAGTTCCGTTTTCCCGCACACACTCCGCCAGTGCGTCGAGGGCCTCGCCGACACCGGACACGGCGAAGCGGATCATGTGGCCCTGCGTCACGGCATTGATCGTTTTCGCCTCGCGCAGCGCCGCCACCAGGCGCGGCTCGAGCGGCCCCGCGATGATGTGAAAGTCGGACGGTACTTCGCCGGTAATCGCTACGGGCTCGTGCTGGTCGACCCGCAGCGTCATCGCGACTTTGGAACCGCGCGTCAACGTGCGCGGAGAATAAAATACCATGATGCCGGCGCGGCCAGCCGCGTCCCGCGTCAGTGCCAACATTTCGAACTGCGAAAGGTTGAGTGCTTCGACAGTGCGATTGTAGAGGATGCACCGGTCGAGCCGGTCATCGGGGGTACGGACGGCGAAGCCCGCCCAGCCGTCGCTGGCGATGCTATTCTGGGCGGGAGCCGCCCGCGGCACGCCGAACAGCAGAAACATGGCAAGCCCCATTGCCGCAGTGCCCCGCCCGCGTGTTGCCGATATCATCGTTCGTCCTCGCTTCCGTTGCATCGTCGACCTTGCGACCGTTTGCCGAATTGCCCCCGCCAGGTGGCGGATGGTCGGATCGACCTAAGCCGCCAGGAGCACTGTGCAAGGCGCGGAACCCGGCGGACAAGTCTGCGTTACGGGGTCTATGACCGGCGGCGCCGGCGGTTTATGGTCGATTCGCATGGAAGCTGTCACAACCAGGCCCGCCCCGGCACGTGCGCTAGCGTTGCCGAACCTATTGACTTACGCCCGCATCGCCGCGGTTCCGGCGGTGGTGGCGGCGATGTACTGGCAGGACATCCTGCAGGGGGGCATCTGGCTACGCTGGGTCGCGCTTGCCGTGTTCGTCGCCGCCGGCGTTACCGATATCCTGGATGGTTATTTCGCACGTATCTGGAGCCAGCAATCGACCTTCGGGCGCATGCTCGACCCGATCGCCGACAAGCTGCTGGTCTCGTCTTGCCTGCTGATGCTGGCCGCCGACGGCACTATCCGGGGCTGGTCGCTGTGGGCGGCGATCGTCATCCTGTGTCGCGAGATCCTGGTTTCCGGGCTGCGTGAATATCTCGCCGAACTGCGCGTGAGCGTGCCGGTGACCCGGCTCGCCAAATGGAAGACCACGCTGCAGCTCGTCGCCATCGGCTTCCTGCTCGCCGGCGACGCCGGCGACATGATCATCCCGGTGGTGACGCCGATCGGGCTGACGTTGCTGTGGTGTTCCGCGCTGCTCACGCTTTACACCGGCTGGGATTATTTCCGTGCTGGCGTGAAGCATTTGATCGAGGAGTGAGCGTGAAGGTTCTTTATTTTGCCTGGGTGCGTGAGCGCGTCGGCAAGCCGGAAGAAGTGATCGAGCCACCGGCGGAGATCGCGACTGTGGGCGAGTTGATGGCGTGGCTCGCCGGGCGTGGTGATGAATACGCTCATGCATTCGAGAATCGGGCGGTGATCCGTGCCGCCGTCGACCGCACGCACGTCAAGAGCGATGCAACGATTGCCGGCGCACGCGAAATTGCCTTTTTCCCGCCGATGACGGGTGGGTAGAATGCTTCTTCCCTGTCCGGGAAGAAATCGGGATCGGAAACCGACACGATGGTTGCGACCATCCGCCTGCAGCGCGAAGACTTCGATGCGGCCGCCGAGGCGGCGAAGCTGACGCGTGGGCGCACCGACGTCGGCGCGGTCGTCACCTTCGCCGGCATCTGTCGCGGCAACGAGGCGGGCGAAGCGGTCGCGGCGATGACGCTCGAACATTATCCCGGCATGGCGGAAGCAGAGATCGCCCGCCACGTCGAGGAAGCGCAAAGCCGCTGGCCGTTGCTCGGCGTCACCGTCATCCATCGTCACGGCCGACTCGTGCCGGGCGACAATATTGTGCTCGTGGTCGCGGCCGCGGCGCACCGCGGCGACGCATTCGCCGCCGCCGAGTTTCTGATGGATTATCTCAAGACACGTGCGCCGTTCTGGAAACAGGAGGAACGGGCAGACGGCACGGCCTGGGTCGAGGCAAGGTCTGCCGACGACACTGCGGCCGAGCGCTGGCACAAGCCACGGCGGCGACGCGAAGCGGCGGAGTGACCCGCGCCATCGAGGAGACATCATGATGATCCGCATCGTCTCCGTGTTGATTGTCACAGTTCTTTGCGCTCACGCGACGCATGCCGGCCAAGCGACCTATTATCAGCTGCCGTCCGGCGCCAATCCGCACGATGTCGCGCCGGCTTCCGACGGTACGGTCTGGTACACTGGCCAGCGCAAAGGATTTCTCGGCCGCTTCGATCCGAAAACCGGCAAGAACGAGGAAATCCCACTTGGCCCGGGCGCGGCGCCACACGGCGTCATTGTCGGTCCGGACGGAGCTGCGTGGGTGACCGAGGGCGGGCAGAACGCCATTGCTCGGGTCGATCCCAAGACCAGGGACGTCAGGCTCTTTCCGTTGCCCAAGGAATTCCCCGACGCCAACCTCAACACCGCGACCTTCGACAAGCGCGGCAAGCTGTGGTTCACCGGCCAGAACGGCGTGCATGGCCGCGTCGATCCGGCAACCGGCAAGGTCGACGCCTGGGCGACGCCCCGAGGGCGCGGCACCTACGGCATCACGACGACGCCGGCGGGTGACGTGTGGTACTGCTCGCTCGCTGGAGACCACATCGGCAAGCTCGATCTCGCGACGGGCGAGGCAACGGTCGTCGAACCGCCACGCAAGGGTGTCGGCCCGCGCCGCATCTGGTCGGACTCGAAGGGCATGCTGTGGGTAAGCTTCTGGTATGCCGGCGGCATTGGCCGCTACGACCCGGCCGCCAAGGCGTGGAAGGTGTGGACGATGCCCAAGAGCACAGGCGGCACCTATTCGGTCTATGTCGACGACAAGGACCGGGTGTGGGCGACCGACTGGCTCGCCAATGCGATCCAGCGCTTCGATCCCGTCACCGAAAGCTACGAAACGTTCGCGAGCGACAAGAGGGGCTCGAACGTGCGCCAGATGCTCGGCCGTCCTGGAGAAGCATGGGGCGGCGAATCGGGAACGGATCGGCTGGTGGTGGTCAGAGACTGAACTCTATCATCGCGCCGATGATCGCATGAGCTTTCTGGTCGAGTTACCGGAATACGCCTACGACGCGCATGCCTTCGAGGATTTCATGATCGATTCCAAATTCCGCATCGGCACCGCGCGCGCGATGATGTGGATGTCGCAACTCGCCTACGAGGTCAGGGGAGCACATGAGAAGGTTGAGCCTGTCCTTGGGCAAATGGAGATTGTGCCCGATCGCGCTTGTCGCGAACGAGACGACCGCGGTGCCAAGGACAAGCACGCGGGGCCTTATCGCCGGAGGGCGCGGCGTCGATTGACTCGAATGATCCGCCGTTCGTCGCCACGCTCAAGAACGGATACATCCAGCGTCTGCGTGATGTGATGGCGTGGAACTTCTTGCCGTCATACCGGCCCGATTGGCTCGGCACATTGCAGCGCTTGCTGTCGCCCCCCTTCGGCGACCATCTTCCCGACCGGTATCGCCACGCGCTCGAAGGAGACTGACGTCGTCGCCACACGGTCAGTATGCCGTTGCGGGTCTGCCTGAAAAGGCGCACGCTGGGCGCAAGCAAAGAACATCGATTGATCGAATCGGGGGCGTTCGTCGTGCTTGCGTGGGCCGAATGACGGCGGCTCGCCGAGCTCAATGATCAGCACGGTACTGTCCCGGAGGAAGTGCCCATGGTCCCTACGTTGAAATTCCACATCGTAAACGTTGTTGTACTGGCATTCGCCTGCTGCTGCGGTTCGGCGACCGGCATGGCGTTGGAGTCGACGATCCCCGGCACCGGCGCGGTGGCCGGAATTGTAAGCGCGGGGAGGCCGTTCACCGCCGCGCAGGTCTATCTGCGCCACACGGCAAAGCCCGCAACCTTCATGGTCTACACCAGCAAGGGCAAGTACCAGGCGATCAATCTCTATCCCGGCGAGTATGAAGTCACGGTGGCGCGCCGCGGCTTCGTCGCCGAGCCGCAGAAGATCACGGTGGAGGCAGGCGCGAGCGCAACGGCCAACTTCGTCCTTAACGATGTCGACCCCGCGCCCAAGCCCGGCGTGAACGGCCCCTCGACCGTGGTCGGCTATCCGGGCCGCGCGACCATCACCGACAAGGACGTCGAGTTCCTCACCGACTACGACAAGGTCTATCCACCCGGACCGGGCCGCGAGGTGCTCGAGCGCGTGTGCATGTCCTGCCACGGCGTCAATTTCTACGCGCTCAAGCAATGGGACCGTTCCGCGTGGGATGCTGCCATCAACATGATGAGCAAGCGCGTCAACGGCATGGATGTGGCGGTTGCCCCGGGTAAGATGCCGCCTAAGGAACGGGCGCTGCTGCTCGACTATCTCGTCGCCAACATGGGCCCGAATGCCAAGAAGCGCGCGCTCGCGATCACCGAGGACATGCCGCTCGACGAGGAGGCGCTCGGCAAGGCGATGTACGTCGAATACGACATGCCGAAGTTCGGCGCCAATGGACGCCCAATCGGTCAGAACCCCTATTTCGACAATGACGGCAACGTATGGATGACCGATCGCGGTCAGCCCAACGCCATCGTCAAGCTCGATCCGCGTACGGTCAAATTCGAGCACTATCCGCTGCCCGAGCGTGGCATCCCCCACGGCATCACCGTCGACAAGGACGGCATCGTGTGGTGGGGCGAAACGGTCGGCTTCAAGCTCGGGCGGCTCGATCCGAAAACCGCCAAGATGGAGCGCATGCCGCTCGACCCACGCGGCTACCTCAAGGGCCGCGGCCACGATCCGATCGTCGATCACGAGCAGAACGTCTGGCTCACCGTGATCAACGGCAACCGGCTCGCCAAGTGGGACCGCAAGACGCAGAAGATCGCGCTCTACGAGCCGCCGACCCTGAGCTCGTATCCCTACGGCGCCGACAAGGACAAAGACGGCAATATCTGGATATCGCAGTTCACCCAGTGCCGCATGGCCAAGTTCGATCCCAAGGAAGAAGAGTTCACGGAATATCCGGCGCTCACCGCCTATGAAGATCCCTATTGCCTGATCCGGCGCGGCAGCGTCGATCACAATGGCATTGTCTGGTACGGCGTGTTCAGCCACGGCCGCATCGGCAAGCTCGATCCGGCGAGCGGCAAGATGACCGAATACAAGATGCCGGTCGCCTTCGCCGAGCCCTATGACATCTGGCCGGACCACGACAACAACATGTGGATCGCCGACGGCGCCATGGGCGGGGCGATCATCAAGTTCGACCAGAAGACGGAGAAGTTCACCTTCTACCCAACGGTGCAGCGCGGCGATCTGCCCAAGATCGAAATCACGCGTGATGGCGCCATCTGGTATAACCCGCGGTCGGCGGTCAAAGGCGCGGTCGGGGTGCTCTATCCGGACATGACCAAGATGACGACGTTCGAAGCACGGTACTGACGACCGGTCGACCCGATTGAAGAATGGCCGCCGGCGTTCTCCACGATCCGGCGACAGGGGAACGCGTGGATGAATGCCATGCACTCGAAGATGCTTACGATCCTGTTCTTGACGGCGATCGCGTCAGCCGCGTCGAACGTCATTGCTTCGGCGCAGACCTTCCCGACCCGACAGGTGACGCTCATTGTGCCGTGGCCTGCTGGCGGCTCCACCGACGTCATCATGCGGGCGCTTGCCACCGCGACCGAAAGGCATCTCGGACAATCGATCGTGATCGAAAACCGGCCCGGCGCGGCCGGCACGCTCGGTCCGGCGCTGATGGTCGCGGCGGCACGGCCGGACGGCTATACGGTGACGCAAATGCCGATCACCGTGTTTCGCTATCCTTTCATGACCAAGACGACGTTCGATCCGGCCAAAGACTTCTCCTACATCATCGGCCTGACCGGCTATACGTTCGGGGTCGTGGTGCGGGGCGACGCGCCCTGGCAGACATTCCAGCAACTGCTCGCCGACGCCAAGGCCAACCCCGGCAAGATCAATTACGGCACGCCCGGCGCTGGCACCAGCCTGCACATCACGATGGAACAGATCGCCAAGCAGCAGGGCATCCAGTGGACCCACATTCCGTTCAAGGGCAACGCCGAGGCGACCAATGCGCTCCTTGGCGGCCACATCCATGCCGAGGCGGATTCGACCGGATGGGCGTCGCTGGTCGATGCCGGCCAGTTGCGGTTACTGGTCACGTGGGGCGCGAGCCGCACCGTGAAATGGCCAAGCGTGCCCACGCTTAGGGACATCGGCATCGACATGGTGTCGAATTCGCCCTTCGGCATTGCCGGGCCGAAAGACATGGACCCGCAGGTCGTCAAGATTTTGCACGACGCCTTCAAGAAGGG
>Ga0307472_100000798_pt1 | contig 11632 bp, 11 predicted proteins | sample atmos_gasesAM5C__2_FD_204582 | JGI IMG/M metagenome (GOLD analysis project Ga0307472, IMG submission 204582) | Hardwood forest soil microbial communities from Morgan-Monroe State Forest, Indiana, United States - atmos_gasesAM5C_05 | ecosystem: Environmental > Terrestrial > Soil > Temperate... | reverse complement strand
ACGTGTGAGTGCTCAAGGGTTCCAGTGGTGTTGCCGCGCCGATGCCTCGGCCCCGGCATCGAGCGGTTCGCCGGCGATCAGCGCATCGAGTGTGCTGGCAACCGCGGCCGGCAGTGCCGATGTGGCAGGGCGATAGCCTGCGGTCTCGCGCTGCCCCTCACCGGCGGCAAGTGCCAGGAGCCGCCACTCGTCGCGCTCGTGACAGGCGAGACCGGCGAAGGTCTGCTTCTCGCGCAGCACGAAGGTGCGGCAATACTCCCCGCTGTGCGAGCGAAAGCTGACGCCAATCTGCACCGGCGCATCGGCAGGCTGAGTCCCGGCAAGTTGCTCCGATAGCGCACGCGCCAGCGCGCCAGCGGCCAGCAGCGTGCCATCGCGCGTCCCGAGCGGGGTGGGCGTGCGCAGCAGCCATGCACCGAGCAGTGCACCAAGCAGAAGACTCGCCGCGAGTGCCCCCAGCTGCGGCCACGACCAGCGCGCTGCGGGAGTGCGGCGCAGCGGGATTACCCTGGCGGGGTGGGCCGGGGCCGCTGCCCCGCGTGCCGCCGCCAGCAGTCGCTCGGGGATGGGCTCGGAGAGCACCGGATCGAAGGCGCTGCACAGCCGTGATCGCAACGCCCGATGTTGCGCGACGCGTTGGGCGAGAGCCGGGTCGACAGCCATGGCGGCCTCAACCGCAGCGCGCGTCGTGGCCTCGAGCTCACCATCCGCATAGGCCATCAGCGTCTCGTCATCAAAGGTCATCGCAGCACACCTTCAGCTGTCGCCGAGCATTTCCTGCAGCGCCTCGCGGCCGCGTGCCAGACGGCTGGTGAGCGTCCCGACCGGCACCTGCATGACGTGCGCGGCCTCCTTGTACGAGAGTCCTTCTATCAGCACCAGCGCCACGGCGCTGCGTTGCTCCTCCGGGAGCCGCGCCAGGGCCTCCTCCACCGCCAGCAGCTCCGCGTGCGCGGGCTGTGAACCACCACCGCCCATGTGTTCGGCGAGTTCCGCGGGCACGAACAGCCGTGCGCGCCGCGCGCGCGAGCGCATCTCATCGATCCAGGCATTGCGCAGGATCCCGAATACCCAGCCGCCGAGCTCCGCATCCGGGCGAACCTGATCGGCGCGCGCGAGCGCCCGCTCGAGTGCCAGCTGCACCAGGTCATCGGCGTCGTGAGCGTCGCGCGCGAGCGCACGCGCAAAGCGCCGCAGACGCGGCAGCAGGGCGATGAGTTGCTGCTGCAGATCCGGTCCGCTCAATCTCTGCCCCGTTGCTGCACTACGTCCGGGCGCGCCATTTTCTTCCATTCCTTCCTTGCGCGGCGGCCTTCCACTAAGGTGCCGCCATGCGCTGCTTCGCTTTGCTAGTGTGCCTCGCTTTCGCGTCGCCTGCCGGTGCGCAGCTTGGTCTGCCGCCGGTGCGTGTGCCGCCGCTGCCCGCGGTGCCCTTGTCCAGCACGCCCGCGGCACTGCCCGCATCGGCCGCAGTGGATGCCTCCGTGGGCGAGCTCGATCCAGGGCGGCTGCGCGAGCTGCATGCGCTGCGAGTACGCGAGCTGCTGCGTCGCCACCGCGATGTGCTCGAGACCGACCCGCACGGCGCGCCGATCGTGCGTGGTGAGGTGCTGGCTCTTGCCCCTTCTCCGCAGGCCCTGCAGGCCGCCACGGCTGTGGGCTTCTCGCTGCGGCGCGAGTTGACTCTCTCTGCGCTCGAGCTGCGCATCGCCGTGCTGCATGTCCCCGCTTCGACGGCACGCGCACTGCAGCGGCTGCAGCAACAGGACCCGTCCGGAGCCTATGACTTCAACCACCTCTACCTCGAGGCCGGTACCGTCAGCGCCACGAGTCCTGCGCATCGCATCGCGCCGCCCGCGGAAGGCCCCGGCGACAGCCCGGGCGAGGGCATCAGGATCGGCATGATCGACAGTGGTGTCGATGAGACTCACGAGGTGTTCCGTGGCATCACGCTGGCGCGGCACGGCTGCACGGAGCCGGTGCCGGCTGCGCACGGTACGGCTGTCGCTTCGTTGCTGTCCGGACGCGCAGCGGCTTTCCAGGGCGCTGCGCCGGGCGCTGCGCTGTATGCCGCCGATGTGTTTTGCGGCAAGCCGACCGGGGGATCGGTAGAGACGATTGCCGAGTCACTCGCCTGGCTGGTGCAGCAGCGCATAGCCGTTATCAACATCAGTCTCGTGGGCCCGCGCAATGAGTTGCTCGAGCGGATCGTGCGCGAGGCCATTGCGCGCGGCACACTCCTGGTCGCTGCGGTGGGCAACGATGGTCCCGCGGCACCTCCGCTCTATCCCGCCGCCTGGCCGGGTGTGATCGGCGTTACCGGGGTCGATGCCCGTGGCCGGGTCCTCGCCGAGGCCGCACGCGGCACGCAGGTGAAATTTGCCGCACCGGGTGCGGACCTGGTGGCGGCGCGGATGCGCGGGGGGTACCTGCGGGTGCGCGGCACCTCGTTCGCAGCGCCGATCGTCGCGGGTCTCCTGGCAGGCGCGCTGCCCTCAGCGGCCAGTCCTGACAGCCGCGCAGCGAGCGGGGCGGTGGCTGCTCTCGCCCGCTCGGCACAGCACTCCGCGGCAGCCGGCGCGGACCCCGCTTACGGCTATGGAATTGTCGGCACGGAGTTGCGTCTGCAGACCATGCTCGGCAACGGTCCGATTAAGTAAAACCAACCCGGTGCGCACGGCGGGATGAAATTGCGTGCGCCGCTCGTAGTACTCGTGAAAGGTCGCGGAGGAGCCGCGGCCTCGAGAGGAGACGAGCATGAAGACGAATCATCTTTTCGCGAGCGCCGCGGTTGCCGCGGTGTTGGTCATGACCGCACCGGCGCAGGGGCAGGTCCTGGGTGGCGCGGTGCGCGGCGGCGGCGGCGGTGCGCTCGCCGGCTCCTTCGGCGGATTCGGTGCCATGGGCAACACCAACGGCCGCGCCGCGGCCGACACATCCGCGCACGGGAACCTGAATGCGCAGCGCGCGGCAGATGCGACGGCGCGCGATGCTGCCAGGGCGCGTGCGCACGCGGCCGACGCCGCAACCGGAGCGGCCAGGACCGCTGCAGCTGCGGGCTCGAAGGGCAGCGCCGTAGCAGCTGCGGGCGGCAACAACGTCACGACCGCGGGTGGCAACACCGTCAGCGCCGGTGGCAACGTTGTGACCACCTCGGCCGGCGACGTTCAGGCTGCGAATCGCGCAAGCAATCCCGCGCCCGGCAGCGATCGGGCACCGGCGCGTAGCCCCGCACCGGGTTCGCAGGGCACGGTCGCCAGCCACCAGGACACGCGTGACGGTTCCCGTCCGCACGAGGTCGAGGGTGCGCGCAGCGCGCCGGGCACTCAGACGAGCTCCGGCACGGGCAGCCGTGATGCGCAGCGCCCTGTGGCGGCGAAAGCCGATGCTTCCGCCTCGGCCTCCGCTGACACCTCGGGCACGTTCACGGAGCGGTGACCCCAAAAGAGCGGCGGGCTGTACAAGCCCGCCGCCTTCCTGCGGACCCTCGCGCGGAGGGTTTTTCAGTCCGGCGGCCGCTCGCCCGAATATTTCACCGCCGTCGCACCTTGTACCGGCCCGATCGTCGCCTTGTCGCTCACGTAGAGTTTCACGGGGCGCTCGAAGTTGAGCGTGCCACCGACGACCGAGCCGGGCCCGATGACGATATGTGGCACATCCTCGGCGCCGAAGCTGACGAGACCGTCAGGCTTGCGTACGTGGATGCCGCGATCGATGTGCGCACTGACGAGCTCGATGCCCCCGGACACCGTATCAATGCCGCCACCGACGTGAGCGGCCGCCACCTGGATCGCGCCGTTGACATTCACCAGTGCGCCGCCGACCTCGGCGCCATCGGCAAGTCTCAGCTTGCCGTTCACGGTGTGCACCTGGCCGCTCACCTTCGCCTGGTGGGCGAGCTCGATCGAGCCGTTGACGCTTGTCAGCTCGGCTGCGCTCGCGTGCGCATCGAGCGAAATGCTGCCGTTGACGGCATGCGCGCGGCCCACGACTGCATTCTCACGGATGTTGATCGAGCCATTCACGCTGGAGAGATCTCCGGCGTGATCGCCCGCCGCCACCTCGATGCTGCCCATCACCTTGGAAGTCTCGGCAGCGCGCGCGAACTGGCACGCCGCGCTCACGCCGAGGATCGCCAACGCAACACCCTGACATCGTCGCCATCGTCGAATCATGCGTTCTCCGCTCGGTAGTCACGGCCGGGGAATACGGGGAGAATCGCGCGATGCCCGCCAAAAGGAAAGGCCTGCGCGCTCCGGATCCCAAGTACATCCTGGTGATCGACATCGGCGGGACGCACGTGAAGTTCCGCATCGGCGAGCGCGGGCGGATTCAGGAGTTCGAATCCGGACCGGAAATGACCCCGGCGCGCATGACGCGCCAGCTGTGCAAGCTCCTCGGCGCGCAGCGCTATGACGTCGTGTCGATCGGCTACCCGGGACTGGTCTATCACGGACGGATCGCAGCCGAGCCGCACAACCTCGGCAGCGGGTGGGTGGGCTATGACTTTGCCGCCGCGCTCGACCGGCCGGTGCGCCTGATCAACGACGCGGCCATGCAGGCGATCGGCAGCTATCGCGGCGGCCGCATGCTGTTTCTCGGGCTCGGCACGGGGCTCGGCGCCACGCTCATCATCGATGGCGTGGTCGAGCCGACCGAGGTCGGCCACATGCCCTACAAGCACGGCCGCACCTTCGAGGAGTACGTCGGCGAGCACGGCCGCGAGCGACTCGGCAAGCGCCGCTGGCGCCGGGCGGTGCGCAAGGTCATTGCGGATCTCAATGCCGCTTTCGAGGCTGACTACATCGTGCTCGGCGGCGGCAACGCCAGGCGCTTGAAGAAATTGCCGCGCGGCGTGCGCCTCGGCAGCAATCTGCACGCCTTCGCGGGCGGGCTGCGCCTGTGGAACCCCGCCTCGGGCGTCATCACCTCGCCTTCCGCTGCCGTGCGCGCGGCGCGCCGCGGGCGATGAGCGCCGCGCCCGGAGCCCCCGGACTCGCCCCGACCTGGAGCAGTAGCGCCAAGGAGATCGTCGGCTGCGCGCTCGGCGCATCGCGGCTATGGTTCACCATTGGCGGCGGCATCATCAACGAGGTCTACTACCCGCGCGTCGACATTCCGCAGATCCGCGACCTCGGATTTCTCGTGGGAGATGGCGCGGGCTTCTGGGTGGAAGTGAAGCGCCTGTGGCGGCACCAGGTGCAGCTCGCCGCTGCCGGCGCACCCGCGGTACGCATCGTGCATCGGCACGAGCGCTTCGAGCTCACGCTGCGCGTGACACCGTGCGCGAACCGCGACGTCCTCCTCATCGAGGTGAGCCTGAGCGGCGAGGAGGCACTGAAGGTCTACGCGCTGCTCGCGCCGCACCTGGGCGGCACCGGGGCAGGTAATCGCGCCGAGGTCGTCGTGCACCGCGGGCGGCGTCTGCTGTGGGCTGAGCAGGGACCGTTCGCGCTCGCGCTCGCGGCGGTCACGCCGGAGCAGCAAGACGCGTTCGGCCGCGCCAGCGCGGGTTTCGTCGGCAGCAGCGACGGCTGGCAGGACTTCGCCCGCAACGGCGCCCTCACCTGGCAGTACGAGAGCGCCGGACCCGGCAACGTGGCGCTGATCGGCGAGTTGCCGCGCCACGCGGTGCTGGCGCTCGGTTTCGGCAGCACCCCGGAATCCGCCGCGACGCTTGCGCTGACCTCGCTTTCGGAGCCCTTCGAGGCCTCCTGGGAGCGCCAGCTCACCGACTGGACGCGCTGGCACACCCGCTGCGAGCACGACACTTTGTGCACTGACCTGCCGGCGGAGCTTGGCGAGCAGGCGCGCATTTCCACCCTGGTGCTGCGCGTGCACCAGGACAAGACCTATCCGGGCGCAATGGTGGCCTCCCTCAGCGTCCCCTGGGGCAATACCCGCGAGGAGCGGCCCGGCTACCACCTGGTGTGGCCGCGCGACCTGGTCGAGAGCGCCGGCGCGCTGCTCGCGGTGGGCGCGACGCGTGAGGCACGCAACACGCTGCGGTATCTGCACGCCACGCAGCATGAGGATGGGCACTGGAGCCAGAACCAGTGGCTCGGCGGCAAGGCCTACTGGGAGGGACTGCAGCTCGATGAGACGGCCTTTCCGGTGCTGCTCGCGGTAGCACTCGATGAGCGCAATGCGCTCGAGGGCACCGAGGTACGCGACATGATCGCTCGTGCCCTCTCGTTCCTCGCGCGCAATGGACCTGTGAGTGAGCAGGATCGCTGGGAAGAGAATGCCGGACTCAACACCTTCACGCTCGCGGTGTGCATCTCGGCTCTGGTGGCGGGCGCACCGTACCTGCCCGAAGAGGGTCGCGAGCTCGCGCTTGCGATCGCCGATTACTGGAATGCGCGACTCGAGAGCTGGACGTCGGTCGCGGAGGACGCGCCGCTCGCGCGCCTGTATGGCGTGCCGGGCTATTACGTGCGCGTGGCGCCCGAACAGACGCTCAGCAGCCAGCGGCCCGATGGCGTGCTGCCGATCCGCAACCAGCAGATGGCTCCGAGTCTGCCGGTCGGGGCGCAGGTGGGTGTCGACTTCCTGCAGCTGGTGCGCTTCGGCCTGCGCCGCGCGGAGGACCCGCTCATCGTCGCCACCGCGAAAGTGGTGGATGCGTTGTTGAAAGTGGATACGCCTGCAGGCCCCGTCTGGCACCGCTACAACGAGGACGGCTACGGCGAGCACGACGACGGCAGTGCGTACGACGGTACGGGTCGCGGGCGCGGCTGGCCATTGCTCACCGGTGAGCGTGGGCACTATGAGCTGTGTCTCGGGCGCGATCCGCTGCCGTTTCTCCTCGCCATGACGCGCATGGCCTCGGCGGGCGGCATGTTGCCGGAGCAGGTATGGGACACGGCGCCGATTCCCGCTCGCGGGCTCGCGCCCGGCCGTCCTACGGGTGCCGCCATGCCGCTGGTGTGGGCGCACGCCGAGTACCTCAAGCTCCTCGCCTCGCGGAAGCTCCGGCGGCCGTTCGATCGGCCGGAATCGGTGTGGCGGCGCTATGGCGGGGAGCGTCCGCCGCTCACACGTGTCATCTGGGCCGAGCAGGCGCCGGTGAGCGAGCTGTCCGAGGACTGCGCGCTCACACTCGCGCTGCGCGATCCCGGCATCGTGCGCTGGGGAATCGACGGCTGGCAGGATGTGCGCGAGCAGAGCACGCGCGCCAACCCGCTCGGCCTGCACCTGCTGGAGATCGACGCACAGCGGCTGCGCGCCGGACGGCACATCGACTTCACCTGGCGCAAGGGCACGCGCTGGGTGGGCCGCGATTTCTGCGTGCAAGTGGTGCCGCGCACGCGGCGGTCGGACTGAGCGCCCGTGCCGTTCACTCTCGCGCATCCGGCGGCGGTCCTGCCCCTGCGCGGTGTGCGTCACCTGCGCATGGCGCCGCTCGTCGTCGGCGCCATGGTTCCCGACCTTCCCTACTACCTGCCGAGTCGCGTTGCGCGGCTGGTGCCCGCGACCCACGGACTCGGTCACTCGCTGACGGTCGACCTGGCCCTGGGGCTTGCACTGCTCGCCGGCCTCGTGCTGTTGCGCCGTCCGCTCACCGCGCTCCTCTCGAGGCGTGCGCGCACGCTCTCCCTGCGCGCGCTCACGGGCTTCGACCGGGTGAGTGAATGGGCCCTCGCGGCGCCGGCCATCGTGCTCGGGGTGTGGACGCACCTGCTGTGGGATTCATTCACACACCGCGACGGCTGGATGGTGCACCGGGTATCGGCGCTCAGTGCGCCGCTCACGGTCGGGCCCTACAGCGGCACGGTCTGCCACGCGCTGCAATATCTCACCTCGGTACTCGGGCTGTGCGTGCTCGCGCTGTGGTACGCGCGGCTGCCGCCGCCGGCTGTCGCCGCCGGCCGGGACGCGCCCCGATCGGCAGCCGGCCCGGTGCTGCTGCTCGTGGCCGCGGCCGCGCTACTCATCGGCGGCGTGGAGGGCGTAAAGGAGTTCAGGCTCACGCACAGCGTCTACAGCACGCTGTACTTCCTCCTCACCGATGGGCTCACCTGGTTCGCGTCGCTGTATCTCGCGGCTGGGATCGTGCTGACACTCGAGCACGACGCGCAGCAGCTCCCCGTGCCCGCGGCCGACCGTCAGCGCGGAGTGCCGAACTCCAACGCCCAGTAAACGCCACGCGCGTCGTGTGAGTTCACCGCGAACGCCACGCCCATCTCGCGGTAGAGCGGGTCCATCAGGTTGGCGCAGTGCTCCGGGCTTGCCAGCCAGCCGCGCACGACCTCTTCCGGCGTCATGACACCGCTCGCGAGATTCTCGCCGACTTCGCTCCAGCGGTATCCGCTGCGCGTGATGCGCTCGGCGTGGGTGCTGCCATCGCGGCCGGTGTGGTTCATGTAGGCGAAGGCGGCCATGTCACGCGCATAGGCGAGCGCCGCGTGGGTCAGCCTGGCGTTGGCCGTGAGCGGCGCGGCGGCGGCGTACGGGGTCGGGCCGCAGCGCCGCGCGTGTGCGCGCGCCTCGTTGGCGAGTGCCAGCACGCGGCGGCCCACCTCGTTCTGGTCCTGCGGCGCGGGCGGTGTGAAGGGCTCGGCGAGCGCGATCCAGACCTGCTTGCCGCTTCGCCAGATGCCGATCTCGCGGAAGGCGGGGTTCACGACCTGCTGACAGAACTGCTGCGCGAGGGTGCGCTCGATGTCGCCGCTCGAGGGGACGTTCGAGACGCTCACGGAGAAGGAGCTCACCTCGTGATAACCGGCGAATTGCAGAGCCGTACGCAGGTCGGTGCCCTGCGACAGCCGGTGCGCCGCCTCGTCCAGCCGGGCGTTCTCCCGCAGCGGTGGGACACCCGGGTGGCGGCCGTCGCAACCGACGTGGCGGACCGTGTTCACCGAGTCGATGACCTCAGCGCGAGCCCAGGCGGGTCCGAGCATTCCCAGCAGCACCGCCAGGGCTGTGTGGCAACTCTTGCGCGGCTCAGTCATTGTTAGCCAATGGCCGAAAGGGATGCGGAGCAATTTACGACAACGGGTTGGCCGTGGCGAACGGGCAATTCGTTCCAGCTGCTGGATGGCGGCGGCGAATTCTTTCCTGCCATGCTCGCCGCGATCGACGCCGCACGCAGCTTGGTGCTGCTCGAGATGTACCTGGTGCACTCCGGTGTCGTGGTGACGCAGTTCGTCGCTGCGCTGACGGCAGCCGTGCGCCGCGGGGCACGCGTGTGCGTGGTGTTCGACGCTTTCGGATCGCTCGGGCTCTCCCGCGCCGACCGCCATCGCCTGGTGGAGGGAGGCGTGGAGCTGCGCTTCTTCAACCCGCTCGCTTTGGACAAGCGCCTCGGCAACCTGATGCGCGATCACCGCAAGCTCCTCGTCACCGATGGCTGCACGGCGTTCGTCGGTGGCACGGGGCTCACCGACGAGTTCTTGCCCACCGCGGCACGCCCGGCATGGCGCGAAGTGATGGTGCGCATCGAGGGACCGGTGGTCGCCGACTGGCAGCGCGCGTTTGCGCGCATCTGGCGGCGCTGCGCCCCGGCGCTCGACGTGCCGGCGACCGTCGCGTGTTTGCCGTGCGCGGACGCCGCCGGGCGGCTGTCGCTGTCAGAAGCGCGCCAGCGCTCGGTGCTCGCCAACGGCGTCCTGCGCCGTCTCGACACCAGCATGCAGCGCGCCTGGATCATGAGCGCGTATTTCGTGCCCGCACGGCGCTTCCGTGCGGCGCTCGGGCGCGCCGCGCGTCGCGGGGTGGACGTGAGGCTGCTGGCGCCCGGCGCGCGCACCGATCATCCGTGGGTGCGATATGCCTCGCGGCGCTTCTACGCCCGCATGCTGCGCAGCGGCGTGCGCATCTACGAATACCAGCCCGCCATGCTGCACGGTAAGGTGATCCTGTGCGATGACTGGGTGTCCGTCGGCTCGAGCAATCTCGATCGCTGGAGCCTGCGCTGGAACCTGGAGGCGAACCAGGAGGTTGCCGACGCAGGCTTCGCAGACTGCGTGGCGGCGCTGTTCGAGCGCGACTTCGCCGTGTCGCGTCTCATCAGCCGCCGCCACTGGCGCGAGCGTGCCTGGCTCGACCGGGTGCGTGAGAACATCGCCGGCGCCATCGATCGTCACATCGACCGCTGGCGGCGACCGCGGCGTCAATGAGCGCGCACCGAGTAGAGCTCGTTGCTGCGGACGAACGAGAGCAGAAAGGGCGCCATCACGCGCATTTGCGTTTCGTACGCTTTGAGTGCGAAGAGCTTGCCGTCCTCTTCGGCGGGCTCGAGGTCGAACACCGCGGGCGCGAGCTCTCTCGCAACCGGTGCAGGCGTGAGCGGGAGACCCGGAAGGAGATCCGCGGGAGTCGGCCAGCCCTCGCCACCGTGCACGATCCACCAACGCAGCTGCGGCGCTCCCGGGTAGCGCGGGGCGAGGCTCTGTACGAGCAGTCCCGCGGCGCGATGATCCGCATGCTCATCGAGCGGGGTCGGGGCGAGGATGAGGTTCGGCTGCACGCGCTCGAGCACTGCGAGAAAGTCGCGCTCCAGGCTCTCGCCGGTGTACGGATGCCCGGGGTACAGCGCATCCCCGTAGGGCACGGCGGAAATGCCCGTGGTGGCGGAGGCGTAGGGCGATGCGCGATGCCGCCCGAGGAGCTCGAGCAACCCGCCGTCCGGATAGCCGAGGAACAGCTGCCCCTGCGCTGACACTCCGAGCCGTGCCGCGGCGGTGCGCGCTTCGCCCATGCGCTGCGCGCCAAGCGCGCGGGCCACCGCCGGCGCCGGGAGCAGGCTGTGGCTCAGCAGGACGAGATCCATGCGCGCCGCATCGCCGCTCGTGAGCCATACGACCGCGACGCGGCCGCCTGCGCGCAGCACGCGCTGGATGGCACCGCCGCAACAGAGCGTCTCATCGTCCGGGTGTGGCGCGACGACGAGCAGCGAGGTGGCGGAGCCGATGCCGGGCAGGGCGGGGGTGCCGCTGCCGGTCCCCTCGTGCGCCCCGGCGCTCGCGATCAGCAGCGCGATCGTCCATATTGCGGCGCGGCGCATCGAGTTTGCAGTATCGCACGCGCCCGCCGCATTTCGTTACAGTGTCAGGGACGCGCAGCGCAGCGTTACGAAGGGGGCTCACGGTGCCTACGCCTCTGCTCGCTTACCACGATCCGCAATTCATCGACTCGGACGATGGGCGGCCGATCCGCATCGTCTCCGAGTATCTCGCACCGCTGCGCACGTTCCGCGATGCGCAGGTGAGCGCCACGGTGGTGTTCTTCGGCTCGGCGCGCATCCACTCGCGCGGCCCGCTCGGGCGCTACTACGACGAGGCGAGCGAGCTGGCGCGGCTCGTGACCGTCTGGAGCCAGAAGGAGTGCGGTGGCCGACTGATCGTCTGCTCCGGCGGGGGACCCGGGATCATGGAAGCCGCCAACCGCGGCGCGCACCTCGCCGGCGGCCGCAGCATCGGTCTCAACATCGGACTGCCGCAGGAGCAGCGTCCCAACCGTTTCATCAGCGAGGGACTGTGCTTCGAGTTCCATTACTTCTTCCTGCGCAAGCTCTGGTTCGCCCACCTCGCGCAGGCGCTCATCGCCTTTCCCGGCGGGTTCGGCACGCTCGATGAGCTGTTCGAGATCCTGACGCTCGCGCAGACGCGCAAGCTCGACCGGCCGATAC
>Ga0307472_100000797_pt1 | contig 11633 bp, 10 predicted proteins | sample atmos_gasesAM5C__2_FD_204582 | JGI IMG/M metagenome (GOLD analysis project Ga0307472, IMG submission 204582) | Hardwood forest soil microbial communities from Morgan-Monroe State Forest, Indiana, United States - atmos_gasesAM5C_05 | ecosystem: Environmental > Terrestrial > Soil > Temperate... | reverse complement strand
ACGCTTCCCAGGGTTTCACAGTCAAAGCCATCGCGATGTACAAAAAGCTCACCAAGCTTAAACCCGCGCTGGAAAGTGTTTTGCGGCTGGCTGAACTTTATACGCAGCAGGGCTTGTTCAACGACGCCCGGGCTCAATATCTGCAGGTAGCTGAAGAATTCCTCAAGACCGGCGATCTGGAGCAAGCAGTCCGGATTTTCCAGAAGACACTGGAAATGGATCCGGAAAACACCGCCATGCGCATGCGTTTGGCGGAAGCTTATATCCGGCTGGGGAAAAAGACAGAGGCGATGCAGATTTTTGCCTCTGCCGCTGATACGTTGCGGTCCCGTGGTCAGCCCAACGCGATTGAAGAAATTGTGCAACGCATGCTCAAGCTCGATCCGGGGAACAGCCATGCATTGCTGCTGCGTGGACGCAGCACGCTGGATGCGGGCGATGTGGCGGGTGCAATCAAGAATCTGGAAAAAGTCGCCGATCTCGACACCCACCCGGACGGGCTCCGCACCCTCCTGCAAGCTTACATTCAGAGTGGGCGAATGCCGGAAGCTGGCAATCTGGCGGCCAAGCTGGCTCACGTCCACAGCGACGTGACGGCGATCGTAGAGTACGCCAACGCACTCGTTTCCGCCGGCCGTTTCGATGAAATGTTGCAGGTCTACCGGCAACACTCTGACCGGCTGCTGTCAGGCGATTCCGCCAAGGTGCTGGAAAGCCTGCATTCGGCAATCGGGCACGTGCGCGAAAATCCCACCGCCCTGGAGGCATTGCTCGAACTGCTGCAAAAGGCCGGGGATACAACCCACATCACAGAAGTTTACGAGCTGCTGGCGCACGGCTACGTACAATCGGGAGAGCTGGAAAAAGCGCGCGATTATTATCTGAAGCTCACGCAGCTAGAACCGCAGAACCAGTTGCACACCCGGAATTATCAGCAGGTGCTGGCGCGCCTGGGCGGAACGACTACCAGTTCTCGCCTGATTACGGCCGAAGAGGGCGCCGTTCTGGTGGATGAACTGGAAGCGACCGCTCCCTTCATTGATCAGCGTTATCCCGATGAAATCGCGCTGGCAATTCGGGCGGCGCTCACCGATGCCGAGCTTTTCGTGTCCTACAACATGCCAGCCAAGGCGCTCGGACCGCTGCTTTCAGCATTGCCAAAGGCCTCGCGCGATTTGCGCCTGAACCAGCGCCTGGCGGCATTGCACACACGCGCGGGACGCTTCGCGGAAGCCGCAGTTTGCTGCCGCACTTTGGAATCTATCTATCACGACGCCGGCCATCCCGATGATGCTCATCGCTATGGAGAGATTGCAGGCAAATATGAAGAACGCGCCGGGCTTGCCGTCGAGCCTGAGGCGGAGGTCGAAGCCGCCAGCGCCGCGGTGATCGCTCCATCGTCCTCGGCCGCTCCTGCGGCGGCTCCAGCGGCCTCGGGTCTCTTCTGGCACGATCCCGCCGCGACTAAGTCTCATGATTCCACCGAATTCGACGTGCAGGCGGCTCCAGTGCCTGCTGAAGATGAAATCGATATCTCGGAGGAATGGGACGGGGAGCTCGTCGAAGAGCCAGAATCGGCTCCAGCCGCCGAAGTAATTGCCTCTGCGAAGAAGCCTGTGGCGGTTGAGGCCAAAGCCGCCGAGGAGACCATCGAAGAGATCCGCTTCTACCTGGCGCAATCGATGATTGAGCAGGCGCGCGCCGTTTTCGCCAAGCTGCTGAAGCTCAAGCCCAGCGCTGCCACAGTAGCGGCACTGCGCGAGGAAATCGAAGCTGCAACCGCACAAGTGGCGGGGATTGAGCCGGAGGCTATCGAAGAGGTTTCGGTAGAAGAGGCAGAGGCCCCAGCGGAGGAGGTCACGCCGCCTCCCATGCCGAAACAGAAACCGGGCGTGCTGAAAGAGTTTGTTTCCGATCTCGAATCTTCTCTCGGGGAAGGATTCCTTCCGCAAACCAACGCTAAGGAAATTGCCCCGCACCCAGCGCCTGCCATGGCCGAGGTTGCGCAAGCGGCCGGCCAGCCGGGGCACGCCGGAGTGCTCGGCGAGTTCGTTTCCGATCTTGAGGCTTCTTTAGGCGACAATTTCTTGCCGCACGCGCCCGTGCCGCAGACTCCGGTTGAAGCCGAGCCAGCGGCTGCGCACTCGGCTATCGCGGTTGCCGCCAGCGCGGCTCCCGCTTCGCCCATGGCTTCCGCAGCCGCTGCTGCGCCTGCCCCCCAACCCGGCTCTCCGACCTTTATTTATCAACCTGCCAAAATACGGCCTCTGGCTCCGCAAAAGCCCGCCGCACCTCTCAGCGCTGGCGCGGGCGTGGACCTTGCCGACATGTTCGGAGAACTGAAGCAGGAACTCGAAGAAGATACGGCAACAGCTCAGGAAGATCCTGAAACTCACTACAACCTGGGCGTCGCGTTTCGCGAGATGGGGCTGCTGGATGAAGCCATTGCAGAATTGCAGAAGGTCTGCCAGGCTGTCGATCGCGGACACACTTTTGCGCAGGTAATGCAGACATATACCTGGCTGGCGCAGTGCTTCCTCGACAAGGGCGTGCCGGAAGCCGCAATCCGCTGGTACGAACGAGCGCTCAAGCTTGCTGGCATCGACGAAGAAACCCGCATTGCCTTAAATTACGAACTCGGCTCCGCTTACGAGAACGCCGGCAATAAACCGCCTGCCCTGAGCCACTTCATGGAAGTTTACGGCAGCAACATCGATTACCGCGACGTGGCGGAGCGCATCAAGGCCCTGAAGTCGTAAAATGACCGAATGGGTCGTGACTCGAATCGGCGCACGCGAAGTGCGGGCTTGCGCGGAGGCAGGGCGTGAACGCCGATCCCAACGTTCCTCTTAATCAGATGCCAGCTTCGCTCCGAAGCGAACTGCCGCATGGCGCTGCCGTGCTCGATGATTCCGCCCAGAATTCCGAAGCTCATCGCTACTCAGGTCTTCAGCTCTGGATGAGGCGGCTGGCTGTCCTGATGTTCGTTTTCCTATGCGCCGTTGCGGGTGTGCTGCTGGTCATCCTGCCGTGGCGACCGGAATGGACCGATAATCATTTACTTCTAGGCTCTCCGTGGCTACGTGCGTTTGTTTCCAGCGGCTTTGTACGGGGCTTGTGCAGCGGCCTTGGGTTACTCGACATCTGGATTGGGTTCTGGGAAGCGGTGCATTATCACGAATAAGACCTCCTTATGTTAGCTATGCTGAAGAAGAATTGGGACTTCTAAGCTATCCATCGAAAGACCTGAATTCATGACAGATCAGAAACTGAAACCTGCGCCGTTGGCCTACGAGAACGAGCCATTTCTCAGCAGTCCGGATGGGCGAATTCTGCGCATCCTGGCCGAATATAGCGAGCCGCTGTCGCGTTTCCGCCGCGAGCAAATTCAGGATACGGTGGTTTTTTTTGGTTCGGCCCGATTTCGCAGCCGCTCTGACGCTCAAAAGACGCTAACCGAACTGCAGAAAGGCTTGGGTCACGAACAGGCAGCCGCAGAACGCAAACGGGCGCTGACATCCGTAGACATGGCGCGTTATTACGAGGAGGCACGACGTTTGGCATTCCTCTTGACTCAATGGTCGCGCGAAATTCCTGCCCGGCGCCACCGTTTCGTGGTCACGACCGGCGGGGGGCCCGGCATTATGGAAGCTGCCAACCTGGGGGCGCGTGAGGCTGGCGGGAAGACAATCGGATTGAACATCAATTTGCCTTTCGAGCAGTATCCGAACCCTTACATCACCCCGTCGTTGAATTTTGAGTTTCATTACTTTTTTATGCGGAAGTTCTGGTTCGCGTACCTGGCCAAGGCTCTCGTGATTTTCCCGGGCGGGTTCGGAACACTGGACGAGCTTTTCGAAATCCTTACGCTCGCGCAGACTCAGAAATTGGCAAAGAAAATCTTGGTTGTAATTTATGGCAGTGAATATTGGAACCGCGCGATCAACTTCCAGGCTTTGGCCGATTCTGGCACCATTTCTCCGCAAGACATGGAATTGTTCAAGATGGTTGACTCGCCAGAAGAAGGGTTCGAGTGTCTGCGCGACGGGCTGACCAGGTATCACCTCGGGCCGCTGCAGCCGAAGAGGGTGGGAGAAGCGGTGCCCGAGATCGCGAAAACGAACCCTTGAGCGCACAGATAGTTAGCAGCGTTTACGCTCAAAATCTTTGACCGCGAAGAACGCTAAGTAAGGGCGCGCAAAGTTCGCGAAAAACTGGTTGCTTGGCCGCTCGAAGCTCCCTTGCTGCTCTGTTACATCACCGACCGCAAACAGTTCTTTGGCGACGAGGCCACGCGTCGACGCTTGCTGCTGCAGAAGATTGCTGATGTGGCCCGCTGCGGAGTCGACTTCATTCAGCTTCGCGAAAAGGATCTTTCAGCGCGAGAACTTGAAGCGCTCGCTCGCGAGGCTGTTGGCATCGTCCAGAAGAATATGGGAGCCCAGAACCGGGAGTCGGGAACTCGCTTTCTGATAAATTCACGCCCCGATATCGCGATCGCGGTGCGTGCAGATGGCGTTCACCTTCGCTCGGAAGATCTTTCTCCATCGCAGGTGAGAACTATCTGGGCGGAGTCTGGCACGGGCACGCGAGCCCGGGTGACGGTCAGCATCTCCTGCCACTCGGCCGAAGACGTACGCCGCGCGGCAGCAGACGGCTCCGACTTTGCGCTGTTCGGCCCTGTATTTGAGAAACAAGATGCTCCACAAATTGCCCGAGTAGGTCTCGGAAATCTGCGCCTCGCCTGCAAAGAAAACATCCGCGTGCTCGCTCTGGGCGGAGTTACGGTGGAAAGTGCCCAGAGTTGCCTGGACGCCGGGGCCGCCGGAATCGCCGGCATCCGGCTATTCCAGGAGAACGATATCAGCAAAATTGTCGAGTCGCTGCGATAGCCGGATCGCGCTCAATCGAGGGGCATCCTGGCCCAGAAGTCAGCAGAAGATTCGACCGGAACGATTTCGAAGTCAATCAGGTGATCCCATCGGCTGGTCCACGCCTTGAGTAGTTCCGTATCCCCCGTCTCCATGATCTGAAAACACCGCATGCCTGCCGAGTCCACCCAGCTCGCCTGATAGTCGACGCCCTCGGGCAACATTCGCCCACTCAGCTTGAACCGCTTCCCGATCGCACCGACATTGCCCTGTTTGAAGCTTTCAATGACCATAAGGAGCATAGAGCGGAGTGTAGCGCAGCCTAGCCAGACATTAAATTTACACACTATTATCTTCCGCGAATCCAACCGTTACACCCCGATGTGGTAGATTGAAAATTTCTCGTTTGCGGCACCCGCCGCTGCGAAATCTGCAGGAGAAATAATCGCTTGCCGCTATCGCAGGACGCGCTCTGGTACAAGGACGCGATCATCTATCAGGTGCACGTCCGCGCGTTCTATGACAGTACGGGCGACGGCGTCGGGGATTTCCGTGGTCTCGCCCAAAAACTGGATTACCTGCAGGAGCTCGGCATTAATGCTCTCTGGCTGATGCCGTTCTTTCCTTCTCCGCTGCGCGATGACGGCTACGATATTTCGGATTACCGCTCGGTCCATCCTAGCTATGGCGCTTTAGATGATTTCAAAATCTTCCTCGAATCGGCCCACCAACGCGGCATTCGTGTAATCATCGAGATGGTGCTGAACCATACTTCGAACCAGCATCCCTGGTTTCAGGAATCTCGCAGCTCGCTTAACAACCCGAAACGGGATTGGTATGTCTGGAGCGAAACCGACACTCGGTATCGTGGCACGCGAATCATCTTTCTGGATACCGAGCTGTCCAACTGGGCTTGGGACCCGGTCTCCAAGCAATACTATTGGCACCGCTTTTTCAGCCATCAGCCAGACTTGAACTACGACAATCTCGCCGTGCGTGAAGAGATGTGGAACGTGATGAAGTTCTGGCTGGAAATGGGAGTGGATGCCTTCCGCCTGGACGCGGTGCCGTACCTGGTGGAACGGGAGGGCACGAACTGTGAAAATCTTCCGGAGACGCACGCGATCATGAAGGATTTCCGAGCGCGGCTGGATCGAGAGTTTCCGGGACGGATGTTTCTCGCTGAGGCCAATCAGTGGCCCGCTGATCTTAGTCCCTACTTCGGAAACGGCGATGAATTTCATATGGCGTTCAATTTTCCCTTAATGCCTCGGATGTTCATGGGGCTGAAGCTGGAAGACCGCAAGCCGATTACGGAGATACTGCAGCAGACGCCGGCTATTCCCGAGAACTGCCAGTGGTGCCTCTTTTTGCGCAACCACGACGAACTCACCCTGGAGATGGTGACCGACATAGAACGCGACTACATGTACGACGAGTACGCGCGCGAAAAGAGTATGCGCCTGAATCTTGGAATCCGGCGCCGGCTTGCGCCGCTGCTGGACAACGACCGCCGGCGCATGGAACTGATGAATGGCATTCTCATGTCACTGCCGGGCACTCCCATCATTTATTACGGCGATGAAATCGGCATGGGGGATAACGTCAATCTAGGGGACCGCAATGGCGTGCGCACGCCCATGCAGTGGGACGGGGGATGGAATGGTGGGTTTTCCGCCGCTGATCCTGAGGCTCTCTACTCCCCGCTCATGCTTAATCCCGTATACGGTTACCAGGCGGTGAATGTGCAGTCGCAGAAGCGCTTCGAGCACTCGCTGCTTTCCTGGATGAAGCGAATCATCAGGGCGCGCAAATCGCTGCCGGTTTTTGGCCGGGGCACGATCGAGTTTCTCTATCCTGCGAATCATCGAGTGCTGGCGTATGTGCGGCAGTTTGGAAAAGACACGATCCTAGTGGTGAATAACCTCTCCAACTCGGCGCAGGCAGTCGAACTTGATCTTCGCCGCTATAAAGGAAATATTCTGATTGAGATGTTCGGCAGGAATCCGTTCCCGCGAATAGGGGACTTGCCATATCTTTTAACCATGGGACCGTATCAGTTTTATTGGTTCCGGCTGCGAAGGCTTTAGCGGGAATGCGCAAGGCGGGTGCCCTCACCCGCCCAAGCCGAGCACGGCTCAGGCAGATTCGCAAAGTTGAAGCTGCGCGTTGCGAGCGTTGGCTCTCCCGCCCGGACGAGGGCGTCCGGGCCTACATGGACATTGAGGAGGCGCTTTGCCCGAAGAAACCATTCTCACGGATGATTTTCTTCGTGAGTTGATTAACGTCGGCGAGGTCGACATCCTCATCGGCGTTCCGACCTACAACGACGCGAAGACGGTGGGTCAAGTCGTGCAGGCGATCCGTGCTGGTCTGCTGAAATACTTCCCCCGGCAGCGGGCAGTCATCGTTAATGCGGATGGGGGCTCGCGCGATGGCAGCCAGGAATTGGTTCGCGCCGCTTCCATCAGCGATTTGCAACATGTCTCGAATGTCTATGCTCTCCGCACTCTGCACTGCGTCAGCACAGAGTATTCCGGTGGCCCTTCAAGCAGCTTGGCGTTGCACACGATTTTGGCAGCCGCGGAACTGTTGCAGGCCAGCTCTTGTGCCGTCGTTGCCCCTGATTCCACTAACATCGAGCCGGGGTGGATCGAGTCATTGCTTCGCCCGGTTACACGCGATGGCTTTGATCTGGTGACGCCGGTGTACCGACGTCACAAGTTTGATGGTCTGCTGATTCGCAATCTTCTCTATCCTATGAATCGGGCGCTTTATCTTCGCCGCGTGCGGGAGCCCTATCCGCTGGATTTTGCATTTTCAGGGCGACTGGCGACTCACTTTCTCGGGCAGGACTTGTGGTCGCAAGAGGCAGGCCGGATTGGGGCGGAAATCTATCTCACGGTCTCGGCAATTGCCGGCGGGTTCCGACTCGCGCAGAGCTTCCTCGGACCGAGAGCGCACGTGGAATACGCTGCTTCCGATTTGGTTGTGGCGATGCGGCGAAGTGTGGGTGTGCTGTTCTGGTCTCTGGAGCAAAATGGCTCCGTATGGCAGACTCAAGCAGAGTCGCAGCCGATTCCAACCATCGGTCCCGATCATGAGCTAAGCGCAGAGCCGCTGCGCGTTAATCCCAAGCGCCTGCACGAAATGTTTGTGCGTGGCGTGGCGGAATTGGAGCCGGTGCTCAAGTCGATACTGTCCCAGGCCACTCTCGCTGAATTGCAGCGCACCGCCACTTTGCCGGAAGAAGATTTTCGCTATTCAGATGAGCTATGGGTGCGCACAGCGTATGAATTTGCTTCGGCGTACCACAAAGCGGTAATGAGTCGCGATCACATCGTGCAGGCCTTGGTCCCACTGTATCGTGGAAAGGCACACACGTTTTTACTCGAAAACCGGGACGCCTCGTCCGAGGAAGTGGAGTCAAACGTCGAAAGGCTCTGCGTGACGTTCGAGAAGCGGAAGCCGTCCTTGCTGGAAATGTGGGACGGAAGGAAGTGAGGTCAATATGTGGCAGACAATTATCAAAGAATTGACTCAGGCCACGCTGGACATGGTGCACGGCATTTTGCAATTTTTACCACGTCTGGCAGGGATGCTGATTGTTGTGGTGTTCGGATGGGTGATTGCTTACATCCTGAAATCGATCCTGCGTACCATCCTCCGGCTGGCGCGTTTCGACAAGCTGTCCGAAGACGCGGGTGCCGCACAACTGCTGAAGCGGGCAGCATTGCCCTCTTCCACAGAGTTGCTAAGCCGGTTCGTTTTTTGGGTAGCGTGGATTGGTTTTATTTTGATCGGCGTCAGTGTGCTCGGAATTGTCGGATTGCAGGAGCACGTTGCACGCTTCTTTGGATTTCTGCCGCGGCTGTTCGCGGCACTGTTTGTATTCTTCTTCGGGCTGCTTGGCGCCAGCTTCTTCTCCCGTGCGGCCCTGCTGGCAGCCGTCAACGCAGACTTGCCGTCGCCACGGCTGATTGCTTCGACGATTCGTACCATCATTATTGTCTTTGCGGTTTCGATGGGTTTTGAGGAGCTTGGTATTGGCGAGCACACCACCCTCGTCGCCTTCGCCATTGTTTTCGGAGCACTGATGCTTGGATTGGCGCTGGCCTTCGGACTGGGAGGCCGCGATTTAGCTCGGCATTTTCTGGAGAGGAGATTCGTTCACGAGAGGCGGGAAGAAAAAGAAGATGAGCTTTCGCCGCTGTAAATATGAAGCTTCAGGGATGAACTTTACACAACCAGCAGGAATTGCCCACAAGGCCTGACTAAGATCGTTCACCCGCATCCACCCAGTTCTCCCTGAAAATTCACGGGAAGCTAGTGTTGAGATTCGGAGCGCCGCTCTCTCCGCATCTCAATAACTTATCTTGTTGGGTTTTTCCTCCCACGCCCGAAACGCCGCGAGGGCCTCTTCGCGCATGATCTGGATCATCGGAATCCGGCGTGTGGAGTAGGGCTGAGTGATTTCCCGGTAGATGAGCAAATCGTCAAAGCCGACTGTGGATGCATCCGTGGCGTGAGTAGCAAAATAGATGCGAGATAAGTGGGCCCAATAAATCGCGCCCAGGCACATGGGGCAGGGTTCGCAGGATGTGTAAATCTCGCAATCACGTAATTGGAAGACGCTGAGCTTCCTGCAGGCCTCCCGGATGGCGATCACTTCCGCGTGTGCGGTGGGATCATGCGTCGAGGTGACCTGATTCGTGCCTTCGGCAATAATGCTCCCATTCTTCACGATGACCGCACCGAAGGGTCCGCCCCGATCCGAAAGGACATTCTCGATGGAGAGTTGAATGGCACGCGCCATGAAAGGCTGATCCATGTCGTCGCTCTAGCAAAATAAGGTTGGTACCGTTTGGGCACCGGAAAACTGCGAACTCGCGCCTCAGTCTACATTGGCTCCTCCGCAGCCGCTTCGCTGAAATTAGAGTATAAGGACGGGAATCAAGGTTGGTAACGTTCTCTTGGATTGGCCGCCGTGGCAACAGCGCTGAATCAATCTGGCTTCACGAATGGTGGGAAATACGAAATATTGAAAAAGCATGACTCACGCGATACGCTCTGCCTCTTGAGTCGAGCTTAGGAGGTGGTTTGCAGGCTTTTCTCTCCCAACAAGTGGTTACTCCGGGCGGGATCCAGCCCGCGGCGATATTAGTGGAAGGAGGACGGATCCAGTCCGTCGTGCCTCCAGACGGACTCCCCGCGGGCGTCGAGATGCACGATTTCGGCGAGGCAGCGATTCTTCCGGGGCTGGCGGACTCCCATGTGCACATAAACGATCCCGGGCGCGCGGACTGGGAGGGGTTCGAAACCGCCACACGGGCGGCGGCCGCCGGCGGCTACACCTTGCTGGTGGATATGCCTTTGAACTGCCTGCCAGCAACCACTTCGACCGTCGGGCTTGAGTTGAAGCGTGCGGCGGCTCGGGAACGATGCCGAGTAGACTGGGCGGCCTGGGGCGGCGTTGTCCACGACAATCTGAACGACATTGCGGCGCTCGCAGCGGCGGGCGTGCTGGGGTTCAAGTGCTTTCTTGTTCATCCAGGCATCGACGGCTTCACGATGGTCACCGAGCAGCAGCTCAAAGCCGCTTTGCCCCATGTTGCGCGGACGGGCTTGCCACTGCTGGTGCACGCGGAACTTCCTGGTCCGATCGATAAAGTCACCCAAACTCTGCTGCATGCCGACTGGAGGCGTTACCCGACGTACCTCCAGTCGCGGCCGGATGAGGCAGAGTTGTACGCCATTCAACTGTTGTTGTCGCTGTGCCGTCAGTATAAGTTCCGCCTGCACATTGTTCACCTCTCAACCAGCCAGGCTCTTCAGGACCTGAGCGCCGCTCGCTCCGAGTTGCTCCCGGTGAGTGTCGAAACCTGCCCGCATTATCTGCATCTCGCCTCCGAGACGATCGGGGATGGGGCGACGCTCCACAAGTGTGCGCCACCAATCCGGAGCCGGGAAAATCGTGAACGACTGTGGCAAGGGCTAAGAGATGGAATCATCGACCTGATCGCAACCGACCATTCGCCTTGTCCCCCCGAGATGAAGCGGCTGCATGAGGGTAATTTCAAGACCGCTTGGGGTGGTAGTTCGAGCCTTTCCGTTGCTCTGCCGGTAATCTGGACCGAGGCCAGCAGACGCGGATTCTCGCTACTCGACATCGTGCGCTGGATGGCGGAAGGCCCGGCGCGGCTGGCAGGATGCCATCTCCGCAAAGGGCGAATTGCCGCAGGATACGACGCAGACCTCGTGGTGTTCGATCCGTACAGCGAGTTCTTAGTAACCAAGGAGCGGCTGCACTACCGGCATCCGGTTTCTCCATACCTTGGAGAGAAATTGCGTGGGACAGTGAAGGCCACCTACCTGAGAGGAAACCTCGTCTTTGCGCAAGGCGAGTTTCCCGGCGTGCCTATCGGTCGCGAGTTTCGGCCAGCGTCGTGAGCGCCTGGCAGCAAATCGAGGACATTTCTGTTTGTAAATCACAACACGTCCAGCCAGGTGTGAGCCGTCTGTCATAAACTATCCGCATCGCAAATCACGGTTTTGGCCCTAACGTCCACCATGATTGGCGGTCATCACAGGTTCCCGAATGAATAACAATCGCATCGTCGGCGTGTCAGTTCCGCGAAAAGAAGGACGCGACAAGGTAACCGGCCAGGCGCAATACGTCGACGATATGGTTCTGCCGAACATGTTATATGGGGCGACTGTTCGCAGTGAGATTCCCCGAGGCAGGATCAAGCAGATCACGTT
>Ga0307472_100000796_pt1 | contig 11637 bp, 7 predicted proteins | sample atmos_gasesAM5C__2_FD_204582 | JGI IMG/M metagenome (GOLD analysis project Ga0307472, IMG submission 204582) | Hardwood forest soil microbial communities from Morgan-Monroe State Forest, Indiana, United States - atmos_gasesAM5C_05 | ecosystem: Environmental > Terrestrial > Soil > Temperate... | reverse complement strand
CAGCAGGCGATTCTCGAATTCCTAAGCTCTCTTTAGTCTGTTCTTCATACACTGTCCCTCTCTCGCACCTTTCACGACAACTCGGTCAATGAGGTGAAGTCGAGGGGTGGCGCGACGGTTTAGGTACGGCCTGGCCGAGTCCGGCCCTTTCGTTTGCCGGTGCCTCAATAGCTCCACCATGCCACGTTTCCACACCCCCGCTTATCGAACTGGACAGGCGCAGTTAACGCATCCAGCTCTCGGAGAAAGAGCTCACGTTGTCGCCCACGGAAAACTGGCGGTTTCGCGCCGTAAGGCGAACCAAGCCAAACTGCTGATGCAGAGCTAGTAGGGGAAAACGCGTGTGCCCCACTTGCCCGCTCTTTGTGTTTGACACACAGCCACTGGCGAAGCCGTCGACTCGCATCCCCCGTTTGGGCGGGAGGTACGATAACGATTATTATCGGCGGGAGTCGATAGGCATTACTACTTTCGGGTCGCGAGGCCGGAGCACGTACCCCACCCCCCACCCCCCCGGTCGAAGGGCTGGCCGCATCACGAGACTCGCCGATCAGAGTCCGCGTGATGCGGCGTGATCAATTCAAAGCAACTTACAACACAGTTAACGAGCTGGCTGGACCAGCAGAGAAAGCTCCTCGCCGGAAGTTCGTTTTTGGATGAGCTTATTCTCCTCGCTGCTTCGCAACAACTGGCGATAGTCATCGCCACCAGAAAAGAACACCTTGTTGAGGAATGCCTCGTCTCCGTATCGCGTGAATACGAGTTTAGGCTGGTTACCCTGGTTGGCGGCTTCGTCGCCGACAGTCAATGCGAACTGGCGGTCTTGCCCGTCGTTGCCGTTGAAAGCAATCATTCCGGACTGCAATTCCTCGACCTTGTAGTTGCCTGCTTTCAGTAGAGTATTTCCCACCGAAAAATCGAAAGGTATGTCCACCACGACTCGGTTGCTACTTTGAGCACGCGCCGGTGTGACCAGCGCTGCCCCAAACACAGCTATCAATGCAACAAACGTTAACTTCATCAGACTCTGCATTCTCTTCCTCATTCTTTTTGAAATGATTCACGATGGTCGTGATTGCACGCTGCCTTCTTCTAGATCGATACCCGGCCACGCGCGGCTCTATCCGCGAAATGTAGGACCTTCATTCCAGAAGTAACCAAAGCTTGAGTGCATACAGATTTGATTCAGTGAAGAAGAGGTTGATTGGTCGGATTTGTCAGAAGAGTGTTAAGTGATTGTATGGCGAAAGGTGACAACTTCAGCGAGTTCTTAGGAACTACTTTTCGGGGAGGAGACTGATGGACGAACTATTCTTCGGCTCAAAGATGGTACCGTGCTCCTGGCCCTCGAATCAGCTCGGCCGCGCCGAACATGAAATTGGTCGGGGCGCAGGAAAGGCAACAATGTTAGACAGGATTTGAAACTCGTAAAAGAGGCGCTTGAGGGCTTGAGGAACCTACGAATCGGGGGAATCAGAAAGTACTCCTTGAAGGAGGTGTTGTCCTCGTTAAGACGTTGCGACGTGGTGGTCCTCGTTAAGTGGATGTCCACCGTGAGTAGCATTCTGTCGCTTCACGATGTTTCTTCGAGTCATTTCCGGTATCCAAACCATCCAATTTGATAGCGGCGTTTCGTCCCTGCTTCCCTTGTCAATCAGCAGTCGGGCTTCCCACTAGCCCATTTTGTGGCTCCCCGCGGGAATCTGGCGCAGCAGTTTCGCGGCTTTATGTTTTCGGCTCTCCGCCAACAACTCGGGTCGCAGGGCGCGCCGCAAGGCCTGCAACCCATCCAACTGCTGATAGAGCAGCTCGGCTCGGCGACGCACGCCGGCATGCGGGATCTTATTCAACCATTCCTCTCGATAACGCGGAGCATACACCTGGGTACCCGCACAGGCAATGCCCCAGCCTCGATACACTGCCTTGAGTCGATTCATTGCCCGGTTCAGATCTTTGCTGATCGTCTGATAGCTGCGCGCCAACTCGCGCAGCGTCCGCAATCCGTTTTCTCCGTGATAGACCGGTCGCAGCATGCCGGTACGTAACAAGTCGGCCAGCTTGCGCGCATCCACCTTGTCGCTCTTGCTGCCCTCTTTTAATAAGGCATTCCGCCGCGGATTGGAGACCAGGACTTCGTGCACATGGGGCTTGAGCAGATCGTACAGCCACGCTGCCCAGGTCCCTTCTTCCCAGGTCACGTGCAACTCACCCTGCAGACCGTAGATAAACTGCAGAATACTGCTGGCTTTGGTTTCGACAATGGATTCCATGACTAACTCGCCGCTGCGATTCAGGACGGCGATCACCATCGCTTCCTTGTGAACGTCCATGCCGATATACTTGATGTCGCGACTCATTCCGTTGCCTCCTTGGGGGAAAGATCATTCGCGTCCACGGAGTCTTTCCCTCAAGGTAAAGTGCCTTTCTCCACCCGGTTGCCTATCCCTTCTTGGGGTCCTTTCGCGCTCAATGCACCACCGTAGTTACTTCCCAGAGCGGCCTAACCGAGCGCAGCACAGCCAAGACAGCGCCTCATCTGCTTCTACATTCTCAAGCAGGGCGCTCTTTCATAATGCATTGACCTGGGCGTACTTGGATGTTCAGAAGCGAGCAATTTTGACCATCACGCCATCCTCCAAAAGGCGCACCATCTCTGAATAGGGTACAGGGTCACGGCTGGAAGCTGTGCACGCAGCGTATCGGATGATCGCCGCCCTCCAACCCTCGATCCACTTCCCAGGAGGGATATCATGTCCAACCAATTGGCCCCCGACGCGAACAAATCCCCTGAACCGCCGCTGGCCCATCCAGGAGCAACGCCTGACGCGGAGCGCGCCCAGAAGCCGCCATTGCCGGAGCCTCCATATAAGCCTTATGCCAAAAAGCCAGGGCCGCCGGAGCCTCCGTACAGGCCTTATGCCAAGAAGTCAGGGCCGCCGGAGCCTCCGTATGAGCCTTACAAGGACATGTAGTCTCTCGCAAACTCAATCGTGGAGAGCGCACGAACTCGAACAGCGACCAGATGTCGACACCACATGGTAGTAACGGCGACTCATCTCGAGGACGTACACGTACCCCAACCGTCAAGCACGCGAGAACGTCAGCATCAAGCTGCTGCCACTGGGAGGCGGGACGCCAACAACATAATTTGAACTGCTGCTTAATGTTGTTGGGGCAACATCGCCATAGCGCTCGCTGACCAGGCCCGGCAAATCCGCACTGAGCGCTATCGCTGTTAACAACAGTAACGTCCAATCAACTGTCTCTCGACCGCGCTGCGCTCGCCTGTTCCTTCCATCGCAGGATCGCCAATTTGACACTCCCTTAATTTCCGAGTTGGCGGGCCGTTCAGAAGTTATTGAGTCTTCCAAGTCCTCGGAAGCGGCTCAGGGAGCTGAGCGGTATTGTAGGCCCAGCCCTGTGCTCCGCAGAAACCTGCGACGGCTCACGCGACGCGCTGTTCCAGCCAGTATTCGTGATGCAGACCGCCCAGGATGTCCTTCGCTCTGATTTCACAGTCACCTGGCAATCTGTGCCCTTGCATTTTTGATCGTGGCAGGGGTTTGTCCATGGCTGTCTGGGGAATACCCGGGCCTAGGCTGGAGTGTGGGCGTCCTCTGTTGTAGTGCGTGACCCAGGAACGCATCGTCGTCCGGAGATGACCATCGTTCAGCAGAATCGTGAAATCTAGGCACTCTCTCCTTACTGTTCCTACCAGCCGTTCGCAAAATGCGTTCGCTTTGGGTGCACGCGCTGGCGTGCGCAATACTGTCAGTCCAAATGATCTTTCAAGCTCTTCATCCACCTCGGACGAGAAGATTGCATCGCGGTCATGGATCAGGAACTGATAAGAATGGTCGCTCGGGATCGCTTCCCGAAACTGCTGCAGTGTCCAGTCTGCTGTCGGATGCGCAGTCACGTTGTAATGGACAATGCGCCGACTCCCCACCTCCATGGCGAGAAAAACACAGAGCACCTGGAATCGCACTGTCACCGCAACCAGAGAATCGCAGGCGACAATTCCGTGAGCATGATTCCTGACGAACGTGCTCCAGTGTTGCGACGAGGTTCGGGTGCGCGCAGCCCCGTCCAGTTGCTTCGGCCAGTACTCGCGGACAGTTCGTGGCGAAACGCAGATGCCGAGTTTTAAGGACAGTTCATCCGCGATGCGCTCTTCTCCCCAGGTCACGTTCTCCCTCACCATGCGAGCGATCAGCTGGCGGATTTCCTTGGGCAGCGGTGGCCGCCCGCCGCATGATTTCCAACGCCAGTAAAGTTTGAAGCTCTTCCGGTCCCACCGGACGAAAGTCGCTGGCGTCACGATGGCGAGCGCTTCTTTCCAGTCAAAGAGCCGAGACCAGAGCACCAGCGACAGCCGCGCCGCATCGGTCAGTCGGCGAGGCCGGACCTGGTGATCTTGGTGGTAAGCGAGCTGCTTTCGCAAGAACAGGACTTCGGCCGCTATCGCTGTCCGGCGACGAGCGACGACGTTCATAAATTGCAATCCATCCCGCAGCAATTCCCAGACTACGAGGACGGAGTGGAGGTTGCGTCTCCAGGCGATTTGAAATCCAAACATGAGAGTTTTAGCTTCGCACAGAACGGAACAGGGTTCTTCACGAACGGCAGAAAATTACTTGAATTCGAACCGGCATTGATCCATCTTACGAACTGCCGAGGTTTTTGCGGAGCACAACTGCAAATTGCCTGTCGCAAGCAGGCTATGACAATGAGTTTGACGACTGATCGGCCGTCAGTGCACACGCCTCAACAAAAACCTCTCAGGCAATAGATTAGTTACGCGGCAATGTCGAGAAAAAACAAAAAACTGCGCGGCCAATGGCCAGCAGATCTATTCGGTCTCGGTACATCCGGGTGGCTTGCGAAGCTGGAGAGTCATCGTGGGTTTAAGGAAATTGAAGGATCCGGTAAATCCTGCGCGTCATCTGTAGTTTTGTGCCTCCCCCGAAGTCAACTAACTCCCCTGGACCTCCATCCATCTCCATTGATATCAATCGATTACCATTTTGGAACTTGCGTTGCGCCGTGAACCCGAGTGGGCTGTCATTGTCTGCGGGGCTTTTCTCAAAATGGTTTCTGGTTACTCCTTGAAGGAGGTGTTTGGCATGAAGCATTTAGCCACGATTCTAATTTGTGTCGTCCTCACTTTGTGCGTGCGCGCCCTGGCGCAGACCACCGCGCAGGCCGGTGCTCAATCGAGCGACCAAGCCTCTAGCACTGCATCGACGTCTTCGTCGGCGGCGGCCCAAGCCAACCACACCAACGCAGGCCTTGCGTCCGGCATCACATTCAATGCGGCTCTGAACACCCCTATCGATTCGAAGAAGGCTAAAGCCAGCGATTCGGTCATTGCCCACACCACAGAAAGCGTAAAGTCAGATGGCAAGACTGTTCTGCCCAAGGGCACGAAACTTGTAGGGCATGTCACACAAGCTTCGGCGCGCGCAAAGGGCGACTCCGAGTCCTCGTTGGCAATCGCGTTTGATCATGCCATCCTCAGGAACGGTTCAGAAGTCCCGCTCAGCGTCGTAATCCAAGCGCTGGCCTCCGCACAAGCTGGGGCTACCGCACAGGAAAGGGAGGTAGATGCGATTGCCGGCGCGGGTGCGAGTGAGGCTCGTTCCGGAATGGGTACGAGCCGCGGCACACTCGTGGGCAAAACCTCCACTGCGGGCAGCGCCGTCGGCACCCTCGCCAACACATCCGCAGCCGTCGGTAGTACCGGAGCTGGTGCAGTGAACTCCGCCGTCAATTCGGCAACGGGCCCGGCCGGCGCGTCGCGAGGGGCTGTAGGCGGTCTCAATGCTGCCGGCCAACTCACGTCGAACAGTCGTGGCGTGTTCGGCCTGAACGGTCTCAGTTTGAGCTCTGAAACTGCGAACAACGCGCGGGGTTCCGTGATCACCTCGGCCGGCAAGAACGTGCGTCTTGAGGGAGGAGCGCGCATGCTCATCGTTACTCAAGCTGCCTCTTCCGCGGCGCAGAATCCCTAGTTGGAAAATCTGTGACTTCCTGGGCCGAGACACAAGTGCTGTCTCGGCCTACTCATGGCGCGGTCCGACAAGTTCTGCAATCCAGTGCATAGAGTAACCCCCTCAAGTGGAGCGCTCGTGGACAGTGAAACAATCCGTATTGGGCGGGACCGCCTTCTGAGGGTCTTCCGCTACCTGGAAGCACTCAATGAACATCGGAATCCCGTCAAGCGGCACATTGGGGAACAATTGTGGACACTGTGGCTGAAGGACCTACCGGGCCATCCTTCAATCAGGAGAGGGACTTCTCCGGCAAACGAGTTGCCGGCCCTTATGACGAGCAAAGATGGGTCGCCGGCCGAGCCGCAGGATTCGGATTTCATACTCAAAATTGCCCGCCCGAGGCTTACCAATCCACCAACGCCTCCCGCGCTGATCGAGCCGTGGCTTGAAGCCGGTTGGGAGAATCCGTTCAAGGAAGTGTCGACGCTCGAGTCCCGGAGCCAGACGTCCACAGGCGGTAGTATCCGAGTGCGGTTTGGGAGTGACCCCAAACGGGTGGCGGCAATCGAGCAGTGGAAGGCACATCGAAATCAGTGGGCGAATGACGAGCGACCCGCGCGGGCGGCGATGAAGATATTTGAGGATTTCTACGAGCTCCACGGCCGCTTAGAGCGCGAGGCCGAACGCGTGGAAATCGTCCTGGGCGACGGGATACTCAGCTGGCGCCGGCCGGAGGGGACGGTACGCCATCCCATCTTGCTGCAACGGCTCCAACTCAGCTTCAGCCCGTCAATTCCCGAGTTCACGCTGACGGAGGCAGAACACCCGGTGGAGCTCTATTCCGCCCTATTTCAATCGATGCCAGACGTCGATGGCCGGGCCATCGGGCGATGCCGCGACGAATTGGAGCAGGAGGGCTACTCCCCGTTCGACGGCGGTCCCACGTCGGCGTTTCTGGAGCGCCTGGTCGTGCAACTCTCTCCCCGGGGTGAATTTGTTGAGTCGGGTGCATCGGACGGAGAAACGGACGATCCCCGGGTTGGAAGACAACCCGTTCTGTTTCTTCGCCCTCGAACGCTTGGTTTTGCAGCCGCGATCGAGGCGGTATTGGAAGATCTCCGCAACCGGAACGATTTACCCTGGTCGCTTCTGAATATCGTGGGCCTTGAACCGCCTCCTCCGGACGTTGACGGCTCTGACGGCTCGGGCTCTCGGCCGCAAGAGAACGCGGACATCCTCCTCAGCAAGCCCGCCAATCCCGAACAGATCCGGATTGCGCGCCAACTCGAGCATTCGGGCGGAGTTCTCGTCCAGGGACCTCCCGGCACAGGAAAAACGTACACCATCGGAAATCTCGTCGGCCACTTGCTCGCTGAAGGAAAGAGTGTGCTCGTCACCAGTCACACGACGAAAGCGCTCCGAATGGTACGCAGCCAGATTGTCCCAGAGTTGCGTTCCCTCGGTGTAAGTCTGCTGGAAAATGATCTTGACAGTCGAATGCAGCTGGAGAGTGCGGTGAGTACCATTGCTGACCGACTGTCGAAAACGGACGCGAGGTCGCTCGAACTCGAGGCCGACAGACTCACACAAGAAAGAGCAGGGTTACTTGGCCGGTTGGCGGAGTTACGCCAGCAACTCGCGAAAGCACGTTCCGACGAGTACAGGGACCTCTTGGTTGGGGGAAAGGCGTGGCCGCCCTCTGAGGCCGCTCGGAAAATCGTACGAGAGTCAGAGGTTAATGGCTGGATACCTGGCCCAGTTCAGGCCGATATCGACTTACCGCTTTCCCTGGGTGAACTTGCGGAACTTTATGCCACTAATCGGTCCATATCGCCGGACGTGGAAAGCGAATTATCGGGCCATTTACCGGGCCCGGACGAACTCCCTTCTCCGGCAGTCTTCCAGGACCTGCTACTTGAAGGGGCACGCCTGGAACAAGGGGACCACGAGTTCCGTTCCGACCTTTGGCGGCGCGGCAACGGGCATGTTTCCGCGGATTCTCTGAAGGAAATCGCAATCAAGCTCCAGCAGTCGGTCGATGTCCTTGCCAGCAGCGAGAGATGGAAACTGTCGGCTGTCTACGCGGGAAAAAATGGCGGCCCCCACCGGGAGACTTGGGAGAAACTGCTCTCCCTCGTCGAGCAAGTGCATCTCGAGGCCGCGGCCGCGCAGGAGATCCTGATCCAGCATGCAACCACGCTGGCAGACGAATCGCTCCTTGAGCAGCACGAGCAAACGGCAACGGAGATCCACGGACATTTGCGGAGCGGAGGGGGCTTGGGCTTCTTTAGCCTCCTCACTCACAAGCGCTGGAAGCAGTTCATTCAAACAACCCAGGTCGATGGTGGCCAGCCCAAACTCCCGGATCATTTCTTGGCAGCCAGTAAGTTCTCACGGGTCAAGCTTCTTCGCAAAAACCTCGCCACCCGGTGGGATCGTCAAATGGCCCCATTGGGCGCAAGTCCTTCGGCCGAAATGGGGACTGAGATCGAAAAGGCCGCGATTCAGTTTTGCGGTCCGATTCGAGAATGTCTGGCGTGGCACTCACACGTCTGGGCTGCGATTGAAAAGCAACTGAGGGAAACAGGATTTCTGTGGGACAAGTTTTTGTCCGAGCAGCCGATGGTCGTGGGAGACGATGGCGAGCTAGTAAGATTGCGAAGGGCTGTCAAGGACTCCCTCCCACCCATACTCGCGGCGCGCTGCGACCACCTAAAGTGGATCGAGATTAACCAGAAGCTTGCTGAGTTACGTGAGCGTCTCAGGGTCGCAATTCGGTCTTTCACAGATTCCCGTGCCATCGCAAACCTCCACGAGGCAGTAGACTCGCTCGATTCCAGGGCCTACCGACGGGGCCACACGCGGCTGTTGGAACTGCATGAGCTCCGATGCAACCTGCAACGCCGAAATATTCTGTTGTCACAGCTTGAGACCGCCGCCCCGGCTTGGGCTGCCGCAATTCGAGCCCGCAGCGGTCCGCACGCGAGCGCTAATGTGCCCGGAGACCCTGCGCAAGCCTGGACGTGGCGCCTGATCCAAGGTGAACTGGACCGTCGGGCTGGCGTGTCCATCGATGAGCTTCAGACATCCATCGAACGACTGACCGCCCAGCTGCAGTCCACGACGATTGACCTCATTGACAATCGCGCCTGGATGTTTCAGGCGCGGAGGACTTCTCTCCCGCAGAGGCAAGCGCTCATCGGCTGGCTCGACACCATAAGAAAGATCGGCAAGGGCACCGGTGTACGTGCACCGCGTTTGCGTGCCGAAGCGGCCCATAAGATGACAGAGTGCTGGGGCGCCGTTCCAGTCTGGATCATGCCCCTCTCCAGAGTGGTCGAAAACTTTGATCCAGGCAAGTCGCGCTTTGACGTGGTGATTATCGACGAAGCCAGTCAAAGCGACGTCATGGCTCTCGTAGCACTTTACCTGGGTCACAACGTCGTTGTGGTCGGGGACCATGAACAGGTCAGCCCGTCTGCGGTCGGACAAGAGGCCGCCATAATTCAGAACTTGATCGACCAGTTCCTGCAAGGAATTCCTAACGCTCACTTGTACGATGGCCAAACCTCAGTTTACGATCTGGCCCGCCAGTCCTTCGGCGAAACGGTCCGGTTGGTTGAGCACTTTCGCTGTGTCACCGAAATCATCCAGTTCAGCAACCAGCTTTCCTACGACGGTGACATCAGAACACTGCGCGATGCGAGCCACGTTCGACTGAGGCCGCACGTCCTTTCTTGTCACGTCCCTGGCTCGACGCGGGACGGTAAGGTCAACCACCAGGAGGCCAAAGTTATTGCTTCTCTCATAGCCGCGGCACTTGAACAGGCCGAATACCAGACCAACGAGTTCGGGTGGCCAACCAGTCTTGGTGTGGTTTCCCTTGTGGGCGAGGAGCAAGCGCTGGAGATCGACCGCCTGCTGAGAACGCACCTCGCTCCCGACGCGTACGAACGGCATCGCCTGCTCAGCGGAACCTCCGCCCAATTTCAGGGCGATGAGCGAGACGTGGTTTTCGTATCCGTTGTGGATGCCCCGACAGGCGGAGCACTCCATTTTCGTGACCAGCAGATGTTCAAGCAACGGTACAATGTAGCCGCCAGCCGGGCGCGAGACCAGATGTGGGTCGTCCACTCGCTGGACCCGAAAACGGACCTTCAACCCGGCGACCTGCGGCGGCGGCTCATTGAGCACGCGCAGGTTCCCGAACTCCTTACCAGGACCCTCGACAACCAAGAAAGACGGGTCCAGTCCGAGCTCGAACGCTGTGTCATGAAGCGACTGGTTCAGGCTGGTTATTACGTCATTCCGGGGTGGAAGGTCGGTTCAAGGAGCATTGATCTGGTCGTAGAAGGCAACGGCAAGCGTTTGGCCATCGAGTGCGATGGGGATCGCGATCTCTCGCTCGAAAAGCTCCGCGACGACGCTGAGCGACAGTCCCTGCTCGAACGCCTCGGATGGACATTCGCACGCGTGCGGGGCAGTATCTTCTTCCGCGAACCAGACCGCGCCATGAAGCCCCTCTTCGACAAGCTGCAATCACTAGAAATTTCCAGCGTGGTCCCGAGCCCCGCTTCAGCTCGCGCCGGTGGGTCTTCGAACCTCGGCGAATTGACCGAGCGCGTCATACGCCGTGCCGATGAGCTCCGTGACAAATGGTCTGCGCTTCACAACAAACGCCGCGTGCGGTCTGACCCCTCTGAATCGCTTCCATGAGACGCTGGCAAACCGAAATCCCTCGCCGCGAGTGTCACCGGCTCGCTGTACGGGGATTGATTGCCGCAGGTCCTAAAACACGAGCCCGTTTTGCCTGCAAGGTGTAGGCAAAGGGGCTTTTTTCACTATCTAGGTTCTCCTCAGTTCGAGCGATCGACCGGCTGAATGCCGAACCTCGACTACCGACGTAGAGCTCGCTGCTATTCTGCTGAGGTTCCGCTTCCGCGGGTCGGGATCGACAGCTCCTGCTGCAAGGTGAATTCGAGTAGCGTCTCGCTCGGCACCTTCACCTGATCTCCTTTCGTGATGACTTCCGACCCTGCGCCAAGCCCGCCGCCGACCCCAGCGCCGACCGCGGCTCCTTTGCCGCCGCCTGCGAGGGCGCCGATGATCGATCCCACTGCCGCTCCGCCAACTGTCCTCTTCGCCGTGCTCGCCCCGCGCGACTTGCCCGTCAATTCGTATTCTCCCGTCACCACCGGCACCGTTTGTCCATTGACGACAATCCCAGTCAGCTCCAGCTGCAGTTGCGATTTGCCGGTGAACGTCCCAGACTGCTTCGACTCCGCCAGGCGGCCATAGACATCAGCCCCTTTTGTGACGACCACCTTACCGTCGACCGTAAGCGGCTCTTCCAGCGAAGCCTGAAAACGATCTCCTACGTGGTTCTTGGTGGAATCGATGCTGTCGATGGTGCGTACAGAAATGCGTGTTCCTACGGGAATGGTGATATACGCCGGTGCTTTCACCCCGGAACGTCCCACTGCAACCGGTTCGCTGGAGGTAGTATTCGGCCGAACTGACATGTCACTGGTTGCTCGTTCGCCATCAAACTTGAGCGAAACGATGTCCGCCAGGTTGTACTTCTGCACCGACGAGCCGACTTGGAAGCTGATCTCACTTTCCGTGCCCCCCATAAACTGAC
>Ga0307472_100000795_pt1 | contig 11647 bp, 5 predicted proteins | sample atmos_gasesAM5C__2_FD_204582 | JGI IMG/M metagenome (GOLD analysis project Ga0307472, IMG submission 204582) | Hardwood forest soil microbial communities from Morgan-Monroe State Forest, Indiana, United States - atmos_gasesAM5C_05 | ecosystem: Environmental > Terrestrial > Soil > Temperate... | reverse complement strand
GCTTACCAACGGATTCTATGGTCCTGTAATAAATGGACATGTTAATAGGATTCTAGAGCGCAATGGTGGAAAGCCTGAGCAATGGATGCTGGACCAGTTTGATACGGCGCTTAATGCAGTGCGCAATGGAAGTGATCTTATCGAGGGCAGGACAGACCAGGGGATGGCAAATGAGATTCACGGTCCTGCGACGATGTATGGGAGTGAATACTTTGGTGACATGGGAGGTGATCCTACGTGGAGAATCCGTCATCAAAGGAACAAGGGCGATCCTGGGGGAGCATACGTAAGACCGACTTCCGCTGATGCAAGACCGGAAGGGATAACTCTTGATGAGCAACCTGCCGGTCAAGCGCAGGCACCACCAGGGCAGAGAGCGCCAAGTAAATTCTACGCTCCTAATGTCAACCCAGATCTTCTATCAAAGGTAGACTTACTGCAGCAGGATTTCGGCAGAGGCTTTCATCTAAACTCTGGATACAGGTCGCCGGCTCAGAATCTACAAGTAGGTGGGGAGCGAGCCTCAGAGCATCTTCATGGCAATGCGGTGGACATAGATGTTAGCGACATGTCCAAAGAGCAGAGGATTGAGTTAATAGAGCAGGCGTCCGCTCGCGGTATCACTGGCATAGGAGTATACAACAACGCTCTCCATTTCGATCTTGGCGGCAAGAGAGCATGGGGACCAGACCATCACAAAGGGAGTATCCCAGATTGGGCAGCGCCGGTTCTAGCGCGTCACATGGCGGGAAAGACCGAACTAGTTGCAACGAGACCGCAGGGAATCTCCCCTGACGTTGCGAAGGAAGAGGATCAGCGTCCAGCCGGCATCAAGCTTGACACTCAGCCTACCTCTCCCGCAGGGATCACCCCAGATCAGCCTGTAGAGGCGCAGGTGACCGGCCAGCAGCTTCCAAGTGGCGAGGTAGCACCAGGGGCTACAGAAGCCCAGAGAGAGGCTGTAGCGGCTCAAGGCGGCGGCGATGCCGAAAAAGTCTCCAGGCAGATGCAGGCCGCGCAGAATAGAGACAGGCTTCAAAGCGAGATACAGAAGGTCGAGGCAGCGGGATACAAGACTCCCCACTATATCGGGACTCCAGCGGAGCCGGAAGGTGATAGAGCACCAACGATGGACATGGAGAACTTGGTCACCTCTCTAAGGAAGCAATCAAAAGATGCAGCGAAAAAGGGAGACATGGAGACGGCTGCGTATGCAGGGAAGGAAGCAAAGTATTGGGAGGAGAAGATCAAGACTGAGGGCATGACCGCAGAAGAGTGGAAGAAAGGGACAGGAGAAGACTTCCCTCACGGTCCACTGCCAAGGTTGTCGCCTAGTGTAGCAAGACAATTAGGATTAGATAGGTGGATTGATCAGACCAGCGGAGCAGAGGTTAGGAAAGCACACTTCGCTAAAGAGCCATTGCCAAAGATAGAGGACGTAGCACCATTCCCTGGAGAACTTACGCCGGGACAGGAAGCTCTTGTTAAAAGGAAGAACACTCTACAAGCGGAGAGGGATAAGCTCACGGCTACTTGGACTCCAGACCAGCCTGAGAAGACAAAGCAGATAGCAGATCTAGACAAGCAGATTGCGGAGCAGGAGAAGGCCTTTAGTCAATTAGGGGCAACCCAAGAGAAGCTAACTCCAGCGCAGATAAGAGATATTGCTACCGGAAAGGCAGAACGAAAGGGAGCATTCCAGTATCCTGTATCATTGGCAGCAACCGGAGGTCAAGCTCTGGAGCAAGGGACATTCTCTACTCTCAAGGGAACGCAGGGCATTGTTGCATCAGCCACACGCAAGCTTGTTAACCCGTATGCTAATGCAGAAGAAGCAAAGGCTGCACTACCAACTCTCGAGTCTCAGCTTAAGATATTCAAGGAGGGAGCGGACAAGGAGGCGGCTTCGTATGATCCTAACAATATAGCACAGGTAAAGAGGTTCAATGCATACAACGAGCAGGTAGCAGACCTTTCTCGCAAGATAGGATTCGCCAAGGCCAGGGTTGAGGGCAAGGTTGGGGAGGGAGTGGGGGCAGATATATACAGGATGCATGAGGAGAGGCGTGCAGAGCTTGAGAAGATGATGCCAGAGGTGGCGAAGAAATGGGAGCCATTGATAGATCAGGCTAATAAGAACGACGCCGCACATACAATCGTTAGAAGCATAGGAGGTTCGCTTCCCTCTACTCTTCTCATCATGGGAACCGCTCCTATCAGCATGCCAGGGGCAGCGGTAGCAGGATTCATCGCGATGTATTCCCAGAACTTCTCCGATGCGCAGGACGAGTTCACCGAGGGGATGAAGAAAGCAGGGAAGAAGGTAGACCCTAAAGAGCGCGATAACTTCGCACACATCAAGGCAGCAAGCCAAACGCCGATGGAGGAAGTGGGTGATGTGCTTGGAGCTAGGATGTTCACGCGAATTCTCCACGCATTGCCTAAGGATCTAATGGGGGCAGCGAAGGCACCGGAGCTAGCGAAATGGATTGAGAAGCATCCTAACTGGTGGACGGTAGGCAAGGAGAAGGCTAAGGGGGCAGCTAAAGAATTGGGTCCAACGCTGGTAGCAGAAGGTCTAATTACTAATCCAATTCAGTCCATAGAGGATGACATAGTCAACGAAGCATACGGACTGCAAGATAAGACCTCGCCATACGATAAGCTTGTCAAGGCAGGTAAGGAAGGGCTGGTAGGAGCAACCGCTGCGACGGTGATGTGGGGACTTCCTACAGCAGGCATAGCGGCAGCGAGAGCAGCAAGGTTATCAGCAGCAGCAGCACCTACAACTGTCCCTGCAGGAGGACCGGTCGTCCCTGGCTACGTTCCTGGCGGCACACTTACCGGAGCGGCAGCACAGATGGGTGGAGGGGCAGCGCCTTTTACACCTCCTGGCACACCGGCAGCAGCGGCACCAGCAGGCGCACCAGCAGCAGGACCATCAGCGGCTACTCCAACTACGCCAGCAGCAGCAACGGCAGCACCAACCGCAGAACCTGCGCCAGTTGCTCACGACGCTCCAGAGGCAGACCAGAAGGCAAGAGCAGGACACATGTGGGACAACGCTAAGGCGGGTGATAAATACACATGGACCGCACCTACAGGCGTTCAGTATGACGTAGAGATATCGCAGAACAAGAAGGGGGAGAGGAAGGCTGTAGTCACAAGTCAAGACCCAGAGTATGAGGAAGACAAAGGGCATGTCGTAACCATAGGCATAGACAGCAAGACAGCCAAACCTACGGAAGGCGACGGAATGCTTATCGGTTCGGGCATGACCAGGGCAACCGAACCTACCGTCATAGAGCCTACCTCCGAGGAGCAGACATCCAAGTCAACCGTAGTCAAGGACAGCAAGGGAAGAAAGGGAGAGGTCAAGAAAGAGGAAGGTGGGGTTCTCACAGTTGATTGGGAAGACGACACGCAGTCCCAGGTTAGCGAGAGCGAGGTAGACAGGAAGACAAAGACTAAGACAGTAGAGAAGAACACTGTCATGCTTGAGCCTTATGGGCAGAAGGGAAACTACAAGGTTGTTCACTATGATAAGGGTGGAAAGAGGACAGAAGTAGGTGGACCCAAGACTTCACTGGAACAGGCAACCGAACTTGCCAAGGGGATAACTAAAGAGAACAACTACGCAGGATACTATGACGAGAGTGGGAACCTTGTAAGGGAGAGAGGAAAGCCTGCGGAACCTGCGCCTAAGGTCACCGCCCCGCCTGCGGCCCCGCCAGCGCCCGTTACACCGGTTACCCAACCCGTGTCACAACCGGCACCAGGGACTCCAGCCGCAGCACCAGGGACTCCAGCCGCACCGGAGACTGCCGTAGCGCCAGCAGAGGAGACGGAGCTTCCAGGCCCGACTGAGGAACAGCAGAGAGCGATCCTTCTTGGAGGCAAGCAAATATCGATTGCTCCTCTTTGGCTGCAGAAGCTTTCCAAGGCAGTGGGTATTGATCTCGCGGGAATGACCAAGACTCGCAGGGAGATCGTTGAGCAGCTTAAGACTATTTCTTATCCAGATCTGCAGCAGTCGTTCCTTAATTTCAAGGTAGGTGGACAAACCATAAAGCAGATACTTGATGAGAAGGTTGGAGGGCTAGGGGCGATCTATGATCTGAACGACAGGGCAAGCGGGACGATAGGTGGAGTGTTTCCAATGGGACAGCAGTTCACTATTAATCCCCTTGAATGGTTAGCGGACATGCTCTCGGTTCCAGAGGGACACGAGGTTCACAGGGATCAGCTTTTCCATGACCAGTTGGGAGAGGAGTTGATTCACATCGCGCAGGAAAAGGCGTTGCTTCGCGACTACAATAGCCTTTCGCCGCGGGATAAAGCAAGGTATGAAGCGCGAGGGATGCAGTCAAATGATTCGGGGTATACGGCGTTCGTAAGGGAACAGCTTAATAAGGTCATAGATGACATAGAGGGCATATCGAAAAGTCTTCCTCAGAAGGAGAGGAGGGCCGTAGAGAAGATGCTTATCGATATGGTCAACGCCTATCGTGTTCCGCTCGAGTGGGAGAAGCCATCAAAAACAGCTATTGAGAGGGCAAGAGGATTTGGCGGCAAGGTAGGAGACATGCACAGTGTGTTCGACTTCCTGCGGGGAGGGGAGCGCAATCCGAGCAGAGTAAGTACGATCATCGAGATCTTACGGATGGCTCAGCAGTATCGCAAGGACGGTAAGATCACCGAGGAGACACTCGCCAAGGTATCGAATCCTATCAGCAGATGGTTTAAGAATCTGATTAGGCATGTCATGCAATCGCTTGGCGAGATGTATGGTCCCAAACCCAGTGAGGCAGGTAAGAAAATAGCAGACTATCTAAAAGACTATCTGGACAAGGTAGACAACATCCTTAGTAGCGCCGAGATCAAGAACGCGCAGAAAACCACCTCCATGACCAACCCGTATGTGGAGGGTTCACCGGAGCTTGATAGCTTTAGAGGAAACACGACGTATACGATAGACGAGGAGACAGGAAAGCATCTGCCTGTATTCCATGTCAACAACACTAGGTCACAGCTGACTCAAGGGTTAGGTATCGCTGTAGGCTTCCGGCATGACGTGTTCCTTGAGGCGATGAGGGAGACAAAAGATCCTGAGATTGCCATGGGCTACATTGGGATGCCGCTACACATCAGGCTGGAGCGTCCGGCCAAGATGCAGAGTATAGGCAATCCACAGGACCATCCAAAGCTAAGAGATTATCTGGAGAAAAAAGGGTATGACGGCATCATCTATCCAGGCGGGGCGATTGTCTTTCATCCTACTCAGCTTATCAATGCCGCTATCCCGGCAGCAGGAGAGTTAAACATTGTTCACGGGAAAGCAAAAGGAGAGCAGTCTTTTGAGAACAAGGTCGTCGAGGCGCACAATGCGAACGAAGGCTCAAGCACCAACATGCGCAGTGGGATGCTTAAACCACATGAAGAGGTGTGGATGGTTGGTTGCTACCCAGACATGGAGCACAAGGTCAAGGGCCGATTTATCGCAGAGCAGGACGTGATGGATTTCCTGTCCAAGCTAAGAGCCAAAGGTGTGGAGATGAATACCGATCACCTTTCGATGGGGACATGGTATGACCGCAAGAACGACGAGACGGTCTTCGATGTTTCCGCCAAGGTTCCTCTCTTCAGACCGGCGCTACAGATTGCCGAACAGTTTAAGCAGCAGGGCATCTGGGATAACATCGCGCAGGAAACAATCTACCTCCAGCACTCTGAACAGGTAGGTGGATTGCCAGCGATAAGCGAACGCCTGGGATTTATTGGAGGCAAGGTAAGGGACGGTCCCAGGCTGAGTGATCCCTACAGTTTCAACATTACGAACCTACCTCCCGGCAAGGTGGAAGGGGTCCCGATACTTTCAGACGAGGGGATAATCAAGAGCGCCATAGGGGGAGAGAAGTGGAAGGACTGGTATGATACTTATGACAAGTTCATGCGGCAGGTAACCGATAAGCATCCTAACTATCGCGGACTATTTGCTTGGTTCTTCGCTGCCACTAGTCCCTCAAATCTTGTCGGAGCCAACATCGCCGCCGCCATGCGGGCCTTTAAAAACTACGTGGATACAGGAGATCCCGGCATCGACTTCGATAAGATGGAGGCGCACAAATTCAACCTGAGGCGCAGCGTTGGCATGTTCCCTACCGGAGCAGTTAACGAACCAAGCGCGGTAGGTGGAGGTCTTATCGGAGGAGGGACGGGACTAAGCGGAGGGAAGGTTCCAGAATTTGCGCCTGCTACCCTGGGCGATCCTTTCGCAATGGCCGTGGACATGCACGTATCAAGCGTCCTATTCCAAACTAAAGAGCCTACGGAATGGCAGAGGTTCGCTGGGCAGGTGGCGATGATGAGAGTAGCCAAGCGCATGGGATGGAAATGGGCGGAAGTGCAGGCCGCAATCTTTTCGGATCACATCATTCGAACTGAAGGTGTGATGGCCAGAGCAGAAAAATACATGGAGCAATATGTCAGAACATTCGAAGACCTCGTCAGCGCAGACCAGCACCTCAGGGCAGGAAGAGGTGCCCGTGTCGGCGGACAGATTCTGGAACGAGCTAGCAAAAGAATCGGCCCTGAGAGATTTCTTAAGGATGAAGGAGGGATTGTCCAAGCGACCAGAGCCGAGCGAGAACGAGTCATATTAGACTCTCAAGGCAGACCGGCCCGCGAGATGGAGAAGATCAGGGAAGCTAAGCTCGTTCAGGTAGACCCGGTCGTCGCCAGCAAGATAAGCCTCAGGGGACCGCCGGGAGAAATAAGGGGAGGAAAAAGCAGAAGCGCCAGCTCTCCCGCGACGACGGCATTTGAGCGGAGGGTTCCCAATGCTTGGTTCAGGCTTCCCAGGTTGTATAACGGGACCAAGCAAGTCATGTGGAATAGTCCAGGCTTGGCGGGAGTGGGGGATGCCATCCATAAGCATACCGATCGCCGCAAGAAATACATGGGCGAATACACCGCGCCTTTAGTTAGATGGGAGAGGACGATCTTTGGCGTTCCTAATCTTCCCAGCAATATCGGCAAGCCGACGATGAGAAGCGCCGTCAATCAGCATGCAGCCTGGAGAAAAGCCAAGGCAGGCAAGCAGCCTCTCCCCTCTCTCACACCGGCCGCCAAGGGCTTTAAGGATACCTTGGACGCACTCATCGCTAAGATTAACATCAAGAATTCCACGATGGCCATCAAGGTCAGGCATCCTGATACGGGAAAGATGGTTCCTATTCCGCACATGGAGTATCCCGCCAAGATCAGGGAGGACATCCTGGCGGCGATGAGGGACGGGCATACGAATCAGCCGCAGTTCCGCGAGCTTTGGGATGGACTAGTGGCGGAAGGGATCTTACCCAAGACGGCAACCGAGACCGACGTGCAGGAACATGTCCTCAAGGTTCTTTCTACTCATGACAGTAACGGTGCGTTTGGGAGATTCTTCTTCTTTCCCAAGACCATGCCCTCGATTGCTTATGATTACGGATACAGTGCGTTTCATGAATTCCTGATGTCCTGGACCGAGCGCTTGTCGCAGCATGAATCATTTGGAGCTAACCCTCACAATGACATCTTCGACTTTGCCATAGCGAACACGACCGATACCAATACCAAGGGATATATTAGGACGATCAAAGACTCCGCTTACGGTCACCGGGTAAATGATGTGTGGGGTAGGTTCAGTGTTCTCCTTGGTCACCTCGCATCATTTAAGCACCTCGCAGGCTTTGCGGGAGCACTCAAGAATCTCGTGACCGGCATGGGATTCAACGCGGCTGCTCTTGGGCCGAAACATTTCCTGATTGGACTGAGCACCACGGTTCCATTTCGCGCCAGCATAGACGCCATAGAACGAGGCATCCTGATCCGCGACCTTCCCAACGTCCTGACTGACGGGGAGCAGATCCAGGGACCGCGTGGAATCACTGGACTAGTTAAAGATCCCACAGGAGTTATCACTAGAGCTGGAGCGGCTGTCGCGCAAGCAGGATTGAAGGTATCGGGATTTAATGCTGCGGAAACGTGGACCCGAGGAGTATCGATGAGGGGGCTAGAGTCTTTACTCAGGCAAGCGATCAAGGCTTACAAGAAGAATCCCAGGAGCGGCACTACGCTTCGCTACATGTCCCACTTTCAACGCCTGGGATTCAGGCAGGGGAGAGCAGAGCTACTCATGCAGGAGAATGGCAAGGGGGATCTGACAGATGAATTCTTGAGGGCGGGAGTAAACGAGATACAGGGGGGCTACACCTACGCGGATGTGCCAGTCTATATGGAAAGCCCTGTCGGCCGTGCGCTCTTTAAGTACCAGAAGTGGGGAGCAGAGCAGAGTAAGCATTTCGTTCGCGAGGTATTGAAGCCTGCGACCAGAGGAATAGGGTTAGGCAAGGCAGAGACAGTGGACGTCTTAGATCCCAAGACAGGGAACACGGTAAGCGTGCCGGTTCCCAGGAGCGTCAAGGAACTAATCCCGCTCGCTTACTACATCTTCCTTGTGGCAGGCGCGGCGGCGGGAGACGAGTGGATGCTCGAGCAGCTCTTTGGGATACATCCTAAGACTATCAAGATGGCGCAAGCGCTCGAGAGATACCGCAAGGGAGGCATCGACAAGTTCAATGGGTTCATCGAAAAGCTCTGGATGCTGCACATGCATGCCGGGGGATTTGGCGCTCTTGGAAGCTACATTCAGGATGGACTGGTCTTTGCTGGAATAGTCGAGAAGCAGGGACCGGCGAAGAGCATCGCTGAGAGAATCCCCGCACTGGACCCTTACCTTGAATTCGCAGACTATATGATGACTGTCTACGAGCAGGGACAGGTAGCATCTAAAGATATAGACAGGGCATTTGACAGTATCGCCCTGTATCGCACGAGCAAGCAATTAGCGGCTACGCAGTTTCAGCGTCTGGGATACAGGCAATTCGGGAACGATGTGATCGGGCAGCTTACCCGTCAATCCCAGGTCATAGCCAACAAGCAGGATTTGTCAGTTGTTAAGAATCTTAAACGCAGATGGGAGGAAGAAACAGGGCAAAAGAAAAAACAACTTATTGTCGGGCGCGTGCCCAAAGATCCAACCTCGCTCTGGAAGGAACCGCTGGACGACGCGCTGTCGATAGGCGACCTTCCTTGGGCTAGGCAGATCCTCCGAGACGCGAAAAAGACCATGACTCCGCAAAGATGGGAGCTTGAAACCGACGCACTGAAGTCCCACATCAGGGCCAAGCAGCCACTAGGGGAGGGAGCGGCGAATCAATACCTCTTTATCGATTGGGCGCGCAAAGGTGGAGCGACTCCCTATCAACTCTCAACCATGAGACGGATGCAACTGACCTATGAGCAGACCGCGAGGCAGCTAAGTATCGGAATGGAATTCAAACCTCCGACAATAGAACAGATCATGGACAAGCGGAATGAGATACGCCTCAAAGCTCAGCCTGTTAAAGCTTATTAGACCGCAGCCTGAATGATCCCGCATTGAAAAAGCATCGATTCCCTGTTCATCAATGCCACCAGTATTTCGTCTTTCGAGCAGTGTTCATACTTGTCAAAGTAGTATCGCATGTCGCCAATACCTTCCGGCATTATGCGGTGACCCTTGGCGTGTCGGTTCCATGAGCACACCTCTTCCTGCAACGCATCCCTCTCTGCTTCTATCTTCTTCGTGCGGACCCCTTCCTCCTGCATGTATTTCTCATTGGCCTCTATGATGTCCTCTAGCTCCATCACTTTGTGGATAAGCTCATCTCTGCCATCATCTGACAAGTCATCGTATCTTTGTTGGTTTTCTTCGTTCATGGTAGTTTCCCCCCACAGGAAATGGAAAGGGGAGCCGTCAGTAAGACTCCCCCCTCCATCTTCGTTTAGTTGATTGTTATCTCCTCTGCCGCCTAATGGAAAATAGATCCGCCAAGACTATATAATCCAGAGTGGCAACATCAGTTTTCCCACAGAGCTGACATTCGCGAGTTGACTCAAAGATGCCTTTCTTGATCTGCTTTCTGGCTATCTCTTTCCACTTGTGTGTAGAGAAGCTGTATTTACCTTTCGGGCAGTGTGAAGGATGGTCCATAGTTAGTTGCTAGCGGCGGTTATGTTTCATAAATTGTCCTCCGGTTCATCCCTCATTCTGCCTTGGAAGCGGCTTTCCGGCTCTTCATAAAACCACCTGAGCGGAGGGAAACCCTCTAGCAGGCCCGTAGTAGCCCGGTTATCTCCAGGCAATGTAGGGACCGCACCAGGGCTGGAAAAAGCCCGTACAGAGGCTGCCAGGGGGCTAGTTTCTCCACTTTCCCGGCGGAGCTGGTCTTCCAAGCGCTCAATCTGGTCCTCGAGTGCCCCGAGAAGCTGTTCGACTAGGTCATTGATCGCCGCGTAGTCAGTCGTGCCGCATCCTACTGGACTGTGAGCATCCTCCGCACCGTCGTAGGTATGGTCGTCAAACGCATACCATTCCCCGTAGTGTTCTTCAGTATGAATCTTCATTTGACCCTCCTGAGTATGATGAAGAACTCCGGTATGCCCAGATATGCCAGGATAGCCGATGCTCTCATGTAGTCTGTTAATGACCTAGGCTCTATTGCCTTTGGCCTATTGCTATATAGTTCTCGTGGTTTGTTCATAAATTATCAAAACCTAGATGCTTCTACGTAAATACGTTCTCCGTATTCATCATAATTGCTGAAGCCAGCTGCTGATAGAATCGCTCCAATAACGAATGCAATAATTAAGAACGCTATGATTTTTGCTATGCTCTCTCCAATATTTTTAATACCTTGCAAGAATGTGTATAGTCTTTCTTGGGCAAGCCTTTGTCCCCGGCATTTGTCACATGCATGACTAGAGTGACGCCATCCACAATCACATTGTATCTCATCCCACTCTTTCCCTGTAATCGGATTTGTATAATTCATTATGTATCGAGGTTTGTTGTTAAAAGATTGTGCTGGTTTGTAAGGAGAGCCAGCGTCCTTGTTGATTGTTACTTGCAGACTACGGTGCGGGTTACGATGCGCTCTTTGTGAGCACGGATCCGCTTGTAGGTTATCTTCTCCACGATCTTGCAGGACGGGGGAGGTTCCCCATTGTAACAGCGGACTTCAAACCCATCGTGCTTCACCTTGTTGGTGTAGTGGATGCCGCCGCTTAAGCTTGGAGCTTTAACCCAGTGTCCGCCGAATGCCTTTAACACTCGAACGACATCCGGCCGTTGCAGGTTATCGAAATCAACCATGTCGCCATAGACCGAGAACTTGAGATTGAGCTTCTCCAGTATCTCCTTGTTTGCCTGGATAAACCCAAGAGCTGCTACAGAGCGAGCGATCTCATGTTGATGGTGAACTTCTTCTGTTTCTACGATATTCATATTACTTGATAGGGATAACGTTGCTTGCGCTGTGCGCCGACACATGCATCTGAACTACATGTGTGGTGCGGGTATGCGCGGCGATAAACTGAGGGCTGAGCTTCTCGCGCACTGCCTTCATGTCGAGAGTGCTCCGGTCAGTCTCAACAAATTGCACTCGGTAAAGCTCCCCATCGTAAGATGGGTTACCGCCTGCAATGAGGGTTGCCTTCAACGTGTCATACTCAGCCTGCAACGCAGCCACCTGAGCTTTGATGTTTCCGATACGGTCCACAGCTT
>Ga0307472_100000794_pt1 | contig 11649 bp, 12 predicted proteins | sample atmos_gasesAM5C__2_FD_204582 | JGI IMG/M metagenome (GOLD analysis project Ga0307472, IMG submission 204582) | Hardwood forest soil microbial communities from Morgan-Monroe State Forest, Indiana, United States - atmos_gasesAM5C_05 | ecosystem: Environmental > Terrestrial > Soil > Temperate... | reverse complement strand
GAGAGCATGCGCTCCCACTGGGGCCCCGCGAAGCGACTGCGTCAAGGGTTCCGTCGGCTCTCAGTCCCCGCTAGGTTTCCGCCGCTCGGATTGCCCGCGATTTCCATCCGGAGGCCTTTCCGCAATGCGTATGCTGGTGTTGGGGGCCGGACTGCAAGGGTCGGCCTGCGCCTATGATCTGTTGCAACAACCCGCAGTCGCCCAGGTCACGATCGCGGACCTGAAGCCCGAGCGCGTTCCCGCCTTTCTGAAGCCGTATGTGGGGAAACGGCTGACGTTGCTGAAGCTGGACGTGCAGGATGGCGGCGCGCTGCGGGCCACGATGGCTGGTCATGACGCGGTGCTGAACGCGGCACCCTATTACTTCAACCTCGACGTCTCCCGTGCCGCCGTGGAATCGGGCATTCACTGCGCGGACCTCGGGGGGAACACCGAGATCGTCTTCAAGCAGAAGAAGCTCGATGAAGACGCGAGGCGGCGCGGCGTGTCCGTGATCCCCGACTGCGGGCTCGCCCCCGGGATGGTGAACATCCTGGCGTCCGAAGGCATTCGTCGCGTGGGTGAAGCCGACGCGGTAAAGATCTTCGTGGGCGGCCTGCCGCAGCATCCCGAGCCACCGCTCAATTACCAGATCGTGTATTCGCTCGAGGGAGCGCTCGACTACTACACGACGCCGTCATGGGTCCTGCGGGAGGGCAAACCGACGCGCGTGGATGCGCTGTCCGAGCTCGAGACGGTCACGTTCCCGCCGCCGGTCGGCGAGCTCGAGGCGTTCCACACCGGGGGCGGTATCTCGACGCTGCCATGGGCGTACGAGGGCAAGGTCCGCACCATGGAGTACAAGACGCTCCGCTACCCCGGCCACATCGCGATCATGCGCCCCATCCGCGAGCTCGGCCTGTTGGACCTGACTCCGGTCAAGGTGAAGGGGAAGGAGATCGTGCCGCGCGATGTATTCATCGCGGCGGTGTCCCCCAAGCTCACGAAGCCCGAGGCGCGCGATCTCGTCGCGCTGCGGGTGGAGGTGCGCAGTAAGAATGGCAAGCGGGTCGCGTGGCAGCTGCTCGATTACACGGACGAGGCGCGCGGGATCAGCGCGATGATGCGGACGACGGGCTACTCGCTCGCCATTATCGGCATCATGCAGGTGGACGGGCGCATCGCCACGAAGGGCGTACATACGCCCGACGAGGCGGTGCCGTTCGCTCCGTACGTGGCCGAGCTGGCGAAGCGGGGAGTGGAGATCCGGGAGATCTAAGGTGTCAGGTGTCAGGTGTCGGGTGTGAGGTTCAGCGGGACACCGGACACCGGACACCGGACACCGGACACCCGACACCTGATTTTTCAGTAACTCCAGCTGCTCCCGAACAGAAACTGGCCCCCCTCGCTGCTATGGCCGTACCCCATGACCAACAACGAATTGCGGAGCAGGCGCAGCGCGACTTCCCCTCCGCCGCTCCGGTGCAAGCCCGTCGTCGTGAGGCGCACGGCTTCGCCCGGCCCGAACACCCGTCCCGCGTCGTAGAACGCGACGAGTTTCAGCTCCACGGCGTCGCCCACGGCAAACATCGCGTAGCGCGCTTCGAGACCGCCGAGCAGCTTACCGCGCCCGGTGAATCGCCCGTCGTAGAAGGCCCGAAGCGAGTAATAGCCTCCCACGGCGACGAAGGGTCGTTCGCTCGATTCCATCTCTTGTTGCACGGCGACCGGCGGGTTGCCGCCCATCCCCTCGGCCGCGAGTCGTCCCGCGAGCACGAGCTGGCGAACCGGGCGTACCTGCAGGCGCGCGTCACCGGTGGTCCGGGTGTAGCCCGTACCGCTCGCGAACAGCGCTTCGACAATGACTCCCGTGTGCGGGTCCACCTCGCTTTCCCGCGTGTCCAGCACGATCCCGACCCGCGCCACCTTGTCCGTGAACGGCACCGTGCTCGGGTCCACCGTCGCCGCCGCAAGGTCGGTCCGAAAAACGGACGGGCCCGGCAGGGTGCGAAAGTCGGTGTGGGTGACGGAGCCCCCCACGAGCACCCGGAGTGGCCCGACGACCCGGCGCTGCACCGTCCCACGCGCCCACAGGCGCTTCCGACTCACCCGGTAGAAATACGCCCCGACGGTGTTGACGCTGTCGACGGAATACCGCGTGTCGTTGCCGATGCCGTAGTAGCCGAGACGGTTGTCGCGCCGGACGCCCAAGGTCAGCGCCGCGCGCCACCCGTCCCACCACGCCGGCGCGCGCGCGTCCGCCGCGAAGCCATAGCTGCCCTGGGTGCTGGCGCCGACGTCGAAGTTCAGCGCGGCCCTATCGGGCTCCGGGCGGTCGATGAAGCCGAGCGGGCTGTAGCGGCCATAGTGGAGGGCCCCCACCAGGCCGTCGGCGGGGCTGTACGCGACGTAGGGATAGAAATTGGCGCGCCAGTAGCGCTGCGCGCGGAGCTCCCCCACCGGTGCGGCGGCCGCGGCGAGCGCGAGGGCGAGACCAACGACGCGCAGCTCCACGCTCGGGCTCCTGGAAAAGGTGAAGGTGCGTACGTTTATGCCGGGTGGCGCGCGCTGTCAACTTGCTCCCCCCGCAGGCCCACCCTAACGTTCCGCCGTGGACTTCGCGGATCCGCCGAGCCTGCGCGGGGTGATGCGCGGGATCCTGGGTGCCGCCCTGGCGCTCGGCTGCCTCGCGCTCGTGGCGGTCTCGATCAGTACCCGGCACATCGAATGGCGGCTCGTGACCCTCGTGCTTACGCTGTGGGCGGCCTGGAGCTTCTGCGATGGGCTTTTCGGAACCCTGATCGAGCCGCTCGGCCGGTTCATGACGAACGCGCTCACCGGTGGCGTTATGCCGGACGGCACGACGATCACCATCGACCAGGAGACGGCGATGCTCGAGCACCTGGTCCACGCCAATCCTTCTCCGCCGCCTCATCGGGTCGTGCTCGCCGGCATCCGCCTCGCCGAGATCTACCGCACGCACCAACATGACGCCGTCAAAGCGGAGGCGCTCATCGCCCGCCTCGTGGAACGCTACCCCGAGGCGCCCGAGCTCGAGCATGTCCGCCCCCGTTGACCTTTCCCTGGTCGTGCCGGTGTACAACGAGCGCGAGAGCTTGCCCCTGCTGGTCGAGGAAATCGCCCGCGCGTTGCCGGGACGCCGCTACGAGATCGTGGCCGTGGACGACGGCTCGACTGATGGATCGCTCGATGTGCTCAAGGCATTGAAGCGGGACCACCCGGAATTGCACATCGTGGTGTTCGCGGCGAACGCCGGACAAACCGCGGCGTTCGCGGCCGGATTCGGCGCCGCCCGCGGTCGCGTCATCGTGACGCTCGACGCGGATCTGCAGAACGACCCGGCCGACATCCCGGCCATTGTGGCCGAACTCGAGCGCAGCGGGGCCGCGGCCGTGGCGGGGTACCGCGTGAACCGGCAGGACAGCGGGTGGAAGCGATTGCAGAGCGGCATCGCCAACGGCGTGCGCAACCGGTTGAATCGCGAGACGATCCGCGACACCGGCTGCTCCCTCAAGGCGTTCCGTGCCGACGCAGTGCGCGCCCTGCCGCTCTTCAACGGAATGCATCGCTTCCTGCCGACCCTCGTCCGCATGCGCGGGGGCACGGTCGCCGAGGCGCCCGTGCGGCATCGGCCGCGCCGGTTCGGCCGCACGAAGTACGGGATGTGGAATCGCGTGTTTCGCGCCCTCGCCGACGCGCTGGCGGTGCGCTGGATGCAGCGCCGCGCGTTACGATACCGGATACGGGAGGAGCTGCCCTGATGCACGACGACTGGGTACGGCAGATCGACCTGGAGCTGGATGGCGAGCTCACTCTCCCCGAACGTGCCGCGCTGGCCCGCCATCTCGCCTCGTGCCGGCACTGTGCCGAGGCGCGGGTGAGCCATCTCGAGATGCGTGTGGCCTTCGCGCGCTCGGCCGGCGAGCCGCACGCGCGAACCGTGCCCCGGCCGCGGATCCGCGGGCGGACACTCGCGTTCTGGATGGCGACGAGCCTGCTCGCCGGCGTGGCGGGAGGCTGGCTGGGACACAGCCGCTGGGGCGGGCCGGGACCGGACTCGCTCGAGGCCACGCGTGCGATCTTCGTGGCGCAGTAGTCTGGCCGTCGTGGCGGCGGGCCTCGGGGTGGGGGTCGCACCCCCCGGACCCCCCCTCCCGGCCCAGACCCCGAACTACCGCGTGACCTACCGTCTGCGCGTGGTCGAACGTCTCGCCACCGAGACGGCCGTGCTCGCGACCGCCGTCGTGAGCGGCCCCCCGGAGACCGACCTGCGACTCTCGCTGCGCACCGACGGCGCCGAGCTCGACGGCCTCCTCGGTACGCTACCGGACCTCGATACTGTCAACGTTGCCGGCGTGTTCTTCACCCGGCGCGAGTCGGGGCGGTCGCGGCGGGGACTCCCCCTGTGGGAGGAGGACACGTACCGCCGCTGGACGCGGGTCCCCTGGGGCGGAACGGCCCGGCTCTATCCCTTCGGGCCGGAGAGCGTGAATCAGCGCCACGCCGTCTGGGTCGAGCTCACGATGAGCCGCGAGTTCGCCGCGGGCGAGACCCGGGCGAGTGAAGAGGTGACCATCGTGGACAGCACAGTCGCGTTCGAGGCGCGGGCGGTGGTCCCGCCCCGTCGCGTCACCGTTCGCATGAGTCTGGTGCGGGGCGACACGGCGTCGACCGTGCGGGTCGTGGACTTGGTCCCCGAGACCACGGGTCGCCGGGTCCGATTCACGCTCGGCGGCGAGACCTTTGACTTCGATGTGACGTTGGAGCGCCCCGACCCGCCCACCACCGGTCGCGACAGCGCCCTGGCGGTCGGCGTGGACATGGTCTGCCTGCGGCTGGTGGTGCCCGGCGCGGCCGAGCCGGCCCGAATCCGGTGCGGCCGGCCCGACAACATCGCCCGCCGCGTGGCCCTGACGGGTGGCGACACGCTGGTCGCCACGTTCACCTGGCCCGCCGTGCGCTGAGCGGTATTATCCAGCGATGCCGCGCAAGCAGCGCCTCGACCCTTCCATCTTTCACCTCCCGGTCGAACGGATGCGGGAGGGCTATTACTCCGACAAGTACTTCGTCAGGACCCGCGAACTGCTCCTCAAGGACGGGCACCGGCCATGCGTCACGATGCAAGTGTTCGGCAAGTCCCACGCGTTCCTCGGCGGGATCGACGAGGCGATCGCGATCCTCAGGCTCTGCAGCATGGAGTGGTCCGAGCTCGACGTGCGCGCTCTGTACGACGGCGACGAGATCGAGCCGTGGGAAACGGTGCTGCTGATCGAGGGTCCGTACGACGCGTTCGCACACCTGGAGACGTTGTACCTGGGCGTCCTCGCACGGCGCACCAAGGTTGGCACCAATACCCGCCGGGTGGTGGAGGCGGCGAGCCCCAAGCAGGTGATGTTTTTCCCCGCCCGGCATGACCATTGGCTCGTCCAAACCGGAGACGGCTATGCGGCCCACATCGCCGGTGCGATCGGTGTGTCGACCGACGCGCAGGCGTCGTGGTGGGGCTCCGAGGGCGTGGGTACCGTTCCCCATGCGCTCATCGCCGCCTACGGTGGCGACACGGTCCTCGCATCGCAGAAGTTCGCCGACCTGACCGATCCCAGCGTTCGGCTCATCACGCTCGTGGACTTCGAAAACGACTGTGTCGGCACCTCCCTCAAGGTCGCGCGCGCCCTGGGCTCCCGGCTGTGGGGCGTGCGGATCGACACATCGGAGACGCTGGTGGACAAGTCGGTGATCCCGCAGATGGGCACGTTCAAGCCGACAGGTGTGAATCCGCAGCTCGTGTGGAATGTGCGGCGGGCGCTCGACCGCGAGGGATACCAGCATGTGAAGATCGTCGTGTCCGGAGGGTTTACGGTCGAGAAGATCCGGCACTTCGAAGAGGAGGGCGTGCCGGTGGACATGTACGGCGTCGGCTCGAGCCTGTTCCAGGGGCGGTTTGACTTCACCGCCGACGTGGTCCGCGTCGAAGGGAAGGCGGTCGCCAAGGTCGGTCGATCGTACCGGCGCAATCCACGGTTGGAACGCGTCGAGTAGAGGCGCGGCATGGTGCGCCCCTACATCATTATTTCATTAGGAACTTGTCGTACCACGCCAGGTACCGCTCCATCCGGTCCTTCCGATAGCTGGGCTTGTTGATGCCGTGATGCTGCCCCGGATAGATCACGAGCTCGGTCGACACGCCCGTACTGCGTAACGCCTGATACATCTGCTCCGAGTTGAGGAGCGGTACGTTGAAATCCTTGTCCCCGCACAGAAACAGGGTCGGCGTCACGATCCGGTCGGCGTGAAGGAATGGGAACGACAGCTTGACCCACGTGTCCACCGTCTTCCAGGGAACGCCGAGCTCGGCCTCGTACTCACGCACGTACTGGTCCGTGCCGTACCCCGCCAGGATGTTCGAGATGCCGGCACCGCTGACCGCGGCCTTGAAGCGACGGTCCTGCGCAATCACGTAATTGGTGAGAATGCCGCCGTAGCTCCAGCCGCCGACACCCAGCCGGGCCGGGTCAGCGATGCCTTGCGCCACCGTGTAGTCGACCGCGGCGAGCACATCCAGCGCGTCCGTGTTCCCCCAATCCGCATAGATCGCCGTGGAATAGCGCTCCCCCCGTCCCGAGCTGCCGCGCGGATTCGACACCACCACCACGTAGCCATGCCCGGCGAGTGTCTGGAGCTGGAAGTCGAATTCCGACTGATACTGCGATACCGGCCCGCCATGGATCCGGAGAATGGTCGGGTAGCGTTTGCCCGAGGAGAAATCGGCCGGTTTGACGATGAACCCGTTGACCGGGGTGCCGTCCTTGCTCTTGAAGCTGATCGGCTCGACGGTGCCGAGCTTCACGTGCGAGAGCCACTCGTCGTTTTGGTGCGACAGCGGCCGCAGCGTCGTGCCCTCGACGGCGAATACTTCGGGCGGGACGAGCGGCGTCGAGGCGAGAACGGCGATCTTGCCGGCCGGGCCCGTGGCGAAGGCGCTGACCACCCGGGGCCCCGACACGAGCCGCTCCACCGCTCCACCTGCGGTCGGGACACGTGCGAGCTGCACCGTGCGATCGTCTTCGAGCAGGAAGTAAAGCGACGAGCCGTCGGCGGACCATGCAGGGCTCAGGGCATTGCGGTCGAGCGGGGCGGTCACAATGCGCGGAACCCCGCCCGCCGTCGGCACGACCGCGAGCTTCTGCACCGCGTAGTAGATCAACTTGAGAGGCCCGCCCTGGAGGTACGCGATCGAGCGACCGTCCGGGCTCCAGGCCGGCCGGCTCTCGTAATCGGGATCGTTGTCGGGGCCCTCGAACGTCGTGAGCTGTTTCGGCGTCGCGCCCGGCACCGCGTCCATCACGTACACATCCCAGTTGTTGTCGCGATCGGCGTCCGGGCGGCGCTTGCTCACGAACGCGAGCGATTTGCCGTCAGGCGACCACGCCGGCAGGAGCTCGTCGTAGTCGCCGGGCGTAAGGAGGGTCGCCTTGCCGGTCTCGACGTCGACCACGTAGACATGGCGGCGCTGCTTGCCCAGATATCCGGACTCGTCCTGCTTGAACTGGAAGCGGTCGATCACGATCGGCGCGGGCGTCTTGGGCTTGGCGGTATCCGGATCCTCCGCTACCACCGCCAGGCGGCGGCCGTCGGGCGCCCAGACGTAATCGTCGACGTCGCTCTGGAGCGTGGTGAGCTTCCGGCCCTCGCCGCCCCGTCGATCGAGCAGCCAGAGCTGGGTGTGCTCGTCGTCGCGGCTCGAGAGGAAAGCAATCCAGCGCCCGTCGGGGCTCCAGCTGGGGCTGCTCTCGCCCTGCTTCGAGTTCGTGAGGCGGACCGTGCGCGACCCGTCCCAGCTCGTCATCCAGATGGCCTGGTGGTTCTGGTCCAGGGCGGTGTCGGCGCTCGAGACGGTGTAGACGACCCAGTCGCCTTCGGGGGAGATCCGTGGCTCCTTCACGTCGCGCACGCGGAGCACGTCGTCGGGCGTGAATGGCCGCGGGCGGGGCGCGGGCGCCTGGGCACCCAGTCGGGGGGGGGGCGCGAGCGCCAGCCCGAGCACCAGAAGGGCGAGCGAGCGGATCATGACGTGCTCTCCGAAGTCGGGGGCGGAAAGGCTACGCGCATCGGCGCGCCGGCGCCAGCGGACGTCGGCTCTTGCACTCCCCTTTACGAGTGAATATTCTTCCGTTTCGATGAATATTAATGCACGCATTCCGGTTGGGGTGCTCGGCGCCTCCGGGTACGTCGGACAGGAGCTGTTGCGGCTTATCACCCGGCATCCCGGCACCGCGGTCGCGTTCGCCACCGCCGAGTCGGCCGCGGGCGAGCGGCACGACGGCGTGGAGCTCGTGCGCATCGCCGACGCCCCGCTCGAGCGGGCCGAGGTCGTGCTCTCGGCGCTGCCGCACGGGGTGTCCACCCGGTATGTGCAGGCGGCGCGCGCCGCGGGCAAGCGCACGGTGGACCTGTCGGCTGACTTCCGCTTGTCGCCTGACGCCGTCTACGGACTGACGGAATTCACGCGGCCGCGCGTCGCGGGCGCGGCGCTCGTCGCCAACCCGGGCTGCTACCCCACGGCCGCGCTGCTCGCGCTCTTGCCGCTCGCGCAACGGGGATTGATCGACCAGTCGCGCGAAGTCGTGATCGACGCCGCGTCGGGCGTCACCGGCGCCGGCCGCGCCCCCAAGCAGGAGCTCCTGTTCAGCGAGGTGGCGGAGGACTTCCGCGCGTACGCGGTGGGGAACGAGCACCGCCACCTGCCCGAGCTGCGAGCGACACTGGCGCGCGAAAGTGACTTCACGGGCGACCTGGTCTTCACGCCCCACTTGCTCCCGGTCAGGCGAGGGATCCTGGAGACGATTCACGTGCCGCTCACGCGAGTGCTCGACCAGGCCACGGCCGAGGGGATCTACGACTCGGTGTATCATGACGAGCCCTGTGTGATGGTGATGCACGCCCGGCTGCCGTCGCTCAAGGACGTCGTGTACTTGAACCGCGTCGCGATCGGCGTGGCGGCGGTCGCGAACGTGCGCCGCCCGCGGCTCACGGTGATCACGGCGATCGACAATCTGGTGAAAGGCGCCGCCGGGCAGGCGGTCCAGAATATGAATGTGATGCTCGGCCTCGCCGAGACCGCGGGGCTCGCGTGCTGAACGTCCGCGTCGTGAAGCTCGGGGGCAACGAGCTCGATCAGCCGGCATGGCTCGAGGCGTGCGCCCGGGCCCTGTTGTCGCTCGACCCGGTCGTGGTCGTGCACGGCGGCGGGCGCGCGGTGAGCGCCTGGTCCGAGCGGCTCGGCCTGCCGGTCGAAAAGCGCGACGGCCGGCGGGTGACCACGCCCGAGGTGGCGGAGGTGGTGGAGCTCGTGCTCGCGGGTCCCCTGAATCGCCGGGTCGTGGCCGCGCTGCGGCGAGCGGGACTCGACGCCGTCGGCCTGTCGGGTGTGGACGGCGGCCTCCTGACGGCGCGACGCGCGGAGAGCGGGACAGAGTTAGGGCACGTCGGCGAGATCGTGCAGGTTCGAGCCGCGTTGCTCGAGAGCTTCCTGCTCGCCGGGCTCACGCCGGTGATCGCGCCGATGGCTCCGGCAGCCGGAGACGGCGCCGCAACGCCGTTCAACGTGAACGCCGACGACGCGGCGGCGGCTATCGCCGGCGCGCTCCACGCGGCGGAGCTGCTGCTCGTCTCGGACGTTCCGGGTGTACAGGTCGGCGGTGTCGTGCAGCCGGTGCTCGACGGCGTCGAGATCGAGTCGCTGATCGAGAGCGGAGCGGCTTCGGAGGGCATGGCCGCGAAGCTGCGCGCGGCCGTGGCGGCGCTCCGCGCGGGCGCGAGGGCTGTGCGGATCGGCGACCTGCGCCTCCTCGACGATCCCCGCGCCGGCACCCGCATTCTCGCCACCGCGGCTCAACCGGCGTGATCGCGACTCCCACGACGCCGGCTCCTCCTCCGACGCCGGCGCTCCTCGACGTGTACGCGCGGGTCGGCCCGATGCTCGTGGGTGGCCGGGGGGCGGAGCTCTTCGCCGAGGACGGGACGCATTACCTCGACTTCGTGGCTGGGATCGGCGTGAACGCCCTGGGCCACGATCATCCGGTGATTCGTGGCGCGATCGAGGGGGCGCTGGAACGCGGCCTGATCCACGTTTCGAATCTCTATCGGACCGAACCGGGGGAGCGGCTCGCCGAAGAGCTCGTGACACACTCCTTCGCGGACCGTGCGTTCTTCTGTAACTCGGGCGCCGAGGCGAACGAGGCGGCGTTCAAGTTCGCGCGCAAATGGTCGGGCAAGAGCGAAATCGTCGCCTTCTCGGGGTCGTTTCACGGGCGCCTGTTCGCGACGCTCGCCGCCACCGACCGCCCGGATTTTCGGAAGCCCTTCGAGCCGCTCGTGCCCGGCATTCGCATCGTGCCGCGGGAAGAGTGGGCGGCGGTGGATCATGCCGTGTCGGCGTCGCGTACGGCCGCGGTCATCGTCGAGCCCGTGCAGGGGGAGGGCGGAGTGCGGCCGCTCGACGCGGAGTGGCTGGCCTTCGTGCGGGAGCTGTGCGACTCGCGTGGCGTGGCGGTCATCTTCGACGAGGTCCAATGCGGCCTCGGGCGGACCGGAACGCTCTTCGCCTACGAGCAGACGGGCGTCGTCCCGGACATCGTGACGCTCGCGAAGCCGCTCGCGGGCGGATTGCCGATGGGCGCGGTGCTCGTCACGAGCGCGGTGGCTGGGGCGCTCAAGCCCGGCGACCATGCCACGACCTTCGGCGGCGGGCCCCTCGTGGCGAGCGTGGCGCTCGAGGTCGTCCGCACGATCGCCGATCCGGCGTTCCTCGCCGACGTCCGGCGTAAGGGCGAGTGGCTGGGCGCGCGGCTCGAGCGGCTCGCCGCGGCCACTCCTCGGGTCCAGGAAGTCCGGGGGCGCGGGCTCCTGTGGGGGCTCGAGCTCGCCGAGCCGGCGGCGCCCTTCGTCGCCGACGCCCGCGAACGCGGGCTGCTCGTGGTCACGGCAGGGCCCCAGGTGATCCGAGTGATTCCTCCGCTCGTCATCACGGACGCGGAACTGGAGCGGGGGGTGGGGATCCTTGAAGAGGTGTTGGCGTGAGCGCGAGTCTCCGCGTTGCACCGCAGGGAACCGCTCACCGCTTCCCGCTTCCTGGGGTGGCGTTGCGGGGCGCGGCGCTCACCGACGTCCCCCAGCTCGAGTCGCTGATGGCCCCCTTCATCGCGACCGGCGACCTCCTGCCACGCTCGAACTACGACGTGTGCCGGCACATCAAGGAGTACGTCGTGGCGGAGTCCCCGGCCGGTGGGGAGATCGTCGCGTGCGGATCGCTGAAGATCTATTCGCAACAACTCGGCGAAGTCGCCGGGCTCGCGGTCCGGTCCGACTGGCAAGGGGCGGGCCTCGGCCGCGCGCTGCTCGAGACGCTGATCCTCGAGGCCCGGGCGCATGGTCTCAGGGAGGTCCTCGCGCTGACCCGCAAACCTGACTTCTTCTTCAAGCTCGGCTTCGCGCCCGCGGAGCGTGAGCACTTTCCGCTCAAGGTGTGGGCGGACTGCAATAGGTGCCCGCGCAACCAGTGCTGTGATGAGGTTGCAGTAAGTCTCAGGTTGTAGCACAGGCAAAATACTAGACACACAGACGCACAGCGGTGAACAGTGACGAGGGTTG
>Ga0307472_100000793_pt1 | contig 11652 bp, 10 predicted proteins | sample atmos_gasesAM5C__2_FD_204582 | JGI IMG/M metagenome (GOLD analysis project Ga0307472, IMG submission 204582) | Hardwood forest soil microbial communities from Morgan-Monroe State Forest, Indiana, United States - atmos_gasesAM5C_05 | ecosystem: Environmental > Terrestrial > Soil > Temperate... | reverse complement strand
TGCCGGCCTAAGCGGCCCGCAGCGCGGCCCTGCGCGAACCCCTCAACTGAACTGGCGCGTAATGTCGTTGTATAGCGCCACACCCATCAGGACGATGAGCAGCGCGATTCCCACCTGCTGCCCGAAGGCCTGGGCGCGCTCCGAGAGCGGGCTGCCCTTCAGCCACTCGATGAGCTGAAAGGCGATCTGCCCGCCATCGAGGATCGGGATCGGCAGCAGGTTGAGGAAACCGAGCGACAGGGAAATCAGCACCAGGAAACTGAGGAACACCGACACGCCCGCCTCGGCCGAGTCACCGGCGAACTCCGCGATCGACAGCGGACCACTCAGGTTCTTGAGCGACACGCGCCCGAGCACCATCCGCCAGAACAAGCGCGCCTGCAGCTCCGTCTTCGACCATGCATCTCCCACAGCGCTCGACAGCGCCGCTCCCGGGCCGAGGTCGATGTGCTGCACCATGTCCGCGGGGAACGGTCCGACGCCGATGCGTCCGACGAGCTTGCCGCCGGACTTCTCGGCCGCTATGTCGACCGACGTCCGGTACTCGATCCCCCCGCGACTGTAGGCGACCGTGACGCGCTGGCCGGGCCGGCCACTCACCTGGTGCACGATGTCCGTGAAATCCTTTATCGGCGCGCCGTTGATCGCCACGATCCGGTCGCCGGCGAGGAGGCCGGCACGCGCCGCCGCCCCGCCCGGCCTGACCTGGCCGAGCACGCCGTCGGGCGGACTCCAGAAATCGAAGCCCAGCCCGCTGAGCAGCTGCGCCGGCTCGGTCAGGCGCCGGCGCTGTGCGGCGTCAGGCACGTCGAGATGCGCCACGCGCAGCGCGCCGTCCGCCCCCTGCACGCCGAAGTCGACTTCGCCGCGCCCGCTGATGGCGTCGATGAGCCCGAAAGCCACATCGGCCCGGCTGTTCACTGCGCGGCCATCGATGGAGCGAATGTCGTCGCCGGCTCTCAGGCCGGCCCGTGCCGCGAGCGAGCCGGGCGTGACGTCGCCGATGCGCGGCCTGATCTCGGTGATGCCGCTCACCCAGAACATGCCCCACAGCAACAGCACCGCGAACAACAGGTTGCTCGCAGGTCCCGCGAGCAGCACCGCGATGCGCTGCCAGTGCGGGCGGCGGGTGAAAGAGCGCGGCAGCTCGGCTGGCTCGACCGGTCCCTCGCGCTCATCGAGGAGCTTCACGTAGCCGCCGAGCGGCACGGCGGCGATCACGTACTCGGTGGCGTCCCTGGCCGCGGTCCACTTCAGGAGCGGCCTGCCGAAGCCAACGGAGAAGCGCAGCACCCGGAAGCCCAGGCGGCGCGCCACATAGAAATGGCCGAACTCGTGCACCGTGACCAGCAGGCCCACGGCCACGATGAACCAGAGTAAGTACCAGAACAGGCTCATGCGTGAGCGCCCCTCACCGACTCACTTCTTGTAATGCCGACGATGCGCTCGCAGGCCCGCTGTCTGGCCTCGGCGTCGGCGGCCAGCACATCCTCGAGGCCTCCAATCGCCCCGCCGGCGCTCCGTTCCACCACCGCCTCAATGACCGCGGCGATGCCGGGAAAGTTCAATCGCCGCTCGAGAAACGCCTGCACGGCGACCTCGTTGGCGGCGTTCAGCAGCACCGGATGCAGCCCCCCGGCGCGCGCGGCCGCCTGGGCGAGCGCGAGACAGCGGAAGCGGTCGTAGTCGGGAGCCTGGAAGTCGAGCCGGCCGGCCTTGAGCAGATCGAGGAATTCTACACCGGAGTCGATGCGCTCAGGCCAGGCGAGCGCATGCGCGATCGGCGTGCGCATATCCGGGGCCGACAGCTGGGCGAGCATCGAGCCATCCACGTACTCCACCAGCGAGTGCACGATGCTCTGCGGGTGCACCAGCACCTCGACCTGCGAGGGCGTGAGGCCGAAGAGCAGGCACGCCTCGATCAGCTCGAGGCCCTTGTTCATGAGCGTGGCCGAGTCCACCGAGATCTTGCGGCCCATGACCCAGTTGGGGTGGGCGCACGCAGCCTCGGGCGTCACCGCATCGAGCGCTTCGCGAGGCGTGGCGCGGAACGGGCCGCCGGAGGCGGTGAGCAGCACGCGCCGCAGGCCCGGCGGCGCCACCCCGGGGCGCGCCCCGGCCGGCAGGCACTGGAAGATGGCGTTGTGCTCGCTGTCGATCGGCAGGAGCGTCGCGCCCGCCGTACGCACCGCCTCGAGCAGCAGGGGACCTGCCATCACCATCGATTCCTTGTTGGCGAGCAGCAGCCGCTTGCCGGCGCGCGCCGCGGCGAGCGTGGACTTCAGTCCCGCCGCGCCGACGATGGCCGCCATCACGCACTGCACTTCGGCGAGCTGCACGATCTCCTCGAGCGCGCCGGGACCGGCGAGCACGCGGGTGCGGGGGGCGCCGCCTCCGAGCAGGCCCACGAGCTCGTGCGCGGCAGTCTCGTCCGCGAGCGCGGCATAGGCCGGCTGCCACTCGAGGATCTGGCGGGCGAGCCTCCCGGCATTGCGGTGGGCGGCGATGGCGACGAGGCTGAAGCGCTCGCGGTGGCGGGCCAGCACGTCGAGCGTGCTCTCCCCGACCGAGCCGGTCGAGCCGAGGACCGCGACGCCGATCACGCCACGACTCCGAGCAGCGTGAGTCCGAGCAGCAGCACCGGGGCCGCGCCCGTCAGGCTGTCGATGCGGTCCATGACCCCGCCGTGCCCCGGAAAGACCGAGCCTGAGTCCTTCATGCCCGCGAAACGCTTGAGCAGGCTTTCGGTGAGGTCACCGATGACGGAGAAGGCGACGGTCGCCAGGCACAGCGGCAGGAACACCGCGAGCGAGACGTGGAACCACCAGCTGCCACCGACCGCCACCAGCGCACTCAGTGCCACCCCGCCCAGCACGCCCTCCCAGGTCTTGCCCGGCGATACCACCGGCGCGAGGCGGATGCGTCCGAAGCGGCTGCCGACGAAGAAGGCGCCGATATCGGCGACCCACACCAGGACGAGCGCGAACAGCACCCACTGTCCGTGCGGCGGCGCGAGCCGCAGCCATACCAGCGCGAGCCATGAGGGCACGAGCGCCAGCACGCCGGCGACCCCCGCGGCCCACGCCGATACCAGGCGCGGCGCGAACGCAATCCACATGAAGGCGGTGAGCCACCAGAGCACCGCCGCGACCAGGATCAGGTCGCGGCCGTCCGGCTGGGCCGACACACGCCAGGCGAGCGGCAGCAGCAGTGCGACCAGTGCGACATAGGTGAGCCGCCGCGTCGCGGTCGAGAGGCGCAGGAACGCCGACCACTCCCACGCGCCCGCGAGCAGCATCAGCGTGAGCACCGCCACGGTAGCCCACACGGGGAGGAAGAGGAGAACCACCATCAGCGCCGCGGCGCCCACCACGGCGGTCAGCACGCGCTTGCGCAACGCCTCGTTCATCGGGCGCTGCTCACCGCCGCCGGCCGCTGCCCGAAGCGCCGCTCGCGGCTTGCGAAGAAAGACAGGGCGTCGTCGAGATCGGCGGCGGTGAAGTCCGGCCACAGGCGCTCACTGAACCAGAGCTCCGCGTAGGCCAGCTGCCAGAGGAGGAAATTGCTGATGCGCTGCTCGCCGCCGGTGCGGATGTGCAGGTCCACGTCCGGCAGCCCCGCGAGCGAGAGCGCCGCGGCGAAACGCTCCTCGGTGATCTCCTCAGGCAGCATGGATCCACTCGAACATTCACTTGCAAGTGCTTGAGCCGCCTTAACAATATCCCAGCGCCCACCGTAACTTACTGCCACCTGCAGGGCAAGTCCGCGGTTGCCCGCGGTGCGCTCCTCGGCGGAGGCGATGCGCGATTGCAGCCGCACCGAGAGGCTCGTGCGCTCGCCGATGAAGCGCAGCCGCACGCCCTTCTCGTCGAGCTCGGCGACCTCGCGGTCGAGCGCCTCGATGAACAGGCTCATCAGGCTCCCGACCTCCTCGGCCGGGCGCCGCCAGTTCTCGCTCGAGAACGCGAACAGCGTGAGCGCTCCGACACGCAAGCGCGTGCACTCCTCGACGCACATGCGCACCGGCTTCAGGCCCGCCTTGTGGCCGGCGGCGCGCGTGACGCCGCGCGCAGCCGCCCAGCGGCCGTTGCCGTCCATGGTGATCGCGATGTGCTTCGGCAGCTTGAGGACGCCTGAGGCCATCAGACCTGCATGACCTCCTTCTCCTTGCCGGCGAGCGCTGCGTCGATGTCGGCGATGTGCTTGTCGGTGAGCTTCTGGATATCGGTCTCGGCGCGCCGCTCATCGTCCTGCGAGAGATGCTTGTCCTTCAGCTTGTGCTTGATCTCGTTCATCACGTCGCGGCGCACGTTACGCACCGCGACGCGGGCGTTCTCGGCATCGTGGCGCAGCACCTTGGTGAGCTCCTTGCGGCGCTCCTCGGTGAGCGGCGGCATGGGAATGCGGATCACGGTGCCGGCGGTCATGGGCGTGAGCCCGAGGTCGGACTTGAAGATCGCCTTCTCGATCGCCTGCACGACGCTCTTCTCCCAGGGCGAAATCACCAGCGTGCGTCCCTCCTCGACCGCGATGCTCGCCACCTGCTGCAGCGGCACCTCGCTGCCGTAGTAATCGACCTTGAGGTGCTCGACCAGGCTCGGGTGCGCGCGTCCGGTCCGCAGCTTCTTCAGCTCCGCCTGAAAGGTGTGGACGCACTTGGCCATGCGCGTGGTGGCGTCCTTCTTCAGTTCTTCGAGCATAGTGTCTCCTCGCGGCCCGCTGCGGTCACTCGTTGGTGACCGCCGTGCCGACTTCCTCGCCGCGCACGATGCGGGTGAGGTCCCCGGGATTGTTGAGATTGAAGACCCGCAAAGGCAAGCGGTTGTCACGGCACATGACGATGGCGGTCGCGTCCATGACGTTGAGCTTGTCGGTGAGCACCTTGTCGAAGGTGAGGCGCGCATAGCGCACCGCCGCGGGGTTGCGGACCGGATCGTCCGAATAGACGCCGTCCACCTTGGTGGCTTTCAGCAGCACGTCGGCGTCGATCTCGATGGCGCGCAGCGCCGCCGCGGTATCGGTGGTGAAGAACGGGTTGCCGGTGCCGGCGGCGAACACCGCGATTCGGCCCTTCTCGAGGTGGCGCACGGCGCGACGCCGGATGTAGTCCTCGCACACCTCGTTGATGCGGATCGCGGACATCACCCGAGCGTGGAGCCCGAGGCTCTCGAGGGAGTCCTGCAGCGCGAGCGAGTTCATGACGGTCGCGAGCATGCCCATGTGATCGGCCGCCACGCGATCCATGCCGGCGCGCGCCAGCCCCGCACCGCGGAAGATGTTGCCGCCGCCGATCACCACCGCCAGCTGCACGCCCATCTGCGCGATGTCCTGCAGCTCCCCGGCGATGCGCTTCAGGACCGCCGGATCGATGCCGTAGTCGCCCTCCCCGAGCAGTGCCTCGCCCGAGAGCTTCACCAGGATCCGCGTATAGCGCGGCTTCGCTTGCGTCATCTCTCACCTCCGCCGATGGAAAAAACCCCGCGCGCGGCGGGGTCTCTCCTTGACTACAGCGCCGGCCCTCAGCTCCCGGTCGCGAGGCGTGCTACCTCGGCGCTGAAGTCATCGGCTTTTTTTTCGATTCCGGCCCCGACCTCGAAGCGCTCGAACGCGACCACCTCGGCCTTCGCGCCCTTGACGAGCTTCTCGATCGTGACGTCCGGGTCCTTGACGAAGGCCTGCCCATAGAGGGTGATCTCGTTGAGAGACTTGCGCAGACGCCCCTCGACCATCTTGGCGACGATCTCCGGCGGCTTGCCCTCGCTCTGCGCCTGCTCGGTGAGGATCTCGCGCTCCTTGGCCACCACGTCAGGGGGCACCTGCTGGGCGGTAAGGTACTTCGGGCTGCTCGCGGCGACGTGCATCGCGAGGTCATAGGCGAGGCTCGGCTCGCCACCCTTGACGGCGACCAGGGCGCCGATGCGCGTCCCGTGGACGTAGGCACCGAGCTGATCGGGCGAGGTAACGACGGCGAAGCGCCGGACGCTGATGTTCTCGCCGATCTTGGCGACGAGCTCGCGGCGGCGCTGCTCGACGCCCTCGCCCGTGGCGAGGCGCGCCTCGGCGAGCGCGGCGAGATCCTTGGGCCGCGCACTCAGCGCGCACTGCGCCACGCCTTCCGCGAACGCTTTGAAGTCGGGCCCGCGCGCCACGAAGTCGGTCTCGCAGTTGACCTCGACCATCGCGGCGGTGCGCGCATCCCCCGACCTGGCGATCACCACCACGCCCTCGGCCGCGACCCGCGCCGCCTTCTTGTCGGCCTTGGCGAGACCCTGCTTGCGCATGAGCTCGGCGGCCGCATCGAGGTCGCCCTTGGTCTCAACGAGCGCCCGCTTGCACTCCATCATGCCCGCGCCCGTGCGGTCGCGGAGCTGCTTGACCGTGTCTGCCGTGATGTTCATCGGTGCCTCCTTGGCCTTACTCACTGGCGCCCTCGCCGCGTCCCTTGCGCCGGCCAGTGTTCGCCGGGCCGCGCCGCGCGCCTGCGTCGGCGACCGCAACGACGTCGGCAACCTCCGCATCGTCGACGTCGACCTCGAGATCCTCCGCACCGGGCTCGGCACCGGGCTCGGCACCGGGCTGCGCACCGGGCTCGGCGCCGGGCTCGGCACCGGGCTCGGCACTCGCCGCGACAGGCGCGGGAGCCGCCACCGGGCGGCGCCGCGCCGGGGCCTTCCTGCTGCGCACCGCGGGCGCGGGCCTGCGGCCCGTGCGCGGGGTCTTCTTGCGCGGGTTGCCGGCCTCGTCGAGCTCGACGAACTCATCCTCGCCGACCGCCACCCGCGGCACGGACTCCTTGCCTTCGAGCACGGCATCGGCGATGCCGGCCGTATAGAGCTGGATCGCGCGCATGGCGTCATCGTTCCCCGGAATCACGTAATCGATCCCATCCGGGGAGCAATTGGTGTCGACGATCGCCACCACCGGGATGCCGAGCTTCTTCGCCTCGTGCACCGCGATGTTCTCGTGGCCGACGTCCACCACGAACAGCGCATCCGGGAGCGACTCCATGTGCTTGATGCCGCCGAGGCTCTTCTCGAGCTTGTCCATCTCGCGCCGCAGCTGGGTCGCTTCCTTCTTGCCGCGCTTGTCGAGGGCGCCGGAGGCGGCGAGCTCGGTGATCTCGCCGAGCCGCTTGATCGACTGGCGGATGGTCTTGAAGTTCGTGAGCATGCCGCCCAGCCAGCGCTGATTCACGTAGGGCTGATGGGAGCGCTCGGCTTCCTTCTGGATGGAGTCGCGCGCCGAGCGCTTGGTGCCGACGAACAGCACCGTGCCGCCATCGGCGATGACGCCCTTGATGAAGCCCGCAGCCTCCGAGTACATCGGCTGCGTCTTCTCGAGATTGATGATGTGGATCTTGTTTCGCTCGCCGAAGATGAAGGGGGCCATCTTCGGGTTCCAGAAGCGGGTCTGGTGTCCGAAATGGACCCCCGCCTCCAGCATCTGTCGCATGGACACGCCGGACATGAAAAACTCCTTGTCGGGTTAAGCCTCCGCGCATCCCCGTGACCATCCCCGCCGTGCGGCCTTACGGCCTCGAGCGGCGGGAACACCCAGTCAGCGGGTATACGATGCGCGTGTGGGTTGCGTTGCCAAAAAAGGCCGCGCTTTATACCATGAAGACCTCATCGGAACAATGTCTTACGCGAACCTGCCCGCCCCTTGGCGTAACCCGTGGCCGGCCCCATTTTCAGCCTATGCACGTGACGATCAAGACCCCGGAAGAGCAGGAAAAAATGCGGATCGCCGGGCGGCTCGCTGCCGAGGTGCTCGACATGATCGGCCCCCACGTGGTGCCGGGGGTGACCACGGACGAGCTCGACCGGATCTGCCACGACCACATCGTGAACGTGCAGCGCTCGGTCCCGGCGAACCTCAACTACCGCGGCTTCCCCAAGACCATCTGTGCCTCGGTCAATCACGTCGTCTGCCACGGGATCCCGAATGACAAGCGCCTGAAGGCCGGCGATATCGTCAACATCGACGTGACGGTGATCCGCGACGGCTTCCACGGCGACACCAGCCGCATGTACGCCGTCGGCAAGGCCCCGGCGCACGCCCAGCGGCTCACCGATACCTGCTTCGCCGCGATGTGGCGCGGCATCCGCACGGTGCGACCCGGGGCGCACCTGGGCGACATCGGCCACGCCATCCAGACCTTCGTCGAGGAGAACGACTACTCGGTGGTGCGGGAGTACTGCGGCCACGGCATCGGACGCGTCTACCACGAGGACCCGCAGGTGCTGCACTACGGCGAGCCCGGGACCGGCCTCGAGCTCAAGGCCGGCATGACCTTCACCATCGAGCCGATGGTGAACGCCGGCAAGCGGCACGTGCGCCTCCTCGGCGACGGCTGGACCGTGATCACCAAGGACCATTCGCTGTCGGCACAGTGGGAGCACACCGTGCTCGTGACCGATACGGGAGTCGACGTGCTGACGCTCGGCGCCGACGGCGGCCCACACTGAAACCCCAGCGCGCGATGGGTGCCGCGGACACAGAGGTACTCCTGGAGCAATCGCTCCCGGCCGCACCCCCCGCAGCACCCTGGCCGTTGTTGGCGGCCCTGCCCGAGAAGCTGGCCGGCGGCGGCGGCGACCCGGCCGCCTGGCGCTCGCTCCTGCGCCAGGCGCACGAGGAGCTGAAGGCGCGCTTCTTCGCCGGGGCGCCGGTCGAGGAGCTGGTGCATGCGCGCGCCGCGCTGATCGACGCGGTGCTGCGCGCGGCCTGGCACATGCACGGCTCCAGCGCTTGCCTCGAGTGGGCGCTGGTCGCGGTGGGCGGCTACGGCCGCGGGGAGCTCCACCCCTGCTCCGATGTCGACGTGCTGCTGCTCGCGCCTCCTTTGCCCGACCCGGCCGGCGGCGCCGCGGTCGAGAAGCTGGTCGCGTTCCTGTGGGACATCGGGCTCGAGATCGGCCACAGCGTACGTACGCTGGCGCAGTGCGCCGAGGAATGCGTCGGCGACGTCGGCGTCATGACGACGCTCCTCGAGGCGCGGCTGCTGGCGGGCAACGCGGCGCTCTTCGGCGCGATGCGCACCGCGCTCGCGCCCGACCGCATCTGGCCGGTGAAGCAGTTCTTCGAGGCGAAGGTGCGCGAACAGTCCGAGCGGCACCTGAAAGCCAACGACACCGCCTACAACCTCGAGCCCAACGTGAAGACCGGCCCCGGGGGCCTGCGCGACATCCAGACCATCGCCTGGGTCGCGAAGCGCCAGTTCGGCGCCGACACGCTCGACGGGCTCCTCACCCAGGGATTCCTCACCGAGCCGGAGCTGCGGCGCCTGCGCCAGGCGCAGGCGTTCCTCTGGCGCGTGCGCTTTGGCCTCCACGCCCTCACCGGGCGGCGAGAGGACCGGCTGCTGTTCGATCACCAGATCCGCCTCGCTCTCGCCTTCGGCTACGAGGACGCTTCCTACACGCTCGCGGTTGAGCAGTTCATGCAGCGCTACTACCGCACCGTGATGGACGTGAGCCTGCTGAATGAGCTGCTGCTGCAGCTGTTCCGTGAGGCGATCCTCACCGAGAGCGAGCCGCCGCGGCCGCTCAACGCGCGCTTTCAGGTCCGCAACGGCTCGCTCGAAGCGGCGCACGAGGAAGTGTTCACGCGCACCCCGTCGGCGCTGCTCGAGATGTTCGTAGTGCTGCAGCAGAACCCGGAAGTTCGCGGCGTGCGCGCCTCGACCATGCGCGCGGTGGCGAAGAGCCTGTGGCTGATCGACGAGGAATTCCGCCAGAACCCGCGCCATCACCGCCTGTTCCTCGAGATCCTGCGCTCGCCGGTCGGCGTGACCCACGAGCTGCGGCGCATGAACACCTACGGAGTGCTGGGGCGCTACATCCCGGCCTTCGGCCGCGTCGTCGGACGCATGCAGTACGACCTGTTCCATGCCTACACGGTCGATGCCCACACGATCTTCGTGGTGAGCAACCTGCGGCGCTTCGCGATCCCGCGCTACGATCAGGAGCTCCCCGAGGCTTCGCGCGTCATGCAGCAGCTGCCGCGTCAGGAGATCGCCTACCTCGCGGCGCTGTTTCACGATCTCGCCAAGGGGCGCGGCGGCGATCATTCCGAGCTCGGCGCGGTCGATGCCGAGGCCTTCTGCCTCGAGCAGGGCCTCTCGCCCTACGACGCCCGCCTGGTCGCCTGGCTGGTGCGCAACCACCTCGAGCTCTCGATGACCTCGCAGAAGCAGGACATCGGCGATCCGCAGGTGATCAACGCCTTCGCCCGCAAGGTGGGCGACGAGGCCCACCTCGACTATCTGTACGTGCTCACCTGCGCGGACGTGCGCGGGACCAATCCGAAGCTGTGGAACTCCTGGAAGGCCTCGCTCTTCAAGGATTTCTACCAGCGGGTGAAGCGCGCCCTGCGGCGCGGACTCGAGAGCCCGATCGACCCCGAGCACCTGGTGCGCGAGACCCAGGACGCGGCGCGGCGCCTCCTGATCGAGCGCGGGGTGAGCGAACGCGATATCGCCGCCAGCTGGACGCGCTTCTCGGCCGGCTACTTCCTGCAGCACTCGCCCGAGGAGGTCGCCTGGCACACGCGGCTCCTCGCCGAGCGCGATGCCGCCTCGGACGAGCCGCTGGTGGCGCTCGACCCGCACAGCGTGCGCGGCACGACCGCGGTGCTGGTCTTCACGCGGCCGCGCCGCCACGGCTTTGCGCGCACCACCGCGGTGCTCGATCAGCTCGGGCTCAACATTCTCGACGCCCGCATCACTCCGACGGGCGACGGCTTCAGCCTCGACCTGTTTCACGTGCTCGAGGACGACGGTCAGGCGATCACCGACAGCGACCGCGAGGTTGAGATCGAGCAGGCGCTGTGGCGCTCGGTCCGCCCGTCCGAGGACGCGCCGCTCTCGGTCTCGCGGCGTGCGCCGCGCCAGGCGCGCATGTTCAACACCCCGACCCAGATTGCGCTCAGCATCGACGAGCGCAACCGCCGCTCGGTGCTCGAGCTCACCGCCGGCGACCGGCCGGGGCTGCTCTGCGACGTGGGCAAGGTGCTGATGCAGGAGGGCGTCGAGCTGCACGCCGCCAAGATCATGACCGTGGGCGAGCGGGCCGAGGACGTGCTCTACCTCACCGACTTCGACAACCAGCCGCTCGCGCCTGATGCGGCGGAGCGCCTGAAGGAGCGGATGATCGCGGCGCTCGACCGCGAGGAGCAGGCGCTGCGCACCGGAAGCGGCGCGGCGCGGACCTCATCGTGGCCGTAACGACCGGGCTGCGTGCGACGGTCGAGGCCGCGTTCGAGCGGCGCGCCGATCTCAGCCCGAAGAATCTGACGCCCGCGCTCGCGGCGGCGCTCGAGGAGTGCCTGACGCTCCTCGACAGCGGGGAGGTGCGGGTCGCCGAGCCGCGGGACGGCGGCTGGGTGGTGAACGAGTGGCTGAAGAAAGCGGTACTCCTTTATTTCCGTACACACGACAACCGCACGATCGACGGCGGCTTCACCCGCTTCTTCGACAAGGTGCCGCTCAAGTATGCAAACGCCAGCGAGGCGGAGCTGCGCGCGGGTGGCGCGCGCATCGTGCCCCACGCCATCGTCCGCCGCGGTGCCTACATCGCCCCCGATGTGGTGCTGATGCCGAGCTACGTCAACATCGGCGCCTGGGTGGGCGCGGGCACCATGGTCGACACC
>Ga0307472_100000792_pt1 | contig 11657 bp, 10 predicted proteins | sample atmos_gasesAM5C__2_FD_204582 | JGI IMG/M metagenome (GOLD analysis project Ga0307472, IMG submission 204582) | Hardwood forest soil microbial communities from Morgan-Monroe State Forest, Indiana, United States - atmos_gasesAM5C_05 | ecosystem: Environmental > Terrestrial > Soil > Temperate... | reverse complement strand
TGAGGAGAACCACATGGCACCCAGCGTAGTAGGACTCGGCCTGGCATCACCGCCCGTCCAGCTCTCGAACACCGTCAATGCGATTTCGCAGAAGTACATCGTTCCCGTGCTGGGCGACAACGTGTTCCGTCCCTCGCCCGTGTTCTGGGCGCTGACCCGCGAGGGCAAGAAATTCGGCGCAGGCGAGCTGATCTTCCCCGAGATCAACCAGGAAGAGTCCCCCGGCGGCGCGTACTTTGGCGACCAGCTTCTCGACACCTCGGTGGTGGACTCGATCCAGCCGGCCAACCAGCAGTGGCGCCCATATCGCCAGCCTATCGTGATCCCGATCACTGACATCGTGCTGAACCGCGGCGGCGCGGGTAACCTCGATATCATCCGGGCGAAGTACCAGACTGCCTCGGCGAGCTTCCTCCAGAAGATCAGCCGCGCGCTCTGGCACACGGCCCCACAGAACACCACCAACGACATCGACGATATCGACTCGTGGGTTGGTTCCACGACCAACGTGATCGCGGGCATCGACCGCTCGGTTGCGGCGAACGCCTTCTTCCAGCCCCCGGCGAACCAAGCCAACGGCGGCGGCAACCTCCAAGCGTCAGTCTCCGAGGTGGCGTATCAGACCGTTACCTTCGGCTACGACGAGCCGGACATGTACGTCATGGATCGCACCCGCTACGCCAACTTCAAGAACGCCTTCACCGGGCTGATCCGCTTCGGCCAGGGGATGCAGGACGACGAGGCGTTGCAGGTGGGGTTCCGCAATCACTTCCTGTTCAACAACGCCATTGTGATCCCGGATTTCTTCTCGTTGCCGAACGTGGCGTACTTCCTGAACTCGAAGTACATGTTCCCCGTGTTTCATGAGGCGGACTACTTCAATGTTGATCCGTTCATGAAACCTACCAATCAGCGTGTACTGGTTTCCACGGCCTACCTCACATGGCAACTGAGTAACATTTCTCCGAGAATGAATATCAAAGTCACTGGGATCGCCTGATGAGCAAGACGAAGCCAAGATCGTATGACCATGTGCCCGACATTGAGTTCGCACGGCTTGCTGCGTGGATTGACGGCGAGGGCTGCATAACCATAATGAAGGGCAAGGATAACCGGAGGAGCAGGCCCTACCAGTGTCGTATATGGGTTTGTCAGACCAATGAGGGCTTGATGCATTGGTTGTCTGCTACCTTCGGAGGAACTTATAGTGCTGGAACTGGCGGCACTAACGCCAAAATGTATTACTGGCGTATGAATGGTGCGGACATGGATTCAATTCTTGTTCGTTGCATGCCATTCTTCATCGTTAAGCGTGAGCAGGCCAGGATAATGCAGGAGTATCGGAGGACACTTGGAAAAGGGCGAACCCCTTTGACTCCTGAAACATTATTGAAGAGGGAAACTCTCAGGATGCAGATGCACTATGCTAAGCGTCCTTGGAAAAAGCAGCCGGTATCTGTAGAGATACCTCTGCTATCAGAAGAGATACAGTAGATCAATTCCGGGCCAGCGGTAGCGATGCTGCTGGAGGGAAAGCCGGGGGGTGCATCTGCATCACCCTCCGGCATAACAACAAACATTCGCAGACATCAACCGGAGGCACCACATGGCATTCACCCGCAGCATAAAAGAATCATTCCCCGGATTCGGTTCGCCGTCCAACTACGGCAAGATCGAGGGAAACGTCCAGGCCGCTGGAACTTTCTCCATGATTATCCCTGCCACGGGTGCCACTACGCCATCCGGCGGCACTGCGTTCAATACGGGCGGCGGGCCTGCGCCATCGCGTGGCCGTGTGCGCCTGCGCACGTCCTCGGTGAACGCCGCCACCACTATCCTACTGGTCACCATCACCGTGACCGATGGCGTTTCCACCGTGGCCATTATCACCCCGGCGGTCGTCACCCCGGCGGGCACGCTGGTTGACCTGACCTCGGAGTTCAACACCGAACTCGGCATCACGTCGGTCACCGCCACTATCACCACCGGCGTGAACACATCCACATGGGACATGGAAGTAGCGATGGTGTAGCCGTTGTAGTAGCTGTAAGACTTAGGAACGGGTGATGAGCGTGGTAGCCAAGATAACCGGACAAGTGTTGGGAATCGCCACAGGCAACGACATCGCCCCCAATTCTCAGATCACCATTACAATAAACGCGCTAGGGGTGGCTGGACAGCAGATGATAGCCACCCTGACGCAATCTCCCTCCATTCTAGCGACGCTCGCCATCGGGCAGAACGTGTCTCTCTATCTGGCCTCCGCCCCCGCCGATGTTACCGCTATCGAATCGGCGGTAACTGTGGTATCTATAGACAGCCTGACCTGAGAGGAGGCGAGGTCTCAGATGCCTACAGTCGGGGATTTGATAATGGGATTACGCGAGTCCGCCGTGGACGTGCCTGTCGGGGTACTCTCACCTCCCGGCACGGAAATCACCATCGCCTTGGTTGCCACTGCCAACACTCTCCCCTCTGGCAACTACTTCATCAAGCCGTCCTACCGCACCGCGTGGGGTGAGACGCTCCCCGGCGTGGAAGTCGGCCCGCTCGCAGTGGACGCTGGCCACGGCATCCAGATCACCGGAACCCTCCCGCTCGGCGTGACTGAAATCATCGCCTATGTGGGCACCGCCGCGAACGCGGAGAACTTCGCCTTCACCTCCACCACCCTCCCGCTACAGATCCTATCCCCGACCGGCGGCTACCCAGACACGCCGTCCATCCGTAACTCCGCCTTCATGCCCGACTCTGACGGCAAGGCCATCTCTGCGTTCGCCGTCTATCGCTGGATCAACGACGGTCTCGAAACCGGCGCGGCCCTCTGCGGTGGTGGCCTGCCCGACGTGTCCGGTGTGTCCTCCATCGCAGGCCAGGGGATGTACACCCTCACCGGCAACTGGTGGAAGATCATGAAAGCCTGGTACGACGGCTACCCTATGTCGGTCAGTGGCACCGACACCATCTTCCGCAAGAACAAAGTCACCGGGAACTACGCCATGTCATTCGTCGTCTCGCATGTGGACGAGCGGGTGATTGTCGAAGCATGGCCACAGCCATCACGCACTAGTGGCGCGGCGACGCTCAACGGGGCCATCACCGCCAGCACGCTTGCCATCCCGTTGACCGCTGGGGCAACCGCCTTCGTGCTGCCGTTCGGCCTCGCGATGATTGGGCCAGACACCGCCGGCAACGTGGAGATTGTCTACTACACGTCGGTCGCGTCCACCCTGCTGACCGTCGGCATCCGTGGCCTCGGTGGCACCATCGCACGGGCGTTCGCGGCCGGACTCCCAGTACAGGAGTTGAACGTATTCTTCCACGGCCTGCGTATCCCACCGAAGTACAAGATCGGCCAGTCATCATTCACGCTGAACGTCCCTCCCGGATGGAAGTCCGCGCTCGACCACTACCTGCTGCACCGCTATCGCACGGTGGAGAAGGACGACAAACGCGCCAAGGAGGAGTTCGCGCAATTCAAGTCGTTGATCGAAGCCGCGCCGATGAACCGTCCGGTGGGCGGGCCGAGGCAGATACAGATCGGCGGGGCGAGGGGCGTGGAGACCATGCCCGGATTGGGCTCCTTCTTCGGGGGCGTAATCGTTCCATAAATGGAGCTTACATGTCGCGTGTGATTTCGCAGAAAAAATTCACGAAGGGCCTAGTAGCGAATGCCCCCGATCAATCCCAGCCTCCCGGCTCCGTCTCCCGCATCTCCAACATGATCTACACCCGCCGGGGCGGACTCCGCACCTGCGATGGCTCGCTCATCATCTCCCTGCTGAACGGCACGCTCCAGTCCGGCACCGGGCCGTGGACGGAACTATTCCTCTTCCAGCCGGTGAATATCTCCCGCTACTACATTGGAATCAAGAAGGACTACACCTCGCACATCGCGATCCCGACGCTGGTGTCCGCCGTGGACGCTGGCGCGGGTGGAACTCTCGGCGCGGGAACCTACGGCTATGGGCTGACCGCGCTGGATGGCGCGGGCGGTGAGACCACCGAGGCTGGGCCGATCAACGTGGTCATCGCGGCGAACCACAAAGTCACGTTCACATGGAACTCGGTCACCAACGCGGCGGGCGGATACAACGTCTATCGCACCACCGCCGGGGGCATCATCTCGTTCTTCCTGACGACCGTACCGGGGCAGGCGTCCACCAGCTTCACCGACGATGGCTCCATCGCGCTTGGCACCGGAGTCCCGCCCGCGACCAACCAGACGCAGCAGATGCTGTTCTATCGCATCCCGGCGACCAGCTATGGCGCGGGCAACATCCTCGCTACGCTCCCGGCGGATCCATTCATCCCGCAGGATGGCACTCCCGGCGGCACTGGTCAAGGCGGTGGTACTACTAACCCATCCTCCGGCAATCCCCCCACCCCACAGGGAGGCAACGTCGGCAACACCTCCCCGCTGCCACAGATCGTGCAGTTCGCCAACAAGGGATTCCTCGCTCTGGGCAATGGCTTCGCCCCGCAGGTGTTCACCGACCCGTCCACGGTCGCCGCGGTGACCAACACGTTCTCGGCCATCTACCCGGACTGGGTAGCCGCGCAAATCTTCGCGGTGGGCGACCTGATCAAGCCGACGGTGAATAACGCCGGGGGGTTCGTATTCAAATGCCTACAGGGTGGGACCGCCGGCGCGGGGCCGGTCACCTGGCCGCAGACAGCGAACACTACCATTACCGATCCGAAGCTCCTCTGGGATAACGTCGGTGTAGGCACCGCATCCCCAGCCCCGCGTGGTGCAGCGCATGTCGAGGTCTACGCCGGGGCGCTGTGGGTGGCTAACACCTCCCCGACTACGACCGCCGATAACCTCGACGGCCCGTCCGCGCTGCGGATGTCGGACATCAATAACCCGACCTCGTGGAATCCGCTGAACACCGCGTTTCTCGACCGCGACGATGGCGATCAGGTAACTGGCCTCAAAGCCATGACCATTGCCGAGAGCGGAATCCCCCCCACCGGTAGCCTCTGTGCGTTCAAGAACTTCAAGACCTTCCAGATCAACGGCGTGTTCGGCAGCAGCAATTTCAGTATCCAGCGCGCACAGACCGACCTTGGCTGCATCGCCTCGCGCACCATCGAGTTCTGCCCCGGCTTCGGCATCATCCGCCTGTCGCATCTCGGCTTCGCGCTGTTCGACACCACCCGCGACCGCATCATCTCCGAGGACATCCGCCCGTTCCTGTTCGCCGACCCGTCGATCACCGACATCACCACGATGGACTGGAACTTCTCCTACCTTTCGAAGGCGGCGCAGACGGCCAACCCGCCGATGTACTGCTGCGCCACGCCGCTCGCGCTCGGGAACATTCCCACTACCGGCGCCGGGGGTATCGCTTTCACCTTCGCGGCGGGAGCGTCCACCTTCGTCATCAACCAGCTATATTTCTTCCGCGTGACCAAGTTCACCGTGGTGGGAGGCGTGACGCAGGAGACTGCGCTGTCGCAGGAGGTGAATTTCGTGCTGAACGCTCTGACGCTGACAGTCTCAGCGACCGGGACGCTCGACCCTGCGGCGGTGAAGTACCGCGTCTACATCGGCACGCAGTCCGGCGGGTACACATCCTTCGCCGAGTTCACCACTCTGCCACAGACCTTCACCGGGCCGGGGTCATTCCCCACTAGTGGCTCGATCATCAACGGCATCGGCGGTCTTACGCGGCTGTTCTGCTATGACCTGGTGCAGAAGGCGTGGGCGGTGATCGATCTGCCGTACGCCATCAGCACGCTGAAGCAGGTGCGACCACTGGGGTCGCAGCCGCTCACCATTGTCGGGGGGTTCAGCGACGGAGCGGTCAGACGTATTCAGTCAGGTGATGCGACGTGGGACGGTACTCCGGTGTCGTGGAGCGTTCGCCCAGCGGAGCTGATGTCCGGCGGTGGCAGCGGTCGCGTGTTCTACGCTCGGGTAACACTGAAGGGCGTGGGCAACCCCTCCACCATCACCATCACCCCCAGCTACGACTACGCCGACGATATCGTGCAGCAGCCGACGAACTACACCCTCGGGGCGAGCCGCTTCGAGTCGTGGTTGGATCTGTTGCAGACCGCGCTCACCGCGCACGTCAACATCGCTGGCACGGGGCCGGTGGAGCTGGACTCGGCGGACTGGGAAGTGGAGCCGCTGCCGGAGGGCGCACCTGTACAATTCGCATAACATGTCCAAAATATCCCACCTGCTGTCCCGCATCCTGTCGTACAATCCCTTCGTGGCGCGGCGCAACCAGCACGACGAGTTATCCGAAATCCGACACGAGCTGCGACGCATCGCATCCCGGCTGGAACACGTCCTTCGCATCCTGACGTGCCATCCACCCGCCATCGCCAGCACCCGAGTATTTTCCAACACAGGAGCAATCAACATGCCGCAAACCTCTCTGAAGTCCGTCCCTGGAACCGATACGCTGACGTTCCAGACGTTTGACAGCTCCACCCCGCCGGTGGACATCACCTCCCGCTGTACCTACACGGTGTCGTCCGACGGCCCAGCGGTAGCAGTAGGAACCACCTCCGGGAGTTCATCCTCGGTCACGTACACCGTCGGGACCGCCAACCTGACCATCAGCACGCGAGACTCGGGCGGAGACAAGATTCCCGACGTAGTGCTGGCCTGCATAATCACCGCTACAACGGTGGCTGCGACTACCACCGTGATCGCCGCGAACCCGAGCACGACTATCAGCTAAGGCTGGTGCGCTGGCCTGTTGAGCAGATAATAGGGGCTGGAAACAGCCCCCGCGTGCTACTCTGCTGGCATGCAGGTACGCAACCTCCGTGCAAGTGACACCCTCCCGCTCGATGCTCTCCGCCGCGATGGTCAGCCATTCGGCTTTGAATCACTCCCACTTGACCCCTCGTGGGTATGGGTAGGCATTCGTGACGCCACTATCTGCTGTGTCCTCGTCACCACCCCCGCCCATGGCCTCCTCTTCCTGCTCCGCATGTCGGCAACCCCTGAGGCACCCGCCGTGGCCACCATGCTACTATTGCGCCGTGCCTTCTCAGACGCGAGGCGTCGCGGTCTCTTGGGTTATGTCACCTTCCTCTCCGACTCGACCGCTGTCGAGGCGAAACTAATGAGGATCGTGCAGCGCAGTCAGAACAACGGCTCAGGGGGACTGCTCCCGGCGTCTGGAGTCTGGGCATACGGAAGGTTCTGATGCCGCCGCTTGCTGCTGGAATTATCCCTCTGTTGCTGTCTGCCGTGCCTGCGGGCATCGGCGCGGTGGAATCTCTTACTGCGTCGTCTGGGCCATCGTTCTCCGACCAGCAGAAGCAAATGGAACAGCAAGCCACCGCCGACGCTGAGAAACAGGCCAAGGCCGACGCAGCGCAGAAGGCCGCAGCCCTCAAACGCTCTGCCCCGGACGCACAGGCCCAGACCGGAGGGTCGCTGACCGACGCTCCGTTCGCGTCGCTGGTGTCGTCCATCTCCGGCGTTCCCAGCAATATCCAAGAGGCCATGCGTGCGCTCGGTCTCGGCGGCGAGGGGTCACAGCCACAGCAACCGGAGTTGGCGTTCTCAGGAGGCAGCTAATGTCCGAGGCGTTCTCCAAGATCGGTGGCTTCCTAGGCGGCAAGGGCGGGGGAATCCTCGGCACGGGCGTCTCCGCGCTGTCGAACTTCCTCACCAACCGCACGAAGAATAAATACCTCCAGGACCAGATCAACTATCAGAAATACCTCCGCTCGCTGTCGCAGGACCCGGCGAAGATGTCGGCCTACGTCCAGGGCTTCGAAAAACCACTGGACGCCGGCCTCGTCTCCGGTGTTAACAACCAGGTGCAGGCGTTCGGCGCCGAGCGCGGGCTGTCCACCTCCCCACAGATCATGGCCGAGATTGAGGCTCAGGCCCTCGGGCCGCTGAAGCAGAACTCACAGCAGATGGCTATCAACGAGGCCATGCAATCGCTGGGGCTGCCGGCCGGTGATCCATCCGCCGCGATGGGTGGCCAGCAGCCGTTCGATATCACCGCGATCATCAAGCAGCTACTCGGGGGGAAGGCCAGCTCCGCGCCGGTGACCCTGGATAACATCAACCAGCCGTCGGGGATATCGCTGCCCGAAGCTGGTACTGACGTGCCCGTGCCGCCGCTGGAAGTCCCCGGCGGGGGTGGTGGCGGATTCGACCTCGATTCTCTCATGTCGCAGTTCGCGGGAGCGTAGCCGATGGCATCCTTCGCGGCACTGCTCCAGACGCTCGGCGGGGTGGCCAACTCTACCGCGAAGGCCAAGCAGGAGCTATCGGAGGAGGACGTACGCAAGAAGCAGGTCTACTCTCAACTGGAGTCCGCTGCGCTCCAGCGGGAGCACTTGAAGCAAGTCATGCGCTTGGCCCAGCAGAACCCGCAAGCCAAGGCCATATCCGATATGGAATCCGTGCTACGGCGTCCGCTTACTGACGTGGAAAAGCAGCGGTTCTTTGGTGTCGCTCCCAAGGAACTAGCTGGTAAGGTAATTACTAAGTTAGTACAGGACAAGAACTCTAAGACAGGCTGGAGCTACGTATCCAGCGACCCAATCACAGGGGTGGAATATTCACGCCAGTTGGATGCTCCACCGCAGCGGGGGTTGATCGAGAGCGATACTGATACAACTGATCCGCTTACGGGACTGACTACCCATACACATCGGAAGCCGCTCATCGGGGGCACCACTCCCGGAAAGGGCGCTCCTGCCGCGCCAGTAGCCTCCCCAGCGCGTCCACAGTCACCGCTGGCCCTGCTGACTACCCCGCCGCCGGGACAGCCTCGCCTAGCGGGAAAGCACGCAGGTGCAGGGCCATTGGCGAGACGGTCAGGTGGTACTGCGACCGCCAAGCCATCCGCTGGAGCTGCTGCCCCCCTTCCGCTGGATGCCGAGGGTCACATCCCCGTCGGGACGCTGCTGAACCCCACCGTTCGCGAGGCAGCCAACGAACTGCTCGACGGGCAGGATAAGCTGAAGATTCAACCCTCAAAGCTCGCCGACGTGGCCGCGTCCGTAGCCCGCCGCTACGGCTGGGAGCAAGGCAAGTTCACCCCCCGCGAGCAGGTCATGCTGCGCGAGACCTCTACTTTCATCCAGCGGGCAATGTCGGACGATTCTATGAAGGCACTCGACGAGGGTGGGATGTCCCGTCTCCGCCTCCAGCAGATAGCGCAGAACCCCGACAAGGAAGGCTTCATCGGTCGCGTGGCCACCCTTGCCGCATCCTCCGGGATGTCGGACTCGCAGAAGAAGTTCCTACAGACGTACAACCAGCTGGTAGGAACCATCTCCGGCATGGCGCAGCTGGTGCGCTCCGGGCGTGCGACTGAGGCCACGATTGAGAGGCTGAAGGCGGAGCTACCGAATCCCACCAACACGCGGGACTCCAAGGACGCACACGAGCGGTTGCAACGCCTAACGGACGAGATCAACGTCGCCATGAAGAAAGGGACGTTCCTCGGCCCGGAGGGTGGAGCCGCTGACCCGGCGCAGCAACTCATCGACCGGATATTGAAGCCCAAGACTGCGGGAGGTGCCAGTGCCTCCCCAAGATAAATCCTCCGCTGCTTCGGACTATGGCAACCAAGACATAGTGAAAATCCTTGCCTCGCCCGAGTTCCAGTCTGCGCCGGTGGAGTTGCAACGCCGGGTGCGTGAACGGCTCGGCATAGCTCCCACCCAGTCGATGTCGGACTCGGTGATCCGCCAGCGTGAGCCGGGAGACTTCATCCAGCCAAGGTCACCGCTCCGCCGGGGATTGAACTGGGTGCTGGGGGCTGCTGGGCCAGATCCACAGTACAAGAACAAGACCGTGCTGCAAGACCTCGAACGCGCTGGACGCGAAACCGCTGAACGTCGCTGGCTGGAGGACTCCCGCGATCCGACGCGCACACACGCCGGGGCCGCGTTCCGCCAATTCTCGCCCCGCGCTGTGGCCGACATCGCACATCTGCTCCACGGACAGGGCACCGCCAAGAACGCAGCCATGACAGGGTTGTCGCTGATCCCGCAGGCTCGGCCCATCATCGGCGCCATCGGCGTGGTCTCTGGCGGCAAGGAGGCCCTGAAGCCACGGCAACCGGAGGAGTCCCAAGCGGATTACATCCAGCGGGTGCTGCTGGGAGCGTCGCAGGTGGCTGGTTCTGCCGCACTGGGCAAGTCCGGTCGCCTGCGCTCGGCCAAGTCGGAGATGGAGCAGCGCATATCCCGCGCCAGCTACGCCTCTGGGGCCGAACCCGGAACGCCGAACGCGCTGCGGATGACCATCCCCGACATCATGGAGACGGTCAGCCAGCGTGGATTGAAGCTCAACACGGTAAGCGACCTTGCTCGCGCAGTCGAGACCACCAACGAGCGGTTCAACACGCAGATGGCACTCGCCGAGCAGCCGTTCGCCAATGAAACCGTCATCCCCAAGGCCGCAGGCGATGCCCTACGTGCCGCCGCCGATGAACTTCCGAAGTCTGCTGCCAACGAAGCCGCGCAGATGCGCGCCGCAGCGAAGCAATTCGACCAGCCGATGACCCTGCGCGAACTGGGCCGCGAGATGCGGCAGCAGAACAAGCTCTGGGGCACGCACGGGGGGAAGACCTCGCTCGAACTCTCCACCGCCAAGACCCGCGCCTCGGTCGCCATCAATGACATCCTGCGGAAGTCCCTGCGCGATACCTACGTGGATTTCATTGAGTCCAAGTACCAAGGCAACCCCGGCATCCGCGACATGCGCCTGCGGCAGGAGCAGATACTGAAGCTCCGCGACACACTGGGTGAATACAACCGTACCACCGGGAAGGTAGAGAAGGGTCAGGCTGAGAAGCTGGAGGCGGCGCAGGCCAAGTTCAAAGGCGGGCCATCCAGCTCTGACATCCACGGCGTAGCGTCACAGCACGGAGTCCGTGGCTACCTACGCCTGCCGAAGGGAATGCGTCGTGGCCCGGAGACACAGGCCAACCGTGCGGTGAAGAAGGCTTTCTCCGAGGACATTGGGCATCGCATCCCACGCAGGAAGCTGAACCCGCTAGCGATGAAGCCGGGGGCTAGGCCACCTGCTTCGCCCGCCGCTGGAAGTGTTACGCCACCTCCAACTACGCCACCACTCACGCCAGCGCAGATAAGGTTCCAGCAGAACAATCCGGGAAGCAATGTAACCACTACGGCGCAGACGTTCCAGAAGACCAACGGCCCAAGGTCACCTGCTGGGCCACTAGCACGTAATATTCCACAACAGGTTGAGCCAGCGATAGAAGCTGCCCGGCGTGGCGCTTCTGGCGAACCTCCCGCTCCCGAGCGAGATGTCAACACCCGCGCGCAGGTAGCTGACCGCGTGGCTGAGGCCAAGCGTCGCACCGAATCACTGAAGCGCCAAGCGGCAGTCGCAGGCACTAAGCATCCCGAGTGGGCGGAGCGCATCCGCGCTGCCGAGGCGAAGGCTAACGCGACGACAAAATCTCCCGCTACAGAAATAGAACTAACTATAACGGAGGAACACCGCAAAAAAGCAAATCTCCAACTGAAGCAGCAGCATCTTGATCGGATGCCTGCGTCTGATTTCATGAGCCAAGCGCGAAAAGAGTTAAACGCAACAGGACGTCAGTTTAATCAGAACGACGTTGAGGTGCATGCAGCAGATTTAGAGATGGCTGCCACGAAGAAGTGGATGCAACAATTCA
>Ga0307472_100000791_pt1 | contig 11659 bp, 9 predicted proteins | sample atmos_gasesAM5C__2_FD_204582 | JGI IMG/M metagenome (GOLD analysis project Ga0307472, IMG submission 204582) | Hardwood forest soil microbial communities from Morgan-Monroe State Forest, Indiana, United States - atmos_gasesAM5C_05 | ecosystem: Environmental > Terrestrial > Soil > Temperate... | reverse complement strand
AGGAACTCGAGCACTTCGAGCACGCTGCGCGCCATGCGGGTGGCGAGGGCGTACTCGGCGTAATTCGGGAAGTCGAGGAGGCGCGCGGCCTCGTGGCGGCGCCTCAGGATCTCCTCCATGACCGGGGAATTGTCCCAGCGGCCGGCGCCGGGCCCGCGGTCCGAGGCGCGCGTGGTCCACGCCTCGTAGAAGGCGCGGCGCAGACTCTCGGACTCGGCATCCGTCAGCACCGCGACGTAAGTGGGCTGGTCGAGGGTGAGAATCCAGCCAGTGAGCTTGCGCTCGCCGGCACGGCGCGCGGCCAGCTCGATCAGCATCTCGTTGAGGCCGCGCAGCTCGTCGGGGTCGGTGACGTGCCAGCTCCAGGCGTTGGCCGCATCCAGCACGTTCTCCTCGAACTTCGCCTGCAGTTGCGTCAGCTCCTGCATCACCGTCTTGAAGCGCGCCTTCTTCTCGGGCGGCAGGGCGACGCCGGCGAGCCGAAAGTCGCGCACCGCATGCTCGATGACCCGCCGCTGCACCGGCGCGAGCGCGGCCGCGTCGCGCTCGGCAATGGTGCGGTAGGCGCGGAACAGCGGCTCGCTCTGCGCGAGATCGGTCTGATAGGCCGAGAGCAGCGGCAGGCACGCGTTGTAGCCGGCACGCAGCGCATCGGAATTCAGCACCGCGTTCAAGTGGCTCACCGGCGACCAGGTGCGCGTGATGCCGTGCTGCAGCTCTTCCAGCGGCTCGATGAGCGTCGCGAAGGTCGGCTTGGGGAGAGCCGCGAGCTCGCCGATGCGCACGCGGTTGCGCTCGAGGAGCTCGCGCACCGCCGGCTCGACGTGCTCGGGCCGGATCTGCACGAAGCGCGGCAGCGGATCCTGGCCAAGTAAGGGATTGTCCATCGGTAGCGGCATTGTACCTGCGGCTCCTCATATAACATGGCAATACGAGGTGTTTATGGGCGAGCAATTCGACCTGGTGGTGATCGGCGGCGGCAGCGGGGGGCTCGCGGCGGCGCAGCGGGCGGCCGAACACGGCGCCCGCGCCGTGCTCATCGAATCGGGCCGCCTCGGCGGCACCTGCGTGAACGTCGGCTGCGTGCCGAAGAAGATCATGTGGAATGCTGCCGAGCTCGGCGGCGCGCTGCACGATGCCCGGGACTACGCCTTCCATCTCGACGAGTGGGGTCACGACTGGCACTCCCTGAAGGTGAAGCGTGACGCCTACATCACGAAGCTCAACGACATCTATGCCGCGAATCTCGCCCGCCGCAACGTCGAGCTGGTACGCGGCCGCGCGAGCTTCCTCGATGCGCGCACGGTGAGCGTCGCAGGCACGGGGCGCACTCTGAGCGCGCCGCACATCGTCATCGCGACCGGCGGGCGCCCCCAGGTGCCGCGCATCCCGGGCGCGGAGCTCGGCATCACCTCGGATGGCTTCTTCGAGCTCGAGGCGCTGCCGCCGCGCGTCCTCGTGGCGGGCGGCGGCTACATCGCCGTCGAGCTCAGCGGGATCTTCGCAGCGTTAGGCGCGCGCACGACGCTGGCGCTGCGCGGTCCGATGCCGCTGCGGACCTTCGATCCGATGATCGGGGAAGCGACCCTGGCGATGCTGCGCGATGCGGGCGTCACGGTGGTGACCGACATCAAGCCCGGTTTCGTCTCACGCGACGCTGACGGTGCGATCGTCCCGACCTTCGCAGACGGCCGCAGCATCGGCCCGTATGACTGCATGCTCTGGGCCATCGGCCGGGAGGCGACCGTGGGGGATCTCGCCCTCGAGCGCGCCGGGGTGCGGCTCGATGCGAGCGGCTTCATCGCCAGCGACATGTACCAGGCGACGAGCGCCGCAGGCGTTTATGCGGTGGGCGACGTTGCAGGGCGCGCGCAGCTCACGCCGGTGGCGATCGCTGCCGGCCGGCGCCTCGCCGATCGCCTCTTCGGGGGCTGTAGCGGGCGGCATGTCGACTACGAGCTGATCCCGACGGTGATCTTCGGGCACCCGCCGATCGGCACGATCGGGCTCACCGAGCCCGAGGCTCGCGCGCGCTACGGCCACGACGCCGTCAAGGTGTTCCGCTCGAGCTTCGTGCCGCTCTATCACGCGCTCACGGGGTCGAAGCCCCGCACCGAGATGAAGCTCGTGACGCTCGGCCCCGAGCAGCGCATCGTGGGCCTGCACGTGGTGGGGCCGGGGGCGGATGAGATGCTGCAGGGATTCGCGGTGGCCGTGCGCATGGGTGCCACCAAGAAGGACTTCGACGACACCGTGGCGATCCATCCGACGAGCGCCGAGGAATTCGTCACGATGCGCTAGCCGACCGCTCCTTGAGCGCCGCGAGCACCGTGGAGGTCGAGGGCCGTATGCCGCGCCACAGGCGGAACGCCTCCGCCGCCTGCTCGACCAGCATGCCCCAGCCCTGCAGCGCCTGGGCCGCCCCGCGGGCGCGCGCCCAGTCGACGAAGGCGGTCGCCGCGCGGCCGTAAGCGAGGTCGTAGCACACCGTCCCGCGGCCGACGGCGCCGGCCGGCACCGGCGGCATCTCTCCCGAGAGGCTGGCCGAGGTCGCGTTGATGATGAGGTCGTAGGGCTCGGCGCCGATGTCCTCGAAACCCACGCCGTGCGTGGCGCCGAGATCGGCGAAGGCGGCGGCGAGCGAGGCGGCCCGATCGGGTGTGCGGTTGGCGATGACGACGAGCGTGGGCGAGAGGCCGAGGAGCGGGGCGAGCACTCCGCGCGTGGCGCCGCCCGCGCCGATGATGAGGACGCGCCGGTTGGTGATCACGAGCCCGCGGTTGTCGCACAGGTCGCGCACCAGGCCGACGCCGTCGGTGTTGTCACCGAAGATGGTGCCGTCGTCGCGCAGCACCAGGGTATTCACCGCCGCGGCATGCGTCGCGCGCGTGCTGAGCTCATTGGCGGCTTCCACCGCCGCGATCTTGTGCGGCACCGTGATGTTGAGCCCGCGGCCGCCGAGGTCGAAGAAGCCGGCGACGAACGCGGCGAACTCTCCCGCGGAGATGTCGTAGAGGCGATAGCTCATCGCCTGTCCGGTCTCGCGCGCGAACATGGTGTGAATGAACGGCGACAGGCTGTGGCCGACGGGATGCCCGACGACTCCGTAGGAATCGGGTGCGACGTTCATTCAGGCCATTGTGACAGCATCCGCACCTGCGTGCCTCCCGAAGCCCCGGCGCCGAGCGCCGCGCCGAGCTCGGGCAGCCACGCGTGCATGCGCTCGGCGATCTGCCAGGGCGGATTCACGATCAGGAGTCCCGAGCCGTTGAGCGCGACGCGCGAGTCGCGTGGATAGAGCCACAGCTCCGAGGCGAGCGTAGGAGCTGCGATCGCGCGCGAGAATTCGCCGTGCCAGGCGGTCGTGACGCGCTGCTGCTTGATCGGGTACCAGACGGCGAACACTCCGGTCGCGAAACGCCGCAACCCGTCGGCGACGGCGGCGGTGGCGCGCGAGAACTCCTCGCGTGTCTCCTCGAACGGCGGGTCGATGAAGATGAGCGCGCGCCGCTCGGGCGGCGGCAGCACCGCGCGCAGGAGCTTCAGGCCATCGCCGTGCTCGACTCGAGCGTGCGGCGCGGCGGCCTTGAGCGCCTGCGCCTCGGCGCCCTGCCACTCGACGAGCACCGCCCGGTCCTGCGGCCGCAGCTCCCCGAGCGCGATGAGGGGCGAGCCGGGGTAGAAGTGGCTCGAGCTGCGCGCGGCGCGCACTCGCGCCAGCATCGCGGCGTAATCCCGCAGCTCCGCGGCGCGCAGCTCGCCCGCGAGCAGGCGGGCGATGCCGGAGGCCGCCTCGGCGCCGCCGCCTGCGCCGCCCGAGAGGTCGTAGGCGCCGCGGCCCGCGTGCGTGTCGAAGTAGAGGAAGCCCTTTTCCTTCCTCTTCAAGGCCGCAAGCAGCGCGAGGAGCGTCACGTGCTTGTGCACGTCGGCGAAGTTGCCGGCGTGGAAGCTGTGGCGGTATTTCATGGGCGGAATATATTCTCACTATGGCAGGCGAGTACTGGTTCGAGAGTCACGACGGCCTGAGGCTCTTCAGCCGCGTCTACGAGGGTCCGGGGGCGGCGGCGCCCGTGGTGCTATGCCTGCACGGCCTGACGCGCAACAGCCGCGACTTCGAGGATCTCGCGGCGCACCTCGCTCCACGCTACCGGGTGATCGTGCCGGATGTGCGCGGACGGGGCCTCTCGGCACGCGATCCCAACTTCAGCAACTACCAGATCAAGGTGTACCTCGGCGACCTGCAGCGCCTCCTCGCCGGCCTCGGGGCCGCGCGCGTTACCATCGTCGGCACTTCGATGGGTGGGCTCATGGCCATGGTGCTCGCGGCCATGGAGCCGGCGCTCGTCGCTGGGATCGTGCTGAACGACGTGGGGCCGGTGCTGGATCCCCCCGGCCTCGAGCGCATCCGCGACTATGTCGGCAAATCGCCCCCGGTACGCGACTGGGCAGGCGCGGTGGCCCAGGTGCGCCTGGTCTACGGCTCGGCGTGGCCCGGGCTCGATGATGCGCGCTGGGAGAAGCTGGCCCGACTGAGCTTCCGGGCCGGCGCCGACGGAGTGCCGCAGCCCGACTACGACCCGATGATCGGCGAGCCGCTCAAGGACACCTCCAGGGCGGCGCCGGACCTCTGGCCGCTGTGGGGCGTGATCGCCAGCGTGCCGATTCTCTCGCTCCGCGGCGAGCTCTCGGACATCCTGAGCGCGGCGACGGTGGCGCGCATGCAGCGCGAGAAGCCGGACCTGCGCACCGTCACGGTCGCCAATCGCGGCCACGTGCCGCTGCTCGATGAGCCGGAGTGCGTCGAGGCGATCGACGAGTTCCTCGGCGCGCTGAGGTAGCGCCGCGGCTTAGCCCTTCCTTCCCGACGCGGCGCGCGCAGCCGCAGCCGCAGCCTTGAGCTTCGGGCGCTTGCGCGAGACGCTCTTTGTCGCCGTGCCTTTGGCGGCCGCGAGGGGCTTGCGCGCGCTGCGGGCTGCCGGTCTCGGGTGCGCGCGGACGTCCTTGCGCTGTGCGCCCGGCGACGCGGTAGCGCCCTTGCCCGTCGCAGCCTTCGCCGCCGGCGCGGCTTTCGCGCCTGGCTTCGCTTTCGCGGCCGGCGTGGCAGCCGCGGCACCATCGCCTCCGGCCGGGGCCGCAGCGGCTGCCTGCTTGCCGCGGCGGAAGCGCCCGAAGCGGCTGCCGCGCTCGGGGGCGGCCGCGAGCATCGCCTTGCATTCGTCCAGCCTCAGGCTCTTCGGGTCGCGCTCCTTGGGCACCTTGGCATTCTTCTTCTTGTCGGTCACGTACGGGCCGTAGCGCCCGTTCAGCACCTGGATGCCGTCGTCGGGGAAATCCTGGATCAGGCGCGCCGCGTCCGCCTCCTGCTTCAAGCGAATCACCTCGAGCGCCCGCTCGAGCGTCACGGTGTAGGGATCGTCCTCTTTCAGCGAGACGAACCTGGCTCCGTACTTCACGTACGGCCCGAAGCGGCCGACGTTGGCGATGACGGTCTCGCCCGCGGCCGTCTCGCCGAGAGTGCGCGGGAGTATGAAGAGCTCCATCGCGTCGGCGAGCGTGATCGCATCCATCTTCTGCCCGGGCTTGAGGCCCGCAAAGCGCGGCTTCTCCTCATCGTCCTTGGTGCCGATCTGCACGAACGGGCCGTAGCGGCCCATGCGCACGCTCACGGGCTTCCCGGTCGCGGCATCCTTGCCGAGCTCGCGGGCCATCGCCACCTGCTCGCGGGTGACGGTCCTGTCTATCTTCTCGACCTGGTGGATGAACGGCTTCCAGAACTTCGAAAGCGGCACGGTCCACGGCTCCTCGCCGCGCGACACTGCATCGAGCTCGTCCTCCATCGCCGCCGTGAAGCCGTACTCGACGTAGCGATGGAAGTGGTGGGTGAGGAAGCGGTTGACGATCTTGCCGATGTCGGTCGGCACGAAACGGCGGCTGTCCATCTCGACGTACTCGCGGTCCTGGAGCGTCGAGATGATGGAGGCGTAAGTCGAGGGCCGGCCGATGCCGTGCTCCTCGAGCGCCTTCACCAGCGAGGCCTCGCTGTAGCGCGGCGGCGGCTCGGTGAAGTGCTGCTCGGCCTTCAAAGCGGTGAGCGCCACGCGCTCGCCTTCCTGCATCGGCGGCAGGACGTGATCGCCCTCGTCGGTCCTGGTGTCGTCGGTCCCTTCCTGGTAGACCGAGATGTAGCCCGCCTTCACCAGCGTCGAGCCGTTGGCCCGCAGGAGGTGGCGCTGCGGCCCGTCGGACCCGGCGAGGAGGTCGACCGCTACGGTATCGAAGATCGCGTGCGCCATCTGGGAGGCGACCGCGCGCTTCCAGATGAGCGAGTAGAGCCGGAAGAGATCGTCCTCGATCTTCCCCTCGACGTCGGCGGGCGTGATGGCGGCCGAGGTCGGCCGGATCGCCTCGTGCGCCTCCTGCGCGTTCTTCGACTTGGTCTTGTAGACGCGCGGCTCCTCGGCAACTTCAGCCTGGCCATAGAGGCGCGCGGCAACCGCGCGGATCTCCTGCACCGCCTCGGCGGCCATCGACACCGAATCGGTGCGCATGTAGGTGATGAGGCCGACGCTGCCCTCGCCGATGTCGAGGCCCTCGTAGAGCTGCTGCGCGAGGCGCATGGTGCGGCGGGCGTTGAAGCCGAGCTTGCGCGCCGCCTCCTGCTGAAGCGTCGAGGTGGTGAAGGGCGGAGCGGGATTGCGGCGCCGCTGCTTGCGGTCGATGGCGAGCACGCTCAGGGAGGGCTCGCCTGCGGCGCTGCGCGCCGCCGCGTGGATGGCGCGCTCGGCTTCCCGGGCCGCGGTCTCGTTGGTGAAGGTGAACTGCTCGACCTTGCCGCCGCGGTACTCGAGGAGCTTCAGCGGGAAGCCCTGGCCGGAGTGGGTGCCCTCGCCGTCGATGGTCCAGTATTCCTGCGCCTTGAAGGCCTGAATCTCCTCCTCGCGCTCGCAGATCATGCGCAGCGCCGGGCTCTGCACCCGGCCGGCCGAGAGTCCGCGCCGCACCTTCTTCCACAGGAGCGGCGAGAGGTTGAAGCCGACCAGATAGTCGAGCGCGCGGCGCGCCTGCTGGGCGTTCACGAGCTCGAGCGACAGGTCCCGCGGCTGCTCGACCGCGGCGCGGATCGCGTTCTTGGTGATCTCGTAGAACACCACCCGCCGCACGTCCTTGCCGTCGAGCTCCCCGCGCTCGCGCAGGATCTCCTTCAGGTGCCAGGCGATCGCCTCGCCCTCGCGATCCGGGTCGGTGGCGAGCAGGAGCGCGCGGGATTTCCTCAGGCTGCGCGCGATCGCGTCCACGTGGCGCTGGTTTTTCTCCAGCACCTGGTACTTCATCGCGTAGTCGTTGTCCGGATCGACCGCGCCCTCCTTGGGCACCAGATCGCGCACGTGACCGTAGGAGGCGAGCACGTCGAAATCGCGCCCGAGGTACTTCTTGATGGTCTTGGCCTTGGCGGGCGACTCGACGATGACGAGGTTCTCTGCCATTTAGAAAAAACGTCTCCGCCTAAAACGAAAAACCGCGGACGAGCCGCGGACCCAAGGAAACAGCGCGCGCTGCGCCGGTCAATGCGGCGCCGCCGGGTGATTGTCGGACACGAGCCCGTCGAGCCGCTCGAAGGCGAGCTCCTGCCCGGGCTGGCTCGAGAGCACCATGAGGACTACCCACTTGAGCTGCTCGGTGTCGGGCTCGTCGGCATCGAGGGCCAGCATGCGCTCGATGACGATCTCGCGCTGCTGCGGCGTGAGTACTCCGAGGCGCTCGAGGGTGAGGAGGAAACCGCGGCATTCGGTCGACAGGCGGCCGAGCTCGCTGTCGGAGAAGATGCGCACGCCCGGGGACTGCGCTCCCGGCTCCGCGGCCGGCAGCGGCGGACGATCGTGCCCGAAGGCGAGGTCGGTGAGCCAGTCGAGCGCGCGCTCGACCTTCGCCGGCGTGAACCCGGCGCGCTCGAGGTCGCGCGCCAGATGCTCGCGCTCCGGCACCTCCGGCGCATCGGCGAGCATGTACCGGTCGAAGACGTAGATCAGGATGTCGAGAATGCTGCCAGTCATCTTTATTTAAGGTATGCGTCCATACCGCCCGCCCGGAAGCGCCGCTACCCGCCCTTCGAGCTCGAGTATCAACAGCATCGAGGCAATTGACTCGCTCGGCAGCGCAGTGCGCGCCACCAGACGATCGATGGTCGCGGGCTCAAAGCCGAGGGCATCTAACAGCATTTCATACTCCTTGTCCAATTCGCGGCCCCCGCGTGTCGGCTCCGGCGTCACCGTAAGTCGTTCTTTCGGCAACGAAAATCCAAGCTCCTCCGTCACGTCCCTGGCCTCCTCGACGAGCTTGGCCCCATTCCTGATCAGCAGGTGACAGCCGCGCGAGAGCGGGCTGTGGATCGAGCCCGGGATCGCAAACACCTCCCGGCCCGCCTCGAGCGCGTGGCGCGCAGTGCTGAGCGAGCCGCTGCGGGTCGTGGCCTCCACCACCAGCGTCCCGAGCGAGAGCCCGGCGATGATGCGATTGCGCCGGGGGAAATTCTCCGGGAGCGGCGCGGTGCCGGGCGGGAGCTCCGACACCAGCGCGCCGTGCTCGCGGATGCGTTCGGCGAGCGCGCGGTTGGCGGACGGGTACACGCGATCGAGGCCGGTGCCGAAGATGGCGATGGTCGCGCCATCGCCCTTCAGCGCACCTTCGTGGCTCGCGGCATCGATCCCGGTGGCGAGCCCGCTCGTCACCGTGAATCCCCCGCGCGCGAACCACGCGGCGAACTCGCGCGCCGTCGAGCGGCCGGCGGGAGTGGGACTGCGCGATCCGACCATCGCGAGTTGCGGCGAGGCGAGGAGCGAGATCGAGCCCTGCACGTAGAGCGCCGCCGGCGCGCCCGCGGTTTGTCTGAGCAGCGGCGGATAGCCGGCGTCGGTGGAGAGCACGATCGCCGCACCGCTTCGCTCGAGCCACTCGAGATCCGAGGCTACGGCGCGCTCATCGGAAACGGCCAGGTAGGCGCGCGCCGCGGGAGGGAGCTCGACGCCGGCGGCGCCGCGCGCGAGAGGGATTCGAGCGAGATCGCCGCCGGCAGCCGCGAGCAGCGCCTGCAGGGCGTCCGCGGTGAGCCCGGGCGTGCGGGCCAGCGTCGCGCGCGCGTGGGCCTTGTCCATGGCGCGCGAGCATAAGGCAACCGCGCCGCGCCCGTGGGCAGGCGCGGCGCGTAATGCTTCGAAGCGGGTAGTTTTGCGGTGCGCGGAGCGCGGGTTATCTACGGGTTGCGCACCACGTCGTAGCGGTGAATGGTGTCCGAGGCGCCGACGATGAGCCCGTAGCTCATGCGGTCGTAGACCTTGAAGACCAGCAGGGTACCGCTGCGCTCGTCGGGCAGCTTCACCTTCGGCGCGAACGAGGTGAAGGTGCCCCCGCCCATGCTGGAGATGGTGCGTCCGTTGCGGTACAGGTCGGGAACCGTGTCACCGGCCGAGTCGACCGCGAGCACATTGCCCGCCTCGAGCCCGTGTTTCTTGCCGCGGTTGATCGCCACGACTTCCCACTGGCCGATGAGATCGGTGCCGTTGATCACGGCGATGATGCGGCCGTGGACGTCGCTCGAGGGCGCGCGCAGCGTGAAGTTGACGGGCGTCGCCTCCTCGTTGGCGGTGACCAGGCGGTCACCCGCCACGGTCTCCATCGCAGGATCGGTGAGCAGCGCCTTGGCGGGACTGCCGGGGCGCTCGACCAGCGCGGTACCGGTGTACACGCCCAGGTAGCCGAGGACCGCGTTGTCGTCCGGGTCGCGGAGCTCGTCGCCGACGTGCATCACCGCGAAGCGCGAGTTCTGCTCGGCGTTGAGATTCTGGACGTAGACCTCGATCCCCGAGCCGCCCACCTGGTGCATGTCGCGGAACGCGAGCACGTAGGGAGCGGTCCTCATCTGGTCACGCGTCAGCAGGCGCGGATGCGAGAGGAATCCCTGGATCACCGAGTAGGGAATGGTCGGGATCGCCTGATCGAGCGTGGTGCTGCGCAAGCGCGGATCGAGCTTGGTCGACTCGAGGCGCGCGGCGCCGGCCTCTGCCACCGTGACCTGCGGGCTGCCGCCGCGGCCGTAGCCGAGCTCGAGCGTGTCACCGGGATAGATCAGGTGAGGGTTCGGAACCCTCGGATTGATGATCCACACCTCGGGCCAGAGCCATGGATCCTTCAGGAACATGGACGCGATGCCCCAGAGCGTGTCGCCTTTCTTGACGACATAGGTCTTGGGGGCGTTCGGATTCACCATGCTCGCGGGCACCCCCTCCTTCGGGGACGCGGCGGCCGGTGCGGGCGCGGGTGCGGGTGCTTGCGTGGCGGAAGCCACGGCTGCCTCGGTCGCCGTCATGTCCGGCGCCGCGGAGGTCTCGGCCGCCGGGCTCGTGCTCGCCGCGGGGGCGGGCGCCGGGCTTTCAGCGGCGGCCGGCTTCGAATGGTGGAAGAGAGCGCACCCCGAGAGCGTAAGCGACAGGGTGAGCAGGCCCGCGCCTAAGCGGGCTCCAAGTACTTGATTAGAGACCATCCTCCACTCCTCTTCGCGCGAGGCGGGGTGCACAAGCAGCGCCCGAGATTCTAATTGTTATACTGGCACGCGGCGCGTTTGGCAGACTAATTAATGTCAAAATCGTGCGCTGGATCACGGGCGCCGGCGCCCCCATATACGTCGAAATCATGGCCTTAAGAACCATCCTGGAGTTCCCGGACCCCCGGCTGCGCACGCGCGCGAAGCCGGTGACCGTGTTCGATGCCGCCCTGGGCACGCTCATCGACGATCTGTTCGAGACCATGTACGCGGCCCCAGGCATCGGGCTCGCGGCCAGCCAGATCGACGTCCATCAGCGGGTCCTCGTCATCGACATCTCGAACGACCGCAGCGCGCAGCTCGCGCTGGTCAACCCGGAGATCCTCAGCCGCGAGGGCGAGGAAATCACCGAGGAGGGCTGTCTCTCGGTGCCCGGGATCTTCGATGACGTGAAGCGCGCGGCGAAAGTTCGGGTGCGCGCTCAGGACCGCACCGGCGCGGTGTTCGAGCGCGACTACGACGACATCCTGGCGGTGTGCATCCAGCACGAGATGGATCACCTCGAGGGGAAGCTGTTCGTCGACTACCTCTCCGACCTCAAGCGCGAGCGCATTCGCAAGAAGCTCGACAAGGAACGCAAGGAGCGTGCGGGCCGCGCTGCGGCGCCGGTCGGCAGCGCACACCGCGCGTTTTAGCCTTGCGCGTCGCCTTCGCCGGCACGCCGGAATTCGCGCTGCCCGCGCTCGAAGCGCTGCTCGATTCCCACGACGTCGTCGGTGTGCTGACGCAGCCCGACCGGCCGAGCGGCCGCGGCCGGCGCCTGAGCGCATCGCCCGTGAAAGCTCTGGCCGAGGCGCGTCACCTTCCGCTCCTGCAGCCTGCGAGTCTGCGCGATGAGGGGGCGCAGGCCGCGCTCGCCACCCTGAAGCCCGAGGCTCTGGTGGTGGTTGCCTACGGTCTCATTCTGCCGCCGGCGGTGCTCGATCTTCCCCGCCTCGGTTGTCTCAACCTCCACGCCTCGCTCCTGCCGCGCTGGCGAGGCGCTGCTCCCGTGCAGCGCGCGATCCTCGCAGGGGACGAGACCACGGGCGTCACCGTCATGCAGATGGACGCGGGGCTCGACAC
>Ga0307472_100000790_pt1 | contig 11660 bp, 9 predicted proteins | sample atmos_gasesAM5C__2_FD_204582 | JGI IMG/M metagenome (GOLD analysis project Ga0307472, IMG submission 204582) | Hardwood forest soil microbial communities from Morgan-Monroe State Forest, Indiana, United States - atmos_gasesAM5C_05 | ecosystem: Environmental > Terrestrial > Soil > Temperate... | reverse complement strand
CACATCCTTGCATGCTGCTTCACAATCCTGCCGAGACAGCAGATTTCCCTTGATCAGTTTGATTTGGGCACGTGGATGACAGCTCGCAATGTCTTCGATTTTGGCAAGATTCCCCGATGCGCGAGCGAAGCAAATCAGGTTGCGGAAACCACGCTCGAGCAGATTCTCGACTACTTGAGAACCAATGAAGCCGGCAGCTCCGGTTACGAGAATTGGATCATCTGGCGAGATGATGAACGAATCACCCTTTTGCGGTTGGGAGCTCGGGTCTTTTTGTGAACTGATTTCACTGCTGGCGGTATTTGAAGTGGTGTCATTCATGATGTTATCTCGACTTGGGAATCGACGAGAAAGTTGAACCCATGATTCGTTTGAAAACTATCAAGTCAGACTTGCAACAGGCTCCTCGTGGGTCCGCAGCCACTCTTCAAATACAACGAGGCTAAAAAGAACTTTATGGTTGTCGTGCCGACCTGCCGAATGTTGCTCGAATAGTTCGCGCACAGCCTGCGGACGAAGATATTGGTAAATGCGGGAGCCGCTATCGAGTAGCGAATCTGCCATTTTGTTCTCAAAAGTGTCGGTAAACCAGTTGTCCACCACATTAGTGGCAAATCCGCGCTTCGGCCGTTTCACAATCGACTCCGGCAAGAAAGTCCGGCAGACCTGCCGATGCAACCATTTCCGGGATCCATTTCTCACCTTAAGGCTTGCCGGCAATCTTTCGACATATTCGACGATCTCTTTGTCAATAAAAGGCACGCGAAGCTCGAGACTATGCGCCATGGAAAGCTTATCGGCGTACATGAGGAGTTCGTCTGGAAGTGTGGATCGTACTTCGAGGAACTGAAGTCCGCCTAGTTCATCCGTGCCTTCCATCAGCTCACTCATATCTTCCCAACAGTTGAGGATGGTGTCGCCGGTATCTCGAGAGAGCAGTCCCTCTTGGAAAAGGCCTTCGACCTGATCTCCCGGCAAGAGTGATAGAACATGTTGATATCTGCGCATCCGTTCCGGGATTGCCAGAGAATGTACACCTCGCTTAAGAGTCTCATTCCTTGGCAGTGCGGCGACGGTTGTGGAGATAGGAATGCGCACCCAAGCGGGCAAGCCCGCCCACAATGCGCGATACCGCACGCCGAGGTGACGGCGATACCCGCCAAACAATTCATCCGGTCCTTGCCCCACCAAGGCTACTTTAACGTCCTGACGCGCTCGTTGGCATACGAAATACATCGGAACAATCGAAGACGTTGCGATGGGTTCCTCCAAACTCGCAACGATTTTAGGAAGCATTTCCTCGAAAGTTGATTTGGTTATAGTGACACTCGTGTGCCTTGATCCTAGCACCCGTGCAGTCTCGGTGGCATCGGCCAGTTCATCGTCCGCAAAGGACGAGCCATAGCCAACTGTGTAAGTCCGCCATGAACTCCCGTTCAAATTCATTAAAGCGAGCAGCAGTCCGGAATCGATTCCGCCGCTCAGTAGCAAGCCCACAGGCACGTCGCTGATAAGCTGGCGCTTGATCGCACCCTTATAAAGCGACAGCAACTCCTCCGTTGCTTCAGCTGGAGATTTGGCCGGTCTGAACGGTTCTGGCTTGAATCTGTACCAGCGACTCACTTCGCAAACGCCATTCTCAACTGTCAGTTTCGTGCCTGGCGCGAGTTTGCGCACTCCCTTGACTATCGTGTAAGGGGAGGGCGTGAAGCGGTATCGGAGAAAGAGATTCAGGGAAGTGGTATCGATCTCCGTCGTCCCGGGCATGGTGGTGCGTACGGGGCGCATTTCTGAACCGAAGTACAGGCTGTTCCCGTAAATTCGGTAGTAGATCAGTTTGATTCCGAATGGATCGCGGGCAACTAATAACCGCTTCCGGCGAACGTCCCAGATAGCAAGGCCGAACATGCCATTCAGGCGGTTCAGTACCTCGTCGCCCCATTGCTTGTAGCCATGAATGATGACCTCGGTGTCGCTGTTGGTCCGAAAAATGTGACCGTGGCTTTGCAGCTCTCTCTTGAGTTCAGGGAAGTTATAAATTTCACCATTGAAAACCACCCAGACGGACTCTTCCTGATCCGACATGGGTTGATGCCCACCGGCAAGATCAATGATCGAAAGCCGGCGAAATCCGAAACCCAGCGGCCCGGATATGAAATAGCCCTCATCATCCGGCCCTCGATGGACGATCGACTTGGTCATCGCCTCAAGGTCCGCACGCCGCACGGGTGCCTGGTTCCGGAAGTTAAATTGTCCGCAAATCCCGCACATAAGTTTGTCTAATTCCGCCCTGAAAAATTAACTTAGGAGTTTTGAGTTTCCGATAGTGCCTTCGTAAGGTGGACGACGACTGCTTCGACTCTCGCAACTTGAGTTTCGTTCACGATGGTGACGTGGCCAAGGAGCAGAAGGATGCCTATTCGGGGGAGAACTCCAAATCTATCGATCGACAGATTTACCACCTACCTCGAGCGCGGGTATAACCTTCAAGACTTTTCACCATAAATCATCCGATGCCAACCCCATTGTCGACCGACCCACTTGGCAACCGAACTCGGAATAGCCCGTCTGACGAATGGCCAATGATCTACATTGAACTCCCAGACCTCCTGTCTTACGTTCTTGAAATCTTTGAACAAGTCTGCAGCTTCACTTCGACTGTAGACCCGCGATAACGGGCAAAATGGTCCGTCCGTATTCATGCTGATCCATTCCTGTTTGGACATATTCTTTCTTTCCTTTAAAATTGTGCGGTGACCCTCCAGTTTCCAACGGTCAAATCCTGCAACAGCGGCAATCAGCCCCGGCATGAAACTGGGAAGAAGGATCCATCTCATTGCTCTCCGCAGGAACATGATCTCTATGTAGTAGTTAATCGAACTTCTGTTATACAGCATCACAGTAAGAGTGCCATTCTTCCTGAGGACGCGATGAATTTCCTGGACGATTTTCTCAGGAACGGGGGAATGATGAATCACACCAAAACTATACACATGATCAAAACTACTGTCGGGGAAAGGTAATTTGTCCTCGGCATTTGCAACTTCAAACCGGCCTTGCACGCTGAACAAGCCGAATCGCTCTTTCGCAAGCTCTATTGCTTTAGGCGTCAGATCGACGCCCACATAATTCGCTCCATTCTGCGCAAATTCCAAACCGTCGGTAGCTATGCTACATCCAATCTCAAGTACATCCTTGCCTCGGAATGAGTCAAACTTGGCGACTGTCGGGACATGCCATTCGCGAATACCGTACCGTTTGTCAGAAATTTCCTGAAAATACCGGCGCCTTTCTTCTGCATGTGATAAATCCGCTTGGCATGGGCCGGCGTTCCAAAAAGCTCGTACGTCATCAACAGTGGTCTTCGTTGTTTGTTTTCCTTTTGTCATGCCGGTCGACCGAAATCCATCAGATTGCAGACCGAAAATGCTCCTCCTGGAACAACTGTTTTTCATTTAAGGGAGGATTTCGTTTCCACCGTCGCTCCGACCAAAAACTTGTCCATCTTCCGAAATCTGACGATCGAACCCAAAATTTCACGTAGCTTGGCCATCTGTTCGCGCCTGTGAAAACGCATTAGCTCAGATGAGACGGGTCGTTCGAGTCGTTCCAATGCGGCCGAACAATAGCCGAAAAGGAGGGCTATGCCGCCGACGACGATGGGCTTCTTAGTCATTCGATAACCCACGCGAAATAATTCCCAGATGGGTGATCCTCCCAGGAAGTAATCCTTCTTGCCATAGTCAAACATTGCTCCCAGCCCGCTCCTCTCAGCCGTGCCCATGGTCCGGTGGTGGTGGTAACGCCTTTCCAAGTAGTTCCGCGTCGTCCATCCTTTCATCCGTGCTGTGGTGACAGCCATCCAATCAACTCCGCCAGTGCGGTTTGGCCGATACCCGCCGATCTCCTGAAAGCATTGTAGGCGGAAAAGCTGGCAAGCGCCGTGGACGGAAGTCTGGCCCTCGAAACTATCTCGTGTTGAATCCCAGCCTTGCTGGGTGTAAGCCGTACCCGCGACGCCGAGCGCTGGATCTTCGACAAATCGAGCCAACAGAAATTCGAAATGGTCGGGCCCAAATGAGATGTCAGCGTCGAGGTTCCCTATCAATTCGACTTGGAGATCCTGGACCCGCGCGAGTCCATCATTAAATGCGTGGACTTTTCCTGCAAAGTTTCGATCCTTGCGCTGAGAACGACGAACCAGTTCTATCCACGGGTAGTGGATAGCATAACTCTCAACGATTTCTGCGGTTCGATCCGTTGACCCGTCGTCTACGACTACCCACTTGGACGGCAAGACCGTTTGCGCAATCATCGACTGAATTACCCTTTCGATGAACTGTTCCTCATTTCGAGCAGGAGTAATGAGGACATATCGCATGTAATCTAAGGAGCTGCTTTTGTCCATGGCTGATGCCTCAAGGGAGCGGGGTCGGTCTGGCGACGCCCCAAACAAGTGCGCGGCAGTATAAGCTATCCCAAGAAAAGTCGTAATGCTGGCCGTGATGTGAGCTAATCAATGCCCTAGTTAACCCCGGTGCGTGGTTGCTGGGCGTACACCTCGGACCGCTCGGTCGTAAGCGACTGGTCGTACACCTCTTCCGGTTCGTACACGACAACGTGGCTGCCTCTGTTCGAGAATGCGAATGGAACACACAGCAAGTTCTTGAGACGAGTCCGCAACGCCTGGCGCCGCTCTGGCGGAACGAAAAATAACATAAATCCGCCTCCCCCCGCTCCGAGGATCTTGCCGCCGAGAGCACCGGCGCTTCGGCCTGCCTCATAGATTTCGTCTAGGCTGGAGTTGGTAATGCTTCCTGTAAGAGTCCTCTTTACCTTCCAGCATTCATGCAGCAAACGTCCGAATTCGTCGAGAGACCGATTTGGATTCGTGATGGTTTCTTCGGCTTCACCGACCATTTTAAACATCGTCTCGAGTTCACGGCGCTTTTGTGGAGTCGTTTTGATCTGTTCTTTTGCTATTTCAGAAGCGGTGCGCGCGAACCCAGTGAAGTAGAGCGCCAGGTGGTTTTGAAGACAGGTTAGTCGATCAGGCGAGGCAATGATCTGTTTCACCTGAAAACTGCCATCCGTATTGAAGTTAATTCGATTGAAACCACCGTATGCAGCGCTTACTTGGTCTTGAGAGCCAACCGCCTCCCCGATCACATTTTGTTCTACATGAATCGCATCTGCTGCAAGCGCATGTTTGTTGCGCATCTGATCCCTTAGTGCATAAAGGCCAAGTAAGAGACCAACTGTAAAGGCAGAACTCGTGCCTAGACCAGTGCGCGCCGGCAGATCAGCAACGTGGTGAATCTCGACACCTTCGTCGACTCCCATAAACTTCAAGCAGGCGCGGACCGAAGGATGCTGAAAGGCACTGTTATCGTCGACGATTTCTACCTTCGAATAGGAGACACGGCTGTGATATTCGAAAAAGGGCGGCAAGCGACGACACGTGATATAGCAACACTTGTCGATCGCAGTCGACAACACCGCGCCGCCGAACTCGCGGAACCAAATCGGATAGTCGGTTCCTCCACCAAAAAACGAAATCCGAAGGGGGGTACGGGTTATGATCATGCAATCACTTTCCCTTTAATAAGATCTATTCTCGGCCTTGAGTCCCATTCCAGGATCTGGCGGACTGAGTCCAAGAGCGACGACGCGACTATCTCAACCCGGCCCGAATTGCGAAGAGCATTTCCGATAGCATCTCGATTTTCACGCTCAGTTGAGACTCGCGCCGTTTTGCATCCTGCGTTCATGCCCGCCTGCACATCGATTTCGGAATCGCCGATCATCCACGACGATCGAAGATCCACTCCGCGTACTCGGGCTGCCTCTAGAAGCATTCCAGGCGCGGGCTTGCGACAGCCGCATGAATGCTCGTAATCGTGCGGACAGTAATAAATTGCGTCGAGTTTTGCGCCCGCCCGCAGAAGGGCTTGAAGCATTTGCTCATGTATCTTCTCGAGATCCGCGACTGATAGCAGGCCGTTCGCCACGCAGCGTTGATTCGTCACTACTAACACCATGTATCCGGCTTTATTCAGCAGCGTGATGCCTTCGGCAACACCCGGTAGAATGTGAAAGTCTTCCCAGGAAGTTATGTATTCACCGCCGTGGGGCTTCTGGTTAATTACGCCGTCTCGATCCAAGAATACTGCTTTACTCATGGGCCGTGTGACTCGACGCGGATCGTTTGCTCGACTCGTGTTGCGGTGCGGTTATCGCCGCCTGATACAATTTTTCGCAAAGCTCTTGCGCCCGCGCGTAATCTTCAGGTGTGCCTATATCGATAAACATTCCGTCTTGCTCCAAAGCGTACATCCCCTGCGTGAGCAATTTGAGAAAGAGATCCTTCTCAAGACTGGATGGACCTTGCGGAATTTGCTCTAGAACCGAGCGCTTGAACATATACACGCCAGCATTAATGGTCCCAGGCAATGTGCTTCCAGTCTTCTCGCTGAAACCGGAAATGCGATTGGAACTGTCCACATGAACAGTGCCATATCGCGCCGCATCGGAAATCCTGCGAACGGCCATTGATACAAGTCCTCTGTGTTGGCGGTGAAAGCGAATGAACTCACGGATGTCAATCTCCGTAAACGAGTCGCCATTGACGACAAGAAAATCCGAACTTTGTTCAAGATGGCGCTCGGCGAACTTCACGGCTCCTGCCGTTCCCAGCGGTTGCGATTCCTTCGAATATCGAATCTCCGCGTCCCACCGACGGCCATCGCCGAACATCTCTTCGATTTGATCGGCGAGATGACCTGTACACATAATCATCCGGCGTACGCCTTGTGAGCGCAACTGCATGACCAGCAGTTCCAGGAACGGAGTCTTTCCAACTGGAGCCAGAGGTTTTGGCTTCGACGAAAGTACAGCTTGTAGCCGGGTGCCTTTTCCGCCCACAAGGAGAATGGCCGGGATATTTTCTTCCGCCATGTTAATTCCCACCTTCTTTGTCTTTGTGCTCAAATCACCATGCCTGCATGGCTCGCATTCAAGACACTGGAACTGGCACTATCCGGTCGTTAACGAACATGGTCCCAGTAATCCAACATCGATTGCAGGGTTTGATCGATTGTGCGAAGCGGTTTCCAGCCCAAATCCTTGCGGATTTTTTGAGTGCTCCCGAAAATGATTTTTTCATCCGATGGCCGCATCAGCCGTGGGACAGGACGAATCTCCGCTGTGACGCCGGAAAGACGGATGGCCCTCTGGAGGACCTCGCTCATCTGGTATGTACGGGTAGCACAAACATTGTAGGACTCGCCATGCTTTCCTTTCATAGCGGCGAGATAAAATGCTCTCACGGTGTCGCTCACGTCCAGAAACGCGCGTCGCGGCTTCAAGTTTCCCACTTCGATTACCGGGCCTTGTAAGCCCTTCTTGATGGCGACCAATTGCCGAACGAAATCCGAAGGAGCATCGTTCGTCTTGCCAGGTCCCGTGGTATTAAAAAGCCGAACGTTAACCGCGGGAATTTTGTAATCGAGAAAATACTCGCGCGCCAGCAAGTCGAGACAAACCTTGCTGATTCCGTATGGATGAAGCGGCTGCAGCGGACGATCTTCTTTTACGGGAATAGCTGATGCAGGCACCCGCCCATATTCGGCGCTCGAGCAAGCCGAAACCACTACCGGCCGCCGCTTCATATGGCGCACGGACTCGAACAGGTGCAGGGAGCCCATGACATTAGCCTCGAAAGTCATGACCGGATCCGCCCAAGACACAGTTGGAAGGCTCTGGGCTCCTAAATGAAATATATGCGTTGGTTGGTAACGAGCCAGCATCTGCGTGACGCGCTGACCATTCCTCAGATCACATTGCTCGAAATGTAGATTCGGACTGCGCGGAAACGCGGCACAGCCGTCCTTGAGATAAGACCCAATAACATTCCACCCCTTGTTGTGTAGGAAATTGACTATGTGAGACCCGATAAATCCCTCTGCGCCAGTTACAAGTGCGGTCTTTTTCATTGGAGTTGTCAAATGGTGCGCGCTGGCATCTTACGTCAGTTACGCTGAACGTCCGTATGCGTCATCGAGCAGATTCGCATCTTCCCTACATAGTATTCGCTAATGGCACTCATGCTCCGCCTTTGGAACGAATGACTACCTAGGTGCACCCATTCCCCACCCTCGGAACTCTATCGAAGAGCGAGGCGCACGACGGGGCGGTCGGGGTGAGCGAGCGGCTTCCGGAAGACGTAGCTTCGCCAATGTGAAGATTGAATGCGGCGGCGTAGCGCGACCTGCAAAACGGAATGGGTGTTACACCGCCAGTACATTTTGCGGCCGGGCCCGTCGGGCGGTTCGGACGACCGCGTCCACGACCCGCACCTGATCTGATTCGGAGAGACTCGGGAACATCGGGAGAGACAAAATATGCTCCGCCGCCTTTTCGCTGACTGGAAAATCGCCGATCCGATATCCGAGGCTGCTATATGCCTTCTGCAGATGCAGCACAACGGGATAGTGAATGCCCGTATCAATGTTCTCTTGTGCGAGAGCCTTCTGCATAGCTTCTCTGTTCTCGACCTGTATGACGTAGAGGTGATAGATAGCTTTTGACCACGACGGCTCGAATGGCGTCGCCACATTCACGTCCGCTTTTGCGAAAAGCTCGTTGTACTTGCGAGCGTGTTCGCGGCGGCTCTCATTCCATCCTGTCAGTTGTTGGAGCTTCACGCGGAGTAGACCCGCCTGTAGCGAATCGAGACGTCCGTTGTAGCCTTCAATGTCGTGATAATACTTTTTCGCCTGGCCGTGGTCGCGAATCATTTTGCACTTCCGGGCGATCGTTTCATCGTTCGTCGTGATCGCGCCGCCTTCGCCGCACGCGCCGAGGTTCTTGCCGGGATAAAAACTGAACGCGGCTGCATGACCCATCGAACCGCACTTCCGCCAGCGATTCTCCGCCTTCGAGAAGTATTCAGTACCGTGCGCCTGGCACGCGTCTTCGACCACGACTAGGTTATAGCGCGCCGCGATCTCAAGAACGGGATCCATGTCCGCGGACTGCCCGTACAAATGAACCGGAACCAAGGCAGCGATCGACCGTCCTAGCTTGCGATTCACATAGCGTCCAGACTTCGAATCTAGCTCGCATCGCGTCTGCATGTACTGGCGCAGCTTCTCGGGATCCATCGTGTATGTACGTGGATCAACGTCGATAAAATCAGGACGAGCGCCGGTCTGCGAGATTGCTTCCGTCGTAGCGATAAACGTGTTCGGAACGGTCAAAACCACATCGCCGGGTCCGACTCCTGCAGCACTCAATGCGAAACGCAGCGCGTCCGTTCCGCTGTTCACTCCGACGCAGAATTTAGCGTCGCAATATTTTGCGAAGTCGCCTTCAAATCCTTCAACCATCGGACCGCCGATAAAGCCGGCCGTTGCGAGCGTCGCTTTGAACACGTTCACCAATTCCTCTTGCAGCTCACGGTGAGGAGTAACGAGGTCGACGAATGGAATCTTCGCATTCTGGCTCATGGATTTACCCTTGCATTATAAGTAATGGAACGTAATACTTTCGCCGGATTTCCAACCACGATCGTGTTCGGAGGCACGTCGCGGGTCACAACGCTACCTGCGCCGACAATTGCGTTTTCACCGATCACAACATTGGAGAGAATCGTTGCGCCCGATCCGATCGATGCACCCTTTTTCACGACCGTCAGTTCGACTTTCCAGTCCTTTTCGGTCTGAAGGTTGCCGTCTTCCGAAGTCGCGCGGGGGAAGGTGTCGTTAACGAAAGTCACGCCGTGCCCGATGAACACATCGTCTTCAATCGTCACGCCTTCGCAGACAAAAGTATGACTGGAGATCTTGCAATTTCTCCCGACCGTCGCGTTTTTCTGTATTTCAACAAACGCTCCGATTTTCGTGTTGTCTCCGATTTCGCACCCGTACAGATTGATAAATTTGGAGAGCTTTACCCCGCTTCCTAATTTCACGTTTGGCGTAATCGAGCAGTATTCATTCACAACGGCACCAATTCTGTCCTTATCTCTTCTCTTTGAAGTGCTGATGCTAATGGGCTATTTTCGGCGGCTGTCTGCAGATTAAGCTACGACTGCTGAAGCTTTTGGCGAAGATTGCATCGACCTGATAGGCTACCGCCATTAATCGACCGAAAGCTCACAATGATTCTTCGATTCTTCGCAGGCTCAGATGTAAACAACTATAAATCATTCACTTAGGAAGCTGTACGCACTTTTGCCCGGGCGTGCCCAATGATGCAATCAGCCTGCCAGACAACCGCACTGTGGCGGCTACTCCTATTATGACACACGGGCGCTCAACTTTCAGATAATGAAGCGGTTAACACGATTGAATTCAAGAAAATATTTCCCGGACGTCGGGAATCGTCTTAGTTTTGGAGAAATGGAAAAATTATTACCGCGAAATGCCAACAGAAAGCCACGGCTCTTTCAAGTCTCACCCTGCGCTCGCAACTTCGGCAGCCATCGTCTTCTCCTCAAAGCCAGTAAGCGCGTAGAGCAGCCACCCGAAGTGATCGGGCCTCGCTTCGAACCGAATCCTTAGATTCTCATCGCGCGATTTGCGGGAGTTGTGCATGAAGTTCAAGGCGTGTTCCCAAAAATTAGTGATACGGCTTCTTGGTTCAATGGAATCCCAAATAATCCCGTGCTGGCGGTCACGCAAATCAACTCCCAGTTCGTTCGCTCCGGCCACCCAGGACAGTCCGTTGCAAATGGCGTCGTCAAAATTTTGTCCCGTTGCCTCTGCTAGCGCCAGCAGAGCCATCGGAGCGATTCCATTCTGATAAATGGAAAACACCGGATATCGATTTACCACCCGGGATGATCGCTTATCATAAAGGAACCACCACTGCCCCTTGTCTCCTTGCAGCGCACGAATTGCGTTTGCACAATTCAATGCATCGGCAAGCGGTTCCTCAATCCCAAACGCTCGCGCGAATGTAGCGAGTGCATAGATAGCATGCAGTTGATCAGCGATAGTTCCGAAGCGGTTCGAGAACGGTTGCTGAAATAAGCCGGGTAATCCTGCATGTACAAAGATCCCACTCGCGCCTTGATTAGCCCCTAGGAGGCGGTATGTATCCACGGCGACATCGGTCAAATCGGGAAGTACATCCGAACAAGAAAGCTTCGCGCGGGAAATGCCTGCCAAAAAGCACGATAGGGCAGCGGTGCGCGCTTTTCGCCCATCCGGAAAAATCTCGAGAGCCTTTGCGAAGTCAAAATTGTCAGCGAGCGAGATGAGTCTGTCCGGGCTGTACTCGGCCGCAAATTGAATAAGGATTCCTAGATCTCCAATCCCGTTAATCCAGCGTTTATCTTTAAAAATCGCGGTTTCAATGGACGGAAGATCGAAAGGCTGTCGCTGGCCGGAGTCCGCGAACCGATGTAAACCCAACAATGCAACGACTGTGCGTGCCGGCGAAGCCGGCTCTCGGCGAAATCCCCTCCCTCTTAGAGTGATCCGGCGCGAGAAAAGCATTTCTGTTCCATCAAAAAGAGCGAGAAGCGCCTTTGCGGCCATGCTACTCAGCGCGGAAATTTCTAGCTGTGATTCGCGACCCCAACAGCGAGCGCCATTGCGCACTGGAAGGAACGCGGATTCGAAATTCGGGAGCGGGTTCATTTCAAGAGTGGG
>Ga0307472_100000789_pt1 | contig 11660 bp, 9 predicted proteins | sample atmos_gasesAM5C__2_FD_204582 | JGI IMG/M metagenome (GOLD analysis project Ga0307472, IMG submission 204582) | Hardwood forest soil microbial communities from Morgan-Monroe State Forest, Indiana, United States - atmos_gasesAM5C_05 | ecosystem: Environmental > Terrestrial > Soil > Temperate... | reverse complement strand
GTTGTTTTGGCCCGTGGCATTCGGGTGATAGGTCCGCCCGGTATGATAGTTCGCGGGATCGAGCCGCACGGTCTCATCATTGGCGGGCAGCCAATTGAAGACTCGATCCTGTGCGAGGGAGGTTCCCGCAAAAAAAGTCAGTGCCAGGACAATGAAAAAGAACTGGGACTTTTGGACTTTCATAGTTACTCCGTTCATCCATTAAGGCGTAGCAAGGCTTGCGCGGCAATAGTTCTCGCAGAGGTGTGTTTTCTGCGAGTATCCTGTCCGAACGGCCAGCAAAAACTTGGATTTGTTTGCCGCTCAGTAGGTGAGTGACCAGCCAATCAGGGTCATGGCAAGAACCAGGACCAGCATGCCGGTACTGACGATGCTCAGGGTCCGCCCATGGCCGAGGAGATAGTCGCGGGACTCCGGGTCAATGCACAGAACGATAGTCACTACGAGGACCACGGCCCAGGCCAGTAAGACAGGTAAGCCCTGGTACTTGCTAATGATCGAGAGAAACTGGCCAGGAGGCTGACCCGCCGGAATCCACCACGGGACCATGGGGGCAATACCAGCGGCAAGCGAGAGCGTCAGTAGCTTCCGCGTCAACCAGCCTTTTAGCTTGGGACGCGCCTCTTTCCACACGAAGTAGTCCCATGCAAGCAGGCCCAGCGCCAGCGGCACCCAGCCGTAAAATGCGGCTTGCTGGTTGAACCAGGACCAACCGCGAAACAGAAGCCTTCCGTGGTGAGCGTTAGCGAGCCGGGGCAGTAAAAAGAGTCCGAGGACGGTGTTGCAGAGAACAGCCACCAGAATGGTGACCAAACTCATGAATTGAAACCAGTACCGCGTGGGCACTTTCTTGCAGCGAGTGCACACGGACTGTTTGGGCAGGAAATTCAGTCCACAGCGATCGCAATACACAGTAGTTCTCCCGTAGGGAGGGGATTCGAACTAACTCGCTGCCAGTTTATGGGGGGAGCGTCGCTAAAAACCACTGACCCGAGGGCCAGTTTTGGTGCTGGCGTGCTCTCTTGTACAAAAGCTGACTCGAAGTTGTGTGCCGCGAAGATGCGCAGAGTTTGGTAACCGACTCGTCCCGCGCCGAGTTGCTGAGCATCGAAGGCGTTTGGTACAGTGCCTACTTGCTGAATTCGTTGGCCAGCCAGGAGGAGGGATTTTGGCGATTCGCAAGTATGCGCTTGACATTCTGGTCTGCCCAGCATGTAAGGCGCAGGTGGAGCTTCTGGCAGATGAATCCGGGTTGAAATGCGTCTCCTGCCGGCGCGTTTATCCGATTCGCGATGAAATTCCCGTGATGATGCCCGAAGAAGCAGCCGTCGTGGAGGAAAACCCGAGTAAGTAGCAAGAGTCCGCCCAGCTCGCATGACCAATCCTCTCGTCCATTCCGTGTCCCGGTTGAAACGGCTGCTGCCGCGGCTGCGCGGCAAACGGATAGGTGTGCTCGGGGACATGATGCTGGACCGCTACCTGTGGGGTACGGCTTCGCGCCTGTCGCCGGAAGCGGCCGTGCCGGTGGTCGATTTTGTGGAGCAGAACGAGTGCCTGGGAGGCGCGGGGAACGTGGCAGCCAACATTGCCGCGCTTGGGGCAAAAGTCGAGGCTTTCGGCGTCCTGGGTAGCGATGAAGCAGGCCGCGCGTTTGAGAGATGTCTGCTTAGCAAGAACATCGTCAGCAAGGCCTTGCTGACCGAACCCAAGCGCGTTACCACGGTGAAAACGCGGATCATCGCCAAGCATCAACATGTAGTGCGCGTGGACCGCGAGCGCCGCGAGCCGCTGGGCGCCCAGACGCAGGAAAAGCTCTTGGGCATGATTTTCGCAGCGCTCAAAAAGCTCGACGCCTTGGTACTTTCCGATTACAACAAGGGACTGATTACCGATGATTTTGCCGACCGCGTGCTGAGCGCGGCGCACCAGCTGAGAGTGCCCGTTTTTATCGGGCTGAAGACCAAGCGATTGTACGCATATCGAGGCGCACGCGCGGTGACCTGTAACGAAGGCGAGGCCAGATTATTGGTCAATTTGCCGCTCAACGATGAGGCATCCCTTGAGGAAGCGGGCCGGGCGCTCCTCGCGCACTGCGGCTGCAGTGGTGTGGTCATCACGCGCGGCCAAAAGGGAATGAATGTCTTCGAGGAGTCCTCTCCACGAAGTGTGCATATCCCAGCGACGGGTCTCGAACTTACATACGCCCGCATCGGGCAGCCAGGCATTGAGCGCGGCGCGACGGGACGGCAGGTCTTCGACTTGACGGGTGCGGGGGACACCGTTCTCAGCGTTTTAAGCCTTGCCGCGGCGGCGGGAGCGTCGCTAGTGGATGCGGCGATGCTTGCCAACATCGCGGCTGGCGTGGTGGTGGGAAAGCTAGGTACGGCGAGCGTTTCGCCTAAGGAATTGGAGCATGCGCTAGACGAGATTCGTTCGTAGAACCCCTTAAATGGGATGCATCAGCCGCCCTGCACGAATCACCTTAAAACCGAAGAAATGTTCTTTATTAAAGCTCGCCGCTATAGGAAGTGACAAGAAACTGGTCCGGGCGGAAAGCTGAGAGACTTGTCGGAAGTGACGACCCAGATGCTCACAACTTTCGTTTTGCGGCTCTTTTCCGCGTCGCCCGACAGCGGCATGGGCGAAAACGGGCTTAGAGCCACGCTCACGTCCACGGTGTTGGAACTGTGAGGCGCACAAGTTCTCAGGATCTCGTAGCTCTTTACCGGGCCGTAATATCCTTCGGGGCCCCAGTCGGCGAGGAAATCTTTCATGGAATAGCTTGGAGCAGGTTTCCAGAGCTGGTACGCGAGGTTTGTATCGCCGGCAGCCAGCGCCGCAAAGAAACGTTCCGCGGCTCTTTTCTCGGGATAGTAACGGAGGGCGAACCAGAGTACAACAATCACCGCCACGGTGACGGCGGCAACGGTGAAGGCCATGGCTCGCGATTTTTCGGATTTAACGGGAGGTGGATCCAGCAATGTCATTCAGTTTTCTCCTGCCCCGCGAGCGTCGTATTCAAGTTCTGCAGTTCGTTGAGAAATCCCTGCGCATTCGAGCAACACTAAAACCTTACAAAAATTCGCCGCGCGAGTAAATGCCCGATACCAACAACTCGGGCCGGAGATACTTGCGATTCACTTCGCGTTCGGCACAAAACGCTGCCGGGCAGGTAAAAGCGACCGAGCCAGCGGTGCAGGTTGAGCGCGCGGGCCCGCAGCTTCTCGGAGAACTGCCACGGGCCTGCCAGAAGCGCGCCCATACCTCCCGCAATGTGCAGCCGGAGCGGGAAAATGTACCGCGAGAAATGCTTGTCTCCGGGCACGGCCAGGAAGTAGGTCGTCGAATACAAAACGACCGCTAAGCAAGACAACAACATGAGCCACCAGAGGGGAGTGGCCAAGCGCGGGCGGGGATGGGGGATCGCGGTTGCCAGTTGAGCCGATTGCGTGAGTTCAGACATTCATCGCTCTCCAGTGAGGACTGCTATTGAATGGAGACACGAAACCGACGGCTGATAGTTTCCGTCCGTGTATGTTGCCATGATACGTGCTCTGAGTAGAGTTACGGCCTCGACGAACTAGGCTTCCAGTGCTCCCGCGGCGCCTTCAGGAAGCTCAATCTCATACTTGGTGCGGGCCTTTTCGCGATGCATTTCAAGAGCAAGCTCAATGAGCTTGTCAATCAGCTGGCGGAAGGGAATGCCGCTGGCTTCCCACATTTTCGGGTACATGCTGATGGAGGTGAAGCCGGGAATGGTATTCACTTCATTGAGGTAGATTCTGCCCGCTCTCTTTTCGACGAAGAAATCCACGCGAGCCATACCGCTCAGTTCCAGGTCGCGAAACGCTTCCACGGCGTAATATTGGATCGCTTTCACCTTCGCGGGCTTGAGTTTTGCGGGGATCAGGATTTGCGAGCCCTCTTCTAGGTACTTTGCCGCGTAATCATAGAATTCGCGGTGCGACACAATTTCTCCGGGAATCGAAGCTTTGGGATCGTGGTTGCCAAGCACCGAGACCTCTATTTCGCGACCCACGATGCACTTTTCGATCAGGATTTTCATGGCGAATTCTGCGGCGAGGTTCAAGGCGGGCGCTAATTCTGCACGCGAGTGGACTTTGGTCATCCCAACCGAAGAGCCGAGCGTGGCTGGTTTGACGAACATGGGGTACTTGAACTTTTTCTCGAGCGTAGCCTGGGTTTCTTTAGGATGGCGCTCCCAATCCGCGCGCTGCACGGCAATCCACGGCACAACGGGAATCTTGGCCACTTGCAAGAGGCGCTTGGCGACATCTTTGTCCATGCCGATGGCCGAGCCAAGAACGCCGGCGCCCACAAACGGCAAACCAGCTAGGTCGAGGAGCCCTTGAATCGTGCCGTCTTCGCCGTAAGTTCCATGCATGACCGGGAAGACCACATCAACGCGTTGGCCGCCGCCGCTGCGGTCGAGCGGAATCAGTGCGGCGTCGGTGGGGTCCGCCGTCATCATCACCCGCTGGCCGCCCTTCAACACTTCGGGGAGCATTTTCTGCGCGGCGCCGCCAACGAGCCAGTGGCCTTCTTTGGTGATGCCGATGGGCACAGCTTCGTACTTGTCCGGGTCCAAGCCGCGAATCACGGAAGCGGCGGAGGCAAGAGAAACTTCATGTTCGCCGGAGCGGCCGCCAAAGAGAATGCCAACGCGGAGTCGTTTCTTGTTGTCAGGAGTCATGGAATAGGTCGTTTTTAGTAATTTGTCGTCCGTTCCTAGTTATAGGGCAAAGAGGACCGGTTGTCGCGGGCGAAGTGAGGGAGAGGTTCGCGGGCGGCAACGGAACCTTTCCCGATTTCCATCGTCTACAACAATGAGAGGTTGGCAGGAGGATGCGTGTCTTCACAAGGTGTTCGAGCGGGGAGTGAGTTCTTGGAGAGTCTTCGGCGAAACGTGGTGTACGCATTTCGGACAATGCGAAGGGACTATGGCTTCGCGATTTTTGCGATTTTGATTGTGGCATTCGGCATTGGGGCGAGTTGCACGATTTTCAGCGTGCTGAATGCAATTCTGATCCGGCCGCTGCCGTTTCGCGACCCCGGTCGGCTTGTTTGGATCGCGAACCACACGGACGACACGAACGACATCTCCGGCAAGACGGTGCAGGTGAATTATTTACTGGACTACTGGAAGCTGAACAAATCGTTTGAAGACTTGGGCGCCTACATGGCCTTCTACGGCCCGGGCGACGCGAAATTGATTGCGGACGGGCAGCCGGAACGGCTGACGAGCGTTCCGGTAACGCAGAATTTCTTCCCGCTGCTGGGCGTGGAGCCGCGGCTTGGACGGCAGTTCAGCGCGGAAGAGTGCAAGTTCAATGGGCCGCGCGTGGCGATGCTGAGCGATTCACTGTGGAGAAGAAGGTTTGGCGCGGATCCGAATATTGTGGGCAAGGCGCTGAAGTTTGACGGCGGACCGGTAACCGTGGTGGGCGTACTGCCGGTGTCATTTGATTTCGGGACAATCTTTGCGCCGGGGACGAAGGTGGACATGTACGAGCCGTTTCCGCTTACGCCGGAGACGAACCGCTGGGGGAACACTCTCGCGATTGTTGGAAGGCTGAAGCCGGAGGCAAGCCTGGGAACCGCGCAAGCAGAGGCGGCGATTCTGGGACCGCAACTTCAGCGGGAAAACCCAAAGATGAATGAATTTGATCCGAAGCTCTCGATGCTGCCAGCTCACGTGAGCGGGAGGCTGCGGCCGGCTCTGCTGGTGCTGGCGAGCGCTGTGGGCGTGGTCATGCTGATCGTGTGCGCGAATCTGTCGAATCTGCTTCTGGCGCGGTCGGCGGCACGGCAAAAGGAGATTGCGATTCGCGTGGCGCTGGGCGCGGAGCGGCTTCATTTGCTGAGGCAGATTCTGACGGAGAGCGTGCTTCTGTCCTGCAGCGGGGCAGTGCTTGGAGTGGCCCTGGCATTTTTGGGTGCGCGGGTGCTGATGCGGTTGAGCGCGATGAAGATTCCACTGCTCACGGATGTGCGCGTGGATGGTGCGGCGCTGAGTTTTGTTGTGTTGATTGCCGTGGCGACTGGGCTGCTCTTCGGGCTAGCTCCGGCGTGGTCGGCCTCGGAGGTGACGCTTCACGATGCCCTGAAGGACTCGAACCGCGGGTCGAGCCAGGGGCGGGGACATGCGTGGATGCGGGGCGCACTGGTGGTAGCCGAAATTTCGCTAGCCTGCGTGTTGCTGACCGGCGCGGGACTCTTGATTCGCAGCTTCCTGCGCGTGCTGGACGTGAACCTGGGATTCGCGCCGGAGCACGCGACAGCCCTGCGCATCGACCCGAACGAGAACTACAAGACGCAGGAGCAGAAGAACGCGTACTTCACGGAAGCGCTGCACGACGTGATGAACGTGGCTGGAATCCAAGCAGCCGGATTGTCGGATGCGCTGCCACTGGGGTGGAACCGCAGTTGGGGATTTGGAGCCAAGGGTGTGCAGTACAAGGCCGGGCATTATCCGGAGGGATTTCCGCGCATTATCAGCGAGGGATACTTCCACGCCATGGGCATTCCGTTTAAGGCTGGCCGGGATTTTACGGAACGCGATACGAAAGGGACGCTGGACGTAATCATTCTGAATGAAACGGCGGCCCGAACGCTGTTTCCGGGACAAGATCCGATTGGGCAGATCGTGCTGGCGGATCAACCCGAGCGGACGGTCGTGGGGGTTGTCGGAGATGTGCGGCACATGACGCTGGAGGAAGGGTCAGGCAACGAGTTCTATATTCCGATGCGGCAGACGCAGGACTACGGCGTGGTGGATTTAGTGGTGAGGAGTTCGTTGCCGACGACGGAGCTGGCACCGCGGCTGCGCGAAGCTCTGCGGCCAATCGAGCCGAATCTGCCGACGTCCAATCTGCGGACGATGCAGACGGTGGTTGACCGAGCAGCGTCGCCGCGGCAGTTTGTGGTGATTCTGCTGGGTGGATTTGCGGCGTTTGCCTTGATTTTGGCGTCGCTGGGGATTTATGCGGTGATTTCGTACTCGGTGAGCCAGCGGAAGAATGAGATTGGGATCCGCATGGCTCTGGGAGCGTCGCCTGCGATGGTGAGGCAGCTTATTTTGAGCGAAACTTTGCGTTTGGCGGGCGTTGGCGCGGTGATTGGACTTGCAGGGGCCCTGATAGCAGGGCAGTTGGCAACGTCGCTTTTGTATGGCGTCACGGCGACAGACCCACTAACGTTTGTGGCCATGATTGCGGTTCTAGGGGCGGTGGCTGCCCTAGCGGGGTATTTGCCGGCGATGCGCGCGGCGCGAATTGAACCAGTCACATTGTTGCGCTCAGAGTGAGGACGCAATCCCAGATTTCTCACTAAGGGCTAAGTAGTGCCGGCTGGTGCAGTGGTCATTTTTTGGTTTTGTGGAATGGGAAGTCTTCCGTCGGCGGCGCTCGTGAGAGCGAGGAACACGGGGTCTTCACGCAAGGAAGCAAACACGGTATCTACACGGGCTTCCATCATTTCCTTGGCACGCACGGACGCATAGCGCTCGTATTGAAAAAAGTGGCGTTTGAGTAGCTCAAGGGCCTTTTGCTTTTGGCCGAGTTGCGCATAAATGGCGGCCAGATTGTAAGAAGCCGGGAGCAATGCTTCATTTTCCTTCGCGATTTTCAGAGCCTCGTCTCCATGTCCGTTGCCGGCAAGGAAGGCCGCTGCGAAAACCAGGTTGAAGGGGTCCGTAGGATCGAGTTTCAGGGCCTCGCGAGTGTAGTAGTCGGCCCTCGCCGCGTCGCCTTCGGAATTCCAGTAAACCGCAAGATTTCGGTAGGCCAGCGCAAGGGGATATTCGCGCACGGAATCTTCCATCAAATGCAAGCCCTTTAAGAAATCGCCATCGTGAATAGTCATTTTGCCGAGCCCGTGCAGCGCCACGGCGCGCGACAAGGGATCGGCAGGCCTCCCCAGGATTTCGTTGAAGCTTTCGCGTGCTTTGTCCCAATCGCCAAGGTGGTGGCGGTAGAGTTCTCCAAGGTAGCGCAGTGGCGCAGGATCGGCGGGATCCATACGGCGCGCTTCGGAGTAGAGCCGCTCGGCCTGCTCGTATTTTTCGTTCATCTCCGCCTGCAAGCCGCGCTTCATCACAGATTCGATCTTGGCGCTTTTCGCAGGATCCAATACAGGCGCATCGAAGACCGTTGCGATATCGTTCAGTCCCAGTTTCTTAAGTTCCTTGGCGGCGTCTTTGGCTTTTCCGGGGAAGAGGCACTTCTCGTCCACCACCGAGCGCAGAATCGGAATGGCGGCCTCTTTATCGCCGGACTTGACCTTCTCCTTGGCGTCCTTCATGCGTTCCTTGACGGAATCTTCGCGTTGCTTCATTTCAGTTTCGACCAGTTTTTCGACGCGGTCGACTTTCATAAACCCGTTGATATTTTCGAGCTTGTCAATAACAGTGCCGTCCGCTTTGGCGAAGACCACCACCGGGAGCTTCTCGCCCTTGAGAAATTTTTGGCCCAAAGTGGTGCCGGCATCGGCCACGCCCATGGTGACGCACTGCGACGCATAAAGCGAAAGGGTACGCGAATAGCGCAGGCTGGATTTCTGAAACTCCTCGCCTGAGGAAGGGAACCAATACAGCACGAGGCCTGCCGAGACAGAGTCTTCGGGCTTGATGAGCTTCCACGAGACTTGATAGACCTGCTCATTGCCCCCCATTCCAGAGCCGCCGGTGCCGGCGGGCCCGCGCATGCCGCCCATTCCACCACCTCCACCGCCCCCGCATGTGGCCCAGTTTGGCGCAGGCAAAAGTAACAGAGCTAGGAAGAGTGCGGTCAAGCGAGTGAAGTGTTTGTTCATGACGTTTGCCTCAGTCTCACCACGAAGTCGGGTGTATTGTACAGGCCCTTGTACGGGAAAAGACCTCATTTTGTCGGATTGTGATGCCGGCTGGGGCGAAAACGCTGTCTGACAGAACACCCCACCACGGGCGACGCTTTCAGGTAGGGGAGACCCCGAGCGCGATGAGAATACTCCAGTTATGGACCACGAGGGGAACGTCAGAGAAGTCCCTCGGATTGACAGAATTAAAGAATTTTCTGGCCGAGGGCGGAGAGGACCAGTTCAACGCCCAACAGAGCGGTGCGGTTGTGTTCGTCAAGGATAGGATTGATTTCCACTACTTCCATCGAAACCATGGACTCGGTGTCGGCAATCATTTCCATGGCGAGATGCGCTTCACGATAGGTGACGCCACCGCGGACAGGCGTGCCGACGCCTGGGGCATCCGAGGGGTCAACGAAGTCCATGTCTAGGCTAATGGCGACCCCGCCGGTGTCATCCATGGCGTACTTGAGGGCTTCGGACATGACGTCGCGCATACCGCGCTCGTCAATATCGCGCATAGTGAAAACGTGGACGCCGGACTTTTTCACGATTTTGCGTTCCTGAGCGTCGAGGTCGCGCGCGCCCACGATGACGATGTTGCCGGGCTCCGCTTTGGGCTTGAAGCCGCCCAACTCCACAAGTTCGGGCGCGCCGTAACCCATGATAGCGGCGAGCGGCATGCCGTGAATGTTGCCTGATGGCGAAGATTCCGGCGTGTTCATGTCGCCGTGCGCGTCGAGCCAGAGATAGCCAATTTCCTTTTTTTGCTGGCGAAAATGAGAAGCCACACCGGCCGCCGCGCCGACCGCGATGGAGTGGTCACCGCCGAGAACGAGCGGGAGAAAGCCCTCAGCGAGGGATTTTTCGACGGTCTTGGAAATGTCCTGGCACGTTTCCGCGATTTCCTGGAGATACTTGGCGCGCTTTTCACCGACAGGCATTTCTTCCGGCTGCTTCACTTCCAAGTTGCCAATGTCTTCGACCGTGGGGCCGAGCTTCTTGATGGCACTCTGCAAACCCGCACCGCGCAACGCCGACGGGCCCATGTCTACGCCGCGACGGCTTTGGCCGAGGTCCATGGGGACGCCGATAATTCGAACTTTTTGAGCCATTTCGTCTCGCGTTCGGATCCGTGTTTTCTGGCCCGCGAGGGCGCACGAAACATCAGTGCGCGAAAAGTGCGCGAAGCCCGGATCTCTCCATTTTCAGGTGCCCGATGCCTGCTGGATGCGCCGCTGTGGTGCGAACTACCCCGCACTAAGGATACACGCGGTAAATCATGCGAGGGAAGGGAATCACCTCGCGAATGTGCTCGGTGCCGCAAATCCAAGCAACAGTACGTTCGAGGCCTAGGCCGAAGCCGGAATGCGGCACGCTGCCATAGCGGCGCAGATCGAGATACCACTGGAACGCTTCTTCAGGGAGGTTATGTTCGTGCACGCGCTTCACCAGCAAGTCGTAATCGTGAATGCGCTGACTGCCGCCGATGATTTCGCCGTAGCCTTCGGGCGCAAGCATGTCAAAAGCGAGCGCGAGCTCGGGCCTCTGCGGGTCGGGCTGCATGTAAAAGGCTTTGAGGGAAGTGGGATAGCGATGAACGAGCACCGGGCGGTCAAAAGAACTGGAAATGATGGTTTCCTCGTCGCCGCCGAAATCGTCGCCAAATTTGGCGGGATTGCCGTTTTTATTGAGCACGGCGACAGCTTCCTCGTAACTGATGCGTGGAAAGGGCGGCTTGACGCATTCCAGTCTTTTCACATCGCGCTTGAGAGTTTCCAGCTCGCGTGATTTGTTTTTCAGCACGCCTTGGACAATCGCGGTGACAAGGCCTTCGCCAAGAGCCATGGCTTCGTCGAGTTCAACGTATGCCGCTTCTGGCTCGAGCATCCAGAATTCGGTGAGGTGGCGGCGCGTTTTGGACTTCTCGGCGCGAAATGTGGGGCCGAAGGTGTAAATTTTGCCGAGGGCCATGGCCAGCGCTTCACCGTAAAGCTGCCCGCTTTGCGTCAGGTAGGCTTTTTGATCGTCGATGTAATTGACTTCGAACAGGGTAGACGTGCCCTCGCAGGCGGCCGGCGTGAACATGGGCGCGTCGGTGAGCGTGTAGCCCTGCCTGTCCATGAATTCGCGCGCGGCACGGATGGCTTCGGCACGAATGCGAAGAATGGACGCTTGGCGCGGCGTACGAATCCAGAGATGCCGGTTGTCGAGGAGAAAATCCACGCCATGCTCTTTGAGCTGGATGGGAAAAGGCGTGGATTCCGGGACCTTTTGTAGAACCTGAATATTGGTGACGCCGATTTCGTAGCTACCGGGAGCGCGCTTTTCCGCGCGAATGTTTCCGGTAACAACGACGCTCGATTCTTGTGTCAGGCCTTTCAGCGCCTCGAACGCTTCGGGGTTCTCCTTGAGCGAGCAGACGCCTTGGATAATGCCCGTGCCGTCTCGGAAAATAGGGAAAAGAAGTTTGCCGGATTCGCGCAGGTTGTAAAGCCAACCCTTGAGCATGACTTCCTGCCCGTCGTGTTTCCCGGCCTGTTCAATCGTGATTGTCGTCATAGCGGAATTTTTCGCTGTTGCACAAACGAATAGTCTAACAAATAACAGCAATACGGCAGGAGACTAGCTTTTGCGGTTTTGGGGACGGGGGTCGGCGACTCGAGAAGGGTCGCGGAGCACCTCCCACTCGTTTTCATCGCTGGCCGGAGAGACGATATCTCCGATAATCTTCATTGAGTTTTTCATGGAACCGATCCAAGAAGTGCGGTCCGGAATGACTTCAGCCACAGGTTTCCCACGGC
>Ga0307472_100000788_pt1 | contig 11661 bp, 11 predicted proteins | sample atmos_gasesAM5C__2_FD_204582 | JGI IMG/M metagenome (GOLD analysis project Ga0307472, IMG submission 204582) | Hardwood forest soil microbial communities from Morgan-Monroe State Forest, Indiana, United States - atmos_gasesAM5C_05 | ecosystem: Environmental > Terrestrial > Soil > Temperate... | reverse complement strand
GCAGCGCATCGCGCGCGAAACGCTCGATATCTACGCGCCGGTCGCAAACCGCCTCGGCATGGGCTTGATTCGCGGCGAACTCGAAGATCTCGCCTTCCGCTATTTGGAACCGGAATCTTTCCTCGACATCCAGAAGAAAGTCTCCATCAAGCAGAAAGTTTTCGACAAGTTCCTGCGCGAAGCAGAAGACACCATCCGCGCTAAGATGGTTGAAAGCGGCATTCCTGCCGAGGTGCAGGCGCGCATCAAGCGCCTCTACTCGCTGCACCTGAAAGTTCAGAAGCAGCAGCGCACCCTAGACCAGGTGTTCGACTTGCTCGCCGTCCGCGTGATCACCGACACGGTAAAAAATTGCTACGCCGCCCTCGGTGTGATTCATCAGATCTGGCCGCCGGTTCCCGGACGCTTCAAGGATTACATCGCCATGCCGCGCCCGAACCTCTACCAGTCGCTGCACACCACCGTGATCCACGCCGGGCAGCCCTTCGAAGTTCAGATTCGCACCCAGGAAATGCATCGCATCGCCGAACAGGGCGTCGCCGCTCACTGGAAATACAAGGATGGCCGCGACGTTTCTCATGCGGACGACCGGCGCATCGTCTGGATGCGCCAACTGATTGAGTGGGTCCAGGAAATGCAGGAGCCCAGCGAATTCCTTTCTACGCTCCGCGTGGACCTTTATCCCGAAGAGGTTTACACCTTTTCGCCCAAGGGACGTGTGGTTGTCCTCCCGCGCGGCGCCACGCCAATCGACTTCGCATATGCCATCCACACGGAAGTGGGAAATCAATGTAACGGCGCGAAAGTCAATGGCGCGATTGTTCCGCTCCGCCACGGACTTGCAAATGGCGATGTGGTCGAAATCCTCACGCAGAAAGGCCACGAGCCTTCCCGCGACTGGCTCAGCTTCGTGCACACTTCACGCGCGCGCAGCAAAATCCGCCAGTGGATCAATCTCCACGAACGCGTGCAGGCCACCGAAGTCGGCCGCCGCTTGATCGACAAAGAAGCGCGCCAGGCCAATATTAACCTGAAGAAAATTACCGACGAAGACTGGCAACGCGTTGCTTCCGAATACGGCTGCGGCCGCGTGGAAGACCTCTACGCCGATCTCGGCTACGGAAAGTGGTCCGCGCGCCAGGTGCTCTCGAAAGCCAGCGGCCAGGCGCTGCAGGAACCTGCCGAAGATCAGCGCCCCAAGCTCGTCTCCACCGTCAAACGCATGCTCGGCCTGAGCGATGCCGCCGTTGTTGTCCGCGGCCACGATGACCTGATGGTCTATCGCTCGAAGTGCTGCAATCCGATTCCCGGCGACGACATCATCGGCTACGTCACGCGCGGCCGGGGCATCGCCGTCCACAGCAAGGGCTGCCCCAACGTTGAAAATCTTCTGTACGAAGCAGAACGCCGCATCGACGTGGAATGGGCCGGCTCGACGCAAGCCACTTTCCCCGTCCGCCTCAGAATTTTCACCGAGGACCGCCCGGGCATGCTCGCCGATATCACCACCGTGATCAGCGACGCGAATGCCAACATCCGCACCTTTGAAAGCGGCGGTGAAGATTTGCACGCGCGCATCGAAGTGGCGCTGGATGTAAAAGATCGCAAACAGCTGGAGCGCATTCTCGCCGGCATCAAGCGCATCCCCGGCGTTTTTGATATCGAGCGGGTTTACAACGTCTGAAGTTTTCTCGCTCAATCGGGCTTGTCAAGCTGGCGCCATTTTCGCCTGGGGCAGTAATGCTTCCGCGTCATGCATCCTGCTGGCTTCACTTTGCCCTGTACAATGAAACGTATGGGGAATGTGCCGGGAGAGCCTCTCGTGCTCGGATCGTCAGGCCACGCAAGTCCGCGTGCGCTCCTCGCGCCGATTCTTGCGCTTCTGATACTAGGTTTGGTTGCTGCGGGCTGCAAACGTGTTCAGCCGCTCGACACCAAGCCGCTCGACGCTTCCGGCATGGGTTACGACACCATCAAGAAATTGGAAGCGCTGCAGATCACCACTCCCGAAATTGCCGAGCTGGCAAGAGCGCGCAACGCCGGACTGTCCGATGCAAGCTGCATAGAACTCATTCAAATTTCTCGTGGACGCGGTGAAGCTTTCGCTTCCGGCGAGGCCGTTGCAGGCCTGATTCGCGTGGGAATGCGGGAGACGAGCGTCCTCGAGCTCGCGAGATTGAATCAGCTGGGCCTTGGCGTCGGAGAGCTACAGGCCATTCGCCTTACCGGTCTTTCGGATTCGATTGTGCTTGAAGTCGCGCGTCATCGCGCCGCGGGCAAATCTGAGTTATCCGGTGTTTCGCTGGCACGCATGAAAAATGCGGGGCTCCAGGAATCCACACTTCTCCAACTCACTCGCCGTGGAATTTCTGATTCGCAGGCCGCCGCCATCATCGCGTCTCGCCGGTACGGCGCAAGCGATGCCGAAATCCTGCGCCGCTACTCGAGTCGCTAATTTACACGACAATCTTGGTGTCCCATATTTTCTGCCTTTCACCTGCCTTGCCGGCCCGGTAGAATCTCTGCACCTTGAACCGCACAGCAAGCCACTCGCGCACTTATCTTTTTCTAGGTGTCTTTTTTATTTTTTGCAACTCCGCTTGCACGGCTCCGCTCTCGCCCGGCTATCAAATTCTCAAAGAGTCGCGTGAGGTGCAATTCGTTGACGGACCAGCGCCTGAACTTCGGATACGCGCCAACTTCACGCTGAAAAATATCGGCAACGGCGAATTGAAATTTATCGACGTGGAATTTCCGGATGAAAGAGTGTTCGGCCGCAAATACCTTCGCGCACTGATGGATGGCCGCGAAGCGGCGCTTTCAAAATTGCCTGAAGAATATCTGCACGATGCACCGAACTCACTTCGGATGGTGGTCGAACCGGTATGGGGACATAAACAAAAGCGCGCGCTGCTGATCGAGTACACGCTGAGTTCTCCCGCAGATTCCGGCGCGCGCATCACCCTCGCGGGGAACAGTTTCCATCTTGGATTCCGCGGATGGTTTCCCGCGCTGCAGCCTCCGAAGCACCTACTCGCGCCATATCCTAAGCGGCCGGACAAAACAATGTTGGTGATTCGTGTGCCGCAGGATTTTCTCGTTCTGTCGCGGGGAACGCCGGTGGGTCGGAAGCAGCAAGGCAATGAAGCTGAGCACCGCTACTTGTTGCGGAAGGATGATTTGGCGCCTTACGTAGTCGCGGGCCGTTACACGGAATCCTCCACACAAGGCAAGTCGAGCTCCGCAATTTTCTGGACGCTTGGGCCCCTCAAGGAAGATCCGGCGGCCGCAGGAGATCGGATCGCAACGGCGTGGAACGTGCTGCAAACCGATTTCGGCCCACTCGACAAGAACATTCGCGTACCGCATGTGGTCGAATGTGCGGTTTTACGCGGGCACATTATCGGCGAGGAAGGCCCTGCATCTGCGCCCTTTCCCGGTGGTGCGCTTGTGAATTCTGAGGCACTCACTTTGGGAATCGGCAGTGAAGCGTTTCTTGAATTGGTGACGCATGCGCTGGCACACAACTGGTTTGGGAGTGAATTATATCCGACTTCTGACGCAGCTATCGGGATGGGCGAGGGACTTCCTGATTATGCCACCATCGTGATTGACGAAGCGCGTAACGGAAGTGCAGTCAGGCAGCAGCGCATCAGCAAGCGTCTGCACGAATACGACGCAGCGGTGAAGCAGGCTGTCGAAAAACCTCTTGGCGTGACGACACTGCTCGATCCACGCGAGCAACGGCACATCGCCCGGGCAAAGGCTCCTCTGTTTTTTATCGCGCTCGAGGATGCCTACGGCGAAGCGCCTGTCCGGGCCGGTCTAAATCGCCTGGTCACACTGCTTCGCGGCGAGGAAGTTGGCTACGACGATCTGCGCGCGGCACTCGAGGAATCAACGGGGAAGAATCTTGCGGAGCCATTTCGCACCTGGCTCTACGGCAAGGGTATCCCCAAGGATTTTCGCTCACGATACGAAACTGCTAACGAAACACATCCTTAGAGAATCCAATACCAACTGGCGGCATTCATCCATGGAGGAAATGTGAAAGAGATCATCTCAACCGAAAGAGGACCCAAAGCGATCGGCCCGTATTCGCAGGCGGTTCGTGCGAACGGCTTCATTTTTATTTCCGGGCAGGGTGCGATTGATCCAGCCACCGGCGCATTGGTGGCAGGCGGCATCGGAGAGCAAACGGCGCGCGCGCTCGAAAATCTGAAGGGGATCGTGGAAGCTGCAGGATCGTCGCTCGACCACGCCGTGAAGATAAGCGTGTTCCTGAAGGACATGAACGATTTCGCGGCGATGAACGAGGTGTATACGCGCTACTTCCCGAAAAATCGGCCGGCGCGTACGACGGTCGAGGTGGCGCGCCTCCCGCTTGACCTTCGCGTTGAAATTGATTTGATCGCGCTCGCTTAGGTAACGAGACCTCCTGGCGGAAAGTCGAAGGCAGAGGCAGCCATCGGCGATGACCGGGGACACGAAAATTGGCGGCCGCGGCGGGCAGTTTCCCGCCACGCGGTGGTCCGCGATTCTGGCGGCACGCAGCAAAGACCCGGCTGAAAGGTCCCGGGCGCTAGAGACCATTGCCGCTGCCTACTGGAAACCGATTTATAAATATTTCCGGCTGCGCTGGGGAAAATCCAACGAGGACGCAAAAGACCTGACCCAGGAATTTTTCACGCGGATTATCGAGAAGGATTATCTCGACGGTTTCGATCCCGCAAAAGCGCGGCTGCGGACTTTCCTGCGCCTTTGCGCGGATCGCTTTCTTGCGAACGAATTCAAAGCTGCGAAACGCCTGAAACGCGGAGGTGGCGCGCAACACGTCTCGCTAGATTTCGAGGCCGCGGAAGCGGAGCTGGGTCGAGGAAGGGTCTCTCTTTCGGTTGCAGCGTCGCCTCAAGCGATGGATGATTTTCTGGAGAAGGAATTCGTTCGCAGCCTGTTCGGTCTGGCGGTGGACAAGCTGCGTGAATTCTGCAGCCGTCGAGGGAAACAGGTACAGTTTCAGCTATTCGAAGCGTACGATCTCGTTGAAGAAGAAAGCGAACGCGCCGGCTACGCAGAGCTCGCGCGCAGGTTTGGAATTGCGACCACGGACGTGACCAATTATCTTGCCTTTACCCGCCACGAATTTCGCCGCATCGCGCTCGAAAAGCTGCGGGAGATGACCGCTTCGGACGCAGAATTCCGGCGTGAAGCGCGGGCGCTTCTGGGAGTGGAAGCTGAATGAACTGGCTTTCCGACGATGCCATTTCGCGGCTGCAGGCAGCCAGCGCGCTGCCAGATCTGGCGGGGACGCGCTATCGCATCATCCATCGGATCGGCAGTGGCGGTATGGGCGCAGTCTATCTGGCGGAAGATGCAGTACTCGAGCGCCGCGTGGCCTTGAAAATCCTCGATCTTCCCGAGGATTCCGGCGAGTTGGCCACGCGGTTGCTGCGAGAAGCGCAGATTCTCGCACGGCTCGAACATCCCGGAATCGTCCCGGTGCATGACGCAGGAACGCTCTCCGACGGGCGCGTGTTTTACGCCATGAAATTTGTGGAGGGCCAGCGGCTCGACCGGCTGATCGTGAGCGTGGGCGCGCTTTCCGATCGCTTGCGGGTGTTCCAGCGAATTTGCGACGCCGTCGCCTTCGCGCACGCGCGGGGCATTCTCCATCGCGATCTTAAGCCGGACAACATCATGGTCGGTCCGTTCGGCGAAGTTCTGGTGATGGACTGGGGCATCGCAAAAATCCTGCATCAACCTGCGGCACCAGCAGCAATATCGGGCGACGAAGCTCGCGATGCCATCTCGCGCGATACGCTGAAGACGGGTCATGGAACAATATTGGGTACGCCCGGATACATGGCGCCCGAGCAGGCGCGCGGAGAAGTGGAAAATCTGGACGAGCGCGCCGACGTTTATTCCCTCGGCGCCATCCTTCAATTTCTGCTCATTGGGTGCGGGGCGACGCCGCGTCCCGTGGCAGCTATCGCGCTGAAGGCCATGGCTGAAGACCCTGCCGGCCGTTATGCCTCCGCGAGCGAGATGGGGCAGGATATCGCGCGCTTTCTGGATGGCCTGCCAGTGTCGGCCTATCCCGAAACCATTCTTCGGAAGGCGGTACGCTGGGGATCGCGTTACCAACTGGCGATCGTCCTGGTTCTGACTTATCTCGTGTTGCGAATCGTCCTGCTGATGTGGTTCCGGCGTTAAAGGAATTCGATAGCGCGGTTAATAGGATCATGAGAGCAAGAATCGCGGCACCTCGGGAGGCAAGCGGTGAATAAAATCGTGTACGGATTGATCCTCGGCGGGATTCTAGGAATCTTCGACGGTCTGACGGCATGGTTCACGCCGGCAGTGCGCTCGCAACTCCTCGGAATTGTGGTGGGATCCACATTCAAGGGCGTCATCGCGGGCGTTCTGATCGGATTCTTCGCGCGCAAGGTGAACTCGCTTCCGCTCGGAGTCCTGTTCGGGCTGGGAGTCGGGTTGCTCCTCGCATTTGGCGTGGCCGCCATGCCTTCCGCGACCGGCGAACACTATTACCTGCAAATCATGTTGCCGGGCGGGCTGGTGGGATTGATAGTCGGCTACGCAACCCAGAGGTACGGAAGCGGAGGCCTGGCACCCTCTCCGCGCACGTGAAGCGTCCGGATTTCGGCTCTCATCTCACGGTTCAAAAATCAAAAGGAGCATTCCCATGTCTCGAGTAATTCATTTTGAAGTACCTGCAGATAATCCAGAACGCGCTGTGGATTTCTACAAAAAAGTTTTCGGCTGGAATTTTCAGAAGTGGGACGGCCCGCAGGAATATTGGCTGGTCAGCACCGGGCCGGACACCCAGCCGGGTATCAACGGAGGACTGTTGCGGCGCCAGTATCCCGGTGCGGGCACGTGCAACACAATTAGCGTTGCCTCCCTGGATCAAGCAATCGCAAGCGTCGCGCAGCACGGCGGGAAAAACGTAGTGCCGAAGATGGCCATTCCGGGAGTGGGTCACCTCGCATATTGTTCAGACACGGAAGGCAACGTCTTTGGACTGCTGCAGGCGGACCACAACGCCAAGTAAAAGGTTCGCGGAAAAACGCGCGCCATTCTCGGCAGGCCCGGGCGGAGATGGCGCGCGACCCCGTTTTTAAGGGTCACGCCTCGTTCACATTCCTGTAAAATACTTTTGCAAGACTTGCCCCAGGCGCCGCATTGCCATTCCCTTCCGAAAAGGCAGCACGCGGGATCGCTTTCCTCCACGGGCAGCAAGGGCACTATTGCGGCGTTGTGCGCAAATTTGATCGGAGATAGAGTATCGGCTCCCATGGCTGACCAACAATTTGACCTGATCGTAATCGGCAGCGGCCCGGCGGGGCAAAAAGGCGCCATCTGCGCGGCAAAGCTTCGCAAACGTGTGGCGGTGATTGACCGGACGGTCATGATGGGCGGCGTTTCCGTGCACACTGGGACGATTCCGAGCAAGACAGTGCGCGAAGCCATATTTCAATTGACCGGCCTGGCGGTGAAGTCTTTTTATGGGAACAACTATCGCGGAAATCGGGAAATTTCGGTCCAGGATCTCTCTTTTCGGGTGAACACAATCATCGCCCGCGAAACAGAAGTAATTCGCGCGCAACTAAAGCGCAACGGGGTTTCCATCTTCCAGGGCAAAGGGCAATTTGCAGATGCACACACGATAGAAGTGAATGGCGATGGCGAAAATCCCGTTCTGCGCGGCGAGCATATCCTGATCGCCTGCGGGACGCGGCCGGCCCACAACCCGGAGATTTTGTTTGACGGCAAACGTATCCTGGATACTGATGGAATCTCCGGCCTGGGCGAACTGCCGCGCGAGATGATCGTGGTGGGCGCCGGCGTTGTCGGACTGGAGTACGCTTCGTTCCTGGCTGCGCTGGGCGTCGAGGTCACGTTGATTGACCAGCGGCCCGTGATTCTCGATTTCGTGGACCGCGAGATTGTAGAGGCGCTGGCTTACCATTTGCGGCAAATGGGCACGACGTTCCGGCTGGGAGAAAAAGTGACGCGCGTGGGCATCGACCCGCAGCGCGACCGCGTCTTCGCCGAACTCGAGAGCGGAAAGAAAATTCTAGCCGACGGATTGCTGTACGCCGTGGGACGTCAGGCTAATGGCGACCAACTCCGACTCCAGGCCGCTGGCATCGAACACGACGCGCGCGGAAAAATCACCGTGAACGGCCACTACCAGACTGCGGTCCCACATATTTACGCTGCCGGCGACGTGATCGGATTCCCTGCACTCGCGAGCACCTCAATGGAACAGGGGCGCTTGGCCAGTTGCCACATGTTCGGCCTAGCCTCCGAGTCGATCCCGGATTTATTTCCGTACGGCATCTACACGATTCCCGAGATATCGACTGTGGGGCAAACAGAAGAGAAGTTGACGGCAGCAAAAGTTCCTTATGAGGTAGGCGTCGCCAAATACAACGAACTGGCAAAAAGCATGATGCTGGGCGACGAAACCGGCATGCTGAAACTGCTCTTCGATCGCAACACGCACAAATTGCTTGGCGTGCATGCCATCGGCCAGCGCGCCACGGAAATTATTCACATTGGCCAGGCTGTGCTTTTCTTCGGAGGCACGATCGAATACTTCCGCGACACGGTCTTCAACTATCCCACTCTCGCCGAGGCCTACAAAGTGGCAGCACTCGACGGTCTCAACAAACTGTAAGATTCTTCGCTGCGGCGCTGTTTGGTTTCCCTGATGGCATGCTAAAATATTCCCCGTTGATTCCGCAGTTCTCTGCAATTTCGTGGGCCTGTAGCTCAGGTGGCTAGAGCGCGCCCCTGATAAGGGCGAGGTCGGTGGTTCAAGTCCACCCAGGCCCACCAGCCTTCGCTCGCGACACCGAGCAAGGCTGCCGCGCCGAAGCCAAAGGGCGGGGGCGGGCGCTGCGCTCGCGAGCTACGGCTCGGCGGGCCATTGTCCCCGCTAGACTTCCATGACCTACGTGTACATCCTGCAAAGCATAGAAAACCCCGAAAATCACTACATCGGAGTCACCGGCGACTTGCGCGCTCGTTTGCAGAAGCACAACGCAAGGGAGGTGTCGCACACTTCGAAATACACGCCCTGGGCGATAAAGACGTACAGCGCTTTCTCCGACGAGAAACAGGCCTTCGCGTTCGAGAAGTATCTTAAGTCAGCATCGGGCAGAGCCTTCGCCAAAAAGCGTCTCTGAAATCCTTTGCTCGCCGCAGTCCCGCGTGACCTCCCGGTCTGCGCGGCGATGTCCGAATCAGCGACATGCCATCCCACAAGCGGGCATCGCTCGGACTTGAAATGGCACGCTTGAGCCGTTAAGTACAGTCATACCATCGGGTTCCGCCGCCAATCGAGAGGTACTCAACTTGCCACAAATCGCTGCGTAGATGCTTCGGGGTGTGTGTCTCGATCCGAATAGGAGGTGATGACATGGCCAAGCTTGAGCGTGTTCAGGAATCGGTCGAAGGCTCATTGGATCCGGAGTACGTCAAGCAGCGCGAGCGTGCTGGCTGGCGGCTGGTGGCGGTCGAATGGCAGCGTGAATCGGACGCGGCGGCGCCAGAGCCAGCTCCGCGCGTGGAGGAAACTCCGTTCGGAGTGCGCGTAGCAGGGGATTGCGAGCACCTTGAAGAAAATCCCCAGGAGATGCAGTTTCTGCTGAGCATGATGGAGCTGATCATCCAAGATGTCTCCATCGTAAAAATCGCCGAAGAACTCAATCGTAAGGGTTATCGCACCCGCAAAGGAGCCGAGTGGGGCCCGGTCGCAGTTTTCAACATGCTGCCGCGCCTGATCGAGCTGACTCCGCGCATTTTCGCGACTGAAGAATGGGTCGAGCGACGCAAGCGCCTCACGCTCGTCTATTAAGGGACGATTTCAGACCCAGCGACGCCGAACTAAATCTCACCCTGTCTATGCATACCCTTGACAGGAAAGTGCCGGCTCACTACAGTTGCACCTCACACGTTCTGCTGTTGAATTCTCTTCCAGGCATGCACGAAATCGCGAGTTCATTCGACTGAGGAGGAAAGCATGCGCAGGAAATCCCGCTGGCTTAAATGTCCACTCCTATTGGGCGCCGTTTTACTCGGAGTGATTTCTTCCAATGCTCAACAGCAGCCGGATTCTTCGAACGCAGTTTCGGCCACTACAGTCGTCACCCTGCTTGGCCCGAAATTCACACCTCCTCCGGCCATCAGCAAGGACGACATCCTCGTTCATGAAGGACAAGTGCGCAAAGACGTGACTGACTGGGTTCCGGCGCAGGGCGACAAGGCTGGCCTCGAGCTCGCCATTTTGGTGGACGATGCCGACCGCAAAGACGTTGGCAGGCAATTTGACGATTTGGCGAATTTCATCAAATCGCTGCCGAAATCCACGAGTGTTGGCATTTTCTACGCCAACAACAACACGATTTCTGCCGCTTCGCAATTCACCCCTGATCATGACGCCGTGGCCAAGACCCTGCGCCTGCCCCTGGGGATGGGCGTGCCGTCTAGCATCTTTCAATCTTTGATGGCCATGATGGCGGGCTGGCCAGTCACTGGCGCGCGCAGGGAGATCCTGGTCCTAGCCGACGGCTTTGATCGCCTCCGCCGCGAGCGATATAGTCCGGATGTCGACACGGCTGTCGAGAAAGCTCAAGAAGCAGGCATCATCATTCATGCCATTTTCGTGAATGGCACTGGCAGCGCCGGGCGCGCCCAAATTGGCAAAAATATCGGTCAGGGCAATCTCAACACCCTGGCTGATGGGACCGGCGGCAAAGCATTCTTCCAGGGATTTCAAACGCCCCTCGCATTCGAGCCATATCTTACACAACTCGATCTGGTTCTCCGGAACCAGTATTTCCTAGCGTGGCCGACGAATCGCGCCAAGAATCCAAAAGGAGAACTCCGCGGTTTTAAGGTGACCGCCGAGCGGCGCGACGTGGAAATCACCGCGGCACAAAAAGTATTTGTGCCCGGCGAGAAATAAGGGCCCTTCTCAGGGAGTTTTCATCGTCCCCCAACCTTGACAGGGTGAGACTGCCTCAATAGAGTGAGTTCACTCGCGCGTTCACTCGGCCGGTCCTCTCTGATGCCGATATGGACGCGGCACAGATATCCTTCGATTGAGGAGGCTTCCATGCGCAGGACGATCCTTCCCCATGGGCACTTTCTCGTTCTTGTTACAATTCTTTCCGTTGCGATTCCCAGCCGCGCTCAGTCAGTGTCGGTCACAACTGTCGTAACCGTGATGGGCCCAAAATTTACCCCTCCACCGGCCATCAGCAAAGACGACATTGCCGTTTATGAGGGAAAGCAGAAAAGAGAGGTAAATTCATGGATTCCGGCGCAAGGCGACAAGGCCAGCCTCGAACTCGCCATCGTAATTGACGATGCGGATTCCCCCGACCTCGGCATACAGTTCAACGACATCACCAGCTTCATCAAGTCGCAGCCGAAGACCACGGGAGTGGCCATTTTTTACGCCAGCAACGGCACGGTACAGGCGGCCTCTCAATTCAGCACCGACCATGAGGCAGTGGCCAAGGCGCTGCGGATGCCTTTCGGGCGCGGCGCCGCGTATTCCAGCATCTACTTGTCCTTGATGGATCTGATTTCGCGCTGGCCAGTCACTGGCGCGCGCCGCGAAATTCT
>Ga0307472_100000787_pt1 | contig 11665 bp, 5 predicted proteins | sample atmos_gasesAM5C__2_FD_204582 | JGI IMG/M metagenome (GOLD analysis project Ga0307472, IMG submission 204582) | Hardwood forest soil microbial communities from Morgan-Monroe State Forest, Indiana, United States - atmos_gasesAM5C_05 | ecosystem: Environmental > Terrestrial > Soil > Temperate... | reverse complement strand
GCGCTACAAAATTAAGCCATCACCCGCGGCTCCTGATCGGAGTCGCGGGTGATGCCAACTGCCCAGGGCGTCTGGGAGGAGTGCCAGTAGATCGAGCGGATTCGGCGGCGTCTAACTTTTTGTTACGTTTCGGGACTGACAGCCGACCCGGTGTAACCGTTAAAGCTAAGGTTAGCCGGCATCGCGTACAGCTGAGCGATGCCGCCTAACCTGAGGCAATTACTCAGCGATTCCGCCTCCGTGTTTGGTTCCTTTTGGCCAGGGGTTATGCCGCGCCCAACGCTCCGCCTCGGTGAGCGGGGGGAAGCAGATGCCACCCAAGCCGCACGGGAACCACGGTGCGTTAACGCAACTTAGCGTCACCGGCGGGCAGCCACCAGGAGCTGGAACCGCTGCCGCAGCAGAGCTGACCTTTGACTCAGATGCGCCCTGCAACTCGGCGTCGATGACAGCGATTTTACATGGCGCCGGCAAAGGTTCTACCGGGGAGATCGCTATTGCGCGATCGCTTTTCCCGGCTGTCGCCGCCGCCGTCAGACCAGCACCGCTGCCGGTATCCAACACCTTTGTTAACCCGTCGGGTATGCGCGTGAAAGTGAATCTCGGCCAGACCTTCAGAGTTGAGTCCATCGTACTGGCGTTTATTGTCATCGTCCCAGTTGAAGACTTGAACTGGGACAGGCCCACCTGGACGTTCCAGGACTCCGTGCCGCCGCCGGCATAGTTAACGGTGATCGGGTTAGTGCTCTTTAGAGAAAGCCCGGTCATGGTGAGCTGCGTGCTGCCGCCCGGCCCTGAGACAGTTTGTTGCCTCCAGATGATTGTGTCGATATCACTCCCTGCCGATAGAGGCACGCCTTCGAGTGCCACGAGCTGGTTGAATGGCAGGGAACCTGGCCCGAAGAAGTTTTCTTTTATCGGAGCGCCCCCGAAGTCGTGGAAAGATTCGCCATTAGCAGGGGTCTCGAATTCATCGTTTCCTGCCTGAATGGGAAAACCCCCGCTCTGCGCCGCCTTGCTCTTCCCCGTCGTAACGGACACGCCAACCAGCAGCGCTATTCCCATAACGAGCGCCATGCCGAGCATGAACGGTTTTGTGTAAAGCCTCCGTGTGATCTCTTTCATCGATCTTTTTCCTCCTCTCGAAATACTTTGTCCGAACTCAACGGAGGGGCTTGGCTTCGATCAAAAATCCGTTGCGGCCGTGCTTGCGTTCTCCTCCGTGTCTTTCGGCGCTGAGGATTTGAGCACGCCTGCAAGTCTTTTACTTGTTCATTCTTGCTGAAGATACTTGTTCATTCTTGCTGAAGTTTCTCTGGTGTTCGCATACGCGCTTCCGAACTTGCGTATCAGCTTCCAAAATTGCCACGCCGGTTTCTCCAACTGAAGGTCATACTATCTCTGCAATCAGACAGATGATCGGATGCGGCACACCCCGACCTCAGCCGCCGGATTAGATCGGACTTAACACACGAACACGTGTGGGCCGGTAATCCGAGGCTCACTGACGAGTCTCTATATTGGAGTTGCGATCTACTTCCAAACTCCCGCCCAGACCCGACAACCTAAAGGCACTCCGAGTTAGGAGTGTTGACTCACAACGGTTAACGGGATGACCGATGCCCAGTAAATAAGTTGCTGTTCACACGCGGATCAATGGCCTATGCAGATACGTGGCGTACCATCGGATAAAGTTTCTTTACTCGGACAAGCGCGCAGACGTTTCCTGGGTCTCTCACCCACTGAAGCGAGCTTCGCGAGACGCGGCTTCCTCGTGGGCGAAGAGCAGGCCCGCTACCGCCTCGAGCAAATCGGTGTCACTTTTCTGAGTGGCTATCATGCGGCGCTCGAGGAAACCGGGTTCGTCCGGCTCGCACGCCGGCTGACCACTGTTGAGGCAGACTTGCGGGGATTCGCTTTCGAGGGCGCTGCCATGGGGCTGGCGCTACTTGACTGCTTCACTCCCTGGCGGAACGACCGCTGGCGCACTTTCACCGAGCGCCTCGCTGAACCTCACATCTACATGATGCATGTCGGACTGGGGTGGACGCTCGCCCGTTTGCGGCGATCCGTCACGTCACACCTGGCGCGACTCGACCCTCTGCTGCGTTGGCTTGTGGTGGATGGTTACGGCTTTCATGAAGGCTATTTCGGTTGGCCTCGATACATCGAGCGGCGAGCGACTCTCTCCCGCTTGCACCCATACGAGCAACGTGTCTTCGATCAGGGCCTTGGCCGCAGTATCTGGTTTGTGAAAGGCGCGGACGTCGCCGCGGTCGCGAGTACGATCGGCGCCTTTCCTGATACCCGCCACGACGATCTGTGGAGCGGTGCGGGCCTGGCCTGCGCCTACGCCGGCGGCTGCGGGCGGGCCGCAATAGAGTCGCTGCGAGCCGCTGCCGGTGGACACTTGCCGGCGCTTGCTCAGGGTGTGGCCTTTGCCGCGAAGACACGCCAGCGCGCAGCAAACCTCAATCTGCACACAGAAATCGTCTGCCGGTTGATCTGCGGGAATACTGCCGCAGAGACCGCCGCAATAACCGATGCAGCCCTGGAAGATTTGCATGAAGAGAGCGGGCTGCCGGCTTACGAAGTGTGGCGCCGCCGCATTCAGGAGAAATTCGCACTGGGGGTCACAAGAACATGACGATCACGGACGGCGCATTCAGGCGCCAGGTTGCAAAGGTGACGGCGATTCTTCTTATCCTCGTAGTCTATGTATTCGCCCGTAGGCCCGAGGCTTCGCAGTCCGAGTTAGCGAAGCTCGCCGCAGGTTTCCGTTTCAGCGCTGCTCCACTGCCAACGATGAGCGGCGAAACGCCCAGGACAATTCGCGACGTCAACCCATCGTTGCGGCGCATTGCCGGTTGGATCTCCAGTGTGGGGGCGGCGGTGGCGCTCAACGACCTTGACGGTGACGGACTGCCAAACGACGTCTGCTACGTCGACACCAGGATTGATAAGGTCATCGTCGCGCCGGTCCCAGGCACTCCCGCGCGCTATCAACCGTTCTCTCTCGATCCGATCACACTTCCTTACGACCCGGCGACGATGGCCCCGATGGGTTGTCTCCCCGGAGACTTTAACGAAGACGGTCTCCAGGACGTGCTTGTTTATTATTGGGGGCGGACCCCAGTCGCTTTCATCAAACGCGCTGGGACCTCACTGCACGCTGACAGCTACACGCGGGCCGAAGTGGTTCCCAGCGGAGCACGCTGGTACACAAACGCGGCGACGCTCGCCGACATCGACGGCGATGGCCACACGGACTTAATCATTGGCAACTTCTTCCCGGATGGAGCACGTATCCTTGACGCGCGCGCCAACGTCGCCGACGAGATGCAGGACTCCATGTCGCTCGCACAAAACGGCGGACGCAAGCATCTCCTGCTATGGAAAGCCCCGGCGGCCGCCGCTCCTAAAGGTCCTCAATTCGAGGAAGTTCCGGGCGCACTGGACCAGGAGAGTGCTCAAGGTTGGGCGCTGGCGATCGGTGCAGCCGACCTCGACGGCGACTTGCTCCCCGAACTCTATTTCGCCAACGACTTCGGCCCCGACCGCCTGTTGCACAACCGATCGACACCCGGTCACCCACGCTTCGAGTTGTTGACAGGACGACGATCACTTACGACGACGAAGTCAAAGGTGCTTGGCCGCGACTCGTACAAGGGCATGGGTGTTGACTTCGGCGATTTGAACGGCGACGGGTGGCCCGACATCTACGTCAGCAACATCACCCAGGAGTATGGGCTTGAAGAGAGTAACTTCGTCTTCCTCAGCACCGGACGCGTAGATCTCATGAAGGAGGGCGTTGCCCCCTACGTTGATCGCAGCGAGTCGCTTGGTCTTTCGCGTAGCGGTTGGGGATGGGAGTCAAGGCTCGGCGATTTCAACAACGACGGAACGCTCGAGGCATTGCAGGCGACCGGCTTCATGAAGGGCAATGTCAACCGTTGGCCCGAACTACACGAGGTAGTTATGGGCAACGATCAACTGCTCCGCCACCCGCGTAGTTGGCCCTCACTGCAAGCCGGCGATGACATAAGCGGCAACGGTCACAATTTCTTCTTCGTGCGCGCGCCGGATGGGCGTTTTCATGACATCGCCGCACAGCTGTCGATCGACCAACCGTTGCTTACCCGCGGGATCGCAACAGCAGACGTTGACGGCGACGGCCGTCTTGACTACGCGGTCGGGAACCAGTGGGGAACTTCATACTTCTACCACAACGAGAGCTCCAATCCGGGTGCCTACCTCGGCATCAGGCTTCGCCTGCCGGTGCGCCCCGGAGACGTCGCCGTGACGCAGACGCGCGTGTGTCGTGAAGAACGCGGGGCAACCGTGCTTCCGTCGCGCCCGGCAATCGGCGCCGAGGCTCGGGTTTTTGTAGTTGGACGCGCACCGCTCGTGCAGCAGGTTGACGGAGGTAACGGGCATTCAGGCAAGCGCAGCCCTGATTTGCAGTTCGGGCTGGGCCAGCTCGCCGGAAACCAACTCGTAACGGTCGAGCTGCGCTGGCGCGACGCAACGGGAACACTTCAACGTGAAACGATTCAACTTTTGCCGGGCGGTTGGTACACCATCGTGCTCGGCCGTGGGAAGGGAGTCATCAATGCGTGCGAATGAGGCTAACAATCGGGCAGATCGTCTCGGAGGACTGTGGCGCTTCGCCGTCGCCATCACTGTCCTCAATATCCTGGGACACACTTTCTTTGGCTTCGAACAGTCGTTCGCACAGCCCCTGGTGGCGCTGGCCTCCGCCTACAGCGTCGAGTTGCTGCTCGAGTTCATCGACGCTCGCTGCAACCACCGCCCACTTAGGTTCTTAGGTGGCGGCCCACGCAAGTTCGTCGAGTTTCTACTCTCGGCGCACATCACGGGGCTCGCCTGCGCCATGCTCCTTTACGCAAACGAGAGGCTCGGACCCGTCGTCTTCGCTTCCGTCGTAGCGATCTGTTCGAAGTGCCTCTTGCGTGTTCCCGCGGGAGGCGGCACGCGCCACTTCTTCAACCCTTCTAACTTCGGCATTACGGTGACGCTACTCGTCTTCTCGTGGGTAAGCGTCGCGCCGCCGTATCAGTTCACGGAGAACATGACCGGCGCCGGCGACTGGATCTTGCCCGGCGTCATCGTTTGCACGGGGACGTTCTTGAACGCGCGCTTCACTCACCGGCTGCCGCTCATAGCTGCGTGGCTGGGAGGCTTTGTCGCCCAAGCCGCACTCAGAAGTTTGTTTCTCGACACTCCCTTCGGCGCTGCGTTAATACCGATGACTGGGGTCGCCTTTATCCTCTACACGTTCTACATGGTGACCGATCCAGCTACAACGCCAGGCGGCCGGCGAGAGCAGATCGCCTTCGGTTTCAGTGTGGCCGCCGTCTACGGGCTGCTGGTGGTGACCCATGTAGTCTTCGGATTCTTCTTTGCACTGACAATCGTCTGCGCTGTACGGGGCCTGGGGATATACGCGATGTACGCAATGCGGGGGGTCCGCGGTCGTGAGCGTAAAGAGATGGGTGCCGTCACCGCGCCGCTGAATACGACGTCACCGGCGCCTGCCATGGTGAGGGAGGCGTGAGATGCGCCAAGCAATAGCCATCGTCGGCATGGCGTGTCGCTACCCGGACGCGCGTTCGCCCGACGAGCTTTGGGAAAATGCGCTCGCCGGACGCCGCGCTTTCAGACGCATCCCTGCTGAGCGGCTCAATCTCAACGACTATCTGTCGTCTGACCGCCAAAGCCCCGATCGAACTTACTCGACCGAAGGAGCCTTTATCGAGGGCTACGAGTTTGACCGCGCCCGTTTTCGCGTGCCGGGCGGGACCTATCGCGCGGCCGACCCGGCACACTGGTTGACGTTGGATGTCGCTGCTGGCGCGCTCGAAGATGCGGGCTTCCCGGAAGGTGAAGGGCTACCGCGCGAAGCAACCGGCGTCTTCATCGGCAACACGCTGACGGGCGAGTTCTCTCGTGCGAACACTATGCGTCTGCGTTGGCCGTACGTCCGACGAGTACTGAGGAAGGTACTCGACGAGGACTCGTGGCCGGAGGAGCGCCAACGTGAACTCCTCGCCCGAATGGAGACTCTTTACAAACAGCCTTTTCCGCCGGTCGGCGCGGAGACGCTCGCCGGCGGCCTCTCCAACACCATCGCCGGGCGCATCTGCAATCACTTCGACCTCAAAGGAGGCGGCTACACGGTTGACGGAGCGTGCGCTTCCTCGCTCCTCGCCATCATAAACGCTTGCTCATCGCTCGCTGCGGGCGATCTCGAGGCGGCCGTCGCTGGCGGAGTTGATCTGAGCACCGATCCATTCGAACTTGTGGGGTTCGCTAAAACTGGCGCGCTCGCCGTCGACGCGATGCGCGTGTATGACACGCGCGCCGCCGGCTTCTGGCCCGGCGAGGGATGTGGCGTGGTCGTACTCATGCGCCATGAAGACGCTCTCATGATGCGGCGGCGAGTCTACGCCGTGATACGCGGCTGGGGCGTCTCTTCCGACGGCAGCGGCGGCATCACTCGTCCGGAGGTTGAGGGCCAGGTCATCGCCTTACGTCGTGCTTATGCTCGCGCGGGCTACGGTGCAGATACAGTCGCATACTTCGAGGGACACGGGACCGGAACGGCAGTCGGTGACGCGACTGAACTTCAGGCACTGGCGCGTGCGCGGCGCGACACGACAGTGGACGTTGCGGCGAACGGAGCGAAATCATCGTCAGCGGTGGTCAGTTCCGTCAAAGCGATCATCGGCCACACTAAGGCGGCTGCCGGCGTCGCCGGTTTGATCAAAGCGACCATGGCGCTCTCGGCGCAGATCCTTCCGCCGGCAGTTGGCTGTGATGATCCGCACGAAGAACTGAAAGGAGATGGGTCTGCGTTACGAACTCTCAAACAGGGTGAGCTCTTCTCCAACGGCGCGCGCCTGCGCGCCGGAGTTAGTGCGATGGGCTTCGGGGGCATCAACACGCACGTGACTCTGGAAGCGACTGATGATGATCGCCGCCAGTCTCTCACCTCCAGGGAGCGCACACTACTCACTTCTGCGCAGGATGCCGAGCTGTTTCTCTTCAGCGCCCGGAACATCGCTCAACTCGAGAATCAAATCGAGCGCGTGCTCGTGTACGCCGAGCGACTTTCGCGTAGCGAGTTGACAGATCTTGCCCGGCGCTTGTCGGAGACACTCCGTCCGCTGCCCGTACGCGCGGCGGTGGTGGCGTCAGGCCCGATCGAACTGTCGCGGCGACTTGAAGCGTTGAGATCGCGCGCGCGCAATGGCGCGACGCGGCTAATAGACACGAATGGCGGCATATTTCTCTGTTGCGAACCGTCGTCAGATCGCGTTGGCTTTCTCTTCCCGGGTCAAGGGTCGCCATCATATAAGGAGGGTGGCGCTTGGCGGCGCCGCTTTAACTTCCTCGAAGACCTGTCTGACTACGCGCAGCAACAGTGGCACGGCGACGGCGTCTCGACTGAGGTGGCGCAGCCTTCGATCGTCGCATCCTCGGTCGCGGCCCTCCGCGTCCTCTCCAGGTTGGGGATCACGGCGACCGTCGCTGTCGGGCACAGCCTCGGCGAGTTCACGGCACTCCACTGGGCCGGATCTCTGGACGAATCTTCATTGCTGCGCATCGCCAGCGTGCGCGGTCGAGCGATGGCAGAAGTCGAAGGCCCCGCCGGAGCGATGCTAAGTGTTGCGGCAGGCAGACAAGCAGTCGAACAGATTTTGAACGGCGAAAGGGTTGTGATTGCTGGTCTCAACTCACCCACGCAAACAGTTCTTTCCGGCGCGGCAATCGAAATCAACGCAGTAGCGCGACGCGCCGAAGCACAGGGGCTGCGGACTACGTTGTTGCGCACCTCTCATGCTTTTCACTCCCCACTCGTCGCGTCCGCTGGGACTCGTTTATCTGCACACCTGGAGCGCGTGGAGTTCGCGAAGTTCCAGCGCCCAGTCTGCTCGACCATAACGGGTCGACACCTCGGCGACGATGACGACTTGCGTACTCTGCTTCGTGAACAAGTGACTTCACCCGTTCGCTTTATGGAGGCTGTTGAGGCAGCAGTTGCCGAGGGCGGCGTTGACCTCTGGCTGGAGGTTGGCCCCGGTCAGACTCTCTGCGGATTGATCGGGGAATTCCGTAACGAACCAGCCGTAGCGCTGGATGCGGGTGGACCTTCAATCAGGGGCCTTTTGAATACCGTTGGCGCTTGCTTCTGTCTGGGCGCACGCGTTGCTCCCGACGAGTTGTTTGCCGACCGCTTCGCGCGCTCGTTTGACCTCGACTGGCACCCGCGCTTCTTTATTAACCCGTGCGAACTAGCCCCGACAGACGACGCTGCCGAAAGCGACGCTTCTCCCGAACCGTCCAGCGAAATAAGCACAACGGACAGCCTTCTGGACGGGTCACAAACTCAGACTCCGCTGGAGGTTGTTAGACGAGTTGTGGCAGAGCGGCTTGAACTCCCCGTCGCTACCGTTGCCGACAACAGCAAAATGCTTGACGACCTTCACTTGAACTCGATCAGCGTCGCTCAACTCGTGGCCGAAGCGGCGCGTCGCCTCGCTCTTCTACCTCCACCAGCCCCGACTAACTACGCGAACGCGACCCTCTCTGAAATCGCCAAGGCCCTCGAGGCCGCTGCGCATACGCGGGGCGCGACCGGCGATGCGGATCAAGAAGCATTGCCCTCCGGCGTCGATGAATGGGTCAGAGAGTTTTCCGTCGAATTCGTCGAACGCGCTTTGCCACGGCGGGAGAGTCCCTCCGAGAAAGGAGACTGGCGCGTTCTCGCTCCGCCAGACCATCCGCTCCAGGCCTCAGTGCAAAGATCTTTCGAACGCTCAGGCAGGGGCCACGGCATCGTCGTCCTCCTACCGCCTGAGCCCGACGAGAGTCACATCGGCCTGCTGCTGGACGGCGCGCGAGCCGCACTGAAAGGTGGCGATGATTTCCGTTTCGTGCTGGTCCAGCATGGCGGCGGCGCGGCCAGCCTCGCACGCACGCTGCACCTTGAAGCGAAGCATCTCAACACTTGTGTCGTTGACGTGCCTCCGGAACTCCCTGAGGCGGCCGCGTTGGTGCTGGCAGAGGCGCTCGCGGCGCGCGGCCACGTGGAAGCGCGTTACGGTACGGACGGCCGACGCTTTGAACCGGTTCTGCGCCCGCTCGTGCTTGATCGGCCTGGGGCAGAAGCGTGCAAGCTGCCACTCACGACCGACGACGTGTTAGTGGTCACGGGAGGCGCGCGCGGCATCACGGCAGAATGCGCCCTTCGGCTTACGCGCGAATCCGGCGCACACCTGGCAATCTTCGGCCGCTCGCAACCGGCGGCGGACGACGAAATCGTCTCGAACCTTGAAAGATTGAAAGCGGCGGGCGTTGATTTCCGTTACTACAGTGTCGACATCACGGACGCCGCCGCTACAACCGAAGCGGTTCGCAAGGTCGAGAGAGAGCTAGGCTCCGTCACGTGCATCCTGCACGGCGCAGCACGAAACATCCCGTGCCTGATTGAGAATCTCAACTCGGAGGTGTTGTCCGAGACGTTAGCGCCCAAGATTCAGGGCGCACAAAACTTGCTCGCGGCGATCGACCCTGATCGCCTGCATCTCTTGATCACCTTCTCATCCATCATCGCGCGGACGGGGCTGCCAGGCGAAGCTCACTACGGTCTCGCTAACGAATGGCTCACACGTTTGACTGAACATTGGCAGACCGCACATCCGCACTGCCGTTGTCTCGCAGTCGAGTGGTCCGTCTGGTCGGGCGTCGGGATGGGCGCGCGGCTCGGCACGGTGGACGAGTTGGCGCGTAGCGGCATCACTCCCATCCCGGTAGAGAAGGGCCTGGACTCGTTACGCAGACTCCTCTGCCGAAGACGCACAAACGTCGCTGCCGTCGTCATGGGGCGCTTGCGCGACATGCCGACTCTTAGAATCGACAGGCCCGAGCTCCCCTTCTTGCGCTTCCTGGAGAAGCCGCGCGTCTACTACCCCAGGATCGAGCTGGTCGCAGACGCGGAGTTATCCACGGCAACCGATCCCTATCTGGACGACCACATCTTCCGCGGAGAGCGACTGCTGCCCGCCGTGATGGGCATGGAGGCAATGGCACAAGTCGCTATGGCGCTCATGGAGACAACCGAGTCTCCCGCCTTCGAGCAAGTCACCTTTGAACGGCCCGTTGTTGTCGGCGAGGGTGTCGCCAACACGATCCGCGTCGCTGCACTCGCGCGCGATCCGGGTTGCGTGGAGGTCGTCTTGCGCAGTTCGGAGACGGGTTTTCAGGCCAACCATTTTCGAGCGGTGTGTCGCATGCGGGGCGCTCCATTGGAGCGGGCACACCGCACACTTGGCGGCACGCCTGTCATTGTTGACCCTGCGCAAGACCTGTACGGCAAAGTGCTGTTCCACGATGGGCGCTTTCGGCGTCTGCGCGAGTACCACACACTCAGGTCAACGGAGTGCTTAGCCGCGATCACACCTGACGGAAATGCCAATTGGTTCGGCCGCTACCTACCGGGTGGCCTTGTGCTCGGAGACCCAGGCGCCCGCGACGCGGCAATCCACGCCGTCCAGGCGTGCGTTCCGCAGGTCGCGCTTCTGCCAGTAGGCGTCGAGAGGATAACGGGAAGCCTGAGTGGCCAGGTTGGCGGGCTGTTCGTGCACGCGCTGGAGAGAGAGCACTTCGCGAACGGCTTCGTGTACGACGTGGAGTTGATCGATGCAGAAGGACGCGTGCGAGAGCGATGGGAGCGGCTACAACTGCGCGCCATCAGCGGCACAGACTTCAGAGGTCCCTGGCCCGTTGGGTTACTGACGCCTTACATCGAACGTTGTCTGCTGGAGTTGGTTCCCGGCGCGGACGTTTCGGTCGCCTTCGAACGCGACAAAACGTCTGATCGCCGAGCGCGCAGCACACGCGCCATTGAGAGAGCGCTCGGTGCCCGCGGCGTCACCAGGCGCGCGGATGGGAAACCAGAAGCTTGCGACGGACGCGATGTGTCTGCCTCTCATTGCGGCGGCCTCACGATGGCCGTCGCCGGGCGCTCTCCAGTCGGTTGCGATCTCGAACTCGTCCTGCCGCGACCGCCTGAAATTTGGCGCGGCATACTCGGCGTTGAGCGATTCACGCTTGCCGAGGTCATCAGCCGGGAAACACAAGAGACGCTGGACATGGCAGCGACGTGCGTCTGGACGTCAATTGAGTGCTTGAAGAAAGCAGGTGCCGGCATCCTCTCGCCTCTCGTTTTCGCCGGCGCGGCGCCTAACGGATGGCTTTTGCTCGCGTCCGGCGAGTTGAAAATCGCGTCGTGCGTAATCAAGCGGAAAGGTGAGCAACAGGATCTGGCAATCGCGTTGTTAACGGGAGTGACTGTGCTATGACAGGATTTACTGAATGGACAAGATGGCAATTTCCTGGAGGCAATCTTGTTAATCTGTGAATCCTGTCCACGGAGGCGGAGATGCGCGCGTATGAATATCGACACGTCGTCGGGTTTGAGGAGACGAACCTGGTCGGAAATGTCTACTACGTCAACCACGTGCGCTGGCAGGGGCGTTGCCGCGAGATGTTCCTGCGTGACCGAGCTCCCGATGTCATCGCAGCGCTCAAGGACGGGCTCGTGCTGGTGACCACCCGCGTGTCGTGTGAGTTTATGACA
>Ga0307472_100000786_pt1 | contig 11666 bp, 12 predicted proteins | sample atmos_gasesAM5C__2_FD_204582 | JGI IMG/M metagenome (GOLD analysis project Ga0307472, IMG submission 204582) | Hardwood forest soil microbial communities from Morgan-Monroe State Forest, Indiana, United States - atmos_gasesAM5C_05 | ecosystem: Environmental > Terrestrial > Soil > Temperate... | reverse complement strand
CACCCGCGCCTCGGCCATCATGGCGGAGTGCTCGGCGCTGGCCGAGGGCCATGCCACGATGTCGGCGGCAGAGTGACGAGGATGGCTATGACGCAATTGGCGACCGATTATATCTGGCCGCTCGTCGTGATTGTGGCGCAGAGCCTGCTGCTGCTTGTCGTCCTGCTCATCGCCGTCGCCTACGTGCTCTATGCCGACCGCAAGATCTGGGCCGCGGTGCAGATCAGGCGCGGCCCGAACGTGGTCGGTCCGTGGGGCCTGCTGCAGTCCTTCGCCGATCTCCTCAAGTTCGTGTTCAAGGAGCCGATCATCCCGGCGGGTGCCAACAAGGGCGTGTTCCTGCTGGCGCCGCTGGTGGCCTGCGTGCTCGCGCTCGCCGCCTGGGCGGTGATCCCGGTCAACGTCGGCTGGGTGATCGCCGACATCAATGTCGGCATCCTCTACGTCTTCGCGATCTCCTCGCTCGGCGTGTACGGCATCATCATGGCCGGATGGGCCTCGAACTCGAAATATCCATTCCTGGCGGCGCTGCGCTCGGCGGCGCAGATGGTGTCCTACGAAGTCTCGATCGGTTTCGTTATTATCACCGTGCTGCTGTGCGTCGGATCGCTCAATCTGACCGCCATCGTCGAGGCGCAGGAGGAGCGCGGCCTTGCCAGCCTGATCGGCCTGCCGTGGTTGACCGTACTCAACTGGTATTGGCTGCCGCTGTTCCCAATGTTTGTCGTTTTCTTCATTTCGGCGCTGGCGGAGACCAACCGTCCGCCGTTCGATCTGGTCGAGGCGGAATCCGAGCTCGTCGCCGGCTTCATGGTCGAATACGGCTCGACGCCCTACATGCTGTTCATGCTGGGCGAGTACGTGGCGATCGCCACCATGTGCGCGATGTGCACCATCTTGTTCCTGGGCGGCTGGCTGCCGCCGATCGCGCTGCCGCCCTTCACCTGGATACCGGGCGTAATCTGGTTCACGCTCAAGGCGCTGGCGGTGTTCTTCATGTTCGCCATGGTCAAGGCGTTCGTGCCGCGCTACCGCTATGATCAGCTGATGCGACTCGGCTGGAAGGTCTTCCTGCCGATCTCGCTCGCCATGGTTGCGATCGTCGCGGCCGTGCTGCAGTTCACCGGGCTCGCCCCGCGATGACCACGAGGCCGTGCCATGGACTACTCGCTCGCCGGACTGATCGGTGCCGTCGTCGGCATCGTGCTCGGCGTGATCAACTATGTCGTCGTCTTGGGCTTCGTGGTGCGCCGGCTGCGCGCGCTCGATACCTCGCAGACCGATGTGGAACGCGCGGAGTTCGAGCGCAAGCTTTCGTTGCTGCGGCAGCTCGTGCTGGCGCTCGACATCATCGTCTTCGGCTCGGTCGGATACTGGGTTGGCAAGACCATCGGTGGCTAGCCCATGCTCCGCAAAAGTGAGTACCGGTTTTCCGCAGAGGATGCGATCAACGAAAGAAGCCAGAGCGCGTTTCCGATTGAACTTAGCCGGAATGCGCTCTAGCCGGCCGGAGAGGGTAGCGACATGCGTCTCGATCATGCGGCTCGCTCGGTGTTCCTGAAGGAGTTCGTGGGGGCCTTCGTCCTATCCATGCGCTACTTCTTCAAGCCCAAGGCCACGCTCAACTATCCGTTCGAGAAGGGGCCGCTCAGCCCGCGCTTCCGCGGCGAGCATGCGCTGCGCCGATATCCCAACGGCGAGGAGCGTTGCATCGCCTGCAAGCTGTGCGAGGCGATTTGTCCGGCCCAGGCCATCACCATCGAGGCCGGACCGCGAAGGAATGACGGCACCCGCCGCGCCACGCGCTACGACATCGACATGGTGAAGTGCATCTATTGCGGTCTGTGCCAGGAGTCCTGTCCGGTCGATGCCATCGTCGAAGGGCCGAACTTCGAGTTCGCCACCGAGACACGGGAAGAGCTCTATTACGACAAGGAGCGGCTGCTCGCCAACGGCGACCGCTGGGAGCGGGAGATCGCCAAGAATATCACGCTCGACGCCCCGTACCGGTGAGCGAGCGATGAAGCGGCTTAGTGTAGGATCGTTGGAATTGAGGCACATCCTGGCCCACGGCGCGATGTGGAACTGTGTGGTGCGCGTCATCGCTACTGACCACGCTTCCTGCACATTCGCTCCTGCGCGGGCCGTGCCGCGGGCGAGGATGGGGCCGATCGAAGCGGTATGCGTGCCCGCATCTGACGACGCGTGCGACGTCATTGCTCGTCACGGGGCGCGCGCATGATTGTCCAGGCACTGTTCTTCTACCTCTTCGCGGGGCTGTGCGTGGCGTCCGCCTTCATGGTGATCGCCGGAAAAAATCCCGTGCACTCGGTGCTGTTTCTCATTCTCGCCTTTGTCAACGCCTCCGGCCTGTTCGTTCTCATGGGCGCGGAGTTCCTGGCGATGATCCTCATCGTCGTCTATGTCGGCGCCGTCGCCGTGCTGTTCCTGTTCGTGGTGATGATGCTCGACGTCGACTTCGCCGAGCTGCGCCAGGGTTTTCTCAACTATCTGCCGGTGGGCGCGCTGGTCGGCGTCATTTTTCTCTTCGAGCTCCTGCTCGTTGTCGGCGCCTGGATCATTGCCCCGGGTGTCCCGTCCGCGATCACCGCGCCGATCCCCGCGCCCGAGGTCACGACCAACACAGAGGCGCTCGGCCTCGTGCTCTATACCCGCTACGTCTACTTCTTCCAGGCCGCCGGCGTGCTCCTGCTCGTCGCCATGATCGGCGCGATCGTGCTGACCTTGCGCCACAAGGAGAACGTCAAGCGGCAGGTGATCGCCGACCAGGTCGCGCGCACCAAGGCGACCGCGATCGAGATCCGTCGGGTCCGTTCGGGCGAGGGGATCTAGGAGCGCGCAATGGCCATCGGTCTCGGACACTATCTTGCCGTTGGCGCGATCCTGTTCACGCTTGGCATCTTCGGCATCTTTCTCAACCGCAAGAACGTCATCGTCATCATGATGTCGATCGAGCTGATCCTGCTGGCGGTGAACATCAACCTGGTCGCGTTCTCGACCCATCTCGGCGACCTGGTTGGCCAGGTCTTCGCGGTGCTGGTGCTCACGGTTGCCGCCGCCGAAGCCGCGATCGGGCTCGCGATCCTGGTGGTCTATTTCCGCAATCGCGGCTCGATCGCGGTCGAAGACGTCAATCTGATGAAGGGCTGAGGCGGCGATGTATCAGGCGATCGTTTTCCTTCCCCTGCTCGGCTGCATCATCGCCGCAATCATCGCGCTCGTCGGCGCGCGCGCGCGCTATCCGGGCGGCTCGCCGGCGCACGGGACGCACGAGGCGTCACACGGCGATGCTGACCACGGCTCCCCTGCGGGTGCGCACCGCCACGAACCGGCCGCCGCGGGCTCGCGCGCGGCGGAGCTCATCACCACGTTCCTGCTGTTCGTTTCCCTGGCATTGTCGTGGATCGCACTGCTGCGCGTCGGCTTCGGCCATGAGGAAGCGCGGGTTGCGATCGCGCCGTTCGTGATGGTGGGCGATCTCAAGTTTGACTGGGCGCTGCGCATCGACACGCTGACGGCGGTCATGCTGGTCGTGGTGACCACCGTCTCCGCGCTGGTTCATCTCTATTCGATCGGCTACATGGCGGAGGACCCGTATCGGCCGCGCTTCTTCGCGTATCTGTCGCTCTTCACGTTCGCCATGCTGGCACTGGTGACCGCGGACAATCTTGTCCAATTGTTCTTCGGCTGGGAAGGCGTCGGGCTTGCAAGTTACCTGCTGATCGGCTTCTGGTATCACAAGCCGGAGGCGAACGCGGCGGCGATCAAGGCGTTCATCGTCAACCGCGTTGGCGATTTCGGCTTTGCGCTCGGCATCTTCGCCGTGTTCATGACGACCGGCGCCGTCGACCTCGACACCGTCTTCGCCCAGGCGCCGGCCTTGACCGGCAGGACCGTCCATTTCCTCAGCTGGGACGTTGACGCACTCACCGTGATCTGCCTGCTTCTGTTCATGGGTGCGATGGGCAAGTCGGCGCAGATCGTTCTCCACACCTGGCTGCCCGACGCCATGGAAGGGCCGACGCCGGTATCTGCGCTGATCCACGCCGCGACCATGGTCACCGCCGGCGTCTTCATGGTGGCGCGGCTGTCGCCGCTGTTCGAGCTTGCGCCCAAGGCGCAGACCTTCGTCATCTTCATCGGCGCGACCACTGCGTTCTTCGCCGCGACCGTCGGCCTGGTGCAGAACGACATCAAGCGCATCGTCGCCTATTCGACCTGCTCGCAGCTCGGCTACATGTTCGTGGCCATGGGCGTCGGCGCCTATTCCGTCGGCATGTTTCACCTGTTCACCCACGCCTTCTTCAAGGCGCTGCTGTTCCTTGGCTCCGGCTCGGTGATCACGGCGATGCACCACGAGCAGGACATCCGCATGATGGGCGGATTGCGCGGCAAGATTCCGTTCACCTATTGGGTCATGGTGATCGGCACGCTGTCGCTGACGGGATTTCCCTTCACGGCGGGCTATTTTTCCAAGGACGCCATCATCGAAGCGGTCTTTGTCAGCAAGAACCCGATGGCGCTCTACGGCTTCCTGCTCACGGTGGCCGCCGCCGGGCTGACCGCGTTCTACTCGTGGCGGCTCGTTTACAAGGTGTTTCACGGCGAGCCGCACGACCGGCATCATTTCGGGGCGGCGCACGAAAGCCCGGCCGTCATGCTGGTGCCGCTCGCCGTATTGGCGGCGGGCTCGCTGCTCGCCGGGTACCTGTTCAAGGACTATTTCGTCGGCCACCAGGTCGAGGAATTCTTCCGCGAGTCGCTCAAGTTCGCGAACGGCAACACGATCCTCGAGGACATGCACCACGTTCCGGCGAGCGTCGCATGGTCGCCGACGATCATGATGGCATTGGGATGGTTGGTCGCCTGGTACTTCTACACGCGTCGGCCCGATATTCCCGTCTCGCTTGCCCGTCAGCACGAGGTGCTCTACCGGTTCCTGCTCAACAAGTGGTATTTCGACGAGATCTATGAGGTCCTGATCGTGCGTCCGACGCTGTGGCTCGGCCGCCTGCTGTGGAAGGGTGGCGACGGCTGGGTGATCGACGGCTTCGGTCCCGACGGCGTGTCGGCTCGCGTCATCGACGTCACCCGCAACGTGGTGCGGCTGCAGACCGGCTACCTTTATCACTATGCCTTCGCCATGCTGATTGGCGTCGCGGCATTCATCACCTGGTTCATGTTCGCGAGCGGAGGCCATTGATGGCGAGCTGGCCGATCCTCTCCGTCACGACGTTCCTGCCGCTCGCCGGCGTCCTCTTCATTGCCATGCTGCGCGGCGAGGACGAGGCCGCGAACCGCAACGCGCGATGGGTGGCGCTGTGGACGACGCTGATCACCTTGGCGGTCTCGCTCATCCTGGCCTGGCGCTTCGACCCGACCTCGCCCGAGTTCCAGTTCGTCGAGAAGCGACCGTGGCTCGCCGGCACGATCAACTATCACATGGGCGTCGACGGCATCTCGCTGCCCTTCGTCATTCTGACGACCGCCCTGATGCCATTGTGCATCGTCGCCAGCTTTGATGTCATCCGCACGCGCGTGAAGGAATACATGATCGCCTTCCTCGCGCTCGAGACGCTGATGGTCGGCACCTTCTCGGCGCTCGATCTCGTGCTGTTCTATCTGTTCTTCGAGGGCGGCCTGATACCGATGTTTCTGATCATCGGCGTATGGGGCGGCCCGCGCCGGGTCTATGCCAGCTTCAAGTTCTTCCTCTACACGCTGCTCGGCTCGGTGCTGATGCTGCTCGCCATCATGGCGATGTATTGGGATGCCGGCACGACCGATATCCCAAGCCTGCTGCGCCATGCCTTCCCGCCCGGCATGCAGGCATGGCTATGGTTTGCCTTCCTCGCGTCGTTTGCCGTCAAACTGCCGATGTGGCCATTGCATACGTGGCTGCCCGACGCCCATGTCGAGGCCCCCACCGCTGGCTCGGTCATCCTTGCCGCCATCCTCCTCAAGATGGGCGGTTACGGCTTCCTGCGCTTCTCGCTACCGATGTTCCCGGCGGCGTCGCACGATTTCGCTCCGCTGATCTTTGCCCTGTCAATCGTCGCCATCATCTACACATCGCTCGTCGCCCTCGTGCAGGAGGACATGAAGAAGCTGATCGCCTATTCCTCGGTCGCGCATATGGGCTTCGTCACCATGGGCATTTTCGCGGCGACGATCCAGGGGGTGGCCGGCGGCATCTTTCAGATGGTGTCGCACGGCATCGTGTCGGGGGCGCTGTTCCTGTGCGTCGGCGTGGTCTACGACCGCATGCATACGCGCGACATCGCGGCCTATGGCGGCTTGGTCAACCGCATGCCGCTCTATGCCGCCGCCTTCATGGTGTTTACGCTGGCCAATGTCGGCCTGCCGGGCACGTCCGGCTTCATCGGCGAGTTCCTGACGCTGATCGGCACGTACAGGATGAATACCTGGGTGGCGGCGCTCGCCAGCACCGGCACGTTCCTGTCGGCCGCCTATGCGCTGTGGCTCTATCGCAAGGTGATCTTTGGCGTGCTCGACAAGCGGGCGCTGGCAGCCATCACCGACCTCGACCGGCGCGAGATCGTCGTGCTCGCCCCGCTGGTGATCCTCACCATTCTGTTCGGCTTCTATCCGAAGCCTGTCCTCGACATGTCGGCGGCTTCAGTCGCGGCGCTGGTCGAGAACTACCAACATGCACTGGGCGCGGCGAAGTCGGCCGCGTTGGCGGGACATCAGTAATGAACGAAGCCCTGCAGCTCCCCGCGATCTACCCCGCCTTGCCGGAGATCGTGCTTGCGCTCGGTGCCATGGCGCTGCTGATGTTCGGCGTCTACCGGGGCGATCGCTCGACCAACGTGGTGAACGTCCTCGCGGTCGGCCTCTTGGTGGTCACCGCCCTGATCGTGGCGGCATCGCCTGCGGACAAGCTCGTCACTTTCGGCGGCTCCTTCGTCGTCGACGATTTCGCACGCTTCCTGAAGATCCTCGCGCTTATCGGCTCGGCGGCCACCATCGTCATGTCGCTCGAATTCCTCGAGCACCCCGAGCGGCGGCGCTACGAATATGCGATCCTCATCCTGCTCGCGACCACCGGCATGCTGATGCTGATCTCGGCGGCCGACCTGATCGCACTTTATCTCGGCTTCGAACTGATGAGCCTCGCGCTCTATGTCGTGGCGGCGATTGACCGCGACAATGTCCGCTCGGCCGAGGCGGGACTCAAGTATTTCGTTCTTGGAGCGCTGTCGTCGGGCATGCTGCTTTACGGCTGCTCGCTGATCTATGGCTTCACCGGGACGGTGAGCTTCGCGGGCATTGCGCAGGCGGCGGGCGGCGGCGGGCTCGGTCTCACCTTTGGCCTCGTCTTTCTGTTCGCCGGCCTGTGCTTCAAGGTCTCGGCCGTGCCGTTCCACATGTGGACGCCGGACGTCTACGAGGGCGCGCCGACGCCGGTGACGACGTTCTTCGCCGCCGCGCCGAAGATCGCTGGCATCGCGATCTTCATGCGCGCGGCCATCAGCGCATTCCCGGGCATCATGGTGCAGTGGCAACAGATCATCGTCTTCGTCGCCATCGCCTCGATGGCGCTCGGGTCGTTCGCCGCCATCGGCCAACACAACATCAAGCGACTGATGGCCTATTCGTCGATCGGGCACATGGGCTTCGCGCTGGTCGGCCTGGCCGCGGGCACGGCCGAGGGCGTGCAAGGCGTGCTGGTCTACATGGCGATATATCTCGCCATGACGCTCGGCGCCTTCGCCTGCATCATCGCCATGCGGCGCACCGCAGGTGCGGTTGAGGAGATCGCCGACCTCGCCGGTCTCGCGCGCACCAATCCGGCGATGGCGTTCTTCCTCGCCATGCTGTTGTTTTCGCTCGCGGGCATTCCGCCACTCGCCGGCTTCTTCGCCAAATTCTACGTCTTCCTCGCCGCCATCAAGGCCGGGCTCTACGGGCTCGCCGTCATCGGCGTGCTCGCCAGCGTGGTCGGCGCCTACTACTACCTGCTCATCGTCAAGGTCATGTATTTCGACGAGCCGGCGCCGGCCTTCGTGCCGATGCGCAACGAACTCAAGGCAGTGCTGCTCGTCAGCGGCGTCGTCAACGTGCTGTTCTTCGTCTATCCCGGCCCGTTGGTCGAAGCGGCGGCCGTGGCCGCGAAGTCGCTATTCTAGAATGGACGTCGATCCGGCTGTCTCGGCTGCCGGCTTTCGGCACATCGCCTACGACATCGTCGGCTCAACCAATGCCGAGGCGCTGGCGCTCGCCCGCGCGGGCGACCGGGGGCCGGTCTGGATCACGGCGCGCGCGCAGAACGCCGGCCGCGGCCGTCGTGAGCGCAAATGGGTGTCGGAGCCTGGCAATCTCTATGCCACGCTGCTGCTCGTCGATCCGGCTCCCTCCGAGCGCGCGCCGCAGCTTTCGTTCGTCGCCGCGCTCGCCGTCCACGATGCGGTGAGGGAAACGGCGACGGTGCTCGGTCCTCGTCTCAGCTTCAAGTGGCCGAACGATGTGTTGTGCGACAGAGCGAAAATTTCCGGTATCCTGGTGGAAGGCGAGGGGGTCAAGCACGCCCTTGCCGTGGCGCTCGGGATCGGTATCGATTGTGCGCACCACCCGGGCGAGACCGACTATCCGGCGACCGATCTCGCCGCGGCCGGCGCGGCGGTGACGCCGCAAGCCGTTTTCCGTGCACTGTCGAAGGCAATGCTTCTTCGCCTCACGCAGTGGAATCGCGGCGCGGGCTTTGCTGCGGTGCGCGCCGACTGGCTCGAGCGTGCCGCCGGCATCGGCAAGGATATCCGCGTGCGGCTGGCGGACCGCGAGCTGGCCGGCCGCTTCGAAGGGATCGATCAGGCTGGACACCTGATGTTGCGTCGCGGTGACGGGGCGATGGAGATGATCACGAGCGGCGACGTCTTCCCGATCGCGGCCGGGCCGGCGCCCGATTCGCCGGCGGAGCGCCGGTAATGGCCGGACCGCATCACGAACTCGTGTTCGCGCCGCTCGGCGGCGTCGGCGAGATCGGCATGAACCTGTCGCTCTACGGCCTGGGCTCCGAACCGACGCGGAGCTGGATCGCGATCGACCTCGGCGTGTCGTTCGCCGGCGAAGAGCTGCCGGGCATCGATCTGATCATGCCCGACATCCGCTTTCTGGTCGAGCAGCGGCGCAACTTGGCCGGGATCGTCCTGACGCATGCGCACGAAGACCATTTCGGCGCGCTCATCGATTTGTGGTCGCGGCTCAAGGTGCCGCTCTACGCGACGCCGTTCACTGCGGCGTTGCTCGAAGCCAAGCGCCTGTCGGAGCCGGGCGCGCCGGAGATCGCGGTGAATATCGTTCCGCTGGGCGGGCGGATCGCGCTCGGTCCGTTCGACATCGAGTTCGTGTCGGTCGCGCATTCCATCCCGGAGTCGAACGCCCTGATCATCCGCACGCCGCTCGGCGCGGTCCTGCATACCGGTGATTGGAAGCTCGATCCGACGCCGATCCTCGGGCCGCCGACCGACGAACAGAAGCTGCGGCGCCTTGGCGAGGAGGGATGCCTGGCGCTGGTCGGCGACTCGACCAATGCCGTCCGCGACGGCCGCTCGCCGTCGGAGCGGGATGTCGCCAAGACCTTGGCGGACCTGATCGCGAACGCGCCCGGCCGGGTTGCCGTGACCACGTTCGCCTCCAATGTCGCGCGCATCCGGGCGGTGGCCGACGCCGCGCGTGCCGCCGGGCGAGAAGTCGTCGTCGTGGGCCGCGCCATGGACCGCATCGCGCAGGTGGCGCGCGAAACCGGATATCTCGACGACGTGCAGGATTTCCGCTCGGTCGAGACCTACGGCTACCTGCCGCCCGACAAGGTCGTCGCGCTCTGTACCGGTAGCCAAGGCGAGGCGCGCGCCGCGCTGGCGCGGATTGCCCAGGACCAACACCCGGAGGTGACGCTCGCGCGCGGCGATCGCGTAATCTTCTCGTCGCGCACCATTCCGGGCAACGAGAAGGCGGTCGGCCGCGTCATCAACGGCCTAGTCACCCAGGGCATCGAGGTCGTCACCGACCGCACCCATCTGGTGCATGTCTCCGGCCATCCGCGTCGGGCCGAGATGGCGGACCTCTATGGATGGGTGAAGCCGAAGATCGCCATCCCGGTACACGGCGAACCGCTCCATCTCGCCGAGCATGCCGCGCTTGCCCGCGCGGCAGGAGTTCCCGAAGTCGTCGTGTGCCGCAACGGCGACGTGGTGCGGTTGAAGGCGGGCGCCGCTGGCATCGTCGATGAGTTGCCAGCGGGCCGGCTCTACAAGGACGGCAACCTGCTTGTCGAGGCCGACGCGCGCACGGTCGCCGACCGGCGCCGGCTCGGCTTTGTCGGCGTCGTTTCGGTCGCTGTCGCGCTCGACGACAGGGGCGGGGTGATCGCCGACCCGGAGTTGGAATTAATCGGCATCCCGGAGCGCAATGCGGCCGGCGCGTTGCTTGCCGAGATCGCCTCTGACGCTGTCGTCCGCACGGTCGAGCAGATGCCGCGCGCCCGCCGGCGCGATCCCGATGCAGTCAAAGAGGCGGTGACCCGCGCCGTGCGCTCCGCGCTTGCCGAGAACTGGGGTAAGAAGCCGTTGTGCCGCGTGCACGTGCTGACCGTGTGACCCGGAGGGCACGTGGTTTGCGCCGAGCCGACGCACCGCGCATGATGTTCATCGGTTTCGATCGGTTTAGCCTGCGTGCCGCCGGTTTTCCCTCTCCCGACGTCATGCTCGCGCCGACGGCGCGGCGTCAAGACACACCTCGGCTGCCGGATTGACCGGTCTGCTGGTGGGATGGTTATGTCGCGGCCTGCCGCGAACCCTATTGGCTTCAGCGGCAGGCCGAAACAGGGCGCGAAGCCCGGGTCAACGCCATCAATCCAAATGCCGGGCAGCCGGGACGTCCGTCCGCATGGCGGCCGAGCGCTTATCGATCTACACTGCGGTGCCGGGCAGGAGAGCAACATGATCGGACGGCTCAATCACGTCGCCATTGCGGTGCCCGACATCGCCTCGGCGGCGGAAACCTATCGCAGGACGCTCGGCGCCGAGGTGTCCGCCGCGGTGCCGCAGCCCGACCATGGCGTCGTCACGGTCTTCATCGCGCTGCCGAACACCAAGATCGAGCTATTGGAGCCGCTGGGAGAGGGATCGCCGATCGCGAAATTTCTCGAGCGCAATCCTGGCGGCGGCATCCATCACGTCTGCTACGAGGTGGCCGACATCCGCGCCGCCCGCGACCGGTTGAAGGCCGATGGCGCACGGGTTCTCGGTGACGGCGAGCCGAAGATCGGCGCCCACGGCAAGCCGGTCCTGTTTCTCCACCCCAAGGATTTCTATGGCACGCTGGTCGAGCTGGAACAGGCGTGAGGGCATCTTGGCCTGGACCACGATCGTCGCGATCTATTTCATCCTCTGGTGGATCGTTCTGTTCGCCGTCCTGCCGTGGGGCGTGCGCTCGCAGTCTGAGAGCGGCGAGGTCCAGCCGGGAACCGATCCCGGGGCGCCGGTGGTGGCTGGGCTGGGCGCCAAAATGGTGTGGACGACCATCGTTGCCACGGTGATTTTCGGCGCGTTGTATGGGGCCTATGTGACCCGCATCGTGACGCTCGACGATCTCGCGACCTTCTGGGGGCTGTTGCGCTAGAG
>Ga0307472_100000785_pt1 | contig 11671 bp, 8 predicted proteins | sample atmos_gasesAM5C__2_FD_204582 | JGI IMG/M metagenome (GOLD analysis project Ga0307472, IMG submission 204582) | Hardwood forest soil microbial communities from Morgan-Monroe State Forest, Indiana, United States - atmos_gasesAM5C_05 | ecosystem: Environmental > Terrestrial > Soil > Temperate... | reverse complement strand
GCCCCGTCTATTCTTCCGTGGGATCAGATGCCGCGCGAGCCGCATCTCCTCGACTACTTCATTATTCTGAAAAAGCATCAATGGCTGATCCTGACTTTTCTCCTGACCGTCGTCACGGTGGTTACGATCGCTTCGTTCAAGATGAAGCCGGTTTACGAAGCTGCCGCGCGCGTGGAAGTCGATCGTGAATCACAGACCCTTCTGCCTTTCCAAGGACCGAGTTCCTACGAAGAAATCGTGGATATGGAGAATTACCTCGAAACGCAGGCAAAGATTCTCCAGAGTGAGACTTTGGCCCTGCAAACGATTAAGTCCATGGACCTGGGCCGCTATCCAGAATTCGGCGGCACCGCCAATTCGTTGGTGTGGACGCACGGAAGATCGGCGCAAGCCCGTCCCGCAATCCTAAGTGCTTTTCTTGGTCGGTTGAGCGTAAGACGAGTGCCGAACAGCCGCTTGATCGAGGTCGGATTCGAAGCGGAAGATCCTCAGCTTGCGGCTCAAGTAGTCAATGCACATTTGCAGGAATTTATCGAACAGAACTTTCGCAGCAAGTACGATGCGACTACGCAGGCGTCCAACTGGCTTTCCGGTGAACTCGAGGAGTTGCGAATCAAGGTCGAGAAGTCCGAAGACGCTCGAATCGCTTACGAGCGGCAAAACCAAATCTGGCGTACGAACGAAAAACAGGACATTACTACTGATAAGCTCGGCGATCTTAGTAAGGCCGTAACGAATGCTCAAATGCAGTTGGCGGAGAAGGAAGCCCTTTACCGTATGGCCGTATCTGGAAACGTAGACGCCTTGCCGGCGGCACAAGGGAATCCCGTCATTCAAGAGCTTACTAGGCATAAGGCCGAATTGGATGAGCAGTACCTCGTAGCCGTCGATCAATATGGACCCAATTACCCAAAGGTTCTGAGACTGGCAGCGCAGGAAAAGGAAATAGGAGCGAATCTGGAGAAGGCGAGAAAGACAATCATCGAGACGGTCGAGCAAGATTTCAATACCACTCGGGATCGCGTCGAATTGCTGCAGCAAAACCTCGACAGGCAAAAAGCTGAAGCGAACGACATGGCCGAAAAGCTGGTCCAGTATCAGATTCTTCAGCACGATGCGGAGTCAAATAAGCAGCTATATGACGGCCTGCTTCAAAAATTGAAGGAAGCGGGGATTACCGCCGGTTTGAAGTCCGGCAATATTCGAATCGTGGATCCCGCGCTTACTCCGTCGAGCCCTTCGCGACCTCAGAAGGCGCGCAATATCCTCCTGGCGTTTTTGGTTGGTCTCGTCGGTGGCGTAGGCCTCGCGCTTTTCCGCGAGTATTTGGACAATACCGTCAAGTCTCCAGACGACGTCGAATCGCTCACAGGCCTGCCTTCATTGGCCGTAGTGCCGTCTCTTCCCGGCTTGAACGGAAATTATAGTCGGCGCTCGAAAGGAACGGCGGCACTCCAAGCAGCATCGGGACCGCGGGTGGAATTGCTTTCCTACGTTCAGCCGAAGTCACAAATTTCTGAGGCTTTCCGCGCGTTGCGGACTTCGCTTTTGCTTTCGCAGGCCGATCATCCTCCCCAGGTGATTCTGGTAACTAGCGCTCTGCCACGCGAGGGAAAAACGACCGCGGCAGTGAATCTCGCTGTCACCTTGGCCCAGCTGGGTGATCGCACCCTGTTGATGGATTCTGACCTGCGCAAGCCCGGTGTCCGTCGCGCTCTAAACTTAACGATCGGCAAAGAAGCGGGATTGAGTTCGTACCTTGCGGGTGTTTCGTCCTTGGATGAGGTTCTGACCCCTCATCCGACCATCAGCAATCTCGAGGCGCTAACGACGGGACCGGTGCCTCCGAGTCCGGCGGACCTTCTCTCATCTCATCGGATGCGTGAGGCGATCGCGGAACTGCGGTTGCGGTTCAAATTTATTGTCATCGACTCGCCGCCGGTCATGGCGGCGACGGACGCGGTGATCCTCTCGGCGCTCACGGATGGCGTGTTGCTCGTCGTCCGAAGCGGTGAAACTCCAAAAGAGGCTTTTACTCGGACGCGCGATCTCCTCATGGCGGTTAAATGCCGCATGCTCGGAGTGGTACTGAACGCAGTGGATTCGAGCGCACCCGATTATTACTATTCGTACCGCTATTACCCGTACGCGTACGGGTACGGTTACGGCGAAGATGTGGCCAAAACGTCCCGGTTCCCAGCCGATCCGGGCGATGCGAGCGAAACTTAGAACGACGGAGCGATTATGCGCTACCTCATCACGGGCGGGGCTGGGTTCATCGGTTCACATCTATCTGAGACTCTTCTGGAAAAGGGTTCAGAAGTATTCATTCTAGACGACCTCTCGACTGGAAGTGTCGAAAACATCCGTCATCTGAAATCGAACAATCGCTTTCATCCTTTCTTCGATTCGATCCAGAACAAACACTTAGTGGCGGAGCTCGTGGACGAGTCAGACGTGGTCATCCATCTGGCCGCGGCCGTAGGCGTGCGTCTGATCGTCGAAAGTCCTGTGCGAACTCTCGAAACGAATATTCACGGAACTCAATCTGTGCTGGACGCCGCCTCGAAAAAGAGGAAGCTTGTGTTTATCGCTTCGACTTCCGAGGTTTACGGCAAAAGCGACAAGGTGCCGTTCCACGAGGACGCCGATCTCGTGCTCGGACCAACCACGAAGGCTCGTTGGAGCTATGCCGCTTCCAAAGCTCTGGACGAATTTCTCGCTTTATCGTATTGGAAGGAACGCAAGCAACCCGTCAAGATCGCGCGATTCTTCAACACAGTCGGGCCGCGCCAAACTGGGCGATATGGAATGGTGGTTCCGAGTTTTGTTCAGCAGGCGCTTGCGAGGAAACCGATTACCGTGTTCGGCAGCGGGAAGCAATCTCGATGCTTTTGCGACGTCCGCGATTGCGTCGAATCAGTGATTCGCCTCCTTGCCAACGATCGCTCGATCGGTGAAGTCGTCAACATCGGAACTGATGAAGAAATTTCGATTGAAGGCCTTGCGCGAGTCGTAAAAGACCGAACGGGAAGCGATTCGCCAATTACGTATATCCCGTACGACCGCGCTTACGAACCGGGATTTGAGGACATGCCGCGGCGTATTCCGTCGCTTGAAAAACTCGAAAGCCTCACTGGCTTTCGGCCGGCGACACCGCTGGTTGAAATTGTGGATCGCGTGATCGCGCACTGCAGGAAGCGAAATGCCGCTAGACTCATCCCCGCGAAAGACCAATTCGAAGCGGCCCAGGCTGCATCTGACTGAAGATACTGAATTGCGTTTTGTGTCCTTTCGGCAGTTGCGAAATACGGTCTGCTGATTTCACCCACCACTGATTTCGGGTGTAATACTCTAGTAGAATTGGTCGCAGAATGACCGAACAAAGCACCCGAGGCGAAGCTAGCTTGCCGCGTAACCGTGCCGATAAAAGACGTTGGTTGCGTCCAGCCACTGGGATCTCTGCGTATCGAGTCGAAGAACACAGGCAACAGACTACCACCAGCCTATCAGTAATCGTGCCGGCATATAATGAGCAGTATCTCGTCGAAGCAAGCCTCGAACGCCTCAAGATCCTTGAAACTTCGCCTCTTCTGCACCGGGTTCAAGTAGTGGTGGTTGATGACGGCTCCAAGGATGCCACGGCCCAAGCCATTGGACGCTTTCGTAACTCGCTGGAATCAGATCGACTGGATGGAAAGCTTCAGTGGACCTGGCTTCGACACGATAAGAATCAAGGAAAGGGTGCTGCGATTCGTACCGCGCTCGCGCACGTCGAAAGCGAGCTTGTCGTCATTCATGATGCTGACCTTGAATACCATCCCTGGGACCTGCTGCAGATGACTGAGCTGTTCTTGTATGAGGACGCCGACGCTGTTTTTGGGTCGCGCTTTATGTCCGGCGGCCACAAGCGCGCCCTTTTCTTCCGCCACGCGCTCGGCAATAAGTTACTTACCTTCTTGTGTGATCTGGTTTCCGATCTCAATCTCACCGATATGGAAACTTGTTACAAGATGATTCGCGCCGACCTGCTGAAGAGCATTCCACTCGAGAGCTCGACTTTCGATGTCGAACCCGAGCTTGCGATCAAGCTCGCCAAGCGTGGCGCGCGAGTATTTGAAGTGCCTATCAGCTATTCGGGACGCACCTATCGCGAAGGGAAAAAAATCGGGTGGAGGGACGGCGCACGCGCGTTGTGGGCCATCCTCCGATACGGCGCATCAAGCCACATCTACACCGAGGATGCCGAGGGCGGAGAAATTCTGGAGAGAATCAATCGCGCTCCCCGGTTCAACAAATGGATGGCGGACGTCGTGAGGCCACACGTGGGAGATCGAGTTCTCGAGATCGGGGCGGGTATCGGCAATATGTCCGTGAACCTCATGCCGCGCTCCACGTATTGGGCGACGGACGTAAACCCGTTCTATTTGAATTATCTCGAAGTGCTTCGAGCCTCCCGGCCGTATATGAACGTGGCCTACATCGATGGCATGAAAGGCGACTCCTTTCCCAAAGATCAAAATTTCGACACCGTGGTGTGTCTGAACGTAATTGAACACGTCCCAGACGATGTCGGAGCTCTGCGAAATATCCACGCCGCTCTGGAAGATGGCGGAAGAGCGATTATCTTGGTTCCCTGTGGCCCGAAACTTTACGGTACCTTGGACGAAGCTTTGGGACATTGCCGGCGATACACCGAAGAACAACTCGCTCGCGTGGCAGAGCAGGCAGGCTTCCAGGTGGAGAAGATTCTGAAGTTTAACCGTCCTGGCGTCCCGGCGTGGTGGCTCAACGGCAAAATGCTTAAACGCCGAACCTTTGGCATGGGACAGATTCGGTTGCTGAACGTGCTGACACCCGTTTTCCGGCTGATCGATCCGTGGCTTCCCCTTCCGCCACTTTCGATTATCGCAATATTACGAAAATGGGATCGCCAAGGCCATATGCTCGCGCTCGACGTGAAGACCGCCTCGTAACGCAATCGCACGGGGATCAACCGTTGTACAAGATTAGAATCCATCCAAGGACAACGCCGATTGGCTAAGCTTTCGCACTACGAGAAGATTCTGGTTCTTGTTTTCTTCCTTTCGCTCCCTCTTGTCAATCCGTGGGTGCGCGGTGATGGCGTGGGATACTACGCGCTCGCTCGCGCGTTCCTCGTCCAGCACGATCTCAATTTCACGCAAGACTGGCTCAGGGCCAACCCGAGCTTCCGCATGGGGAGAACGGATGCGGAAGGGAATATTCTTCCGGCCGAGTACACACCCACGGGCCACGTGGATAACCATTTTTCGATTGGCCCCGCGATTCTCTGGTCTCCGTTTTTGCTCGCCACGCATCTCTGTGTGCTTTTGTATGACGCCCTCGGAGGCCACGTGCCAGCGGATGGTTTTGCTAAACCGTACGTTGCGTCTATGGCTCTGAGTACGGCCCTGTATGGATTTTTGTCTCTGTGGATTTCGTTTCGTCTATCTCGAAAGTATCTTCCAGAGCGATGGGCATTCCTTGCGACGCTTGGAATTTGGTTCGCCACTTCCTTGCCGGTTTACATGTACTTCAATCCATCGTGGTCCCATCCTCTTTCCGCCTTTGTCGTGGCGCTCTTCGTCTGGTATTGGGATCGCACGCGCGACGGCCGCTCCTGGTCCGAATGGGTGATACTGGGGGCAGTGGGCGGCCTCATGATGGATGTTTATCCTCCAAACGCAATTCTCCTGATCTTTCCGGCGCTGGAATCTTTGGCAGTCTACTGGCAAAAACTCGTGCAGCACGATTTGAAATCATTCGGCAGCGAATTTCTGAAAAACGTGGCGTTTGCAATCATGGCTTTCGCGGCATTTCTGCCCACGCTTATCACCAAGAAAATAATTTACGGCAGTTATCTGAACTTCGGATACTCCGAGCACTGGTTTTTGAGTTCACCGGCAATCCTCAAAGTCTGCTTCTCGAGCGACCACGGACTCTTCAGCTGGACTCCGATTACGCTTCCCGCTGTAACTGGTTTGTGGCTTCTACGAAAGCGTGACGGGATTCTAGGTCTTTATTCGATCCTTGCTTTCGCGGCGTTCCTCTATGTAATCGGCTGCTACGAAGATTGGGACGGCCTGTCGTCCTTTGGCAATCGATTCTTCGTGTCTCTCACGGTTTTATTCGTTCTCGGCCTTGCGGGCTTTGTGGATTATTTGGCACGCGCTTGGGACGAGCGCCGAACCTGGTTGCTCGCCCAAGCCGCGATAATCGTGCTGATTTTGTGGAATTTTGGACTTATCTTCCAATGGGGCATGCACCTGCTCCCCACCCGCGGGCCTATTTCCTGGCGCGAAGCGGCGTACAATCAGGTGACGGTGGTGCCAGTTCAAATGGCTGGCACCCTAAAGCGCTATTTCACGCGCCGAGAGCAATTGGACAATATCGAGCAACAAGACGTTCGGAAGCTCAAATCGCACCAGGGTGATAGTAGCGAATGAGCACGATCATCGACAACCTCGACGGCCCGGGAACATCCAGCACCAACCTCGACGGGCCGGCAACCCTACAGCCACCGGTAGTTCGCATTACGCCGCCTACGCGGTGGTGGGTGCTTCCCATCGCCGAATTGTGGGAGTATCGCGAGCTCCTGTACTTCTACGTCTGGCGCGAGCTCAAGGTCCGTTACAAGCAGACCGTCGTGGGCGCTGCGTGGGCCGTGATCCAGCCGCTCATGACGATGCTGGTCTTCAGCCTTTTCTTCGGAAAACTGGCACACATTCCGTCGGGGGGTCTGCCGTACCCCGTTTTCTATTACAGCGCATTGCTCCCGTGGACGTACTTTGCCGGTGCTCTGCAAAATGCGACGAACAAGGTCGTAGACAATCAGTACGTAATTACGAAGGTCTATTTCCCGCGCCTGATCCTGCCCTTTTCAGGGGTCCTGTCAGGTCTTGTCGATTTTTGCATCTCTTTTCTGATGTTCGTAGCCATCATGATCTATTACAGAATTCACGCAACTGCAGCAATGTTGTTGCTGCCGGTGTTTCTGCTGCTTGCGATCCTGACGGCACTGGGAGTCGGTCTATGGCTCTCAGCCCTAAACGCTATTTACCGGGACGTACGTTACGTGGTGCCTTTTCTCGTGCAGTTCTGGATGTTCGCCTCGCCGGTTGCATATCCAAGCTCGCTTGTGCCGGCTAAATGGCGTCCGCTCTATGGCTTGAATCCGATGGCCGGCGTGATCGAAGGTTTCCGCTGGTCGCTCACGGGCACCGGTAACCCGCCAAGCCGGATGCTGCTTGTGTCGGCGGCCGTAGTGGTCGCCATCTTGGTGGCAGGCATGATGTATTTTCAGAAGATGGAATCCAAGATCGCCGACGTAGTGTGACGAGCACAACGCAATTCTTCGCGCCACCCAGTACGAGATCACGCCGCAGGGGATATCGCGTTTTAAAATATGTCACACTCGATAACATCGCGCTGAAACGAGGCCGCTTGCCTCGACAATTTTATTTTCGCTTTCATCTCCGCTAGACGACATCGCGAAGGATTTTCGCGAGCTTGCGGATTCCATCCTCGATCTGTTCTTTGCTCGTGCCGCCATAACCGAGGACCAAGCCGCCTCTCAATGGGCGCTTCAGATAACAACTTGAAAGCGGAATTGCCGAGATGCCGGCTTCGGCAGCCTTCCGCGAAACCGCTCTGTCATTCACTCCGGGCGGAAGCAGAGCCACAAGATGCATTCCCGCTTCCGCGTCTACAACCTCGAGCTGCTTGCCGAGCTCGCTGCGAATTGCTTCACCGAGCGCATTGCGACGTTCCATGTACAGCATCCGCATTCTGCGAATGTGACGGGCGAGGTGGCCTTCCTTGATGAAATCGGTCATGGCCGCCTGGTAGAGCGTGGGTGAAAAAATGTCGGTAGCTTCGCGCGCGGCATAGAAAGCGCGCACCAGATCCTTGGGAACGACCACATAGCCCAAGCGCAATGCAGGGAACAAAACTTTGCTAAGCGTCCCGATGTAGACGACCCGCGCATCCGCATCCATCCCTTGCAGCGAAGCGATCGGATGGCTTCCAAAGCGATATTCGCTGTCGTAATCGTCTTCGATAATCCATGAGCCGTTGCGCGCCGCCCAGTTAAGCAGCTGCATCCGGCGCGAGGCACTCATCGTGACGCCCATCGGGTATTGGTGTGATGGCGTGATGTAGACGGCGCGTGCGTTGCGGCAGCGACGCATACCTTCTTTCACGTCCAGGCCATCCCGATCGGTGGGAACCGGAACGAGCCTGGCGCCAGCCATGGTCAGAGCTTGCTGAGCTCCGGGATAGCCGGGTTCTTCGATCCACACGGGGTCATCCAAGTCCAGCACTGCACGCGCGGATACCTGCAAGCCCAATTGCGATCCGGGCACGACAATTACTTGCGAAGCGTCGCAGCGCACGGCTCGTGATGCGCCGAGATACTCAGCGATTGCCTCGCGGAATGGCGCATATCCCATCGGATCGCCGTACGACATCATCTCGCGAGTGGAATTTCGGGAGTGGCGCGACAACAGCGAGGACCAAACGTCCACGGGAAAATAGTCCAGTGCGGGCAGGCTGACGCGAAATGCTCCGATGCTTTTCAGATCAGAATCGCCTTGCATCGACATTAATTTCAGCGCGCGCTGCGACACCCCACGCGAGAGTTTTTGCGTTGCGGGCTTGCGAGGTTTCCCGGGCGCGGGTCTTGAAGTGTCTTCGGGGATCGATCTCGCGACGCATGTTCCCGCACCGACAAAGGTCTCGAGGTAGCCTTCACCATGCAATTGCTCGAACGCGCTCAACACCGGCACGCGGGAGATTTTCAACTCAGCGGCGAGGCTCCTTGTGGAGGGAACGCGCTGTCCAGGCCGCAATTGGCCGCTAACGATGGCGCGCTGAAACCAGTCATATAGCTGCCGGTACATCGGATTGCTCTTGCCGGGATCGAGGGCGATAGGCGGAAAGAAACTGGCGCGAACCTGTTTCACTTGGGACTCCAAGTGGTCATATCGAAATGCCTCAGAGTGGCTATTGTGGCCGTCCACTCAATAATCCATCATTCGCGGCAGGGGCGCAATTCGCGCGCGAGTGCGAGGCACGCTCAAACTTCTGATTGACAGACGAACTGCGAGGATAAAAAGCGATGAACGCACCCAAATTGATTCGGGTTCTTTTCCTGTTGTGCAGTCTAATTGTCGTCTCGCAACCAACTCGCGTTTCGGCACAATCGAATTCGGACGCGTCTAAACCCGATTCTCAACAAGCTCCCGCGGTAAGAGACGGCCAGCATGATTTTGACTTCGAACTTGGCAGCTGGAAAATTCACCTGAAGCGTCTGGTGCATCCTTTAACGAGTTCGACTACGTGGGTCGAATTCGACGGCACTTCCGTGACGCGAAAGGTCTGGGACGGGCGCGCTCAGATCGAGGAGTTCGAGACCGATAGCGCAGCTGCCGGCCACATCGAAGGTCTGACCCTGCGCCTCTACAATCCCAAATCACACCAGTGGAGCTTGTATTGGGCCAACAGCAAGGACGGCACGCTCGTTGTTCCCCAGATAGGCGAATTTAAGAATGGCCGCGGCGAGTTTTACGCCCAAGACACGTTCAATGGCAAGGCGATCTTCGTTCGATTTATTTGGTCGAACACCGACACGAATACGCCACACTTTGAACAGTCGTTCTCGGAGGATGGCGGCAAGACCTGGGAAGTGAATTGGATTACGGACCAAACGCGAGTGAACGATGGATCTGATAAAGCACGATGAGATTCGGCGCACGCCACACTCCAGGTCCCTTGATGGAAGATTTATTTCATTCTTCCATGAAACGTCAACCCCGCATTTCTCAGTAATCTCCCGGGCTGGGCAAAGAAGATGAACCCACTTAGGCACTTTCAGAGATGTCTGCTGGCGTGCAGTTTGATTGCTGTCTTGCAGCCTCCTCACGGTAGGAGCGTTCAAGAGAGCGCAACGCAAAGAGACGGGCAGCACGATTTTGATTTTGAGATTGGGACCTGGAACACGCATCTATCGCGGCTCCAGGATCCGTTGACCGGTTCTCGCACGTGGATCGAATACAACGGGACTTCCGTGGTGCGGAAAATCTGGGATGGCCGCGCTAATCTGGTGGAACTCGAGGTGGATGGTCCCACAGGACACGTCGAAGGGCTGAGCCTGCGCCTCTACAATCCTCAATCTCATCAATGGAGCCTCAATTTTGCGAACGTCAAGGCAGGCACTCTGAGCGTGCCAACGATTGGCGAATTTAAGAATGGGCGCGGCGAGTTTTACGATCAAGAACCGTTTAATGGCCGAATGATTCTCGTTCGCAATGTGTGGTCGGACATCACTGCGAATTCGTGTCGCTTTGATCAGGCATTTTCGGATGACGGCGGCAAAACCTGGGAGACAAACTGGATCGCGGTGGACACGCGCGTGAAATGAGGAAGCTTGCGAAGTTAGGCCGCGAAAATCGGATGGCGCGAGCGGTAGATGAAGCGGTAAGAACACGGGCGCAAAGAGATCGCAGGGATGTCGTACCGGAGAAAAATTCAGAGAGCATTCGCGATAATTGCGATGTGGGCCGGGCTCGCCAGCGCTCGAGGGGCCTCGGCACAAAGTACTGCCGACCGCCAATCGTTGGACGATGCCTGGTGGACCGGCTCGATGCTGGCGCCGTCAGGCTCCACTTTGCTCCAAGGGCATTTCCTGATCGAGCCGGAATTCTGCTTAGCACGCGCGTGATTGCGGCAGGCCGAAAATACGGCTGCAACGATCACCCCCGCAGTCGCGATCAACATCGTCCGCTAAGAATTCGTTCCGAGTTTTTCTCTCTGGCTCCATCACGCCGAGCCCTGATTCAAGCCACGCGGCGCAATTCCGAACAATCGTAAAGACAAAAGCCTTGTGGTACGATTTCGTCCACTTTCATTCCGCATTACGGCGGGTACATCGCGGGACAGCAACTCGCACTGTCCTCGCGCGTGCCTTGAGACCAGTAGACGCTGTTCTCGGCCAATTCGTAGACTTCCTCCGCCATGAAAAACCAAGGGCCTCGGTGAATTTTTATCGCGCCTTAATCCCCTCCGGCCACGGACAAATCGGACATGTCGAAAAAACTTTATTTTGCGTTGTTAGTCGCAGTAATCGTGTTGTTGCTTTTTATTTCGGCAGGCAGCGCGGCCGCCGCGTCAACACAACTCACCGTTAGTCCAACTTCGGTGAATTTCGGGACTGTGAACGTGGGGAGCAGCGCACAGCAATTAATAAAGATCACGAACTCCAGTCAAACCTTCCTTGCCATCAGGTCTGTGTCTGTGAGCGGCAGCTATTTCGCTATCACTGGCATCGCTACTCCTCTGCCAATGAGGGCGGGAGCAAGCTTTTCTTTCATTGCGAAATTCACTCCGAGTGCTGCCGGACCTCAAACTGGAAAAGTCGCAATCGTAACCAACTCCGGAGAGACCGTCGACGTGGCGCTTTCCGGAAATACCCCGACAAACACAGTTTCGGTCGTGCCTACCAGCGCGAGTTTCGGCAACGTTCCGATAGGCAGCACCAATTCGCAAACTTTTACCGTCACGAATCATGGCAGCACAACCGTGTCGGTTTTATCTAAATCTATCTCCGGAATTGGTCTCAGTATTTCCGGACTCGCCAGTGGCTTGCAAATTG
>Ga0307472_100000780_pt1 | contig 11707 bp, 13 predicted proteins | sample atmos_gasesAM5C__2_FD_204582 | JGI IMG/M metagenome (GOLD analysis project Ga0307472, IMG submission 204582) | Hardwood forest soil microbial communities from Morgan-Monroe State Forest, Indiana, United States - atmos_gasesAM5C_05 | ecosystem: Environmental > Terrestrial > Soil > Temperate... | reverse complement strand
AGGCGGACCACGAATTCGGGGCCGGGTGTCCCCTCGTAAACGTGGGGATGACCACCCGCGTCGTAGATCGTAAGCTTTCCCCGCCTGACCAGGTGACGGAACACGAGCGACAGGAGCATGCCGTCCTCCATCGGGTTACGGTCCTTGCCTCTTCGACGTCGACTATTCGACGAAACCACCGAGGGCACAAGGGTGATTTGGCCTGGTCTGGCGATGCCAGCTTTGTGCGCATGAGCCGAGAAGGCGATGCAACAGTCCCGGGTGCTGCACGATAGGTGGATGGACCGAGATGCGCGGGTCGCGCGCCATATTATGCCGTGCTCGACCATCGGCTTCTCAGCTCAGCCAGCGGCTTCTGCTCCTTGCTGAAACTGAGCGTATCCTGCGGCCAGGCGGGCAAGCGCTCCTTGACCTCCATGAAACGATCCTCAAATAGAGAGCCAAGAGTCACAAGAAATTCGCAGGACCAACCTTCCAGCGCGGCAATCTTCACTCGGGAACTCGAATGATCATGGAAGCATTGGGCCGTATCGGCGAGGGTGCAAGATGGCCGTAGCCGAGCATCGCCACGGCCATGGCGCCGCCTCGTCCGCGGTTCCGGTTGCCGGGCGAGCACGCGATGCCGTCTGCGGCATGACCGTGGATCCCGCAACGTCCAAGCACCGCGTAGAGCATGAGGGTGCCGTCCATCATTTCTGCGGTGCCGGCTGCGCGGCGAAGTTCACTGCCGATCCCGCGAAATACCTGAAGCCGAGCGAGGCGGTGCCGCTGTCGGCGGCGCCGAAGGGCACGATCTACACCTGTCCGATGCATCCGGAGATCCGCCGGTCGGAGCCGGGCAGTTGCCCGATCTGCGGCATGGCGCTGGAGCCCGTCGGCGTGGCCGAGGACGCCGGCCCCAGCGCCGAGCTCACCGACATGATGCGCCGGTTCTGGATCGGCGCCGCGCTGGCAGCCCCGGTGTTGATCCTGGACATGGCCGCGGATCTGCGTGGCTTGAACCTCAGCCGATACATCCGGCCGGAGCTCGTGCCCTGGATCGAGTTCGTGCTCTCGACGCCGGTGGTGCTGTGGGCGGGAGGGCCGTTCTTCTCGCGGGCCCGGGCATCGGTTCACAATCGCTCCCTCAACATGTTCAGCCTGATCGCGCTCGGCATCGGTGCCGCTTACGCCTACAGCCTCGCGGCCACTTTCGCGCCAGGCTTGTTCCCCGAAGGATTGCGCCAAGGCGGCATGGTTCCCGTCTACTACGAAGCCGCCGCCGTCATCACGGTGCTGGTCCTGCTGGGGCAGGTGTTGGAATTGCGCGCGCGCGAACGGACCGGCGGTGCGCTGCGCGCGCTGCTGAACCTCGCTCCGAAGACCGCTCGGCGCCTGCGCGGGAACGGCGATGACGAGGAGATTCCGCTCGATCGCGTGCAGATCGGCGATCGCCTCCGGATCCGTCCCGGTGAGTCCGTGCCGGTGGACGGCGTCGTCCTCGACGGCAGGAGCGCGGTCGATGAATCCATGGTGACCGGCGAGTCTATTCCGGTCGAGAAGGAGCCCGGGACCAAGCTGATCGGCGGCACCATCAACGGCACCGGCAGTCTGGTGATGCGTGCGGACGCCGTCGGCGCCGATACGATGCTGTCCCGCATCGTTCACATGGTGGCGGAGGCGCAGCGGAGCCGCGCGCCGATTCAACGGCTCGCCGATGTGGTCTCGGCCTGGTTCGTTCCGGCGGTGATCGCCGTCGCCGTGCTAGCGTTCGCGGCGTGGCTCATCTGGGGCCCGCCTCCCGCTTTCGCCTATGCGTTGGTCGCGGCGGTCTCCGTGCTGATCATTGCCTGTCCCTGTGCGCTCGGCCTGGCGACCCCGATGGCGATCATGGTCGGCGTGGGCAAGGGGGCTGGCGCGGGTGTGTTGATCCGGAATGCCGACGCCTTGGAGCGCCTCGAAAAGGTCGACACGCTGGTCGTCGACAAGACGGGCACGCTCACCGAGGGCAAGCCGCGCGTGGTCGCGGTGATACCCCGCGAAGGATTCGACGAAGCAACGGTGTTGTCTTTCGCTGCGAGCATCGAGAGAGCGAGCGAGCACCCGCTCGCGGCCGCCATCCTGGCCGCCGCACGCGAGCGCGGTCTTGCGATCTCGGACGTCACGGACTTCACGTCGATTACCGGGAAAGGCGTCTCCGGCACGATCGGCGGCCGCCAGATCGCGGTCGGCAATGCGAGATTGCTCGCGGAGATCGGCGTCGCCGGAGGCGCTTTGGAGTCTCGTGCCGATCATCTGCGCCGTGACGGTGCCACCGCGATGTTCCTCGCCGTCGACGGGCGCCTCGCGGGCCTGATCGCCGTGGCGGATCCGATCAAGGCGACCACGCCAGCGGCGCTCGAGGCTCTGCGCGGCAACGGCATTCGCTTGGTGATGGTGACCGGCGACAACCGCATGACCGCTGAGGCCGTTGCCGGCAAGCTCGGCATCACCGAAGTCGAGGCGGAGATCTTGCCGGAGGAAAAGCATGCGATCGTGCGCGACCTCCGGAGCAAGGGCCGCACCGTCGCCATGGCTGGCGACGGCGTGAACGACGCGCCGGCGCTCGCCGAGGCTGATGTCGGCATTGCCATGGGTACGGGCACGGAAATCGCCATGGAGAGCGCAGGCGTAACTCTGGTGAAAGGCGATCTCGCGGGGATCGCGCGCGCGCGGACGCTGAGCCGGGCGACCATGCGGAACATCCGGCAGAACCTGGTGTTGGCCTTCGTCTACAACCTGCTCGGCGTTCCGCTCGCCGCCGGTGTGCTCTACCCGGCCTTCGGGCTTCTGCTCAGCCCGATCGTCGCCGCCGCGGCCATGAGCCTGAGTTCGGTCTCGGTGATCGGGAATTCGCTCCGATTGCGCTGGGTGAGGCTTTGGGCCTGCCGCATCAGGCCATCTGCAGAGGCTTGGCGCTCTTCGGCGGCGGGAAGGCGCGGTCGAGCTCCTTCAACTCCTCGGAGGTGAGCTCGAGGTCGAGAGCCGCACGGTTCTCTCGAACATGATCGGGCCGCGCCGCCTTTGGGATCGCCACCACCCCCTCCTGGTGCAGCAACCAGGCGAGCGCCACCTGCGCCGCTGAAACCCCGCGCCGCACCGCGATCTGCTTGAGGCCGCGCTTGGTGAGCAGGCTGCCCTGATCCACCGGCGAATACGCCATCACGGGGATGCGCCGCTTGCGGCACCAGGGCAACAGCTCCCATTCGATGCCGCGCCGCGAGAGGTTGTACAGCACCTGGTTCGTGGCGACCGATTTGCCGCCGGGCAGCCTTGACCAAGCCACCATGTCGTCCGTATCGAAGTTGCTGACGCCGTGCTCGCGGATTTTGCCGGCGCGCTGGAGATCGTCGAAACCCGCGAGCGTCTCCGGGAACGGCACGCTCCCGATCCAATGCAGGAGGTAGAGATCGAGATAATCGGTGTTGAGCCGCTTCAGGCTGCGCTCGCATGCGGCCACCACGCCTTGGCGGGTGGCGTTGTGGGGATAGACCTTGCTGACCAGGAAGACCTGGGAGCGCTGGCCCGCGATCGCTTTGGCCACAAGCTCCTCCGCGCCGCCCTCGCCATACATCTCCGCCGTATCGATCAGCGTCATTCCGAGGTCGATGCCGAGCCGCAGCGCATTGACGATGTCGGCGCCCCGGGACCCCGCTTCCCCCATGCGCCACGTGCCGAGGCCCAGCACCGGGATGGGGGCGCCGGACGAGAGGTGCAGATATCGCATGCGGATTTCGTCGCTGCTAGGGTGTGGCAGTCTAGTGTGCCGCAATCCCACGCGTTCGCGCTAGTGCCGTGCTGAACGGCGGAGCACCCCGCACCTTGAATGTCTTTCGCATCTTATCGAGGAGGTGCCGTGACAATGAGTGGACCCACAGGCGACGAGGCCGCGCTCATGGTCGAGCCGGGCTGGATCAAGGTGGTAGAGAGCGGAGAAGGCAAGTTCACCGAGCACCTGCTCGATGGCCGACACCGTCTCATCGCCGACGAGCCGGTGGCGGCCGGTGGCCAGGACCGCGGGCCTGGACCCTACGATCTCCTGCTGATGGCGCTGGGCGCCTGCACCACGATGACGCTGAGGCTCTATGCCGATCGCAAGCGCTGGCCGCTCGAGCGCGTGAGCGTGAAGCTACGCCACGCCAAGATCTATGCGCAGGATTGCGCGGATTGCGAGACCAAGCAGGGAAAGCTCGACCGCATCGAGCGCGTGATCGGGCTCGAGGGCGTGCTCGACCCCGCGCAGCGTCAGCGTCTTCTGGAGATCGCCGACATGTGCCCGGTGCACCGCACGCTCACCTCGGAGATCAAAATCGAGACGAGCCTGACGGCGGAGCCGGACATCAGTCCTTGACTGGGACTTCCTCGACGGATTCGTCGTCGGCCTTCGGCCGAGCCGCTGCGGCCGGCTCGGAGGCCTCGCGCGCCGCGGCTTCCTGGGCGAGTTTCAAGGGATCGACGCCCTTCGCCTGCATCTCGGCTTCCTCGGCCGATTGCGCGACGTTGACCGTGACGGTAACGGACACCTCGGGATGCAGCACGACACGCTGCTTGTGCAGGCCGAGGGTCTTAATCGCGCGCTCCAGCACGATCTGGCCCCGGCCGACGGTGAACCCCGCCTCGGTTATGCCCTGCGCCACGTCGCGCGCGGTCACGGAGCCATAGAGCTGACCGCTCTCGCCGGCCTGGCGGATGACGACGACCGATAGCCCATTGAGCTTCTGCGCCACCTGCTCGGCGTCGCTCTTGCGCGCGAGGTTCTGCGCCTCGAGCTGCGAGCGCTGCGTCTCGAAATAGGCGAGGTTGTCCTTGGTCGCGCGCAGCGCCTTTTTTTGCGGCAATAGGAAGTTGCGGGCATAGCCCGGCCTGACGTCGACGACTTGGCCCATCTGGCCGAGCTTCTCGACCCGTTCCAGCAGGATCACTTGTACCATGACCGGGTCTCCCTCAGCGCATCGCGTAGGGCAGCAGGCCCAGGAAGCGCGCCCGCTTGATCGCCTGCGCGAGCTCGCGCTGCTTGCGCGCGGAGACCGCGGTGATGCGGCTCGGCACGATCTTGCCGCGCTCGGAGACGAAGCGCTGCAGCAGCTTCACGTCCTTGTAGTCGATCTTGGGCGCGTTCGGGCCGGAGAACGGACAGGACTTGCGCCGACGGAAGAACGGCCGGCGTGTGGGCGCGCCGCCGCGGCCGCCATCCCGGCCACCCTCGCGACCGCCGTCGCGGCCTTCTCTCATTTCGCTCATGACTCGCCTCCTGCGGCAGCGGAGGGCGCGGGCGCCTCGCTCTCGCGCGGCTCACGCTCGCCATAGCGATCTCCATAGCGGTCGCCATAACCGCCGCGCCGGCCGCGGTCGCGCTCCTCGCCCCGGGCGCGCGCCTGCATCATCACGGACTGGCCGGCCTCCACCAGGGCCTCGACCCGAACCGTGAGGTAGCGCAGCACGTCCTCGTTGATGCGCATGGTGCGCTCGAGCTCGGCCACCGTGGCGCCCGTGCCCTCGACGTTGAGCATGACGTAGTGGCCCTTGCGGTTCTTTTTGATCCGATAGGCCAGGTTGCGCAGGCCCCAGTATTCGCGGGCGATAACCTTGCCTTCGTGCTCCTGGGCGACCTGGGCGAAGGTATCGGCCAATGCTTCCGCCTGCGCCGAGGAAATATCCTGGCGCGCAATGAAGACGGTCTCGTAAAACGACATGATCTCTCGATCTCCTTATGGATGTTCGCGGCCCGGAGCCGACCGGCTTGACCGATCTGGCCTCCCGGGCCTAGCCGGGACGCGCCCGGCAAGGAGGCCGCGCACTATACACGAGGGCCCCCCGCGCGCAAGCGCTTGACTCGGCCACAAGCAGTGCCGACTTTCGGCTGGGCGCCGCGGGGTCGTCGGCGCGCTCGAGGGGGCGGGACGGGGACGATGGTGCGGGCACTGGTATTTCCGGGACAAGGTTCCCAGGCGGTCGGCATGGGGCGCGATCTCGCATCCGCCTTCGCCGTCGCGCGCCATACACTCCAGGAGGTGGACGACGCGCTCAGCCAGCGGCTCTCGAAGCTCATGTTCGAGGGGCCCGAGAGCGAGCTCACGCTCACGGAGAACGCCCAGCCCGCGCTCATGGCCATCAGCATCGCGGTGATGCGCGTGCTGGAGAAGGAGGGCGGCCTCGATCTGCCGCGCCAAGTCGCGCTGGTCGCGGGGCATTCGCTGGGCGAGTATTCGGCGCTCGCAGCGGCGGGCACGTTTGCGCTCGTTGACGCCGCGCGGCTCCTGAAGCGGCGCGGTCTTGCCATGCAGCGCGCGGTGCCGGTGGGCGAGGGCGCGATGGCGGCGCTGCTCGGGCTCGAGCTCGAGCCCGCGCAAGAGGTCGCGGCGGCGGCGGCCGAAGGCGAGGTCTGCGCCGCCGCCAACGACAATGCTCCGGGGCAGGTGGTGGTGAGCGGGCACAAGGCGGCGGTGGAGCGCGCGATCAAGCTTGGGGCCGAGCGAGGTGCCCGCCGCTCGATTCTGCTGCCGGTGAGCGCGCCTTTCCACTGCGCGCTGATGGCGCCGGCAGCCCGGGAAATGGAGGAGGCGCTGACGTCCGTCGCCATGGCGCCGCCCGCAGTGCCGTTGGTCGCCAATGTCACCGCGGCTCCGGTGCAGGATCCCGAGACGATCCGCCGCCTCCTCGTCGAGCAGGTGACCGGGCTCGTGCGCTGGCGCGAAAGCGTGCTCCTCATGAAAAGCGAGGGTGTCGACAGCGTGGTCGAGGTCGGGGCCGGACGGGTGCTCTCCGGCCTCGCCAAGCGCATCGACCGCGATCTCGCGGCGACCTCGGTGGGCACGCCGGCGGAGATCGAGACCTTCCTCAAGACCCTTTAGGCGGGACCCATGTTCGATCTTTCCGGCAAGACCGCGCTCGTAACCGGAGCCTCCGGCGGCATCGGTGGGGCGATCGCCCGCGCGCTCCACGGCCAGGGCGCGGCGGTTCTGCTGGCGGGCACGCGGCAGGCGGCGCTCGAGGCGCTCGCGGCCGAGCTCGGCGAGCGCGCCCGCATCCACGTGGCCGATCTCGCCGATCCCGCGGCCGCGGATGCGCTGGTGAAGGACGCGGAGGCCACGCTGGGAAAGCTCGACATTCTCGTCAACAACGCCGGCCTGACACGCGACGGCCTCGCCGTGCGCATGAAGGACGAGGACTGGCAGAAGGTGCTCGATGTCGATCTGACGGCGGGATTCCGGCTCGCGCGAGGGGCCCTGCGCGGCATGATGCGCCGGCGGTTCGGCCGCATCATCGGAATCAGCTCGGTCGTGGGTGTCGTGGGCAATGCTGGGCAGGCTAATTATGCCGCTGCCAAGGCCGGCATGATCGGGCTCTCGAAAGCGCTCGCGGCCGAGGTCGCCAGCCGCGGCATCACGGTCAATTGCGTGGCCCCCGGTTTCATCGCTTCGGCCATGACCGACGCGCTGACGCCTGAGCAGAAAGCGCGGATCGCCGGAGCCATTCCGATGGGGCGGCTCGGGGCGCCCGAGGACGTCGCCGCGAGCGTGGTGTTCCTCGCCAGCGACCAGGCTGCCTACGTCACCGGCCAAACCATTCATGTCAATGGCGGAATGGCGATGATCTGAGCCGCCTGGGGGCGCCGCGTCGAGTTGACACGTGGAAGCCCCGACCGATTGGCAAACCGGAGGGAACTATGATATGTGACGGCACCTTCGGCGGGGGAACCGACGCCGCTCGGCTTACTGGAGCTGGCACGGCTCGCACGGGTGAGGCCGAAGCATCCAATCCCAAGAGCGCATTTCAATCCAGCTGTTGAGGTAAACGTTATGAGCGATGTCGCGGATCGGGTTAAGAAAATCGTCGTGGAGCACCTGGGGGTCGACGAAGCCAAGGTGACCGAGAACGCGAGTTTCATCGACGACCTCGGAGCCGACAGCCTCGACACCGTTGAGCTCGTCATGGCTTTCGAGGAGGAGTTCGGCTGCGAGATCCCGGACGATGCCGCTGAAAAGATCGTGACGGTGAAGGACGCGATCAGCTTTATCGAGGCGCATAGCTGACGATGCCGTGGGCGCGGCGGTGCCGCGCGTGCCGTCAGCGGGTCGGGTTTCAATCGGAATGAGACGCGTCGTTGTCACGGGAATGGGAATGGTCACTCCGCTCGGTTGCGGAGTGGAGACGACGTGGCGTCGCCTGCTGGCGAGCCAGTCGGGCATCGGCGCCATCCAGGCCTTCGACGTCTCCGATCTGCCCGCCAAGATCGCGGGCCTAGTGCCGCGCGGCGAGACCGCGTCCGGCCTCTTCAATGCCGACGAGTGGGTCCCGCCCAAGGACCAGCGCAAGATGGACGAGTTCATCGTCTATGCGCTCACCGCGGCGACGCAGGCCGTGGAGGATTCCGGCTGGAAGCCCGAGGACGCCGAGAACCGCGAGCGCACCGGCGTGCTCATCGGCTCCGGCATCGGCGGATTGCCTGGCATCATGGAGGGCGTCATCACGCTCCATGAGAAGGGCCCGAGGCGGGTGTCGCCGTTTTTCATCCCGTCGAACCTGATCAATCTGGCCTCGGGCCACGTCTCGATCAAATACGGTTTCTCCGGCCCCAACCACGCGGTGGTGACGGCCTGCTCGACCGGCGCTCATGCGATCGGCGATGCCGCGCGGATGATCATCTGGGAGGACGCCGACGTGATGGTGGCGGGCGGCGCCGAGGCCGCGGTCTGCCGGATCGGCCTCGCGGGCTTCGCGGCGGCGCGCGCGCTCTCCACCAACTTCAACGACGATCCGCCCAAGGCCTCGCGCCCTTGGGACCAGGCGCGCGACGGCTTCGTCATGGGCGAAGGCGCGGGGATCGTGGTGCTCGAGGAGCTCGAGCACGCCAAGCGCCGGGGCGCCAAGATCTACGCGGAGGTGATCGGCTACGGCATGTCCGGCGACGCCTACCACATCACCGCGCCGGCCGAGGACGGCAACGGCGGCTTCCGTGCGATGCGCAACGCGCTGAGGCGCGCGAACCTGGCCCCGGATCAGATCGACTACATCAACGCCCACGGCACCTCGACGCCCAAGGGCGACGAGATCGAGCTGGGCGCCGTGAAGCGGCTGTTCGGCGACCACGCCTACAAGCTCTCGATGTCCTCGACCAAATCCGCGATCGGCCACTTGCTGGGCGCGGCCGGCAGCGTCGAGGCGATCTTCTCGATCCTGGCGCTCCGCGAGGGCGTCGTGCCGCCGACGCTCAACCTCGACGATCCGTCGCCCGGCTGCGACATCGACCTCGTGCCCCACAAGGCGAAGGAGCGGCCGGTGCGCTATGCGCTCTCCAACTCCTTCGGCTTCGGCGGCACCAACGCCTCTCTCATCTTTGCCCGCGTGAGCTAGGGCGGCGCGATGACCTGGCCGTCCAAGGCCCGGCTCGTTCCCGCGCTGCTGTTGCTGGCGGCTTCCGCGGCGAGCTTCGCGCTCTGGGCTTGGCGCGACTGGAGCACGCCGGGACCGCTGCCGGAGAAGCGCACCGTGGTGCTCGCGCGCGGCAGCGGCGCCGTCGAGATCGCCCGAGCGCTCGGCACGGAGGGCGTGCTGGCGCATCCCTGGCTCTTCCTGCTGGAGGCGCAGGTGAGCGGGGATGTGCATCGCCTCAAGGCCGGGGAGTACGAGTTCGAGGCCGCCGTCACGCCCGAGGGCGTGGCCCAGTTGCTGGCCAGCGGCAAGACCGTTCGGCATCGCCTGACCGTCCCCGAGGGCCTCACCAGCGCCGAGATCGTCGCGATCGTGAACGGCACCCCGGAGCTCGAGGGCGGTCCGGAGTCGGCGCCGGCGGAGGGCAGCCTGCTGCCCGAGACGTATTTCTTTTCTCTGGGCGACAAACGGGTCCAGATGGTCGAGCGCATGGAGCGCGCATTCAGCAAGACCCTGGCGGAGCTTTGGGCGGAGCGGGGCTCGGACCTGCCGTTTGCCAGCCCCGCGGAGGCGGTGACGCTGGCCTCGATCGTCGAGAAGGAGACGGGCCGCGAGGAGGAGCGCCCGCATGTCGCCGGCGTCTACATAAACCGGATTCGGTTGGGGATGCGGCTGCAGGCGGACCCGACCGTCATCTACGCGCTGACACACGGCCGGCGGCCGCTCGATCGGCCGCTCGGCCACGAGGATCTCGCCGTCGACTCGCCCTACAACACCTACCTCGTGAAAGGCCTGCCGCCGGCGCCGATCGCCAATCCGGGCTTGGCCGCGCTGAAGGCGGTGCTGCATCCGCTCAAGGTCGACGACCTCTATTTCGTGGCCGACGGCACGGGCAAGCATGTCTTCGCCAAGACGCTGGCCGAGCAGAACCAGCACGTCGCCGATTTGCGCCGCGCGCAGAGCCAGGCCGCCGCGCCCGGGAACTCGTCGCAGCCCGCTCCGCCACCGCCGGCACGCTGACGCCGCTCAGAGCCCGCCGCTTTCCCTGCGCGGTCGAGGTCGCAGCAAGCGATCGCCGAGCGCCGCTGGCAGGACGGCGACGAACCAGGTGCCGAGGGCCATCGGCCAGGGGAAGGCGATGCGCGCGCGATCGCGGGCGAGGCCGGAGGCGATGATGCCCGCGGCGCGCTCCGCGCTCATCAGGAATGGCATGCGGAACGTCTGGCGCGCGGTCATCGGCGTCTCGATGAATCCCGGGCAGATCGCGGAGACGCGGATGCCGCGAGCCGCGAGGGCGCCGCGCCAGGCTTCGGCCAGGGACTTCACGGCGGCCTTGGAGGCGCTGTAGGCGGGTGCGTCGGGAAACCCGCGATAGCCCGCGAGCGAGCTCATCAGCGCGAGTTGGCCGCGCCCGCGCTCGGACATGCGCTCGATCGCGGGATAGGCGGTGTTGAGCACGCCCTCGAGATTGATGGCGAACACCTCGCGGGCGCGCGCCTCGCTGTCGCGGCCCGTGCCTTCGTTGACGCCGATGCCGGCGTTGGCGACGACCAGGTCCAGGGGCGACTCTGTGTCGGCGTCAAGGATCCACCCGCGCATCGTGGAGCGATCCGTCACGTCGACGGCTCTGGGGAAAACCGCGGCTCCGCGCTCGCGGCAATCGGCCGTGACCTGCTGGAGTCGCTGATGGTCGCGTCCGCCGAGATCGAGTCGCACTCCGGCGTCCGCGTAGTGGCGCGCGAGCGCCGCTCCGATCCCGCTGGAGCCGCCGGTGATGAGGACGTGACGAGGGACCATCATGGCGGGACCCGTTGTTGGCGCCGGTGCCCAAGGCTATAACCCTCGCGAGGGACGTTGGTCGAGTGATGTCCGGTCGCAATCGTCGATGGGAGAGCCGTGCCCAAGCCTGCCGCCGCTGCCCCTGCTCACGTGCTCGGCACCCTCGCCAGCATGACGGGTTTCGCCCGCGCGGAGGGTGAGGCCGACGGCCTCGCCTGGAGCTGGGAGCTCAAGAGCGTCAACGGCAAGTCGCTGGATCTTCGGTTTCGCCTGCCCGCCGGCTACGAGTCCTTGGAGTTACCTCTGCGCGCTCTCGTGGGCGAGCGCCTGAAACGCGGCTCGGTGAGCGTCAGCTTGACGATCGCGCGCACCGCCGCCGGCGCCGCTCTGCAGGTCAATCGCGCGATATTGGATCAAATGCTGGCGCTCGCCCGCGAGCTCGGGCGCGAAATCGAGGCCGCGCCGCCGCGCATCGACGGGCTGCTGGCGCTGCGCGGCGTGTTGGACAGCGCCGAGGAGATGCCAGATCCGGCGCTCC